>Ga0070698_100005326_pt1 | contig 14081 bp, 12 predicted proteins | sample KBSK1502metaG_FD_65477 | JGI IMG/M metagenome (GOLD analysis project Ga0070698, IMG submission 65477) | Corn, switchgrass and miscanthus rhizosphere microbial communities from Kellogg Biological Station, Michigan, USA - KBS K1-50-2 metaG | ecosystem: Host-associated > Plants > Roots >...
GCGCGCGCATTGTTGAGATGCGTTATTGCGGCGACGTCGTTCCCGGTCTGATTGTACGCCTCGGCCAGAATCAGCTCATTCTCCTGATAGGTGACCAGGGGCTGCCGGAACGAGCCGTCCGTCATCCGCCCCGATCCCGCGAGCGGTGACACGGTATTGCCGGGCTGGGCGATGTTCACGTCTTCGCCGCCATAGCCGCCGAGCCCATTGAGCCCGAAGTACTCGGGGCGTCGCGGATCGCTGCGCGCGTTCATGATATCAGCCAACGCCTTCCCGGCGACCAGGTCTTGCCCGAAGGTCGTGGTCTGGAACTGATACCAGATGTTCCGTTCGGTTACAGAGGCGCTGTGAAACGCCAGCAGGTCACCGGCGGCGCTGCTGATGCCGCTGTTAGCCTCGGTGATCACGTTGGCGTACACCGCGGCCTTGGTTGCGGAAGCCTCGACCGTGTGCAGCAGAAAGCGCGCTTTGAGCGTGTGCGCCGCCTGGATCCACAGCGTGCGCTTCGCCAGCGACGCGTCGGCCCCATAGACCAGGTCATTGCCCAGTGGACCCTGACCTGTCCCGTTGGTCAGCTCCGCGATGGCTTCCGACAGCAGGTTCTGGACGGCTGTGTACACCGCCGCCTGGGCGTCGAGCGCTGGCGTAGGATTGCCGCCCACGGCTTCCGAGTAGGGGACATCTCCCCACAGGTCTGCCGCGACGCCCATGTCGAATGCCTCCCAGATCTTTGCAACACCGAGGAAGATACTATCGCCCGCGGCCTGCTCGGTCGCTTCGATCTTGCGCAGGTCGACGAGACCGCCGCCCGTGTACACCTGGAACCAGTTGCCGTCCCAGCTGAATTCATTGACGGTGTAGTGCGCGAACGCATCCACGAAGCGACCGCCCACGCCCATGCACTGCTGCATCCACTCGCACACCGTCATCGCCACACTGTTCTCCTGCGAGGTGAACAGATTGGCCTGCACGCCGACGAACAGCTGCTGAGCAGTAGCCTGGCTCGGACTGTTCGGGTTGCCGGTGAGCTTGTCGCCGGTCAGAAAGGTGCCGCATCCGACGATGGCGACGGCTAGGCCCAGGGAGAGGGCCGCCAGCTTGATGGAACGCTTCATGTGTCTGGCCTCCTCTGAGCTAACGGTTGAGGGTAACGGTGAACACGAATGAGCGCGTCTGCGGATTGCCGAAGTACTCCGAGCCCTGAATCGGGTCGGTCGACCCGCCGCCGCTCGTCTCCGGATCGTACCCGGTCCACTTCGTCCAGGTGTGCAGATTCCGGCCCGACACCCTGATATCGACGCTGCTGACGCCGATGACGCGCTGGACCCACGCCTGGTCCAGCGTGTACGTGAGGGAGATTTCGCGGAGCTTGACGAAGCCGTGTGGCTCCAAGCAGGCCTCTTCGACACCCGTGAAGGGGCACGCCGCGTCACTCTGCCGGTACCAGTTCTCACCGATCGGCACGGCCGTGCCGGCACCCGGGCCGACGACGGGCCCATCAAACCAGCCGCCCTGGCCAAAGGTCTTCAGGTTGCCGGTGCAGGTCGTGCCGTTGCAGTCGGCGCGCTGCTGGGTGTCAATGTGCGTCCCATAGCTCCAGAGCGCGCCTTTCACGTCGTTGGGCACGACGCCGCCGTGCCGGATGTCCAGGAGTCCGGACACCTCGAGCTTGTGGAAGCGGAACGCGCTCCGAACGCTGCCTGTCCAGCGCGGATTCGGATTGGCGAGGATCCGCAAGTTCGGATCGGTGACAGGGAATCCGCTGGCATCGATATACATGGCACCCTTGGGCGCACTTGCGCACGCCGTGCCGACGGCGCCACCCAGGAGGTTCGGGTCCGAGACGCCGCAGTGGATGTACCCTTGCGTGCGGGACACCCCGATTTCCTCGCCGACCTGGGCCACGCCGGAACCGAAGCCGATGTATTGCGGTCCGTTCAACGAGAGGACGAAGCCGCGGTTGCGGGCCCACTGGAGCCCGACCTCCCAGCCGTACTGTGGATTCTGGATGGGACGCAGATTCAGCGTCGCCTCGATGCCGCGATTGCGGAAGGTAGCGGCATTCGTGTACTGGTACGAGTACCCCGTCGAGGGCGACAGCGGTGTCGGCAGGATGACGTCGATGGTCTTGGAGTTGTAGTACGTCAGCGACGCATCGCCGCGATCGTGGAACAACCCAAGGTCGAATCCTGCCTCGAGCTCTTTGGAGCGCTCCGGCCGCAGTACGTCAGCCGGCTTCTGGCCGCTGGTCAACAACCCGCCGATGCCATTCTGCGTCGGCGTCACGCAAGTCCCCTGCGCGATGCCGCCAAAGCACTGCGAGAAGTACGTTCCCGAGGTGACATACGGAGGCGGCTCCGTTCCGGCCTCACCGTAGGCGACGCGCAACTTGCCGAACGTGAGCCACGGACGCTCGCCGATCAACTTCGTAAACGTCCAAGCCACGCTGCCTTTGGGGAACCACGCCCGACGCGACAGCCGGCCGAAATTCGAAAAGCCGTCGTTGCGGAGTGACGCGCTAAAGTAAAGTTGGTCGTACAAATCCATCGTCCCCTGGCCGAAGTACGACTCCCGGTGAATCACGGTCTCGTCATCGACCGGGAGGTCGCGCTCCACAGTGTTGGACAGCTTGTACGGCGTCGGAGCGACGAGCTGGCGACCGACGGCGAAAAGATTGCGCGTGTTCTGGCTGCTGAGGTTTTGGCCCAGCGTCACGCTGCCCGACACCCGCGAGGTCAGGGTGTAGTTCGCCGTCCCCGTCAGGTTATGGTCGATCTGGTAGTTGACGAGCTTTCCTTCGATCACGCGGCCAAGGTTGCAGACGTCAGACGAGGAAATGGGGCAACCTTCCAGCCGCTCGTCGCTCGTGTAGTCCGCCCCGAGTGTGTAGTTGAACCGCAGCCACGACAACGCCAGGTACTCCGCTCCGACGTTGCCGAAAACCCGGCCCACGTTCGATTGGTTCACCTGCTCGTTCAGCGCAAAGAACGGATTGTCGAAGCCGCGATCGTCGCTCAGAGTGGTCGCCGTCGGATGCTGGAATCGGTATGAACGGTGCTGATGAAACACCGGATCCAGATACGGTAGGTTGTTGAACTCCGGTGGCGTCCGCAGCACCGGGATCTGAACCGCGTTCACGTTATTGCCGCGCTGGATGAAGTTCCCCCGCGTATCCGCGTAGGCGAGGTTGGCGCTCAGCTTGAGCGCCTCCATCGGCCGGTGCGATCCCTTGAACCGCACGGTCGTGCGTTGGAAGCGATCGTGATCGCCGACGAAAATGCCGTTGTTGTCGAGGTTTTCGCCGGACAGGTAAAACGTGGTGCGGTCGTTGCCGCCCGACACCGTCATGGCATTCTCCACGACGTGCCCGGTCGTGTACAGCTCGCGGGAGTGATCGAACACCGGCGTGCTCCCCGGGAGGAGGGCTCCCCAGGAGCGCCGGCAGATGCTGTTGCCGGGATCGTCGCAGGCGCCGCCGGGGAGCGTGTCGGCTGTGACGCCGAAGCGCCCCTGTGCGAATTTCGTCTGCAAGTCAACGAAGTGGTTCACGTTGTCGAACGAAGCGGACGAGCGGAACGAAAAGTGTGTCGCGCCGGCGTGACCGGACTTGGTGGAGATGAGTACCACGCCCTGTCCCGCGCGCGCGCCATAAATCGCTCCGGCCGCCGCGCCTTTCAGGATCTCGACGCTCTCGATGTCGTTCGGGTTGATGTCGATCGCCCGGTTCTCCACGACCGTCCCCTCGCCGGAATAGCCGCCGTCATGGGGGTTGAAGTCGGAGGTCGACTTGGCCGCGTTGTTGATCGGCACTCCATCCACGACGAACAACGGCTGGTTATTCCCGACGATGGTGCGAACACCGCGGATCTGGATGAACGACGAGGCGCCCGGGTCTCCGGACTGGCTCGACACGAACACGTTCGGAGCTTTGGCAGCGAGCGCTTCGACAACGTTCGACTCGTTGCTGCGCTCGATCTGCTCGGCGCCGACCGTGTTGCGCACGTTGCCGAGCTTCTCAGTGGACGTGGCGGTGCCGGCGCCCGTCACCACGATCTCGCCTAGCTGTAGTGGGTTGGGCGCCAGCGCGAAGTCTTGTGTAACGACGGGCTGCGACAGCGCGATCGTCACGGTCTGCGGCTTATAGCCGAGACGTCGCACGATCACTTGCACCGACTGGCCGGTTACGCGGGCGGCCGGGACGAAGATGGCGTAGTGGCCATCGTCGCGCGTGACGGCACCGACCCCCAGCGACGGGATCGAAACGTCCGCGAACGACAGCGGGGCGGCCGCGTCGTTGGTCACACGGCCGCTGATCGTGACGGGGTTCTGTGCGAACACGGGTGCTGTCCAGACCAGCAGCAGGCCGCTGGCGAGGGTGAGCAACCGACGGCGAAGATCTCGCATTGCTCCTCCTAGATGGTTGGAACACACAAACTCCGCACCCGCGCGGTGCAGAGGCGTCGAACTACCCAGCGTATTGTTTTCTCAAACGTCGCTCGCGCACCTAACGGCTAGGGAAGACGCGCGAGCGTGTGACGGCAAGTTGGATATACCGCGTGCCTACGAGGGGCGCTAGAGTGGGCTAAAGACGCGGAGAACCGGAGAGTTGCAAGGCGCAACCATGCGATGCCTACTTGGTGACTTCGAACCTGGTCTCGGCTCCGTAGTCGGGGGCCGGGCAGAGTCCCGCTTGAAGTCCATACGTCCCGGGGAGCGGCGCGGCGCCGGCAGGGAGCTCGAAAATCATTCGATAGTGCTGCCCCATGACCAGGCTGGCCCGCTGCGCCCCTGGTTTCACGATCACCCACGACGTATCGACGACGACACCCGGCTGCCGCATTCGTACCCGGACACACAGGACTTCGGAGTGGGGAAACTGGAGGTGCAGCGGGGTGTCAGCCTGGTTGGTCAGCTCGAATAGCACGAGCGGTCGGGCCCCGCTCCCGTGTCCGGCCGAGTCTGGCCGCGCAAAATGCGTTGGGGTCACCGCGAGTGTCACCACGCCGCGCTGCGTGTAACTGAGCTGCACATTGCGCCGGACCATCCCTTCCGGATCACGCTCCTTGATCTGCGGATTCAGGAGCTCCGCCTGTGCGGTGCCGGCCGAATCCGTGCCCGTGCGAAGCGTACCGGTGGCCTGCACGAATCTGTCTTCGTAACTGGCGACGCCCGGCGCCTGAGGGTCGATCGATACCCAGTTTAGCGGAACGGAGCGAATGACAACCGGCGCCGGCAGAAACAAACCCCAGCGGACGACGCCTTCGTGCTGAGCGCGCACGATACCACTTACGCTGATCGTAGTGTCGACGGAGGCTTGGGGAGTCGCTACCAGCAGTACGCACCAGAACGACATCATGATAAGGAAGATAGTAAGTGCACCGGGTTACGACAGTCGCGGCTAGGGGCTCGTTGCCCGCGGCCCCGCCGGTACTACTACTCCCTCAAACGTCACCGAACGCGGCGTAATCAGTCCCGCCGTCAGCGCAGTCACGAGCAGATCGCTCCACCGGCTGCGCACCTTGATCCGCAGATTGGCGATACGCGCCCCCGTCCCGACTTGACCGGCCAGCACGTCTTCCGCATTAGGACGGGAAGCCCCCGCCAACCCCCAAAGCAGGAACACGGGATGCTTGGTGACGCGGAATGCGGTTCCCTGCGCCGGAGTTTGCGCCGGTTCAGCCAGCGAGGTCGGGACGCCGAGATCCCCAGCGTCAAAGGTCAGGGCGCAGCCGCTCAGCGTGAGGGCCCCCGCCAGTGCCACGAGGCCCGCGCGTAATAGATGACGAGTCAAGAATCTCCCGGGAAGCAAAAGGGCGCGCCCCCGCGATGGCGGCGCGCCCCAAAGCTACAGCCTCTTACATGCCGATGGGAGCCTTCAGCGCGAAGTGCGCGCCGATACCGAGGACGCCGGCGGTCCCGCCGCCGCTTTGCTTCTCGGAGTCGTATGCCACATGGAGCCCCAGCATCCCAAAGCCCAGGTTGGCCCCGAGGACCCAGCCGATGTTCGACTCGGTGGAACCGCCCGACGGCTTGCGCCACCGGTTCGAAATGGACAGGTACGGCTCGATGGAGAGACCGGGGGTCGGGACGTTCACACTGAGCCCGGCGCCCGCCAGGATGTTAGTGGTCTTCGGGACGGTCCCGAGAGTATCGGTGTAAGAGCTGGCGGTCCCCCCACCGAGCTGAATGTTCAGCGCGATGGGAATCAGGCTGCCGCCAATCGCCCGGAACTGTGCGACACCACCGACTGACGTCGCACTCGAGCTGGCGCCTTTCGGCTTCCAACTCGCAACGCCGGCGGTGAAGCTGATGTTTGCGAGCCCGAGCGTCCCGCGCGCACCGAATGCCGTACCTTTACCGGCGTCCGAATTTGGGAGGCCCAAGTCACCGTTGATCGTGACGCCGGTCCCACCCTTCGGATTATTCCACGCCGGCATCCCCAGCCACTGAGCGACGGCGGGAGTCGCCACACCGACGATCATCGTCACGAGTACCGCAATCCGCTTCATGCTATCCCTCCACCAAGTCGTGAGAAGCCTACGGTAGGAAGTCGCTCCCGCCAAGTCAATCTGTGTCACCCTAATGCACCCACACGGCGCTAAGCGACACACCTTCCAGATCGCCCAGGCCCGCGCTGATGCGCGCATCGAACCGTGGCGTCAGCCGGAAATCGGCGCCCAGGCCGAGCGCAAACCGAAAGTCCGAGGTGCCGCTGCCGGCTATGAGAAACCCGGTCGGCTGCACGTACGGGATGATGCTGATCTTGGAATCCCTGGGATCCACGCGCCGTCCGAGCGACAGACCGACCGGCACGATCAGCGCCGAGCTGCCGCTGACGAACTGTCCGCCGATACCCAGGATCAGCGCGCCGTCGAGGGGGAAGTCCTCAGTATGCGTGACGACACGCTCGCGTGCTTCCGCACCGACGAGCAGCACCGAATTGGCGCCGCCGCCCGGCGTGAAGATGCCACCGCGTAAACCAATATCGAATTTTCCACTCGCCCACCGATAGGCGCCTTCGAACGCTGTGCCGCCGCCGTTGGGAAAGCTCAGTACCAATCCGATCTCTGAACGGCTGAATGCCCGATACGGCGCGTTATAGCTCGGCATTCCGGTCGCCTGTGCCGCCGCCGTGGAGACCATCGCTCCAACGAGGAACGACAGGCACAACACGCGAGTCCAACGCATAGTGACTCCTCGTGATTTGGTCAGAAGCTTACCCGACCACCAGGCACGGCGTTCCGAAGCACGATGGCCCGCCGGGCAAAAAGCCTGACGGGCCATCGGTCACCACATCAATGTGTTACTGCCAGAACGACATACCCGCACGAACGCCAACGTTGTAGCCGCTGGCCAGAACGCCGCTCTGAAAGTTGTAGCGGAAGAATCCTTCCAGTCTCCAGTTGTTATTCGGCTTCGGGATGCGCGTTCCGACCCCGCCATTCAGTGAGAACTGGTTCTCGGAAGCCGCGCCGGTCTGGCTGATGATGTTGACGCCCGCCCCCGCCGTGAGATACAGTCCCTTATGCGAGGTGCTCGTCCCCATCGGTTTCAAGAAGTTCACGTCAGGGGTGAAAATCATTAAGTGCCCGCCGCCCTGACTCACATACGAAAACGTTACGCGTGGCTCGATTGACATCGATGCGCCGTTGAAGCCAATCCGTAGATCGACGGGAGTGCCGACCTCGAACGTGCCGCAATTGGCCGCGCAACCACTGCCAATGTGACCAAACGCGGCGCCCAGATCGACTCCGAACTCGTTCTTCGCACCACCGCCGCCGCCGCCAGCCGCGCGGCGCTGCGCCAGCACAATGTGCGGGAGCGCCACCAGCGCGACAGCCGCCAGAAGACTACCCGTGACCTTCCGCATATAAGCCTCCAGTTGGGGTGGAAAAACCGCCACATCGTTAAGAACCACAAGGAGTTCTGTCAACTAGGGGCCCCTGAAAAACCGACGGCCCGTCGGCTATTGTGCTGACGGGCCGTCATTTACGAGCTCCGAGTGACAGGGCTCACGCCGTTCGAGGTCGCTTACTTCTTGCCGAAGGTCAGCCCCACCGTGATGGGCAGGAACGTGATCGAATTGGTCGTGCTGACGCTCGTAAACCGCGAGCCGAGAACCAGGCGCGTGCTGCCGGTGCCCATCTTGAACGCCACCGCTGCGCCGCCGCCAAAGCCGACCTTCGTCTGGGAGGCCGACGTAACGCTCTCCTTCACGTTGAACATGCCCACGCCGCCAGTGATCATGATGCGGGCAGGCGCACTGGCTGGATTCAGCGCATACACGAGAGAGGCCATGCCGCCGATGATCTTCGTATTGCCGGCGGTTCCGTCATGCGACGTCTGGGAATAGGACAAGTCGCCACGCACGCCGATCGAGCCCACGGGGAGCCAGTATGTTGCCCCGACTCCACCGACGAAGCCCATTTTGTCACCGGTGCCAGAGGCACCGTAGTCACCCATCGGCAGCAGCACACCGGCGCTCACGCCATACCGCAGGGTGCCTACCGCTTGAGCCATCGCAGGCCGGGCGGCGACGACAAACAGCGCCACCGCGACCAATGCCAGTCCGAGCCGCTTCATAACTACCCTCCGGGGGAAAAGGGAGTTTTTGGTGTTTTAGGGACTTCTAGACCGGGACCACTTTTGGAAATCGGAATTGTAAAGTCAAGGGGCGACTGGGCCTGCGCGACGTGCCACGATGCGCACAACATTCGATGCCACTTGAAGAAAGCCCCCCGCCACGCGCAGCCTGGTTTCCCCCCCAGACTGCCTGATATTCACGATTCCCTCCCCCAGAAGGGTCATGAACGGGGCGTGGTGTGGGAGAATCCCTACAAGGCCGTCGTAGGCTGGCGCGACGACGCCCTCGGCCTCGCCGTCGAACACCGACCGTTCCGCGGAGATGACCGAGACGCGCATCAGGCCGACGCCATCTTCTTGGCTTGAGCGACGACGTCGTCGATCCCCCCCTGCATGTAAAACGCCTGCTCGGGAAGCTGGTCGAACTCACCGGCGACCACCCGCTCGAACGATGCGATCGTATCCTCGAGCTTCACGTATTTCCCTTCGAGCCCGGTGAACTGCGCGGCTACGAAGAAAGGCTGAGAGAGGAAGCGCTGCACGCGGCGGGCCCGCGCGACCAGCAGCTTGTCCTCTTCCGACAGCTCGTCCATCCCCAGAATGGCGATGATGTCCTGGAGATCCTTGTAGCGCTGCAGAATGCGCTGGACCTCGACCGCCACTTTGTAGTGCCGGTCGCCCAGATACTGCGCGTCCAGAATGCGGCTCGACGATGACAGCGGATTCACGGCGGGATAAATGCCGAGCTCGACGATCGCGCGGTCGAGCACGACGGTGGCGTCGAGATGCGAGAACGCGGTCGCCGGCGCGGGGTCGGTGAGATCGTCAGCGGGCACATAGATCGCCTGCACCGACGTGATCGATCCCTTTTTCGTCGACGTGATGCGCTCCTGCAGCTCACCCATTTCTGTGGCCAATGTTGGCTGATAGCCGACGGCTGATGGCATCCGTCCCAGCAACGCGGATACTTCCGATCCAGCTTGCGTGAATCGAAAGATGTTGTCGATGAACACGAGCACGTCCTGGCCTTCGACGTCGCGGAAGTATTCGGCGACGGTGAGACCCGTCAGACCCACGCGCAAACGCGCCCCCGGCGGTTCGTTCATCTGTCCGTAGATGAGCGCTACGGAGTCGAGCACATTGCTTTCTTTCATTTCCAGGTAGAGGTCGTTCCCCTCGCGCGTGCGCTCGCCGACGCCGCAGAAGACCGACCGACCCCCATGCCCCTTCTGCACGTTGTTGATCAGCTCCATGATGACGACGGTCTTGCCGACGCCCGCGCCGCCGAACAATCCGATCTTGCCGCCCTTGACGAAGGGCGCGATCAGATCGATGACCTTGATGCCGGTTTCGAAGACTTCGGTCTTCGGCTCGAGGTCGACGAACTTCGGCGTGCCGCGGTGGATGGGCCAGCGCTCTGCGTCTTTGGGAATCGGCGGGCCTTCGTCCACCGGCTCACCGATGACGTTGAGGATGCGGCCCAACGCCGGCTTGCCGACCGGGACGGTAATCGGCTGGCCCGTGTCCAGAACATCCATGCCCCGCACGACCCCGTCCGTCGAGCTCATGGCGACGACGCGCACCTGGTTGCGGCCGATGTGCTGCTCGACTTCGGCCACCAATTGTCGCGAGTCCACTTGGACAGTCACCGCGTTGTAAAGCTCGGGCAGCTGTTCGGGCTCGAATTCGACGTCGAGGACTGGTCCAATGACTTGGACGACCTTCCCAACGTTGTGCTTTTGTTCACTGGGCTTCTTTGCCATGATCTCTCCAGAGCTATCCTTTGAGTGCCTCAGCTCCACCCACAATTTCCGCAAGTTCCTGCGTGATCTGTGCCTGTCTAGCTCGGTTAAACGTGCGCTGCAGAATGTTCAGCATGTCGCTGCCCGCGTCGGTCGCGTTTTTCATCGCCGTACGGCGGGCGCCGTGCTCCGCAGCCGCCGTCTCGACCAGCGCACGGTACACTTGGTTCTGCACATATAGAGGAAGGAGCTCTCGCAGGATCTCCTCGGCGGACGGTTTCAGGATGTAGTTCAAGGAGCCCTGGGTGGACTTTGGAGGATCCACCGGCAAGATGCGCAGTGTCGTCGGCGGCGTAGAGACCGCCGAATTGAATTTCGCGAACACCACATCCACAGCGTCGAGATCCCCCTTCGCGAACCGCTCCATCAAGGGCTTCGCCAGCTCGGCGGCGTGGTCGAGCGTCGGGCGATCGCCGATGTCGACGCGCTGCGACGCGATGTTGCGTTTGGTGAACTTGAAGAAGCTGACGCCTTTTTTGCCGACGAGGTGCAGCTCGGTGTGGGCGTCCTGCACCTCGAGCTCCTCGAGCCGGCGGCGCGCCTCGCGAATGAGATTCGCATTGAACGCGCCGCACAACCCGCGGTTGGACGTAATCAGCAGCAACGCCGCACGCCGTACGCCCGTCCCACGCGTCGTCGTTCCGGGCTGCCGCAAGAGTGGAAAGCGTTCCGCGAGTTCGGGGGAGTACAACTGCCCAATGACCTCCGCCAGAGCCTGCGCGTACGGCCGCGCGCCGACCACGCGATCCTGCGCGCGCTTGAGCTTCGACGTGGAGACGAGCTCCATCGTCTTGGTGATCTTCTTTGTATTCTGCACCGAGCGGATGCGCCGCTTCAGCTCGCGGGCCTTCGCCATTAGAGCGCCTTGTACTCCTCGATCGCCTTCTTCAGACGGCCGCTCAGGTCGGCCGACAGGGCCTTCCGCGTCCGGATTTCTTCCGCGATCCCGGGATGCTGGGCGGCCATGAACTCGAGCAGTCCCTTCTCCCACTCCTTGATCTCCGGCACGTTCACATCGTCGATCAGGCCGTTCGTCACCGCGAAAATCACGATCACCTGCTGGTCCACCGGCATGGGCTGATACTGCGGCTGCTTCAGCACCTCCACGACCCGCGCGCCACGCGCCAGCTGCTTCTGCGTCGCCGGATCGAGCTCGGAGCCGAACTGCGCGAACGCCTCGAGCTCGCGGTACTGCGCCAGGTCGAGGCGCAGCCGGCCCGCGACCTGCTTCATCGCCTTGATCTGGGCATTGCCGCCGACGCGACTGACCGAGATACCGGCGTTTACGGCGGGCCGGACGTTCGAGTAGAACAGATCAGTCTCGAGGAAGATCTGGCCGTCGGTGATCGAAATGACGTTCGTCGGGATGTAGGCCGAGACGTCGCCCGCCTGTGTCTCGATGATCGGCAGCGCCGTGAGCGAGCCGCCGCCCATCTCGTCCGACAGCTTGGCGGCGCGCTCGAGCAGCCGGCTGTGGAGGTAAAAGACGTCGCCGGGATAGGCTTCGCGGCCCGGCGGGCGCCGCAGCACCAGCGACAGCTGGCGGTACGCGGCGGCCTGTTTCGACAGGTCGTCGTACACGCACAGCGTCGCCTTCTTCTCGTCGTACATGAAGTACTCGGCCATGGTGCAGCCCGAGTACGGCGCGATGTACTGCATCGGGGCCGGCTCCGAGGCGGACGCGACGACTACGATGGTGTACTCCATCGCATCGTGCTCCTTGAGCCGCTCCACCACCGCCGCGACCGTCGAGTTCTTCTGACCGATCGCGACGTACACGCATATGACGCCCTGCCCCTTCTGATTGATGATCGTGTCGATCGCGATCGCGGTCTTGCCGGTCCCCCGATCTCCGATGATCAGCTCGCGCTGCCCGCGGCCGATCGGGATCATCGAGTCGATGGCCTTGACGCCCGTCTGCAGCGGCTCCTTGACCGGTTGGCGCTTGATGATCCCGGGGGCCACGATTTCGACCTTGCGGCTCTTGGTCGTCTGAATCGGACCGAGCCCGTCCACCGGGCGGCCGAGCGCGTCCACGACCCGGCCCACCATCGCCGGCCCCACCGGTACTTCGAGCACGCGGGCGGTGCGGCGCACTTCGTCGCCCTCGCGCAGCGCGAGGTAGTCGCCGAAGATGACCGCGCCGATGTTGTCTTCCTCGAGATTGAGCGCGAGGCCGGTGATCTTCTCGCCGGTCGCCGACACGGTGAATTCCAGCATCTCGCCCGCCATCGCCGACGTCAGCCCATAAATCCGGGCGATCCCGTCCTTCACTTCCAGTACCGTGCCGACTTCGCGGACATCGATGTCCGCCAGGTCAGCAGCCTGGATTTCCTTGAGCAGGAGGTTTTTCAGCTCGCCGGGACGAAGGATGGAATCAGTGGCCATTGGGGTACCGGTTGAGAGATTGTGAAAAATATCACATACTACAGGGCGGCGAAAGGCGGCGCAGGGCGGCGAGGGGCGGCAACGACGCTACACACGCGATCTTGTCCTGCCTCTCAAGAACCTCGTGAGTACGCCTCGAGGCCCCAGTTCTCGCAACTCGTGTGGCGTCACGCCGGCCACGCGGCGCGCCGCGCCAGCGAGATGGCTCGGCGAGGCGTAGCCGAGAATGCGCACGACGCAACGCACGGTGTAGCCCGGGTTTCCGAGCAGGTCTGCGGCGCAGGCGGCCCGGGCCAGGTCGATGACCCGCTTCAGATTCGGCGCGCCTCCCGCCCCGAATTCCCGCGACAGGTGCTCCCGCGTGACTCGCAGCGCGTGCGCCACCTGTCCCGTCTGCGTCGGCGTCCCAGCGCGGCGCAGAACTTCATCCCAGGCGGCGATCTGTAGTCGATCGGTGAGGCGCAGCAGCCGCGGCGCGTCGGCGAGCGCGGAGCGGCGGGCGACCTGGGCCGTGCGCGCGGCGATCCATTCGCCGGCGACCGCGTTGTCCACACCTTCAACGAGCACACCCGTAAAGCCCGCTTCGCGGCACGACGCCAGCAGCGCGCCGTCGTCCGGCCGCACCGCCGATAGCGCATACATCGGAATGCGCGGGAAACGGGCGGGCAGCGTCAGGCCCACGCCATCGCAGTGGCGCACGTCGAGGACAACGGCATCGACCAGGCGTTGCTCGAGCAGCCGTTCGACGGCCTGGATGCTGCGGCACAAGCGGACGCTCCCGGCGTTGCGCGGGTACCCGCGCTTCAGCGCGCGCCGCGCTTCGCGGCGGGGATGAAACACCGGGACGACGGGATAGGCGGCGGCGCCTCCTCCAGCGCGACTCATGTCTGCACCAGGGCCTGCTGCATCTCGGCCGCCTGACGCAGCACGTCCCGTGCATTGTCGTAGCTCACGGTCCGCAATGCGTCTTCGAGCGGATGCCAGACGCAGGCCGTGATCCCTTCGGCTTCCTCGGGCACGGGGTCGCCGCGGCGGGACTCGAACAGAAAAAAATGACAGTACTTGTGAATCGTCTTGCCCTGGAAGCGGAAATACCAGTCGATCACCTTGATCGGCCCGTGCAAGACCAGATCCTGGAGTCCCGTCTCCTCAGTGACCTCACGCCGGGCGGCGTCAGCGGGCGGCTCGCCGGCCTCCAGGTGCCCCTTGGGGAATCCCCAGTTCTTGTAGGAATCCCGAATCAGGAGGAAGCGCACGGGACCGTCGGGGGGGGGGCCACGGCGGAAGACCACGCCACCGGCGCTGGTC
>Ga0070698_100005327_pt1 | contig 14081 bp, 13 predicted proteins | sample KBSK1502metaG_FD_65477 | JGI IMG/M metagenome (GOLD analysis project Ga0070698, IMG submission 65477) | Corn, switchgrass and miscanthus rhizosphere microbial communities from Kellogg Biological Station, Michigan, USA - KBS K1-50-2 metaG | ecosystem: Host-associated > Plants > Roots >...
AATCTCAGCGGCAATGTGCAGGACCTGCTTGGCAATTTTAATTTGAACTTTGAAAAGCCGCTTCGCAATCTTGATACAACAAAGCTCCGGCTAAGCACTGATTCTACCTATAATCCTGCATTTGCCAATTGGGAAATGGATAGCCTGAAAAAAAAGCTGACATTAAGAATTAGCTGGAAAGAAAATACACTTTATAATTTGATACTCGATAAGGATTTTGCAGAAGATTCTTCCGGTCGAAAATTACTTAAAACTGATACCATTAGTTTCAGCACAAAAAAACAAGCTGACTACGGTTCTCTGAAGATCAGCTTTACCAATATTGATCTTTCAAAAAATCCTGTATTACAATTTTCCCAGAACAGCCAGGTAGTAAAATCATTCCCGCTTGCTTCCAGTGAAATTTATCAAACTCTATTTAATCCCGGCGACTATGAGTTAAGCATTCTTTACGATGAAAATAAAAATGATCATTGGGATTCGGGTAAATTTTTCGGCGGAAGAAAACAACCCGAATTAGTAAAGCCGCTCAATAAAAAAATAACTATCCGTCCTAACTGGGATAACGAGTTTGAGATTAGTCTCTAGATATTAGATTCTGGTAAATTTCTGCAATCAAGTATCCGGTATCCAGCATCCAGCAACTATCTTTGTCCCATGCAATTTTCCTCTCAACTTCTCGAAAATGCCGTCAATGAATTTGCCAAACTTCCCGGTATTGGTAAAAAAACGGCGTTGCGGTTGGTGCTGCATTTATTAAAGCAGGAAGAAAATAATGTGCAGCAATTCAGCGAAGTGATCGCCAAAATGCGCAACGAGATAAAATTTTGCCAGCGTTGTTACAATGTGGCCGATGGAGATATTTGTTCGATCTGCGCGAACAGCATGCGCAAGCAGGAAATTATTTGCGTGGTTGAAAATATCCGCGATGTGATTGCCATTGAAAGCACACAACAATTCAATGGCACTTACCATGTTCTCGGCGGCATCATCTCCCCGCTTGACGGTGTTGGCCCCGATCAGCTCAATATTGAATCACTCATCAACCGTGTGCAAAAAGAAAAAACGGAAGAGATCATTTTTGCACTGAACCCGAACATACAGGGTGATACTACCATATATTATATACAAAAGAAATTGCAGCATACAACTATTCATATCACTACCATTGCAAGAGGCATTGCCTTCGGCGGCGAGCTTGAATATGCCGATGAAATGACCCTGGCCCGCAGTCTTCAGAATCGTTTGCCAATCGAAAAATATGTAAGCAATAAGTAGGTTGAGATTAAGATTGAGGCTAAGGTTTCGGTCTGAAGAATTTAACCTTAACCTTACTCTTATCCTGATCCTGCCTCATGACTTTTGCCTTATTAAATAAACTCTTTATCTTTGCCCCACAGGCGGATTTGTTTATTGTTCGGCCTTTTACGGAACTAATAAACGCAAAGAAACTTCACAACTGTTTCCCAACGTTTATATGGTTCAAAGATTTTTGATTATGTAGTCAGCTGCATTGCTACTATAAAGCTTTTGTTGCACAGTTTACCCAGAGCGAAGCGAAGGGCTCCGTTCAACTTTTATAATTCTATTGAACATTGCCCGCAGCTCAAAGCTCATAACTTAAAACTTTGACTATGGATATCAGAAAAGAACTTGAAAAACGCATTCTCATCATCGATGGCGCCATGGGCACCATGATCCAGCAGTATAAACTCGCCGAAGAAGATTATCGCGGCGAAAGATTTAAAGACTGGCCGTCGGATTTGAAAGGCAATAATGATCTGCTTTCTCTTACACAGCCACAGATCGTTAAAGAGATACATAAAAAATACCTGGAAGCAGGCGCTGATATCATTGAAACAAACACATTCAATGCGCAAAAAGTTTCCCTGGCTGATTATGGTATGCAATCACTGGCTTATGAAATGAATTTAGCCGCAGCAAAATGTGCAAGAGAGGCAGTTGACGAATTCAAGGCCCCCTTTAGCTCCCCCAGCTCGGCCGGCCCATGGATAGCTGGCGCATTAGGACCACTCAATAAAACATTATCTCTTTCACCCGATGTAAACAATCCTGGTTTCAGAGCTTTAACTTTTGATGAAGCTGTTGATGCTTATTATGAACAAACAAAAGGATTGGTCGATGGCGGGGTTGATCTTTTATTGGTAGAAACGATCTTCGATACATTAAATGCAAAGGCAGCGATCTTTGCTATTAAAAAATATTTCAGGGATACAAAAAAGAATATACTTCCAATAATGATCAGTGGAACCATTACTGATGCATCAGGAAGAACACTTAGTGGTCAAACGCTGGAAGCATTTTATACATCGGTAATGCATGCAAAGCCGATAAGTATCGGTTTGAATTGTGCATTAGGGGCGAAAGAAATGAGACCACATATTGAAGAGCTGAGCCAGTTGGCATCTTGTTATATATCGGCTTATCCCAACGCAGGTTTACCAAATGCAATGGGAGAATACGACGAAAAACCCGAAGACACAGCTCATTTTTTGGAAGATTGGGCAAAAGAAGGCTTTGTTAACATAGTTGGTGGCTGCTGTGGCACTACACCCGATCATATTCGACATATTGCAGAACGTGTAAAAAAAATATCACCCAGAAAATTACCGGAGACTATTAAAGAATTGGCGATTTGAGTATTATCTTAGCTTAATATTTGGACCGATGGAAAAAACGCTTTTGATAATAGCAATATCGATTCTAATCGTTAATAACTTCTCAGTTATCCGGAATTTGCTGGTAAAGAGGAATTCCTAGATGCCGGAACAAATTATTATTCATCCATACTTACGTCTTTCAGGTTTAGAGCCATTAGTTGTTCGTCCCGAAACTAATTTTGTAAATATCGGTGAAAGAACAAACGTAACAGGTTCTAAAAAATTTGCACGCCTTGTCAGGGAAAATAAATATGAAGAAGCCTTAAGTGTTGCGCGCCAGCAAGTGGAAAGCGGTGCACAAGTGCTTGATGTAAATATGGATGATGCCTTACTCGATGGCGTTCTTGCCATGACCACCTTTCTTAATCTTTTACAAAGCGAACCCGATATTGCAAAGATCCCCATCATGATTGACAGTTCGAAGTTTGAGATCATTGAAGCGGGATTGAAATGTGTGCAGGGAAAATGCATCGTGAATTCTATTTCAATGAAGGAAGGTGAAGAAAAATTTATACAGCAGGCTGAAACATGTTTGATGTACGGCGCTTCTGTAATTGTAATGGCATTTGATGAAAAAGGGCAGGCAGATACTAAAGATAGAAAAGTCGATATCTGTCATCGTGCCTATAAAATACTTACAGGAAAAGTAGGCTTCGATCCGCAGGATATAATTTTTGATCCAAACATCTTTGCAGTAGCAACCGGATTAGAAGAACATAATAATTATGCAGTTGATTTTATTGAAGCGACAAAAGAAATCAAACAATTGATGCCATTGACAAGAATAAGCGGTGGCGTCAGCAATCTTTCCTTCTCCTTTCGTGGTAATGATCATGTTCGCGAAGCGATGCATTCTGTTTTCCTGTTTTATGCCATCAGGGCAGGAATGGATATGGGCATTGTAAATGCGGGGCAATTGGTGGTATATGATGAGATCGAACCGGGATTAAAAAAATTGTGCGAAGATGTGATACTTAATCGCAATAATGACAATAACGAGGCCACGGAAAAGCTGATCGCATTTGCTGAAACCGTGAAGGCAAAGGGAAAGGTTGAGATTAAGGATGAAGCCTGGAGAAATGGATCAGTAGAAGAAAGACTGAAGCACGCATTGGTAAATGGAATTACCGACTATATTGATATTGATACTGAAGAAGCAAGAAAAAAATATTCAACGCCGCTTGAAGTAATTGAAGGTCCCTTAATGGCCGGAATGGATGTTGTCGGCGATCTGTTCGGCAGCGGTAAAATGTTTTTACCACAGGTGGTAAAGAGTGCAAGGGTGATGAAAAAATCCGTAGCGATTTTAACTCCCTATATTGAAGCAGAAAAAGAACAAAGAAAACAGGCCCATTTAGCTGCCGGCACTGAAAATAAAGAATCAGCGAGTGCCCCTAAAGTTTTGCTGGCAACTGTAAAAGGTGATGTACATGATATTGGTAAAAATATTGTTGGCGTTGTGCTCGGATGTAATGGGTATGATATTATCGATCTTGGTGTAATGGTGCATGCTGATAAAATTTTGGATACAGCTGAAAAAGAAAAAGCAGATATTGTTGGCCTAAGCGGATTAATTACTCCTTCATTGGACGAAATGGTACATGTGGCGCATGAAATGAAACGCCGTGGCATGAAACAGCCATTGCTTATCGGGGGCGCCACTACTTCAAGAATGCATACTGCCGTAAAAATTGCCCCGCAATATGACAATGGCGTATTACATGTATTAGATGCAAGCCGTAGCGTAACAGCAGTGAGTTCTTTACTAAGCAATGAACAAAAGCAGTCATTCCTGGCTGAAACAAAAAAGGAATATGAAAAACTCCGTGAACAGTTTTTAAATAAGAATAAAACTAAATCCCTCATTCCTTACTCAGAAGCCGTAATCACTAAAGAATATTTTGACTGGAAAAACTATAAACCGGTAAAACCTGCAATAGAAGATGTAAAAGTGTTTAAAGAATTTGATCTTGGCACTATTGCAAAATATATCGATTGGGGCCCGTTCTTTATTGCCTGGGAAATGCCGGGCCGTTTTCCTGAAGTTTTATCAGATAAAATTTTCGGTGCCGAAGCAAAAAGAATTTATGATGATGCCCGGGACCTTTTGAAGAAAGTTGTTGATGAAAAATGGTTTACTGCAAATGGAGTAATTGGTTTCTGGCCGGCGACAAGTAATAATGCTGATACAGTTACATTGCAAACAAAAAATGGCGAAGTAAAACTGGAATCTCTGCGTCAGCAGATGAAGAAAGCGGTTGGTCAACCAAGTTATTCGCTCGCTGACTTCATTAAACCAAGCCCATCCCCTCATACCATTCGGATAAATGAAGACACTGCTAAAGCCCCTTCCCAAAGGGAAGGGGAGTCAGAGCCTGGGTATATGTGGGCAGATCCCATAACATACCCATTATTGAAAGAATTTGCGATCACTCATCGTTTTAATCCAACACAGGCTGAAGACGTACTTTGGAATTTGGTTAAAGCAAAAAAATTAGAAGGATTTAAATTCCGGCGACAGCACATAATTGGAAACTATATCGCAGATCTGGTTTGCCTTGACCGAAGTTTAATAATTGAAATTGATGGATTGCAACATCAGCTTCCTCAAAACACAGATTCGGATGAAGCCCGGACTATTTGGTTAGGTATGAAAGGCTTTAAGGTTGTCCGTTTTAATAATGAAGAAGTAATAAATAAAACCGAAGATGTACTCAATAAAATTCTAACAATATTAAACAATCAACCAAGTGTAAGGGATAGCAACGATCTAAGTTCCCCCTTTGGGGGACAGGGAGCCGGAACTGATTATATGGGCGCCTTCGCCGTCACCATTCACGGTGCAAAAAAGCACGTAGAAAAATTTGCGGCAGAACATGATGAATACAACAAGATCATGGTTCAGATTCTTGGCGATCGTTTAGTAGAAGCTTTTGCAGAATGTTTACATGAAAAAACGAGAAAAGAATATTGGGGTTACGCAAAAGATGAAAGCTTAAGCAATGAAGAATTGATCAAAGAAACATATAAAGGTATTCGCCCGGCGCCCGGTTATCCCGCCTGTCCGGATCATACAGAAAAAATAAAATTATTTGACCTGTTAAGTGCACAGGAAAATATCGGTGTTGAATTAACTGAAAGCCTTGCCATGAACCCTCCGGCATCGGTATGTGGTTGGTATATTGCACATCCGCAAAGTCATTATTTTGGCGTTGGAAAAATAATGCAGGATCAACTGGAAGATTATGCAAAACGAAAAGGAATGAGCATTGAAGAAGCCACGAGATGGTTGAGACCAGTTTTAGAATAAAATTTAGGTTATGACTTTATCGGATAAACTAAAATCATTTTTACAACAAAAAGAAAAAAATAATATGGAAGCAGGTGAAGCATTTCTGGCAGAAAACGGAAAAAGAGAATCGGTGGTAACATTACCAAGCGGTTTACAATATGAAATTATGACCCAGGGTGATGGACCGAAACCTACAGCAAATAATACGGTGACTTGCCACTATCACGGCACAACTATAAAAGGCGAAGTGTTTGACAGCTCTGTTCGTCGTGGGCAGCCTGCAAGTTTTCCATTGAATGCAGTTATTAAAGGATGGACCGAAGCATTGCAATTAATGCCGGTTGGCAGCAAATGGAAATTATATATCCCACCTCATTTAGCTTATGGTAACAGAAGTATTAGTCGTGAGATTGGGCCTAACAGCACGTTGATCTTTGAAGTGGAACTGATTTCTTTCAAATAAATGTCAGCGTATTCCGAGTTTAGTGAGTTCTTCTTTCAGTTGTGAAGGATCATGAAAATGTATTCCTTTTATTCCTAGTTCCTCCGCCGCTTTTACATTTCTTAAATTATCATCAATAAATATTGCTTGCGCAGGATCTACATTATACCGATCTAATAATTTTTGGTAAAAATCATGAAAAGGCTTTCTTGTTTTTTCTTCGCCACTTACAACCCTGCCATCAAACCAATGTAAAAAGTCATATCGTTCCAAAGCAATATGAAATGTTTCGGCGCTCCAATTTGTGAGGGCATAAGTTTTCATGCCTGGTATTTGTTTTAATTGCCTGAATATTTCCACCGTCCCGTGGATTGGCCCGCCAAGCATCTCTTCCCATCTTCCGTAATAGGCTTTAATTTCTTTTTCCCATTCCGGATGTTGAGCAACCAATTCTTCCGTTCCTTTTGCAATTGGATATCCTGCATCCTGGTTCTCATTCCAGTCATGGGTGGCCACATTCTCAAAAAACCAATCGATTTCTTCCTCCGTTTTAAAAATTGTACGATAGACATAACGGGGATTCCAGTCAATAAGCACTCCGCCAAGATCGAAAATGATTGTATTAATTTCCATGATATTTCTATTCTCTTTTATTTATCAAAAATAAGCCTCATCGCCTTTCCATTAACCAGGGGGACCGTTTTCGTGGTTTTATTTTATAATTCGTGCTGATATAAGTACGGATGTGTAACATGGCTTCATTAATATCGTCGGTAAGCAACACCAGCGAAAGGTCCTCTTTGGCTATTGACCCATTATTTGCCATGTGTTCAAGCACATCCCAAAGTTCTTTATAATATTCTTTTCCAAATAATACCATAGGAAATTGAGTGATCGTTTTTGTTTGTATCAACGTAAGTGTCTCAAAAAATTCATCCATGGTTCCAAAACCTCCGGGCATAATAACGAAAGCATAAGAATATTTTACAAGCAACACTTTTCGAACAAAGAAATGTTCAAAGGTGATCGACCGGTTCATATAGGGATTCGGCTTCTGCTCAAACGGTAATTGAATATTGCAGCCAATTGAAATACCACCGTTTTCAAAAGCGCCGCGATTGGCAGCTTCCATGATCCCCGGGCCCCCTCCCGTCATCGTTACGAACCCTAACTCTGAAATTCTTTTGCCCATTTCTCTTGCCGCTGAATAAAATTTGTGGCCTTCTTTAAATCTTGAAGAGCCGAATACAGTTATGCAGGGCCCAATAAAATGTAGTTTTCGAAAGCCACGGATAAATTGCCAGAAAACTCTGAATGCGAATGATAATTCAAAGCTCCTGCTCTTAGGTCCGTCCAAATAAACATGAGATTTCGGCGGGATAAGATGTTCTTCAGGTTTCATTTTTTAATTCCTTCTTTGTGATAAAAATAGAATAATCCTTCTATACTTATTTATTCAATTCCTTTAACTTGTCATCCTGAATTTTTACTATGCGAATTATTTCCTACAATGTAAATGGAATGAGGGCTGCCATCAAAAAAGGCTTCCTTGACTGGCTGAAAACAAATCCGGCTGATGTGATCTGTGTGCAGGAAATAAAAGCTCAAAAAGAAAACATTGATCACCTCTTACTTAATAACCTTGGCTATCACGATTATTGGTTCAGTGCACAAAAAAAAGGATACAGCGGGGTGGCCGTATTTTCCAAAATAATTCCTGATAAAATAGAAATAGGCAATGGCCATAAAGTAAGTGATGATGAGGGAAGAATTATACAACTCGATTTTAAAGATGTAAAACTTATTAACGCATACTTTCCGTCAGGAACCAGCGGCGATATAAGACAAGCTTTTAAATATCACTGGCTTGATGAATTTTTTGTTTGGCTCAGCAACTTAAAAAGGAACCATCCAAAGCTGATCCTATGTGGTGATTATAATATTGCCCATAAAGAAATTGACATCCATGATCCAAAAGGCAATAAAAATTCATCAGGGTTTTTACCGGAAGAAAGAAAATGGATGGATAGATTTTTTGAAAACGGATGGACAGATACATTTCGTGAATTTCACATTGAGCCTCATAGATATAGCTGGTGGAGCCAGCGTTTTCCTACTGTTCGTATGCAAAATAAAGGCTGGCGAATAGATTATATAAATGTTACGGATCCACTAAAAAGCAAGTTAAAGGATGCGGAAATTTTTCCGGACGTAAAACATTCTGACCATTGTCCGGTATATTTAGATATTGAAATATAAAGCTGCATTTCGAGATTTTAAGAGATTAATTACAGCAGCTATTATTCACCAAACCAACTCCGATGACCGGATTGATCATTCTGCTCATCCTTATCCCGATTGTTATTTTCATTTTACTTCTCACAATTTTAAACCGCAGTGCTGAGCAGCAAAAACTTACTGAATCACTATACGATCGTATTAAATTTTTAAGTGAGGATATAGCAGCGCTTACAAAAGAAATCAGAAATCTAAAACAGGTTGAAACAAAAAATATAACGGTTGAAGAAAAGCCGGTACAAAAAGCAGCGGTGCCTTCGCCAATTATCACAACAGCTCCAAAAGAAGAGAAGAAAGATGAGGTAAAACCTGCCTTTATCCCTGACATAAAAAAACAGGAACTGAAACCCGTTATTGAAATTAAAAGAGAAGAAATTATTATTGAGAAAAACGAATCTCCCGGGCCCTTTGGTCCTGCTTCAAAACCAGCAACTGATCTTGAAAAGTTCATTGGAGAAAATCTTTTAAGTAAGATAGGTATTACCGTATTGGTATTAGGCATTTCATTTTTTATGAAATATGCAATAGATCAAAACTGGATAAAAGAAGCCGGCCGCGTCGTCATTGGTCTTATTGCCGGTGGAATATTGATCGGCATTGCACATCGGGTAAGAAATAGTTATCGTTCTTTCAGCTCTGTTTTAATGGGCGGCGGTCTTACCGTTTTTTATTTCACTATTGCTTTTGCATTCCATCAGTATCATCTTATCAGCCAAACGGCGGGATTTATTATAATGGTTATCATCACTGCATTTGCAGTGCTTTTATCTCTTTATTATGATCGGTTGGAGTTAGCCATATTGGCAACGATCGGTGGATTCGTTACTCCATTTCTTGTTAGCACCGGGCAGGATAACTATACAGCGCTCTTTACCTACTTATGTATTTTAAACGCAGGATTAATGGTGCTTGCCTGGTTCAAGCGTTGGCCGTCTATAAATATCATTGCATTATTTTTTACAACGATAATTTATGGCAGCTGGCTGATAAAAAAAATGTGGTTTGATTATCCTGTTGTTGTACCTTATAAAGATGCCTTGTTATTCGGAACATTATTTTACCTGCAGTTTGTTACAATGAATATTGTAAATAATATCCGCCAAAAAAAGATCTTCAATGCTTTTGACTTTATGGTTGTGCTGAGTATAAATTTCCTTTTTTATCTCGCCGCCATTTTTATTCTTTCGTATTGGAACGATGGTAATTACAAAGGATTGTTCACCGCCTCACTTGGCATATTTAATTTGTTATTGGTAATCGGGTTTAAACAAAAGAAAACTATTGACCCCAATTTTTTAGCCTTGCTTACCGGTTTGACGCTCACATTTATTTCTTTAACGGCTCCTGTAGAGTTCAATGGAAATCAAATCACATTATTCTGGGCCGCGGAAACTGTAATTCTGTTCTGGCTTTTCCAAAAAACAAGAACTGTTCAACTCAAGATCGCCTCACTTATTATCGCTGTGCTTATGCTCGTCAGTCTTGTCATTACCTGGATGCAGGTTTATTTTTCCGGTAACCAGCTTATGCCGGTTTTGCTCAACAAAGGGTTTAGCACAACAATTGCTGCAGCCGTATCATTGTTTATTTATTATAAGTTGATGTATAAAGAAGCAGATACCTTTTATTTAAAGAGCCTGCGAAATCAGTCCGTAAAAGACTTTCTATTGGGAGCATTTGTCCTTACACTTTATTTATCCGGCGCATTGGAGATCTTTTTCCAGTTCAGCACACGGAACAATATCGAATCGCTTTATATTATTTACCTGCAACTATATACATTTCTTTTTGCCATTATTGTCTTGTTCAGTTTCAGAAGATCAACAGTATTCCCGGTATTTAAATTTTTATTTACCATTCTTTGCCCAGGGCTATATTTAATTAACATTAATACTACCTACGAAGTTTCATTAGGATTATTACAGAAAAACAACGGAAATCTTTTTATTGTTCATTGGATCGGTGCTGCTTTATTAACCTGGTTACTGACCGATTTTGTTATTTATTTTAAGAAAAGCGAAGATAAAAATTGGGCTTCTTACCTGCCGGCATTCACATGGATATCGGCAGCCGGTATTGTGCTGTTATTTAGTGTTGAAATGTACCAGGTAAATCTGTGGTTGAATTATCAAAAGGGAACAGCATGGGCCTGGTGGGAAAATTTATACTATAAAGCAGGGCTTAGCATTCTCTGGAGCATTTGTTCATTTATCATGATGTGGCTGGGAATGCATTATAAATTCCGTCCGTTGCGAATTATTTCATTGAGCCTTTTCACACTTACACTTGTAAAATTGTTCGTGTATGACATTCGTAAGATCCCGCCCGGTGGCAAAATTGCTGCCTTCATTCTGCTGGGTGTTTTATTACTTATCGTATCATTTATGTACCAGCGGTTGAAAAAGATCATTATTGATGACCCCGGGAATACAGTGTAGCTGATTAAATCTTTTATAGATGTTAATTTATAATGTTACAGTAAAGATTGACTGGTCCATTCATGACGCATGGGTGCAGTGGATGTTGAATGAGCACATGCCTGATATGGTAAAAACGGGCTGTTTTACTCATTCAACGTTGCTTCGTTTATTGGAAACAGATGAAAAAGAAGGCCCGACTTATGTGGCGCAATATTTTGCGGACAGCCAATCGGACTATGACCGTTATATTGAAAATCATTCAGCCGCTATACGACAAAAATATTTTGATGAGTGGGGCGATCGTTTTGTCGCTTTCCGCAGCCTGATGCAAATTGTGCAATAACTTCAAAAACAACAATAAATAGGGAATCTGGGAAATCCTTTCCCCGTCCGATTTTCCCGGGATTTAAATGTTATGAAAAAACAAAGAAAAAATTTTGCTGCAAATCAAAAGCGGTTAAATTTGCCGCCGTCACCACCGTTAAAAAACTAACTATCATGAATAAAGCTGATCTGATTGATGTAATTGCTGAAGAGGCAGGTATCACAAAAACCCAGGCAAACGCGGCACTTGATTCTTTTACAAATGCTGTTACTAAAACACTGAAAGGTGGCGGTAAGGTTACCCTTGTTGGCTTTGGCACATTCCTGCTTTCATACAGGGAAGGAAGAAAAGGACACAATCCGCAAACAAAAGCCCAGATAAATATCAAAGAAAAAGTTGTTGCACGTTTTAAAGGAGGAAAAGAGCTATTAGCAACACTAAAATCTTCAATGAAAGATCTGAAACCGCTATTGCAAAAGAAAAAGAAGAAATAAAAATATTTTTAGAAAAATCTCTTGTTACCTTACACAACGCAGGAGATTTTTTATTTAAAAACAAAATTAAAAATTAAGTTATGGGAAGAGGTGATAAAAAAACTAAAAAAGGAAAAATTACAAAAGGAACCTTTGGTAAAAGCAGACCAAAGAACAAAAAGAAAAAATAAATTATTGAATTGCTAAATGGCCTAATTGCTTTTTGTTATGAAAAGGTTTCTGGTTAAATAGCAATTTAGCAATTTGACCATCGAACAGTTCCACCCTCACGGGGCTAATCTTTCTATCTTCCATTCCCCATTTTCTTCCAATGTATATTGAATTCGATCATGCAGGCGGCTGGGTCTTCCCTGCCAGAATTCTATAACAACAGGCTTTACAATATAACCTCCCCAGTGAGACGGACGGGGAATTGCAGTTCCTTCCATTTTATTTACCAACTCATTAAATTTTTCATCGAGCCAATGCCTGTTTTCAATGACACGGCTTTGCGGTGAGGCCCAAGAACCGATGCGGCTTGATTCAGGTCGTGTTTGAAAATACTCATCACTTTGTCTGGCGCTTATCTTTTCAATTAAGCCCGTTATTCTTACCTGCCTTTCTAATTCTTTCCAGAAAAAAACAAGGCATGCTTTGGGGTTTTCAGCTAATTGCTGCGCTTTATAGCTTTCATAGTTGGTAAAAAAAACAAACCCTCTCTCATTGAATTCTTTTAGTAAAACAATCCTTGCAGATGGCAATGCATCAAGGGAAGCTGTGGCCAGCGTCATTGCATTTACTTCATCGATCTTTGAATTCACCGCCTCCCCCCACCATTTTCCAAATTGCTTAATTGCATCGGCATCCACGTCTTTTTCTGATAAGCTTTTATGAGAATAATCTCTCCTTATATCTGCAATATTAGTATGCATAAAATTTAATTCAGTGCAAAGGTAAACCTGCATCAATAAAAAAAGCTCCTGCCGGAGCTTTTTACTTTATGATTTTGATCAGCTATAAACCGGTGCCTTGTTTCTCTCTTAAACTATCTCTTTCTTCAGCCACAATATTTAGTTTGCTTTCCAACTCACCCAATCTTTTTATCTGGCTTTCGAGTTTTTTATTTGCTTCAGTCATTTGATGAAGGTCATTATTGAGTTCTTCTAAGTAGGCCACTTTCTTTTGTAATTGTTGCCGCTGCTGGTTAGCCTCACTTAACTTATCCTCTGTTTTTGACAAATAAATCTGCAGGCTTTGATTTTCCTGCATGTAATGAGTTATCTTATTCTTCGACTCATCCAGGTCACGGATCACCTTATAATATGCCTCTTTCAGATCTTCATATTCTATGTTCACCATTTTTGTTGAAGAAAGCTGAGATTCTAACTTATGTATTTTGCCTTGCAGGGTGTTAAACTCACCATAGGCACTATCCAGCATTGCAGTCATCTCGCTGGTCAGGTGTTCTTTTTGTTTAATATGGTTTATTTCATCTTCCTTTTCCTCCAGCATGTACTTCATGTCCTTTATCTGCATGCTCAGTTCTTCATTGCTTCGCAATATCTCCTGGCTTTTTTCTTCTGTTTCTTTAATTACATCCACCTGCTCCAGCAACTTGCTTATTTTAGCATTATGATCCATCAGGCTTTGTTGCGCCTGCCGAAGCTGCTCATAATAATCAGGTCTTGCCTGTGGTAAAGGCTTTTCAGAATTTGTTTGCTGAACGTCAATATTCAATTTTCTTACCTGGCTTTTCAATTCTTCGATCTCTATTTCATAGATCCTTTTATTTTCAGTTGCATCAAGCAAACGGTTTCTCAGGTCTGTGATCTCTTGATCCTTGATCTCTGCTTCATTCAAATATTTTATTTTCCATTCATCAAGACCGCTGCTTAAAGATTTTTTGTTCTCCTGTCCATTCGGTTTTATTCCTTTCCTGCTTGAGTAAAATAAATTAATAACAAAGCCGATAACAATGGCGCTGCCAAAGAGAATAATGATCTCAAAAGTTGATAAACTGATGCTTAACATATATAAAATAACAATGGAAACTAACGAAATTCTGCCAGTTTTAAACCCGCAAGTTTTTCACAAACGCCCAAAAAAGTTGGATTGAAATAGAATATTCTAACTTGTAACTAATGTTCCTA
>Ga0070698_100005328_pt1 | contig 14081 bp, 12 predicted proteins | sample KBSK1502metaG_FD_65477 | JGI IMG/M metagenome (GOLD analysis project Ga0070698, IMG submission 65477) | Corn, switchgrass and miscanthus rhizosphere microbial communities from Kellogg Biological Station, Michigan, USA - KBS K1-50-2 metaG | ecosystem: Host-associated > Plants > Roots >...
CGGCGGATGCTGGTGGCGGATGACGACCCGGCGATCCTGCGATTGATCGCCACGATTCTCGAGAAAGAAAATTTCAGTGTGGTGACGGCGCGAGACGGGCGCGAGGCCTATAAGATCCTGCAGGCGGATCCGAATTTTACTGCCGCCATTCTCGACGTCGTCATGCCGCATATTTCCGGTCCGGAGTTGGTTCGCTACATGAAATCCGAGGAGCGCCTGCGAAAGATTCCGGTGATGATGATGACCGCCGAACAGGATCCGAAGCTGTCGTCTGACAGTTTCGCCGCCGGCGCGATCGTATTTCTGCCGAAGCCGTTCACGACTGCACAACTACAGATCATGTTGCAGATGTTGATTGGCAAAAAAACCGCCGAGTAGCTTGCTGATGCGTATCCGCGTGCATCTGTGGCTGATCACCGTCGTCATACTGACGATCGTCGGACCTGTTTCTGTGCGCGCTGATCTGAGTCAGAAACAAGCGCGCAAAGCTATCCAGACGATCGGTGGTTGGTCTCTGCCGGGCAGCGCAGTTCGACTTCAGATTCGATCGAACAGTGCGGAGAGTGCTGAGGTCAGCGCTGAGATTCAAGCGGTGTTTCGGCTGCGACTATTCGAAGGTCACTGGCAGTTGCGAGAGATCAGAAGCGCGCCCGATCGTTGGGAACAGTTGGTGATCATTGCGCGCGCCGCGAAGGTGGAAATACCTGAGGGCGAATGTGACCCGCCGCCGCAGTTAGCGCGTACCCGATTGGCGACGTGGCTGACGACGAAGAAAGCGCGTTGCCTGGTGGCGAATTTATTTGGCGTGGTGCTTCCTTCCGACGACGTGAGGATCGAGGATATCGATGCGTTTGGCCTCTCGATTGGATCTGAATCGTCGGCGCTTGTTACCGCGCTCGTTCGAGTTGATTTCCGCCTCGCGCGAGCTGCTGGCTCGTGGCGCGTGACGGAGTTCAAGAGCGGTACGCGCAACTGGTTGAATATTACAAATCTTCCGGACGCGATTAATGAAGTCAAACGCTCTGCTGCGTCTGAAGATCTTTCAACCATCGCGAAAGCACTTGGCGACTATCGGCGCGACCGCGGCTATTTCGTAGTTTCGGATAAAGAATCGGTCCTGATCGACCATCTCAGCCCGCGCTACCTGACGCGCATAATCCGCGTCGATCCCTGGCACCGTCCCTATCAATACGAAGGCCAACAAACCACTTATTCCCTCCGCTCCCTCGGCCCCGACGGCAAACCAAACACCCCCGACGACGTGGTTGTGGCTGGACCGTGAGCCGCCTCCTAAAACAAACTCTTGACTCCCACTTACCGTGGGTGTTAGGTTTTCTGTCGGGTCTCATTCCCGAGACCAGCTTCGTGAAACTTGCCCGCGCCATTCGTGCATATGCACTAGGCCCGCCGATGGTGCAATTCAGCTAAAGGATTAGCTTTGCTAGCTGGACGCAAACTCCTACTCGCCGACGATTCGGCCACCATTCAGAAAGTTATCGACCTTACGTTCGCTGACGAAGGTGTGCAAGTCGTGGCGGTTGGCAATGGCCAGGACGCAATTGACCAGCTCCTGGAGCTTGAACCCGACATAGTTCTCGCAGACGTTTTCATGCCCTCTCCCGACGGCTATGAAGTGTGCAGATATGTCAAAACACACGAAAAGCTGAAACATATTCCTGTCATGCTGCTCGTGGGCTCGTTTGAGCCGTTCGACGAAGCGGAGGCGCGCAGAGTTGGCGCGGATGATATCTTGACCAAACCATTTCAATCGATTCGACGACTAATCGACAGGGTGGGAGCCCTGGTGGTGAAGCCGCCTGTCGAGAAAGAGAATCCGACCGCTAAACTTCCTCAGGTTGATGAACCTCAGGATGAAGAAGCGTTCATGGACACATACGAGCTCGAAGTCACGACGGCGGACACCCTCCCGCTCGAGGACGCAATAAGAGAATCAGAACAGAAGGTGGAACAGCCGGTTGCCGCAACGGAGTCGTTTCCACGTGAGGAGAACATGGAAACCGCAAACAGAAACGATTCACAAAGCGATTCCGACGTGCTGTTGGATCTCGGCGAGTATGAGCCGGTGCACGCGAGTGAGGAAGATGATTTTGTTTTAGACCTTGACGATGAATCGCCTGCCGTGGCCGAGCCTGCGTATGCAGCGACGCCGATGCGCGCGTTTGTCGAGCCCGAAGTGAAAGAAGCGGCTGTTGCGGCCAGTGCGTATGAGTCGACTTATCAGCCGCAGGTACATTCGTCGTTTGCGGACACGCAGGAAGTTCCATACGCGTCTGCGGTAGAGGATGTTGAGGTTGTCGAACCCGAACCGATGTTTGCTGAGACCGAGCCGATTGCTGTTGCTCCTGCTGCTGCGGTCCCGTCCGCTCCGGTGAGCGTTGATGGCCTGACACCGGAAATGATCGACGCCATCGCTCGCCGTGTTGTCGAGTTGATGTCTGACAAAGTCGTGCGTGAGGTCGCGTGGGAAGTCGTTCCGGATTTGGCGGAGCTGTTGATTAAGCAGCAGTTGGAGAAGACGAAGTAGAAGCGGTGACAACTTTGATTGTTGAGGCAGGTGACTGTAACAAGTCACCTGCTTTTGTCTTTGAGGTCACACTCTTCTGTAAATGACGATCAAATTAAGCCATCGGCGCAATGTGTGTGAGATATCGTCGTGGCACGAAATACCACAAAGAATACAAGCGTATTGACCAAACAATCACCGCCCTAAGATGATGGACTATACTCTGGTAGCTGTCCAGAAAGTCTAAGTAAGCTCCCGCCGACCACGGCACGCAGCTCAGCGGCAAAGGTTCGTACCGATCCTTGTTGTCGCTGTCGTAAGGATCGATATCTTTGGGAACCGGTTCGATGGGAAAAACAACCAGGCGCATCCTGTGGTTTTGATAATACCGCGGAATTGTCTCGAGAAATCGAAAACAGTCGGAGCGACAGGAAATAAGACAATTCACCAGATCGGTCTGCCACAGTTCCTTTGGCTGTAGATGTGTAGCTACCAAAAGACCCAGCATCAGCCGTTCCAGCTCTTTGGTCATGTGGAGGATCTCAGTTTTACCGGTAGGTGTGAACGACGAAAATGGGACTTCGGTGATGTAGTAATAGAGTCTTCCCAGGGCTAGATTGATAGACGTTAAGTGACTATGAACCGCGACGAAAATAGGCAGTGTCTCACCGAGAAATTGTTCGTACGTATAAGCTGACCTTTTACCACTTTTAGCGATGAGCTGGAAGCCGCCTTTCATCTGACAAGGATAACGAGACGGATTTTTCCGCGCTTCTTCGTGGTGCCCACTTTCCCGCCTTTTGTCATAACACTCAATCGCCCATTGCGCGCGCTGGAGATAGAACTCGAGACTCAGGTTGTCCAGATCAGTATTTATGTAGCGGCGAAAGTCCCGTACCTGTTCAGGCGACCACTTCGCAAAATTCAATTCGCTGTCGTAACCCTTCCGTCCCGCGAGGTACCAGATGCTTTCATTAATACATTGGTAATACCAGATCATCGACTCCAAACACTCGAGCCGATCCTTGTATAAGGTTTTCCCAAATATCTCCTCAAGGCGAGGCCTTCTGACATTTCGTTTTGGCATGATGTCACTCTTTGCGACTACTTTTATCAGATCGCGGGTTCTTCAAAGTGGCAAGCTGGTCCCATGCAGCCTTGTCATCAATCCTACGGTAGGTTCCGCCACAAACTCTCTTCAACGACACCCAATGGTCGGTGTCTCCGTTAAAGATCGCGGGTTTCATCACATCGTTAATGTAATCCTCCGCGCGTAAGGCCAGGGCTTCTGTAAATAGCTTGTTTTTAATATCCTGAGACTCTCTGGCGAGTGGCGCGAGTTTATCAAGACCCTCTTTCTCGAACTGTACTTGATAAAGATGTTGAATAGGAATGAGTCCAACCGAGCGGATTTCCATTTGGTACTTCGACCAAATCACTGTTTCCAGAGCTTTGTCACGCAGGTATCTCAGCAGATCGGATACCTTAGTATGGACTTTTGACGCCTTCGCGGAAGTAAGCTCCCAGACACGTGTGTCGAGCGACTTGCATGGGATCGTAAGTCTTACTTTCTTAAAGCGTGGAAACTTTACTTTACTGTGAGGAAAGTAGCTCGGATAGAGCAGTCCTTTAGGATCGTCAACAAGTAAAATGTCTTTCATCCCGTGCAGCGGTGCGGACCGATTACGTTGTACTCTGCCAACTGTGCGGGCGATGGCATTCAAAGCGTCAAACAGCTTCTCGTAATCTGCCAAATGAAACTTTGCCGCATTGAACCAGTTGATAAGTACATAGTACTGACTCGCACGTTCCGCGAGCGTCGCTTTCATGCTTCTTTTGCGGGCGGGCTTTGCGATGACTTCTCGTCCAAACAGATCAGTTCCGGTAATCATTGATCGCCAGAAGAGCATGTGGAAAACAGAGTCGCAGAATACCGGCGGTGGAGCCCAGAACCGCAATGGTGAAGATTTGTTCAGTTCGTCCGGCGCCAACACGTCGCTCTGATGATGCTCTCTCGTGAGTTTGATAAACTCCTTAGTCATGTATGCAGACTTGGCTTTTCTTCGACTCCCGAGATCGGAATCGAACATCGCCACCAGACTTTGAAAGGTTTCCGAGATTCCCCAGTACAGTCTCTGATTGCGATGAAGATCATCCAGAGTTGGAGCGTTTGCGTTCTCGTCGACACCATCAATGAGCCTCAGCTGGCCGGGCGTCAACTGGTAAACAACCTGGTAGTCGAGATCGCGGCGTAGTTGGTTGCGATGGACCAGTCGACAGATGGGTTGGTCAAAAAGTAACTCGTTAGTTAGCTTCAATCGCGCTGGGAAGAGAATCTTTTTGAGGCTTTGAACTTTTTCGGCGGACAACGGCTCTCCGGTCAACAACCAGTTCCTGACATCCGGATCCTTAGCCTCACGTCTGGGCAATAGTTCCTGTAGAAGCTTTTGGAAGTTGGTATGAGTTTCGTTGCTGTTCTCTGGCAAGGTATTGTCAGCGCCACGAAAAGCCCCATACCTGTCAAAGCTGAACACTCCTTGTTCAGCGGCAGCTACTTTGTCAACGGGTGAATGGAAGTATCTTCCCCATGTTATTTTTGCTTCTTTGTAAGCGGTTCGACATAGCTCTTTTTCGTCAACCAGGTCGCGCAACTCAGAAACCTTTAGGCGCTTTTTGTCGAGAAGCTTCTCTCGATGTTCTTTTATGGTGGGCATCGGGGGACTCTCAAATCATCTGTGGAATCGCGAAGGGAGGGTAGGAATCCCCACTCGCGGGTGTGTTTATGAGAAAAACAGACGCACCTTAGCAATTGTCTGGCCGTTTTTCAACCCGCTTCCAATGGACATCTTCACTCGATTTATTACAATGCCCGAGAAACTAATCAAGATTGTTGGAGCATAGCTGACACCTTTAATGGATATCCCCAAACAATACGACCCCAAAGAGGCGGAGCAGCACCATTACGAGCGCTGGGAGAAAAACGGCTATTTTGCGCCTGAGATTAATCGCGATCCGCAGGCGCCGGTTTTCAGCATCGTTATCCCGCCGCCGAACGTTACCGGCTCTTTGCACATGGGCCATGCCTTGCAACACACGCTCATGGACGTGATGACGCGTCACAAACGCATGTGTGGCTATCGCACGCTCTGGCTGCCGGGGATGGACCACGCCGGTATCTCAACGCAGCTAATGGTCTCGCGCGCGCTGAAAAAGGAAGGGAAGTCGCGGCACGATCTGGGTCGCGAGAAGTTTATCGAGCGCGTCTGGCAGTGGAAGCACGAATCCGGCGGACAGATCACCGTTCAGATGCGTCGTGAAGGCGCTTCGGTCGACTGGTCGCGCGAGAAGTTCACGATGGATGACGATCTTTCTCGCGTCGTGCGCGAAGTGTTTGTGCGCTTGTACGACGAAGGAATGATCTATCGCGGCAACCGGATCGTTAACTGGTGCCCGCAGGACCAGACGGTGCTTTCCGATCTCGAAGTCGAGAAACAGCCGCAAGCCGGCAAGCTCTACTACTTGCAATATCCAATCAAGAACAGCGACAAACGTGTAACTGTCGCCACTACGCGGCCGGAGACAATGCTCGGGGATACGGCCGTGGCCGTGAATCCGAAGGATGAGCGTTACGGCGGGCTCGTGGGCCAAACAGTTCTGTTGCCGCTCACCAACCGTGAGATTCCGATCATCGCCGACGAATACGTCGATCCGGAGTTTGGCACAGGCGCGGTCAAGATCACTCCGGCACACGATCCAAACGACTACGAGATGGGTCTGCGTCACAATCTCGAGCAGGTGGTCGTGATCGATCCGCACGCAAAGATGACCGCCGACGCAGGAGCGGACTACGCCGGACTCGATCGTTACAAAGCGCGCGAGAAAGTCGTTGCTGACTTCGAGGGTTTTGGACTGCTCGAGAGGGTAGTCGACTACGAGTTTTCGATCTCGAAATGTGAACGCTGCAAAACGGTAATCGAACCGCTAATCTCGACACAGTGGTTCATGAAGATGGACCAGCTTCGCGATCTCGCGCTCGATATGATGGCGCGCGAGCAGTTGCCGCGCTTCACGCCGGAGACTCCGTACCGGAAAGTCTACACTGACTGGCTCGAGAACCTGCGCGATTGGACCATCTCGCGACAACTCTGGTGGGGCCATCAGATTCCCGCCTGGTACACGCCGAACGGCGACGTCATCGTCGCGCGGTCCGAAGAAGAGGCACGCGCGAAGGCCGGCACGAGCGAGCTCACGCAGGATCCGGACGTACTCGACACCTGGTTCTCCTCCGCGCTCTGGCCGTTCTCGACGCTTGGCTGGCCCGGAGACACTCAGGATCTTAAGACTTTCTATCCCACTTCCGTGCTGGTGACGGCGCGCGACATCATCTTCCTATGGGTTTCGCGCATGGTGATGATGGGACTGAAGTTTGTTGGCGACGAACCCTTCGCGGATGTTTTCATCACCGGAACGATTCTCGACAGTCAGGGCCAGCGCATGTCGAAGACGAAGATGAACGGAGTGGATCCGATCGACGTATTCGACAAGTTCGGCGTTGATGCAACGCGTCTCACGCTGGCACAGGTTGGCAGCACTGACATCCGCTGGAATGAGAAGCAGGTCGAGTCGTACCGCAACTTTGCCAACAAGATCTGGAATGCCGCGCGGTTTTGCCTGCTCAACTCTGAAGGCGCGGAAGTCAAGCCGGAGATTCTCGAACAGAGCACAGCGCTTCACGACCGCTGGATTGTTTCGCGACTGAACCACGCCGCAAGAGATCTCAACGCCGCAATCAATGGGTACGAGTTTCATGGAGCGGTGCAAACGCTGTATCACTTCTTCTGGGACGATTTCTGCGACTGGTACATCGAACTGGCAAAAGCCGATGTAACTTCTGAAGAGGCGAGCCCCGCCCGCACCGAAGCTCGGACGAGACTGCTGACAGTGCTCGAACATGCGCTGCGTTTGCTGCATCCGTTCATGCCGTACATCACTGAAGAATTGTGGCAGCGACTTCCGGGCGACAAGCGTCTGCATGCGGCTTACGCAGGCGCGCAACCGACGGTGATGCTGACTGCCTATCCTGAGGGATCTGCGAATTTGATTGATGAAGCAGCAGAGTCAGAGATGCAGGCCATCATCGAGTTGATCTCGCGCGTGCGAAACATTCGTTCTGAGATGAACATCAAACCGGCCGAGAGAATTCCGGTCGTGGTTGCTTCTCCTGACGCGAATCTGCGCAGCGTCTTTTCATCAGCGCGCGATCAAATCTCGCGGCTGGTTCGTGCCTCTGATTTTACCGTAAGTGAGCGGCTCGAAGCGCCGAAGGCTTCGGCGCGAGCGGTGTTGAGCGATGGTGCTGAGTTGGCCGTGCCGCTCGAAGGCTTGATCGACTTCGAACAGGAACGCCTTCGCTTAGGACGCGAACAGGAGAAGTTGCAGGCCGAATCCGCAAAGCTGGAAGCGCAACTCGGTAATCCAAACTTTGTCGAGCGCGCTCCGGCCGAACGAGTCAGCGAAGTACGCGAACGCATTGCAGCAATCGCGCAACAGTCTTCTCAACTTCAACAGACAGTCGAGAACCTACAATGAACTGGGTTGACGAAGGCGCACTCTACTCGCAGATCGGTCTCTTCCTGCGCGAAGACCTCGGACGTGGCGACATCACGACGCAATCGATCATCGTTCGTAACACCCGGGCACGCGCTCGTTTCGTAGCGGGCGAAAACATGATTGTCGCTGGACTCGAAGCCGCGGAAGAAGTTTTTCTGACACTCGATTCGCAGCAACAACTGGAAGCGTTTGTTTCTGACGGCGAACCGGTCGAAGCCGGCAAAGTGATCGCACGTATGGTTGGCTTTGCCGACGTGCTGATCTCGGCCGAGAGAACCGCGCTCAACCTGCTGCAACGGCTTTCCGGTATTGCCACGCTAACAAACCAGTATGTAAAGGCGGTTGAAGGCACGGGCGCTCAAATCGCGGACACTCGCGCAACGACTCCCGGATTGCGTTTGCTTGAACGATTCGCTGTCGAACTTGGCGGTGGTTCCAACGGCAGGTTCGGTTTAGACGATGGCGTAGTGGTAACGTCAAATCACGTTGCGATTCTCGGCGGTGTGGCGAGTGCCGTAAAGACGGCGAAAGAGAAGTTGGGTTATCTGCATCGAATCGCGGTGGAAGTTTCGAGCGAGAGTGATCTAAAGGAAGCAATAACGGCGAGCGCTGATGCCGTGGTGATCAGGGATCTGGACGTGACTGAGTTTGCGCGCCTCGCTGGAATCGCGAGGGAGTCGTCGAGCTCGATTGGAATTGAGTGCGCGGGAAAAATCACGCCGGCCGACGTGCGTGAGTATGCCGCGGCAGGCGCGCAACTGATCTGGATCGAAGCGTTGACGAGTGCGGCCACGGCCGTGAATATCAGCTTTAACGTTCAGCCGTTCTAGCCACAAAGGCGCAAAAAGCACAAATGAGTTGGGGGGACAGAACGAGGCAAAAGCTTGCGCACCGAGCGCTCGAACGGCAGCTTGCCTATCAGGAACGCAAGGCGGAACACGTTCGCGGGCGTGAGGACGAGATCGTTAATGCGATGAAGCGGTCGTCGCAGCGCGTGCGCGAGTTGCTCGAGGCGGTTCAACCAATTAGTGCCGACGCGCGTGTGATTGAAGTTGGTAGTGGGGCGCATGGACTGATCTTTTATTTCGGTTCCGGGCTTGGAATCGGCGTCGATCCGCTCGCCGTCAGTTATGGGCGGTTATTTCCGAACTGGCAGCGGAGTGCGCAAACAGTCGCGGCATGTGGCGAGTCGTTGCCATTTGCCGATCGGAGTTTCGATGTCGTGCTCTGCGACAACGTAGTCGATCATGCTGAATCGCCGAAGAAAATTGTGGGTGAGCTCGCGAGAGTGCTTGCTCCCGGCGGACTGCTCTACTTCACCGTAAATATTCATCATCCTGTTTACTCGGTTGCCGCCGGACTGCATTCGAGTTGGCGGGCGATTGGCGTTCCGTACGAGGTCGGTCCGTTTGCCGATCACACCATCCACCTGACCCTCGAAGCTGCGACCAGCCTATTCGACAAACTGCCGCTCCAGATTCTGAGCTCAAAGAGCAACATCGACGAGGCGCGGGCAAAAGCCTGTAAACAGCCGCCTCGACACATCGGCGACCGGTTAAAGCGCGTATTCTTCAAGAATGCGTTGTATGAAGTGGTCGCGCGGCGGATCTAGTTTTTGGAACGGGCCGTCCAACGACTCGTGAAAGCCCTCGGAGCATCGGACTGAAGCTTGATGGCATCTTTATTTGCGGGGTATCTTAGAAGGGCAAAGGAGCACCACCATGCCTGTTTGGATTCGTAATTACATCAAGTTCCTCATCGCTGCGTGCCTGATCGTCAGCTTCTGCCTGGTCGAGGGCGACGCGCAAACGCGCCGGAAAAAGCGGCGCCGGAGCGTGCCGGCAGCGCCAAAGCCCGTAATCACGAATCCTCCCATTGCACCTCCTGATGCGAGCAAGACCCCCGCGCCTGACGGAGACGTAAAAATCATCAGCACCGCGGATTCCACCAAGGAATCAGGTGAACAACTCCAGGGGTGGAAGCCGAAAGTCACCGTTCCTGAGCCGACTGAAGACGAAAAGACGCAGCAGACGATCAACAACCTCAGCAATCAGGTGGAACGGCTGAACAACAAGCTGTCGCAGATGCAGGAAGACGATCGTTATCAAATGGACATGGAGCGTCTCACACGCGCCGAACAGCGTGCCGAGCAGTTGCGATCGCAGTTGATGGACGTCCAGGGCAAGATTGCCGACTTCGAAGCGAAACTCGAGCAGATTGATTGGGCGCTGCGGCCTGAGAACATTGATAACTCGATGGCGGGCTATGGCAGTACGCGTCCTGAATCCGCGCGCGAGGCTCGCAAGAAACAGCTCGAAAGCGAGAGAACCAGAGTTCAGGCGCAGTTGAAACTTGCCGAGACGAGTAAAACGCGTTTGGAAATCGCTGTTAATAATGCTGACTCGGAAGTTGACTCGTTAAGAGCGAAGCTGGAGCAACGGCGTGCGCAGATGGATGCACAGCCCGTGCAGACTACGCCACCGCCGCGCAAGCCTTAGCCACAAAAGGCACAAAACAGAAAAGTGTCAGGTACTTGTGTGAAGGGCTACGGCTCTCCAAACACCCAACTGGTTAATGAAGGTCAGGGTGTAGTTTGAGCCGTGCACGATGGCGGTATCGGCGTAAACTGAGATACTCATCTTGGCTGGATCGGGTTTTTCATACTTCACTTTCCGCGCACGTAAATCATCAAGCAACTGTTGACGCGTCGTTTGCATGGAGCCGCGAGTCCAGACGAAAGTCGGATCGGTTAGTGCAGTGATTTGATCGAGGTTCGCAGATGTTAGCGCATCGTGAAATGCAGCGTCAGCGGCGGTGACTTCAGTCTTGCTCTCGGCTTCAGTACGCGGCATTCGCGTCGACTGCCAGTTCACAACTTGCCACTTGCCGTCGCGCTTTACGAAGGTGCCGCTGTTGAGCAGGTTCGCGACGTGCTTCTCGCCGCCAATGTCAGTCGTAGCTACGAGACGAAATGCTACGACGGCCGTGTTGCCGTACTGTTGAATCTGAATGTCCTCGGCAGTGTAGACCGTCTTGGGATCGGTTGGTTTCGGCGGCGGAGTCGAGCGCACGTCGTGCATCACTTCCGCTTTGTTAACACGCCGACCGGCGGAACGCGTGTAGATCAAATCGTCAGCCCAGAAGCGCTCGTGAATTGCCACGTCATTACGTGACGCTCCCGCTAAAAAGTAATTTAACAATTTGGTCAATTCGGCTGCGTCAGGTGCGGTCTGCGCAAACAAACCGGCGCTCATCATCAGCAGCAGAATCGCGGATGAAACAACTCTTTTCATAGTCCAGCGCCCTCGCTTAGCTTACAAGTTTGACTAACATCGCCGCGAAACTCATCCACGCATTCGTCCCGGAAAGCACCAATCGCAACGGTTGCATGACGAGCAGAAAGATTCCGCCCCAAAGGAAAACCGGATGCAGGCGTCGATGCTTGATGGTGTCGAATGCCACGCACGCGAGCAACACCAGATCCGTCAATCCAAAAAACGCCAGCGGACCGCCATTGGTAATGAAGCTCAGCGGAATGCGAGCAATGGCAGGCGTCAACAAGTTGATCGCGGCCAGCAGCATCAGACGTTTGTGCACGTCCAACTTGCGCCGGAAGTAGAGAGCCAATCCGATCAGCACCGCGAAGATCACCATGTCGCCAATCGGTATGATCAGAAATGAAAGCGCCGGTGGGCCGGGACTGTGGCCACGCGCTGCAGCGTAAAGTCCCGTCAAAATCCCAACGATAAAGACGAGTGCGGCCAAAACACCGCCGAAGATTCCGAGACGTTGATGAATTCTTGTGCGACGTTTCGCTACCAGCGAGACTTGCACGACAAACAGTACGACCCACATCGTCATGATGAAGCCGTGCAGGTGAACGATACGGCCGGGAAGGTCGGGAGTGTTGAAGAATGGCTTCAGGTAGTAAGTGCGTCCAAAACCGGCGAGTACGATCAGTGGGACAAAAATCGCTGCGAGTATGTATAGCCGTCGATCGTTAACACGGCCGGGCATTCTGGGGGTTGCCGCCATCGGTTCCTCCGAACAGGGGAATTTTGCGGCGACGATATTAGCAGAATTACGGTTCTTTCTCCGCTACCGTAATTGCCCACCATGAGCCGTGGTCGTGTTGAATCGCGGACCAGTACCAGGCGGAAACGTCAGTCCACGTTTCGCCCGAGTCGGAATGGATTTGTTCGAGCACGATCAGCCGCTCGTGATCTTTGGTCGCGGCAAAACTTGTCCACAGCGAGCCGCGTTCATCGCGATGAGCTGCGAGTGGCTTCACCGTGTATCCGAGACCCTGGAAACAGTCAGACGACGGATGCAGCTTGCGTGTAGCTTCAGTCACCCAGCGAATGATTAGCTCGCGTTCGCCGTCAGTGAAGCGAGCAATGCGGCCGGGAAAGTCCGACGCGAAGGTCTTCTCGATATCGCTGAGCGGCAGTGGTGTCAGGGTTTTGCCTTCAAACGTCGCTGGCCAGCCGAGAAACATGACTGGTGGCGCAGTTCCAGCCGCCGTTTGATACTGGGGCGTCATGAACGGCACGAGAGCCGCAATTACGCAGGCAATTAAGTAGAAGACAGTGCTACGTCGCATATCTTCCTTCTTTGCAGAAAGAATACTGTGAAAACGATGCCAACGGCTTCCAACACAAACGCAATCACGCCGGCGTATTCGTGACTCCATGCCGGTAAATCCAGAACGCCGGCTTCGATGTAGAACAAAGCCACGGCGCGAAACACATTCGCGGCCATGATCACGATGCCGACGAGGGGCATCAGCAGTAGCGTCTTGCGGAGCGGAAGTTCATAGAAACACAATACCGCGAACGTTAAGAACAAACCGACCCAAAGCATTTTGATTCCACTGCACGGCGCATCAATCCAGATCAGGTGTCCAGCCCAGTTCAAGCACGTGCCCTCGGCAACGACTGCAAAGCCCGCGCCCCGCAGAATCGGAGCAGTTAGCTCAGCCACGACAATGCGCAATGGATAACCACCGAAGAATTGCAGCGTCGGAATCGTCGGCAAGGAAAGATAGACGAGTCCAAACAAGCCTGCGTGAAAAGCCTTTCCGAAACGCAGCAGACTTAACGTCGCTGCTATCGCCGTGAACGCAATTGTTGCTCGCAGAAGTGGAGGGAGCACGAAATATGTCGCTGCGTAGACGAGAATCAGTGATGCTGGAAACAGCAGTGATCGTTCGTTCCGAGGCAACGGCTTTCGTGAAGCGATCAGAAATCCTATCGCCGCAATCAACGCCAGTATTCCCCACGGTTGATCCCACGAATACACCGCACGCGTGACGTACCAGTGCCACACATGCCAAAACGCGAGCAATTGAAGTCCGAGAATGAAGAACAATCGTTTCATACCGTGCACCGGCCCGAACCCGATTTGCGATACTTCATGAATGCGATCCAGATCCAGAACAAGCCCGCAACTATCAACAGCACAACCATCTCCGGTTCCGGAATCGTCGGTACTGTACCCGCGTTGACAGGCTTCAGATCGTTAGCACGATATTGTTCTTCTGTTTCCAGCACGACGGCGCCGCTCACAGGAGTCACGAGTTGATATTGCGCGGCGAGTGTAATCGCTTCGTCTTCCAGTGAGGCGTCTCGCGGAGCAAGGATTCGTGCGACCTCGTCGTTGGCCCATAGTCGCGCGAGGTGGTCAGACGTCATGACTGCCTTTGCCAGTCCCGATTGATCTTCGACCTTCTTACTCGAACGCACAAACTCCAACGTCTTCTCACTGCCGGTTAACCGTGCAAAGAGTGTCTTCAGATCTGTCGCGAGATCAGCGGTGCGCGCGACCGACTTCACTTCGTTAATCCGGTCAAGCTCTCGCTCGATTTCGTCGGGGCCGCTCGACGCTGCGACGGAATAGAGCATTGGCCCATACGGACGCTTTTCCCAGCGTTGTTTGAGCTCGTCTA
>Ga0070698_100005330_pt1 | contig 14077 bp, 7 predicted proteins | sample KBSK1502metaG_FD_65477 | JGI IMG/M metagenome (GOLD analysis project Ga0070698, IMG submission 65477) | Corn, switchgrass and miscanthus rhizosphere microbial communities from Kellogg Biological Station, Michigan, USA - KBS K1-50-2 metaG | ecosystem: Host-associated > Plants > Roots >...
TCCCGCACCATCGCGCGCACCAGCAGCGGCAGCGACATGCCCATCAGGGTGGTGGGCAGCGCGAGGGAGATGAAATGCAGGATCCCGGCCCGCCACGGCGTGGCGTAGAGCCCGCCCGCCCTCAGGTACAGCCAGTCGTAATAGAGACGGCCGCTCGCGAGCCCGAAGAGACCGATCGCGAGCTCGAGCGACGCGAAGACCAGCAGCGCCATGCGCGGTGAGAGGCGGACACTCAGGATGCCGCCGAGGTGGCTGCCGAGGCCGAGGCCCACCATGAACGCGGCCACGATCATCGCGATCGAGTAGATCCCCACGCCGCTGTGGAGGGCGAGCAACCGCTGCCAGGTGACCTGGTAGATCAACGCCGCAGCACCACTCAAGAAGAAGGCAGTGCCAACAATCGGGATCGGCGCGCTCATGTCGGCGGATGTTACGCGAATGAACGAACGCGGCGGCGACGCCGCTAGCGTGTCGGCCGGGGCCGGCTGGCGAAGAAACGCTGGCAGGCGGACTCGAAGCGCTCGCCGAGAGCCCGGCCTCCTTCCCCCGGGACCGGGCCCAGCCTCTTCCAGGCGGCCTGCGCCGCCTCGACCTCGGCGGCATTGGCCTTCCACCGCGCCTCGGCCTCGCCGCGCGCCCCCATGGTGTTGGCGGCGAGAGCTTCCTTGAGCCGCTCGGCCAGCGTCGCGCCGGCGGCGGCCTCGGCCCTGGGCAGCAGCGCCTCCACCTTGGCGCAAAGCTTCTCCATGCGCGAGCGGTTCGCCTCGGGATCCAGCTCCGTCTTGCGGAAGGCCTCGGGGTGAGCCTCGACGACGCGGTTGCGCGCGTCGGCGAAGCGCCGGGCGACGTCGACCACATCGCGCGGAGGAGGGGCGGCCTGGCGCCAGCGGGCGACGACGGCCAGCACCTTCGCCGCCACGTCGGCCGGGGTCGCTTCGGCGGGGATCTCCTCCAGCTCGCGCACCATCGCTTCGCGCTCCGCGGCCGCCGCCGCACGGCCCAGCTCGTCGCGCTGCGCGTAGCGCTCCAGGAATGAATCGACGGCCTTGCGGAGGCGCTGCCAGACGGCGTCGGCCTTGCTCTTGCGGACGGGGCCGATCGTCCTCCACTCCGCCTGGAGCCGGTTCATCTCCGCCGAGGTCGCTTCCCAGTCGGTGGAGCTCATGAGCTCTTCCGCCCGCGCGCACAGCGCTTCCTTGCGCTGGAGGTTCGCCGCCCACTCGTGCTTGCGCCGGTCGAGGTCCTCCTTGCGGCGGCTGAAGAAGCGGTCGGCGGCGCCGCGAAAGCGCTCCCACAGGGCCTGGGACGGCTTGTGCGGCGTCGGCCCGACCTGCTTCCACTCGGCCTGCAGGCGCCGGAACTCGTCGGCGGTCTTCAGCCAGTCGGTCGACCCGGCGAGCGCCTCGGCCCGGCCCACCAGCTCTTCCTTTCGCTTGAGGTTGGCCTGGCCTTCTTCCTTCTTCTTGGCGAGGTAGGGGTCGAGCCGCGCGTGGAGCTGGTCGCGCGCCGCCTTGAAGCGCAGCCACAGGGTCTCGGCCTGGCCGCGAGGGGCCTGCCGCACCTCGCGCCAGGCCGCGTCGATCTCGTGGAGCCGCCGCAGCGTCTTCTCGAGGTCCTCCTCCGCCAGCAGGGCCTCCGCGCGCTTGCACAGATCCTCCTGCTTGGCGGCGTTGGTCCAGCGCGTCCATTCGTCGGCCTCACGCAGGTCCTGGGCCTTGGGGAAGAGCGCGGCCCGGGCCGCCTTCAGCCGGTCCGCCAGCGCCTCACGCTCCTTCCTGTCCGGGATCGCGGCGAGCGCATCGAGGGTGGCGCGCTCGTCGCGCAGAGCGCGCTCGACCTCGCGCAAGGTCGGCTTCTCGGCGCGCGCGAGGGCCTCCAGCCGCCCGGCGAGGGCCTGGGCGCGGACGATGGTCTGCTGGCGCCGGCGCAGCTCGGCCTCCCGCACCTTCGCCTGCCCCTCCTTTTCCTTCGCTTCTCGCTCGGCGGCTTCCTTCTCGGCGTTCCGTCGGCCCGCGGCCGCGTCGTAGCGTTGCCGGCACTCCTCCATCGCGCGCCGGAATCGCTCGTTCAGCTCGTCCAGCTCGGGGGGATCGATCTGGGGAGCCATGCCCTCCCACGCCGCCCGTGATTCCTCCAGGTAGTCCAGGGCCTCCTCGCCGGTGAGGCCTTCCACCCTCTCGCACAGCGCGATGCGCTCCTTCCGCTCGCGCTCCCGCGGATCGGGCTCCCCCGGGGAAGGCCCGGGCGCCGCAACCGGCGCCGCTGCGACCGCGGCCGGCGGCTCGGCCGGAGGGGGCGGCTCGGCCGGAGGGGGCGGCTCGGCCGGCAGAGGAGGCGCTTCCGGCGCGGGCTCGCTGGGAACGGCCTCCGAAGCGGCCGCGGCCGGGCCCGGCCGGGCGTCGAGGACGCCACGGGCGCGACGGGCCGCGGCCGAGTTACGCGCGCGCGCCGCTACGGCTTCGAGGGCCTCGGTGTCGTCGAGACGGCCGACGGCGGCGACCGCTACGTCCTTGTGCTCGCTCTTGAGGGCGACCTCGGCCAGCGCACCCGGATCGTGGATCGCATCCAGCGCGGCCTGTCGCGTCGCCGGGTCGGGCGCGGTCTTGGCCACCGTGGCCAGGGCCCGCGGATCCTCGAGCCGCGACACCGCGGCGGCGCGCGTGGAAGGCAGGCGGGCGGCTCGCGCCAGCGCCGCGAGGTGGCGAGCGTCGCCGAGGCCCGCCATGGCCGCCTCCGCGACGGCGGGTTCCTCCGCCACTTCGGCCATGTGCAGCAGCCGGCTGATGGCCTCCTGCCGCACGGACTCGTCGCCGTCGCCCTTCGCGCGCTCGGCCAGCACGGACGGGTCGTCCAGCCGCTGCACCGCGGCCCGCCGGACCCGGGGATCGGCGTCGTCGCGAGCGATGGAGGCCAGCACGTCGGATTGGTTCGCGTCGAGCTGGCGCACGGCGGCGACCCGGACCTGCGGGTCGGGACTTTGCCAGGCGGGGCGGGCGCGGAACCTGTCCAGGAGGGCCATCACGTCCCTCCGCGAGGATACTCCAGTTCCGGGCTAGGATAGTCCGCTCCGAAGGAGGTCCGATGCGCTTGCGTCTCTTCTTCTGCGCCGCGTTGCTTCCATCAGTGGTGCTCACGGGCGGGGAGGTCTGGGGGGCACAGGGTGACCCCCCGCTCCAAGAGCGAGCGAGGGATCCACTCCCGAGCGAGCGTAAAGACAAGCGCCCCATCACGGAGACCGACCTGTTCCGGTTCGTGTGGGTCGCCGACCCGCAGATCTCGCCCGACGGAAGGCGGGTCGCCTTCGTGCGGGTGGCGGTCAACAAGAAGAAGGACGGCTACGACACGGCGGTGTGGGTCGTGCCGGCCGACGGGGGCGATTCTCCCCGCGCGTTCACGAGCGGCCCCCAGGATGCTTCCCCCCGCTGGTCTCCCGACGGAAGGTGGATCGCGTTCACGCGCGCGGTGGAGAAGGACGGCAAGCCGCAGCCGCCGCAGCTCTACCTGATCCCGAGCGGGGGCGGCGAGGCGCGCGCGCTCACGGATCTGCCCAAGGGGACGGGCGCGCCGGAGTGGTCGCCCGATGGCGGCACGATCGCCTTCACCTCCACCACGAACGAGAAGGACCTCGCGAAGAAAGCGAAGCAGGACGCGGGCCCGAAGAAGGACGAGAGCGCGCCCGCGGACCAGGATCGTGAGAGCGACGTGCGCGTGATCACCCGCGCCGTTTACCGCTTCAACGGCCGCGGCTATCTGGACCGCGAGCGCCCGGGCCACGTCTGGACCGTCGCCGCGCTCGGCAAGGGGTCGGCGCTGCCGGCGCCGAAGCAGGTGACGAAGGGCGACTTCGAGGAGGACGGCGTCACGTGGTCCCCCGACGGCGCCGAGATCTTCTTCACGTCGAACCGGGAGAAGGAGCCGTACTACCTCGCGCCCGACCGCGACCTCTACTCCGTCCCCGCGGGGGGGGGCGAGCCGAAGCGCATCGTCGACATCGACGGGCCCATCGGCGAGTTCGCCTTCAGCCCCGACGGCCGGCGCATCGCCTTCCGCGGCGTCCTCAACGGCCGCCCCGCCCGCTCCTACGACCAGCCCGACCTGTTCGTGGTCGAGCGCACGCCCGGGTCGGCGCCGCGAAACCTGACCGCCGACTACGACTACGACGTCGGGAGCGGGCTGACCGGTGACCAGCGCGCGCCGCGCGCCGCCAGCCCCGCGGTCCTCGCGTGGACGAAGGACGGCCGGTCGATCGTGACGGGCACCGCCGAGCGGGGCCGCGCGAACCTGATGAGCTTCGACGCCGCGTCGGGCCGGGCCTCGCCGCTCACGACGGGCGACCACGAGGTCATGAGCTCCGCCGCCACCCCCGACGCGTCCCGCTTCGCCCTCGTCATCTCCACGCCCACCGCCGTCGGCGACCTCTTCGTGCTCGACGCCGCCAGCGGCCAGCCGCGCCAGCTCACGCGCTTCAACGATGCGCTCTTCTCCGAGTTGACGCTCACCGCGCCCGAGGAGATCACCTACCCGAGCTTCGACGGAAAGCGGATCCAGGCCTGGGTCCAGAAGCCGCCCGATTTCGACCCCGCGAAGAAGTACCCGCTCATCCTCAACATCCACGGCGGGCCGCACGCGGCCTACGGCCACACCTTCGACCACGAGTTCCAGTGGATGGCGGCCAGGGGCTACGTGGTGCTGTATCCCAATCCCCGGGGCAGCTCGGCGTACGGCCAGGAGTTCGGCAACGTGATCCAGTACCACTACCCCGGCGACGACTACAAGGACCTCATGGCCGGCGTGGACGAGCTCGTCCGCCGCGGCTACGTCGACCCGAAGCGGCTCGGCGTCACGGGGGGCAGCGGGGGCGGCATCCTCACCAACTGGACCATCACCCAGACCCCGCGTTTCGCGGCGGCGGTCGCCCAGCGCTCCATCGCCGACTGGGCCGGCTTCTGGTACACCGCCGACTTCACCCTGTTCACGCCGAGGTGGTTCCGCGGCGCGCCCTGGGAGGACCCGACCGACTTTGCCGCCCGCTCGCCGATCACCCACATCGCGAAGGTGACGACCCCCCTCATGCTGATCGAGGGAGAGGCGGACTACCGCACGCCGCCCGCCGACGGCGGCGAGCAGATGTTCCGCGCCCTGAAGTTCCTGAAGAAGCCGGCGGTGATGGTGCGCTTTCCCGACGAGAGCCACGAGCTCAGCCGCTCGGGCAACCCGTGGCACCGCGTGGAGCGGCTGCAGCACATCGTCGCCTGGTTCGACAAGTACCTCCGGGGCAAGAACAGCGGCGCCTACGACGGGCCATGAGCTCCCCCCGGCTCGAGCGGATGAGAGAGGCGGTCCGGTCCCTCTACGACCGCAACCGCCAGCGCGGCACGGCGCCCTGGTGCGGCCGCGATTACGACTTCGTCTGCCCCTCGATGGGGACCTACCCCTTCCAGTGGTTCTGGGACTCGTGCTTCCACGCGGTGGCGCTCTCCGGCATCGACCCCGAGCGCGCGCGCATCGAGATGCGCAGCCTGCTCGCCAACGCGCAGCCCGACGGCTTCGTGGCCCACGTCACGTTCTGGCAGCGCGAGAAGTACGAGGACATGCTCTCGACCTACGCGATCGCGTACCGCACGCCCTATCTGAGCGACTGCATCCAGCCGCCGCTGCTCGCGGAGGCGGCGCAGGCGGCCGCCCGCGGGGAGGGCGGAGACGCCTTCCTCGCCGAGGTGCTCCCGGCGGTGCGCCGCTACTACGACTGGCTCGACCGCGTGCGCGATCCCGACCGCGATGGGCTCGTCGCCACGCTGCAGCCCGACGAGTCCGGACTCGACCACGCGCCGAAGTACGACGCCTACCTCGGCATCTCCGGCCTCGGGCCCGAGGAGTTCACCGCGGCGTGGGAGCGGGTGGCGGGGCCCTACGCCGAGGTCGGCCGCGATCCCGACCGCATGTTCGGTCTCGATCTGTTCATCGTCGAGGACGTGCTCGTCAACAGCATCTACGCCGAGAACGAGAGCGTGCTCGCGGACCTGCTGGAGCGGACGGGCGACCGCGGGGGCGCGGCCGAGATGCGCCGCCGCGCCCGCCGCAGCACGACCGCCCTCGTCGACAAGTGCTACGATCGCGACGCCGGCCTCTTCTTCGACCTCGCGGGCGCGGAGGAGGAGATGCTGCGCACCAACAGCATCTCGTCCCTGATGCCGCTCCTCCTCCCCGACCTGCCCGCGCCCATCGCCGCGACCCTCATCGACCACCTCGAGGACCCGCGGGAGTATTCCGCTCCCTTCCCGGTGCCGTCGGTGGCCATGAACGTCCCGTCGTTCTCGGCGGGCCCCGTGGACAAGCTCGTCTGGCGGGGGCCGTCGTGGATGAACACCAACTGGTACCTGTCGCGCGGGCTGCGGCGCCACGGTCGGACCGACCTCGCCGCGGTCATCGAGGACCGCTCGGCACGGCTCGTCGAGGATCACGGCTTTCGCGAGTACTACAACCCGTTGACGGGTGAGGGCGCCGGCGCCCACGACTTCTCGTGGACGGGGATCGTCGCGGACATGCTGGCGAGACGCGAGGGGGAAACATGAAGGCGCTGAATTGGGACACGGTCCCGGTCGAGCCGGTGACGTCCGAGATCTCCCGGCAGGTGGTGACGGGGCAGAACGAGATGATGGCGCGGGTGCTGCTCAAGAAGGGCGCCGTCGTGCCCACCCATTCGCACGTGAGCGAGCAGATCACCTACATCCTGGAGGGCGCCCTGCGCCTGTGGATCGGGGAGCCGGAGGAGGAGGTAACGGTGCGGCCGGGCTCGTTCGTCGTCATCCCGCCCAACGTGCCCCATCGCGCGGAGGCCCTCGAGGACACGGTGGACGTGGACATCTTCAGCCCCATCCGCCAGGACTGGCTGGACGGCACCGATACGTATTTCCACCGGAAGCCCGGCTCTCGCTAGCGCGAGCTCGTCCAGCGGCGGCGGCCGCTGAGGGAGAGGGCTACTCCGCCCTCAGCGCCACCGCGGGGTCGACGCGCGTCGCGCGCCGCGCGGGCAGCTCGCACGCGATCGCGCACACGGCGAGGAGCAGCACGGGCACGACCACGAAGGTCGCGGCGTCCGTCGGCCCCACGCCGTAGAGCGAGCCGCGCAGGGCGCGGCTCGCGGCGACGGCGGCGCCGGCGCCGATCGCGGCCCCCCCGGCGGCCATCACGAGCCCTTGACGCAGCACGAGGGCCCGCACGTGTGACGGCGCGGCGCCGACCGCGATCCGGATGCCGAGCTCCCGCGTGCGCTCGGTGACCGCGTGCGCCATCACGCCGTAGAGCCCGACCGCGGACAGGAGGAGGGCGACGAGGCCGAAGGCGCCGAGCAGCAGCGTGTTGAAGCGCCGGGGGGCCATCGCGTCGGCGAGACGCCGGTCCATGGTCGCGACGTCGTGGACGGCGAGGCCGCGGTCGAGCGACGCCACCTCGCGGCGGAGCGCGGACACCAGGCCCCCGGCATCCACGCGCGCGCGCACGGCCACGAAGGCGAAGCGGCGAGGGTCCTGGGCGAACGGCCGATAGACGACGCCGCGCGGCGGCGTCTCCAACCCCTCGTGGCGCACGTCGGCGAGGACGCCCACGACCGCCGCTCCCGTCGGGGCGTGCGGGAAGCGGAGCGTCTTGCCGACGGGATCCGCCGTTCCCCACATCTGCCGGGCGAGCGTCTCGTTCACGATCGCGACCTCGGGCGCGCCCAGGCGATCGGAGGCGAGGAAGGGGCGGCCGCGGCGCAGCGTCATGCCGAGGGCGCGGAAATACTCGGGCGTCACCGCGCAGACCGCCAGCTCCGGCCCGCGGCCCGTCGTGGCCGCGGGCTCGCCCTCGGCCGCGGCCCCGATCATGACCATTGAGAACGGCTTCAGCGGCAGCGAGTCGCCGGCCGCCGCCGACACCACGCCCGGCAGGGCGTGCACGCGCTCGAGGAGGCGCTCGAAGAACGCCAACTGCGAGTCCGCTGCCGGATATTGCGTCCGGTCCAGCTCGATGGCCACCGTCACGACCTGCCCGGGCCGGAAGCCGGGGTCGAGGGCGGTGAGCCGGAAGAAGCTGCGGACGAGGAGGCCGGCTCCGACGAGGAGAACAAAGGCGACCGCGACCTCGGCGGTGACGAGAACCCGACGCACGCGGCGCCGTCCCGCGCCCGCCGATGCGCCCCGATGGCCTCCCCGCAGCCCGTCGCCCGCGTCGGCGCCGGCCGCGAGCAGCGCCGGCGCCAACCCGAAGAGCACGCTGGTCGCGAGCGAGAGGAGGAGCGCGAAGGCGAGCACGCCCGGGTCGACGCGCACGGCCGCGCTGCGGAACGCGGCCGCGGTCTCCGGCGGCATCAGCGCGAGCAGCGCCGAGATCAGCAGCGCCGCCACGAGCAGCCCGGCGGCGCCGCCCAGCAGCGCGAGCACCGCGCTCTCGGTGAGGAGCTGCCGCACCAGGCGGCCGCGTCCGGCGCCCAGGGCCGCCCGCACCGCCATCTCGGGTTGCCGCGCCGCCGCGCGGGCGAGGAGTAGGTTGGCGGTGTTCGCGCAGGCCATCAGCATGACGAGCCCCACCGCGGCCGAGAACAGCAGCAGCGCCGGACGGAGGTCGGCCACGAGCGCGCGCTGGAGGGGGACGACCTTGAGGAACGAATCGAATCCGTACGGGCGCTTCGCGCCCGGGGGCGGTGCCGGCGCGTCGGCCGTCGGGCGGGGGCCCAGCGCGGGGGCCGACCCCGTGACCATCATCCCGCCGCGCGGGGCCGCGGGCGCCGCCGCTACGGCCGCGGCCTGGATCGCTTCCAGCTCCTGGCGAGCCTGCTCGACCGTGACCTCCGGCCGCAAGCGTCCGATCACCTGCACCAGGCTCTGCCGCCCCCGGGCGCGCTCGCCGGGCTCGTCGAGCGCGAGCGGGAGCAGCAGCTCGACCTCCGGGTGACCAGGGAAGACGAAGCCGGCGGGAAGGATGCCGGCGACGGCGTGCAGCGAGCCGTCGAGATCGAGGCTCCGCTCCTCGCCCGGAGCGACGTCGGGAAAGAGCCGTCGCCAGAGACGCGGCGTCACGAGCGCGGCCTTCGCGCCGCGCGGCCGGTCCTCCTCGGGGCGGAAGTTGCGGCCCGCGGCCGGCGCGACGCCGAGGGTGGGCAGGAAGCTCGCGGAGACGCGCACGGCCGGGATGCGCCGCGCTTCGCCGCGGCCGGTGAGCGTCACGCTGTCTCCAGAGGAATAGGCGGCCAGCCCCGCGAGTGACCGGCTCCGGTCGCGCCAGTCGAGGTAGTCGCCGCCTCCCGCCAGCTCGGCGCGGAGCTGGGGAATCACGTTGGTCACGAACACGAGACGGTCCGGGTCCGCGTAAGGCAGCGGGCGGAGCAGCACCGCGTTGACGAAGCCGAAGATCGCGGTGCTGCCCCCGATCCCCAGCGCGAGCGTGAGGACTGCGGCCGCGGTGAAGACGGGCCGCGCCGCGAGCGCGCGCAGGGCCTGTCGGAGGTCCGTCGAAAGCGTATCCATCGCCCCCCTCACCACACCTCGCACCGCTGCCCGGGCGGGCGCACCATCGGCGCTTCCGCCGGGCAGGCGAATGCCTGCCGGAACTCGGTCATGTTCGAGAGCGGCCCGATCACGCGGTATTTAGCGACGGGGTGGGGATCGGACTGCACCATGAGCCGCTGGAACTCCGGCCGGGTCGCGTCGCCGCGGAACTGGCCCCAGGCGATGAAGAACTGCTGCTCGGGAGTGAAGCCGTCGATCGTGGGCGCGGGCGGCTTGCCCTCCCGCGATTTCTGGAACGCCCGGTACGCGATGCGAGCGCCGGCGAGGTCTCCGATCGACTCCCCGAGCACGAGCTTGCCGTTGTGGTGGATCCCCGGCTCGATGAAGTAGCCCTCGAACTGGTCCACCACGCACTGCCCGCGCTCCTGGAACTTCTTGAGGTCGGCGTCGGTCCACCAGTTCTGCAATCGGCCCTGGGCGTCGTACTGCGCGCCCTGGTCGTCGAAGCCGTGGCTGATCTCGTGGCCGATCACCACCCCGATCGCGCCGTAGTTGACGGCGTCCACCGCGTCCATGCTGAAGGCGGGCGGCTGCAGGATCCCGGCCGGGAAGACGATCTCGTTGAGGAGCGGGTTGTAGTAGGCGTCCGAGGTGGGCGGCGTCATCCCCCACCGGCCGCGGTCCACGGGCTTGCCGACCTGCCGGCGGCCGTCCTCCACGTTGAACCGGCTCCCCGCGACCACGTTGGCCCAGTACGCGTCGCGGCGGATGGGCACGCGCGAGTAGTCCTTCCACTTGTCGGGATAGCCGATCTTGGGGTTGAAGGTCGACAGCTTCTCGAGCGCCTTCTTCTTCGTCTCTTCGCCCATCCAGTCGAGGCCGCGGATGGTGTCGCCCATCGCGAGGAGGAGGTTCTTCACCAGCTCCTGCATGCGCGTCTTGGCCACGGGCGGGAAGTACTTCTCGACGTACTTGCGCCCCAGCGCCTCGCCGATGAGGGCGTCCGTCGACTCCGCGCACTGCTTCCAGCGCGGCTTCATCTCCTTGGCTCCGCCGAGGTACTGGCCGTAGAACGCGAAGCTCTCCTCGACGAAGGGCTTCGAGAGCGACGGCGCCGCGGCATGCAGCAGGTGCCACGCGAGGTAGGTCTTCCAGGTGGCGAGCGGCGTCTCCGCGAGCGCGCGGTCGACCACCTGCAGGAACTTCGGCTCCTGCACGTTGAGGTCGGCGTGGGGGATCCGGGCGGCGTCGAAGTAGGCGGCCCAGTCGAAGTGCGGCGTCAGCTTCTGGAGCCCGGCGAAGGTGGTCTTGTGGTCGGTGGCCACCGGATCGCGCAGGGCCACGTTGTCGAGAGAGGCTTCCGCCAGGCCCTTCTCCATCGTGAACACCGCATCGGCCGCCGAGCGCGCCTCCGGCTCGCCCCGCCCCGCGAGCTCGAACATGCGGGCGACGTGCGCGCGGTATTTCTCTCGCGCTTCCTGGAACCGCGGCTCCGTCTTCACGTAGTAGTCACGGTCGGGAAGGCCGAGGCCGGCGGCGTAGACGTCGGCGATCACCTGGGACGGGTCGTGGTTGTCCGGAGAAGAGGTGAGACCGAAGGGCACGTTGATCGCGAGATCGTGGAGTTGGCCGATGACCTGCTGCACGCCGCCCGCGTCCTGGCTGGCGTCGATCACGGCGAGCAGCAGATGAATGGGCGCGACGCCCTGGGCGTCGATTCGCGCCTCGTCCATGCAGGACGCGTAGTGATCGCCGATGAGCTGCTCGACGCTACCCGGCGCCCCGGAGCGGGACGCCGAGACCTCGTCCAGGATGTCCTTGAGCCGCTCCTTGGCCGCTTCCCCGGCCGCCCAGCGGCGGCTCCAGCGCGTCATGGAGGGCGGGATCGGGTTGGCCGCGCGCCAGCCGCCGTTGGCGAACTGGAAGAAATCCGTGCAGGCCTCGGCGCCGCGGTCGAGATCTCCCGTCTGGACGCCGTGCGCGGCGGGAGCGTCCGCGGCCCGCGCCGCGGACGCGAAGGCCAGGAGGAAACACGGCGCCAGCAGTCTCATCGTCGCCCTCTCTCGGGAAACGGCGTTCCCGAGTCATACCGCAGGCGCGGCCGGCCCGTCAAAGGTTCAAGGGGACGGATTACAATTCGGCCGTTCCCCGACCCCGCCTGGAGGTGACATGAGCGCGATTCTCCTCTTCACGCTGTTCTCGATGCAGGCCCCGACTCCGGCCCCGAGTCCGCTGCCCGCGCGTGACCCGAGCCTGCCCGCGGCCGAGGAAACCGCGAAGGCCGCCCTCGACTCGTCGCCGCGGCACGGCGAGTACGTCGACGTCAAGATCGACATGGGCCGGCCCCCCGTTCGCGCCTGGATCGTCTACCCGGAGCGGAAGGAGAAGGCCGGGGTGGTGATCGTCATCCACGAGATCTTCGGCCTGAGCGACTGGATCCGCGGCGTCGCCGACCAGCTCGCCCGCGAGGGCTTCATCGCCATCGCTCCCGACTTCGTGTCCGGCCACGGGCCCGGCGGCGGAGGCACCGACTCGGTGGCCAGCCGTGACGACGTCGTGAAGCTGGTCCGCGAATCCACGCCGGAGGAGACGGTCGCCCGTCTGAACGCGGTGCGCGAATACGCGATCAAGCTTCCCGCCGCCAACGGCAAGGTCGCCACGATCGGCTTCTGCTGGGGCGGCGGGCGCAGCTTCGCGTACGCGGCGACGCAGCCGGCCCTGAGCGCGGCCGTCGTCTACTACGGCACCTCGCCGGAGACGCCGGCGCTCGGCGCCGTCCATGCGCCCGTCCTGGGTCTCTACGGCGGGGACGACGCCCGCGTGAACGCGACGATAGCTCCGGCCGAAGCGGAGATGAAGAAGCTGGCCAAGACCTACGAGCCGCACGTCTACGACGGCGCCGGCCACGGCTTCCTGCGCCAGCAGTACGGGCGCGACGGCGCGAACATGAAGGCGACCACGCAAGCCTGGCCGCGTACCATCGCGTTCCTTCGCGAGCACCTCGGCGGAGCGCGCCCCCGGCCGTGAGCGCCGCCCGGGCGGCGCTCTTCTTCTCCATCGCGTCCGCGACCGCGGGAGCCGCGGTGGCCGAGGACGTCCTCGTCACGCCCATGCGCGTCGGGCGGACGGATGCCCCCCTCGTGCTCTCCGTGTGGGCGCAGCAGGACTACTCGCACCTGGCCGCGCGCCCGGAGTTCGCCCAGATCTTCACCGACGTGTTTCGCGAATGGGCAGAGACGCACCCCGGCGTCCAGCTCCGCGTCTCGGTCATGCCCGCCCTCGAGCCGCACAAGGCCAAGCTGCTCCTCGCCGCCGCCGCGGGCCGGCTGCCCGACATCGCTTCCGTCGACAGCTTCTGGATGCCGCTGTTCATGGCCGGCGGCCACGTCCAGCCGCTGAACGACTACTGGCCGGCCGAGGACCGCACCGACTTCCTGCCGTTCACGATCCAGACGCTCTCCGACGCCGCGGGGAACGTCTACGGCGTCTGGCACGGAACCGACTGCCGCCTCCTGTACTACCGCAGGGACCTCGTGCCCACACCGCCGCGCACGTGGGCCGAGCTGCTGGAGACGGCGAGCCGGATCTCGCGCGAGCGCAAGATCGCGGGCTACCTCTACAACGCCGGCCGATGGGAGGCGGCCGTGTTCGATCACCTCCCGATGTTCTGGGCCCAGGGCGGCGAGCTGGTGGACGCCGAAGGGCGCCCGGTGTTCGGGGCGCCGCCGAACCGGGAGCGGATGGTGAACGTCCTCACCTTCCTTCGCGACACGATCCGCAGCGGCGCCTCGCCGCGCTCCGTGCTTGCGAACAACGACTACCAGCAGCTCACGTCGGCGGCGGTGGCGGGGGACGTCGCCATGTTCCTCGGCGGGAGCTGGCAGCTCCGCGACCTCGAGACCGGCCTCTCGCCGGCCGAGTTCGCGAAGTGGGACATGGCCCCGATCCCCCAGAAGGACGCGGGGACCGAGTCCACCGGCACCGGCGGGTGGGTGTGGGTCGTCTTCGCCCGCGACCCCGCGCGCCGCAAGGCGGCCACGGAGTTCCTGCTGAGCGTCGAATCGTCCGCCAACGTGGGCCGGATCGACCAGGTGACGGGACAGCTCCCCGTGCGCACGAGCGTGTACCGCAATGTCTCGTTCTTCCGCGACAACGCCTGGTACGCGCGTTTCGGGCAGATGCTCGTCCACGGCCGCGCCCGGCCCGCGGTGCCGATCTATCCGGCGCTCTCGGAGCAGCTCCAGCTCGCGGTGGGCTATTCGGTGTCCGGCGAGAAAGCCCCCGAGCAGGCGCTGGACGACGCCTGGCGGGCGGTGCGGGAGATCGACCACCGGCAACAGGCGGAGCAACGCCGGCAACCGCCCTCCCCTCCCCCTGTCGACCCCATCACGCTGCTGCCGGCGGCGATGGCCGTGCTGCTCGCCCTGTCCATCGTCGCGCCGCTGCGGGGCCGGCAGTCCGGCCTGAGGGCCTGGCTCGCGCCCGCGCTCGTCCTCGTGACGACCGTGCTCCTCTATCCCATGCTCGACCTCCTGCGCCTCTCCTTCACCGACACGCGCACCGCGGGGGCGGCCTACTCCTACACGATGGCC
>Ga0070698_100005331_pt1 | contig 14077 bp, 14 predicted proteins | sample KBSK1502metaG_FD_65477 | JGI IMG/M metagenome (GOLD analysis project Ga0070698, IMG submission 65477) | Corn, switchgrass and miscanthus rhizosphere microbial communities from Kellogg Biological Station, Michigan, USA - KBS K1-50-2 metaG | ecosystem: Host-associated > Plants > Roots >...
CATATTGACCATGGCAAATCCACCCTGGCTGACCGCCTTTTACAAAGCACCGGCACCATCAGCGACCGTGATATGATGGACCAGGTGCTTGATGATATGGACCTTGAAAGAGAGAAGGGAATTACCATCAAGAGCCATGCGATACAGATCAATTATAAACATAAAAAGAAACCCTCATCCGTCCCGCCAAAGGCCGGGACTACGGAGGGCGAAGAAGAATATATCCTGAACCTCATCGATACTCCCGGTCATGTGGACTTCAGTTATGAAGTGAGCCGTGCACTGGCTGCCTGCGAAGGGTGCCTGCTATTGGTGGATGCTACTCAAGGTATCCAGGCGCAGACCATCAGTAACTTATACCTCGCTATTGAAAATGACCTTGAGATCATTCCTATCATCAATAAAATTGATATGGACGGGGCAATGGTGGATGAAGTAAGGGACCAGATCATTGACCTTGTAGGTTGTAAACCCGAAGCAATTTTATTGGCGAGTGCAAGAACAGGATTGGGAGTGCCGGAAATTTTGGATGCGATCGTAGATAGAATTCCTGCGCCTAAAGGCGACCCTGATGCACCGCTGCAGGCATTGATCTTTGACAGTGTATTCAATTCTTTTCGCGGCATCATAGTTTACTACCGGATTCTTAATGGAAAAATAAAAAAAGGCGATAAAGTAAAATTTGTTTCAACTGACCAGGAATATGAAGCTGATGAAGTGGGAATACTGAAATTGAAAATGTCAGAAAGGGCTGAAGTGAATTGTGGCGATGTGGGTTATATCATTACCGGTATTAAAGTAGCGAAGGAAGTAAAAGTGGGAGATACGATTACTGTTGCATCAAATCCTAATCCGCAAATGATACAGGGATTTGAAGATGTGAAGCCGATGGTGTTTGCCGGCATCTTCCCGATAGATACGGATGATTTTGGAGAGCTGCGTGATTGTATGGATAAGCTGCAGCTGAATGATGCTTCACTTACTTATGAATTAGAAACATCACAGGCACTTGGTTTTGGTTTTCGTTGTGGCTTTTTAGGATTGCTGCACATGGAGATCATACAGGAACGTTTGGAAAGAGAATTTAACCAAACGGTGATCACAACTGTTCCTAACGTTGGATTTATTGCTTATACTACAAAAGGTGAAACGGTAACTGTAAATAACCCTACTGAATTTCCTGATCCTGTAAAGACGGAAAGAATTGAAGAGCCTTTTATCAAAGCACAAATAATTTCCAAGCCTGAATATATCGGCAATATCATGACGCTGTGTTTGGGTAAAAGAGGTATTCTTATCAACCAGCATTATCTCACACCAACAAGAGTTGAGCTTTTGTTTGAAATGCCATTGACCGAGATCGTTTTTGATTTTTATGATAAGCTGAAATCTCAAACCCGTGGTTATGCTTCTTTTGATTATCACCCGGTCGGTTATCGTGAAAGTGATATTGTGAAAATGGATATTCTTTTGAATGGCGATAAAGTGGATGCATTAAGTGCATTGATACATCGCAGCCGTGCCCAGGATTTTGGAAGAAAGCTTTGTGAGAAATTAAAAGAGCTGGTTCCCCGCCAGCAATTCCAGATAACGATACAAGCTGCCATTGGCGCAAAGATCATTGCCCGTGAAAATATTTCAGCAATGCGCAAGGATGTTACTGCAAAATGTTATGGTGGTGACGTAAGCCGTAAGCGTAAACTTTTGGAGAAGCAAAAAGAAGGAAAGAAACGTATGCGCCAGATAGGAACGGTGGAAGTACCTCAGGAAGCATTTCTTGCTGTGTTGAAACTTGACGATTAATATGATGTTTTTAATTTACCAATCTATTGAATTACTATCTGGCTTTCGATGCGACGCTCCATTCAGGTTTCTCTTCGCTACTCAACAAATAGCGTCGCAGTTTACCCAGAGCGAAGCGAAGGGTCGCACTCTTGTACTATTTGTAATCCTATTCAGCTATTTGTTTTGCCCCTACAGGGCAATGGGAACTAACCTGAATATTCTTCTACCGACGTGTTGCGCCTATGACGCATAAAGAAATTATAAAACATCTTTCAATACAGACAGCCCTGCAACTGCATTAACTTCTATGATAATGCGTTTTTTGTCTCGTAGGACAATATATCGGTAGCATTTTCAATCGCGATGTTCATCTTGTCCCGTAGGGACAAAAGGTCGGTAGAAAAAACATTGGATGTTCAAATTCTTGCCCCGTAAGGGCAAAACATCTCTTCCATATTAAAAACAATTCCTCATCAATTTGTATCTTGAACAAAACAAATATTCGATGACAAATACATATGCCCAAATTCACATTCATTGTGTATTTGCCCCCAAATTCCGATTGGCATTAATTGAACCAACCTGGAAAAATCGATTACATCAATACATCACCGGCATTGTACAAAATCACAATCATAAAATGATTTGTATAAACAGTATGCCTGATCATCTACACATGTTCTTTGGCATGCGGCCGGATCAATCTTTATCTGAACTGATGCGTTTGGTAAAAGGAGAATCCTCAGAATGGATAAATAAAGAAAAATTGACAACCTCAATCTTTCGCTGGCAAGAAGGTTATGGGGCTTTTTCTTATGCCAAATCACAGATTCCTGTAGTCTGCGATTATATCGAAAACCAGGAAGACCATCATAAAAAGAAAACATTTCTTGAAGAATATAAAGAGATGTTGGAAAAATTTGAAGTGGATTATAATGAGCAATATATCTTTAAATTACCTGAATGATAACTATGCTTCTTTTTCTTGTTTGATTATCTTGCGTCATGCAGCGCAAAAGAGGAATTCATTTTTACCTGGTGCTCGGTTTATTTGCTGTTTATCTTATCAATGGCATTATTGCTATTCCTAAAAACTCGATTACCTATGATGAGATGGATCACTGGAGTTATGCCAAAAGGATATTGATGCGCAAAACAGATAAGATCTATCCTTATGATGATGCCGGAATTTCACCTTTTTATGGTATTAATGCAATACCAAGAGCAATACAACAAATGATCAATCCTCAGTTAAGAAAAACAGATGGGGGTTTTAGTGATCTGATGCAGGGTCGTTATGTATCTCTTTTGATCTGTGGGTTGATCGGGTTTGTTATTTATCGATGGTCGCGAAAATTGTATGGAGAAAAAGCAGGCTTGCTCTCATTGTTCATGTTTGTGTTCTGTCCCAACCTGAATGGCCATGCTATGCTTTTCACAAGCGATGCATATACCGCTTTATTTTTACTTACCACACTTTACTATTTCTGGAAGTTCATAAAGGAATCCGGCAGAAAGAACTTTTTACTATTCAGTTTTAGTTTCGCAATAGCGCAGATCATCAAATACTCACTTATTCATCTGTTTGTAATAATCGGGTTGTTATCGTTAATTATACTGATCTATCGAAGAACATTGATCAGTAACTGGAAAAAGAATTTATTGAGACTCCTGGTATTTTTAGTAATACAGATAATTGTTGTAAATGCTGCATTTCAATTTAATGGAACCGGGCAAAGTTTGAAAGACTACCATTTTCGCAGCGCTTTTTTTCAATCCATTCAATCAACACCCGTATTAAATCAATTACCATTGCCTTTACCTGTTCCGTACATTGAAGGCTTTGATGTTACCTATCACATGATGGAATTGGGAGCAGGACATCCATTAGTTTCAGGGAAAAATTATTTGTTGGGTGAAGTGAGAGTTCACAAAGGTTTCTGGTATTATTATTTCGTTGTATTGTTTTTCAAAACCCCTATTCCATATTTGTTATTGTTATTGCTGGCAGCCTGGTTATTTATTAAAAAAAGAAAACTTATTATTCCTTCCGCAGGTTTTATAATAGGGTTTGCAGCCTTATATTATTTATTGCTGTTTAGTTTCATAAACGAGGTTCAGATCGGAATTCGTCATTTACTACTTTTATATCCTTTACTATATATACTTGGTGGAAAAGTGGTGGAGATTGACTGGAAACCACGGACCAAAAACATGGCATTTGGATTATTTGCTATTTACTCGATCGCTACATTTTATTTTTATTTTCCAAATCTTATTTCTTACACTAATGAATTGATCCCTGATAAAAAGAATGCATACAAGATATTAGCGGATACCAATCTTGATTATGGGCAGGGCCATATTGCTGCACAAAATTTTTTAAATAAAAACCCTGATGTAAAAATTGCCGATACAATGCCTGCAAAGGGGAAATTTATTCTTGGCGTTAATGATTATCTCGATCTTAATGGTACTGGCAAATATTTATGGCTAAAAGATTTTAAACCTGTTGGCCACGTTAATCATTGCTATTTATTGTTTGACACTAATTAATCATCATGATAGCTTGGTGACAACCGGAAATTAAGAAGTACACCTAACATTTCTTCTCTTCGATTCCACAAGAATCTCATTCCCCCTTTTTTAAACGGCATTTTAATCACGGATCTAAGATCAAGCTTATTATCTACCAGCAAACCGATGACGATCTTCCATTTTAAAGGAACCCTGTTTTCATTTATTATATCAAAATGGGCGCCTACAACAAAAGTATCTGTACCGTATGGCTTGCTGAACCAGTTGTATAATGCTTCGCTATGTGCAGTAATATGAGGTTGTATATTGCCAGCAGGAATGAAAATACCTTTTTGTGGATGAACACCTATCCATGCATTCATATCTGTAATTTGAATATACAGCGGCGGAAAGAATCTTGATAAAAAACCAAATCTTGAACGCAGCATTTCTGAAAAGTCAATACTTGCTGATCGCAATTCATCAAGCGAATAAGACCTTTTATGTACCAGCATATCAGGAGTATTAAGTATTACTTCTGACACTTTAATTATTTCGGGCTTACCCGAAGTAGCGACCAGCTTATCACCCGGGTGCCAGTTTATGATCCTTGGGTCAAGCTTAAGCAGATCGCTTGCATCCAGCATTGCCTCATTTTGCTTAAAGCTTTCCGGGGCCCTGTAATAATGATAAGATGCGAAAGGTAATATGTGATCGGGATCAAAAATTGTATAATTATCCGAAAAGCTCTTTACTAATTTCTCTTTAATGCTTTCAGACCCCGGATATGGATAAAGAAATAATTTACCGGCATGATTAAAATTTGTAAGCAGGTAATCGATATGCCCGATTCTTTTTTTTAATTTCTTTTGAGTAATTAATGGAATATTACAATCATTATAATTCAGAATTACTTCTTTCGGGGTTTTTATCAGCAGCATATTATCAATACCAGTAGTCGGAAAACGTGTGATCAAAAATTGATCGGATAAAGCAAGTGGTTTTCTTTCCAAAAGGGGTATAACATTTTGAAAACCTATTTGACTTGCCGCATCATCCAACTGGAAGTTATAAGAACGGTTTCCGATAAATTGGATCTGCGGGTTTATTTCAAGTATCTTTTTCAAAGTTGGACGATGAAAATGATCCTGGTGAAAATGCGACACCCAGATATGTGTACAACCTTTTGTTTTATTAAGTGCATCGGGATTATTAAAACGTAAACCCCAGCCTTCCTCGAAACAAGTTCCCCAGAGCCATGGGTCGATGAGCAAAGAAACAGGCCCATCCTTTATTATAACAGATGCATGATTCAGGTATTCAATTTCCATTCACAAAAATTCTTTGCAAATGAAATCATTTTATATGGTTTTCAATATACCATTTAGTAATATCTGAATATTGTTTAGTATTTAAATACTTGCTTAAATTGTAAAAGTTAGTTTTGCACCTGTATTTTTGTAGTTTGACTGATACCAAGGAAATATTTGTAATTATGCCCTGCTATAATGAAGCAGCAGTGATCAGGAATACCGTTACTGATGTTTTACGTCATGGGTACAGTGTTGTCGTTATTGATGATTGCTCAAAAGATAATTCTAAAAGCCAGTTATCTGGCTTACCACTATATTATTTACGTCACCGTGTAAACATGGGACAAGGGGCTGCATTGCAAACCGGGATAGATTTTGCAATAAAAAAAGGAGCAAAGTATTTTGTAACCTTTGATGCAGATGGGCAACATGAAAGTAATGATATAGCCGGCATGATAGAACTATTGGAAAAGGAAAACGCCGATATTGTTTTTGGCTCCCGTTTTTTACCTGGTGCAAAAACAAATGTATCCCGTTCACGCAGTTTTGTATTAAATGCAGGTCGCTATGTCAACTACATTATCTCGGGGATCATGCTAAGCGATTCTTTCAATGGCATGCGAATATTTACTAAACAAGCTGCTGAAAAAATTAAACTCACAGAGAACAGGATGGCCCATCCTGCTCAACTGTTAATGCTTACTGCCGCTAAAAAATTAAAGTATGCAGAATACCCGGTGGCAATTCATTATAGTGAATATTCTAAAAACAAGGGGTTAAGAAACAAGGACGGGATAAAAATACTTTTTGAAATTCTATTATTTAAAATTTTCAGATAATGACACTGATACAAGTTATTCTATCTGCCGGCATTATTATAATAGCCATTTACATGTACCTGCGGTTGCGCAGCACCATCTTCGATCTTATCCTTATTCTTCTATTCCTGATAACAGGGATCATTTTTGTAATATTTAATGAGATCACTGATAAGATGGCGCATTTTCTTGGTATCAGTCGTGGTGCAGACATGATCTTTTATCTCGGTATCTTATTTCTTTTCTTTTTAATATTGAAATTATATTCCCGGTTGAGAAGAGTGGAAGAAAACCTAACTGAGTTAGTACGAAAAAGGAGTATTGACGAAATGGAAGAGATAAAATAAATACTAATCGCCACCCCCGGGTTTCTTTGCTTTATTTGCGTCTGATTTCTGCTTTAATTTTTCTTCGTTCTTATTGCCTTTATAATCCAGGATAGGATCTCCAACAGGTGCCTGGCCATCTTCTAACTTATAAGTAAAAACCTTATCAATATGAACCCATTGCCCGTTTTGCCATTTGAATCCTTCATAATCTCCATCAGGTATCAATGACCAGGGTGAGTTTGGTTCTTCGTCTTCAGAAATTAAATGATCAACTAAGATCATTTTTAATTCAGGCTCATAATTAACATAGGTTCTTGCGTCTTTCTTATATTCTATACTAAAGCGGGATTGTGTAGGCTTTGGAATACTGTCTTCCCTGAAACTAAAACCACCGCCGAAAATTGGTTTCTTGTTCTCATCAAACGACAATACTTCTATCCATTTTTTTTGGCTGCGTGCACCTTCACGGTCTATTCCAAAAAGAGTATAATAATTTTTTCCCTGGTACTGGGTTTTAATAATGTTATAGTAAACAGCACCGATCCAATTTGTGTCTCTACATACTTTGGAGTGAACTTTATCTGCCCATTCTGAATTGTCAAAAAGAACATTGAGCTTTAAAGAACCGTCTTTTGTATTATGCTGTATAAATCCTTTTTGATAACCCCGGTAGTCATCCACCTCCATATACCAGGTTATTATTCTGAAGCTGCTATCAGGAGCATATAATTTAGAAATCCCCAATACAGAATCGAAAGGATAATAAAATGAATTTTTGACTTTTAATGCCCTGAGAAATGTTGGAACAAAATCTTTATAAGAAATGAAACGTATTGATTCCAGCGTATCCAGGATCATAAATCTTGCAATCTGTTGAAGAGAATCTTCCTTTACTCTCAAAAACTTTTTGTCAGCCGGGGAAATGAATTGTGCAGATGCCTGTACGGATGAAAGGAGCAGTATCATAGCTGTTAACGAAAAGAAGATCGATTTTTTCACAGAATTCACTATTGGCATTTGATTGCGAAGTTACAGTGCTTTTGTCAGACGTAGAATAACGCCAAAAGGTTCTGACTATTTTATAACTTTTTATAAAGCTTTGGCAAAATCAGCAAGACTATTGAATCTAAGGTCGATATCAGGGTGGGGGAAAGGAGTTTGAGGATGTGTGGATGCAATATATACCGAGTGGATCCCCGCATTTTTTCCAAAAAGCATGTCGCTGGGTTTATTGCCGGCTATTATCGATTTGCTGAGGTCAATTTCCGGAAGATCCTGCTTAGCTAGAAAAGCCATCCCCGGATTTGGCTTACGATAAGGGTCTTTTGAATCAATGGCTGTACAATGGTATATCCCATCGATTCTTCCACCAGCAGATTCAATTTCCCGTTGCATATTCTTGTGAATATTGGCCAGATCATCGCCTGTCATTAACCCCTTACTAATACCACGCTGGTTACTTACAACTATTATTATCCCGAACTTTTCTGCAAGTGTTTTCAATGCTTCTTTCGCTCCTTCATAAAATTTAAACTCCTGCCAGCTGCGGATATAATCATCTTTCTTTTCATAATTAATTACGCCGTCACGATCAAGAAATAATGTCCATTCTTTATCAATGTTTTTAAGATCAAGCCCGGGTTGTTTTAATTCTTGTTGTACCCGAAAATAATCTTCAGGAATGCCAATGTCTATAAAATACTCGTCCTGTACAGTACCATAGACCTTTCTTGTTTCAAAATATTTTTCCAAATAATCTTTTTCGAATGAGAATTTTGATGGCAGTTCTTCTGCAAGAAATTGTTCAGTATTTAAAATATAAACCCCGCCATTTATTAAACCAGTTTTGTAAAATTGTTTTTCCATAAAACTTTTTATTGAATCATCGTCATTTAACTCAACTACACCATAGCGATCGAAATTCTCCATTGGTTTCAAAATTAAAGTGCAGTCTGACCTGTGTTTATTATGAGCGATAAATGCTTTAACAACATCAACTTTAAAAATGGTATCACCATTTAGGACCAACACAGTTTGTTCCGGGGATTTATAACAGCAAGCAAGAATTGCTCCGCCTGTTCCTAATGGTTCTTTCTCGATCAAACATTGAAAGTTGAGTGTTGAGAATTCGGCATTCAAATATGCTTCGATCACCTCATGTCTGAATCCGAGAGAAAAAATAAACTTTTCAATTCCCTGGCTGCGTAAATAATTAATGACATAAAAAAGAAATGGCCGGCCATTTACCGGCGCCATACATTTTGGAAGATCAGGAAGTGCTTCTTTCAATCTTGTTCCGAAACCACCTGCCAATATTATTGCTTCTTTAATTTGCATGCTCTTTACTCCCCTTTAGGGGTTGGGGGCAAAATATTTTTCTTCCACTAATTGGCAAATAATATGCCCTACCATAATATGATTTTCCTGTATCCTTGGAGTATCTGTTGAGGGTATATTGATCAAATGATCACAAAGTGGTTTCATTTGTCCACCACTTTTACCTGTAAATCCAATTGTGATCATTTCTTTCTTTCGTGCGGTTTCAAATGCTTTTACAATGTTTGCTGAATTGCCCGAGGTTGATAAACCAATTAAAATATCGCCCTGCTCACCAATTCCATCTATCAGCCTTGAATAAATATCATCAAAACCATAATCGTTTGCAACAGCAGTTAAGTAAGAAGTATTGCAATGCAATGCTTCTGCCGGTAAAGCTTTTCTGTCTTTATAAAATCTTCCTGAAAATTCCGCAGCTAAATGTTGTGCATCTGCCGCACTTCCGCCATTACCACAGAAATAAACCCGGTTGCCATTACGAAAAACATTTACGATCACATCAATACTCCCATTAATAGTTTTCAGCAATCCTTCATTTTGTAATAACGATTGTTTAGTATCGATTGAAGACTTAATTATCTTTTTGATTTTATCCATTATTGTCAGTTCAAATTAAATTTTTCTTTTCAAACACCAGGTTTGTGTGCTGATGGTCCCGCCTCTGGCGGGATCGGAAGGTGGCTTTAAATCGTCCATGTCGTCAATCCATGTTCTACAAACTGGTAATGCCTGGTTTTGCCTCCAAATCTTTCCAAACTTTTCATCACATCATATTTTGTATTTCCCGGGCAGTAAAATATCATAAAGCCACCACCACCAGCACCTGATATTTTTCCACCCGATGCACCTGATGCTTTTGCCGTTTCATAAATTTCTTCCATTAAGGAATTACTGATCCCTTCCGCCATTTTTCTTTTTTGCTGAAATCCAAAATCAAGTATCTCTCCAATTTCATTTAATCTTCCTTTCAGCAATGCTTCTTTCATCATCATAGCCTGTTGCTTTAATTGATGCATGGCTTCTATCGAACTTTCTTTTTTGCCTTCAACATTTTTTGCCTGCTGCTCAATTATTTTTCCTGAATCGCGACTCGTTGCAGTATAATACAACAACAAATTATTTTCAAGTTCAAATAAATATTGCTGTTTAATACGCAAAGGATTCACAACCACTTTATCATTCTCATAAAACTCCATATAATTTACGCCACCAAATGTTGCAGCATACTGATCTTGCTTGCCGCCTGCAAAATTCAGGTCTTTTCTTTCAATATCGTAAGCATAGTGTGCCATATCGTACTCACCAAAAGGCAATCGCAACATTTCTGCAAACGCACCGATCACTGCAACCACAAGAGTAGAAGAAGTTCCCAATCCCGAACCTGGCGGTGCATCAACATGCGTTGACAACTTAAATCCTCCCTGCAATCCCCGTCCGACAGGGTCATCCGGGCGGGCATGATCTTTTTGGATCCGGTTATAAACTCCTTTCAGCAGATCGAGATTGCCGGTTATCGGTAATACTTTATCCCATTCAAACAATTGCTCTTCCTGCCTGTCAGTTGCAGACAAAATTATTTTATTATCATTCAGTGGCTCCAGTGTTGCATGAGCATATAATGAAATAGTAGCATTTAAGATTGCACCTCCGTACAGATCGCTATATGGACTTACATCAGTGCCGCCTCCGGCTAATCCAATTCGTAAAGGTGCTTTGCTTCTGTAGATCATGATTCCAAAGAAAGAACTTTAATAAGAGCTTTCTTAATTTCATTTAATAATATAATGTCAATTATTCCAATCCTTTTTAAGAACCTGTCTTCTGCAACACTCCTTATCTGGAAACAATCTATAGAAGATGTTTTTGACAGGCCATTTTCCTCACTTGCTTCGGTTTTTATCATCCATGGAGCAACTTCATAACGATCCTTCCATTCAGTGATCGGAACAATTATTTTTAAAGGGAGTTTCCCCAATGCATTATGATTAATTCTGATAGCAGGTCTTGTTTTTTTTATTTCTGCACCAATTGTTGGATCAAGATTAATTAGCCAAATTTCACCTTGCTTCATAAAAATCTTCGAGGTCAAGAGATGTAAAAGCTGTAAGCTCTTTGTTGGATATATATTCTGTCTTCATCACATCAGTTGCAATTGAAAGTTGCTGATCTAACTCATTTGCACGAATTACTTCCAGAGTTTTCTCAATTATGAGAAGGCGATCTTGCAAAGGGAGTCTATTTATTTCACTAATGATTTCCTGTGTGCTCATGATTCAAAATTAGTCACATTTTTCTGCTAATCCAATTATGGTTTCAACCATTCGTGCCCAACTATATTTCTCTTTTTCCCTATGAATATGCGGAATAAAATAATTCTCTCCTAATTGATAAAAACGAAGTATCGCATCAGCTATTGATCCCGGTGTTGGTTCGGCAACAAGCCCCACCTTTTCATGTGGCACAAGAGAAGCAAGCCCGCCAACATTTGTAACCACCATTGGTTTTTCAAAATGATAAGCGAGAGGAGTTACACCACTTTGTGTTGCATTACGATAAGGTTGTATCACCGCATCGGCAGCGCATAAATAATTTCTTACTTCCGAATCAGGAATAAAATCGGTCTTTAATATTAATTGATCCTCGATCTTAAGCCGGTCGATCAGATCCAGGCACATTCCTTTTTCCTCATAAAACTCTCCTGCGACAATCAATCTAATTCCGGTTTTTTTTATTCTTTCATCTGCCATTGATTGAAGTAGTATATCCAATCCTTTGTAATGCCTGATAAAACCAAAGAACAAAATAATTTTTTCATCTCCCGGCAACCCCAATCTTTTTCTTGCTTCTTCTTTTGAAATCGGACTGCCGAAATTATCATATAAAGGATGCTGAACGATCTTACCCGGTTTAATTTTTTGAAACAATCGAAGATCAGCCATCACCTTTTCACTCATTGTAATAAAAGCGTCGCAGCTTTTGAGAAAATAGCGGGTAAAAGTTCTATCACCGGGGCGATGCTCATGAGGAATCACATTATCTGCAATACAAATGATCTTTGTGTGCCTGTTCTTTTTTACCCGTCTTAGTATTGTTCCAAGGGCAGGGCCCATCAATGGTATCCAGAAACGAACGACAATGATATCGGGTTTTTCGTTTTTTAATTTATTGCCAACTTTTATCCAGTTAAAAGGATTGATAGAATTAATAAGAGGACGGATCAATAATCCTTCGGGTGGTGGCTCATTTGTGTATTGCGATTTTCCCGGGAAAAAAATTTGAGGATATTGTAAGGAGAAAGAACATATCGAACATTCATGCCCCGATTGAATAAATTCTTTTGCAAGCCGTTGATTGAACGTAGCTAATCCTCCCCGTAACGGATGGCCGGGTCCTATGATAATAATCTTACTCATTACACCCCGATTTTCTTTTCTATTAAATAAGAATTTCGATTGGGAGCATTTCGGGAGATCAGTTCACCAATAAAACCGGAAAGAAAAAGTTGAACACCAATGATGGTGGTGGCAAGCGCTATATAAAATCCCGGCTTATCTGTTAATGTAGATGCGGGATCGATGATCTTTTTTATAATAAGATAAAGTGAAAGTCCAATACCTATTAAAAAGAATAGGGAGCCAAGTAAGCCAAAAAAATGCATAGGTCTTTTTGCGTATTTACCAACAAACATGATAGAAACAAGATCAAGCGGTCCATTGATAAAACGAATTAAACCAAACTTACTCTTGCCATATTTTCTTGCCTGGTGGGATACAACTTTTTCACCGATCTTTTTAAAGCCTGCCCATTTGGCCAGCACGGGAGTGTACCTGTGCATTTCACCATAGATCTCAATGCTCTTTGCAACATTTTTACGATATGATTTTAATCCGCAATTAAAATCATGCAACTTGATACCCGACATCCACCGGGTAGTTGCATTATAAAATTTAGATGGAATATTTTTTGTAAAAGTGTTATCGTATCTTTTTTTCTTCCAACCGCTGACAATATCGTAACCATCTTCAATGATCATTCGACGGAGTTCAGGAATTTCATCAGGGCTGTCCTGCAGATCAGCATCCATGGTTATTATAACATCACCCTGTGCATTGCGAAATCCTTCATTCAATCCTGCAGCCTTTCCATAATTACGCTGGAACTTGACACCTTTTATATTCTCATTCGTGTTCCTGAGTTCTTCGATCACTTTCCATGAATTATCAGTACTGCCATCATCAACAAAAATAATTTCATAAGAAAAATTATTTGCCTTCATCACACGGCTTATCCATTCACTAAGCTCAGGTAGCGATTCTTCTTCATCTTTAAGGGGTATGACCAGGGAGATGTTCATATTATTAATGCCCGTCAAATGGTGTAACTGGTTTTTTCTTAGTTATTGCAGCACCAATTAATGAAGAAATTGCGCCAAGAATCGCATATATAACAAGTATTGAACCTATAACAGCCACCAGGAAAAAGCGTTTGGCTATTTTTAGCCCTTGATCAATTTGGTCATCAGTCAACTTACCTCTTTCCTCCATTTGTTTTCTGCTTTCTTCTAATGCCTGATCTTTATATTCTGGAAAAGCTACAAAGAAAATTATTGTAAAGACAATTACAATGACGGCAATAATAGCGGTCGTTTTGAATCCGTGTGCAAATAAATTTCCAAATGTGACGAAATTATCCTTCTGCTTTCCATAATACCAAACCGACCAAATGATACCGCCAATTAAAATACAAGTTGACACTAACTGAACAGGCCAGCTATCTCTTTTTATTCCCGCAAATTGTACTCCTACAGAAATTACAATCAGTATTAAACCGATTATTAAACCTTTTACCAAATGCGAGGTGATTTTATTTTCTTCCATGATTTTGGTTTTAAGGGTTCAAATGTACTTGGTCTTTATTAATTATCCCGATTACTTTACCGGTTAGTTTTTTGCCAATAAAGGGAGAATTCTTTGATCTT
>Ga0070698_100005332_pt1 | contig 14076 bp, 10 predicted proteins | sample KBSK1502metaG_FD_65477 | JGI IMG/M metagenome (GOLD analysis project Ga0070698, IMG submission 65477) | Corn, switchgrass and miscanthus rhizosphere microbial communities from Kellogg Biological Station, Michigan, USA - KBS K1-50-2 metaG | ecosystem: Host-associated > Plants > Roots >...
GGGCAGCTCAGCCGGGGACGGAGGGCTTCTCCGGTTAGAGCTTACGCACGTACCGGACCCGCTGACCTTCCGCAACTTTGTGCACGCCTACTCGGGCGAAGCCTGTTTTTTCGGCGACGCGAATCGAGCGACCGTTCTCCGGCGCGATCTGCAAGACGATCCCTCTCGCCTCCGTGGCGCTGCGAAGATATTCGGCCACGAGGTCGATGGCACGCCCGGCGAGTCCCCGTCCTCGCCATGGGGGGGAAATCCCATAAGAGACATTGACCTCCGCAGGATTACCAAGAAGCTCCAGGTTCGCTTCGACAAAACCGATCAGCTGATCGTTACTGCAATGGAAGACACCGAAGGCGCGACGCGGGCCGCCGCTGCGCCATTGCTCCTCAAACTTGTCGATGGCGGTCTGCACCGTGGCAGCCGTGCTGCGTCCACCGCTGAGCCATTTCGCCATCTCCTCATCCTCGCCGGCTAAATGGGCAGCTGCATCCGCTTGCGTCAGCGGACGTAGTTGGATGACGCCGTCGGTGAGGCTCGGTATGGGGGCGCATTCCATCACTTATATTGTGGCAGGTGTGCCGCACTTGTCCGGTTAGCCCGACCATCCGCTCAGAGAGCGCTACTAGAGCTCTCCGGCAAAGCTTTAGTCATCTCCAGCATGGCATGATGATACTTCTCGTGAGCGAACTCACGCGCAAGCTGCCACCCCTGACTGAGATAGAATTGCACGGCAACCGCATTCGACCGAACGACGCGAAGGCGGTACGTCTGGTGACCACGGGCAGCGATCTCAGCTTCACCCTGCGCGAGCAATTTGCTTCCAATACCTTGTCTACGGTGCTTGCGACATACCCACAGGTCGCTGACCCACTCCTGATTCGTTATGATCACGCCCACAATCTTTTCATCAGAAACTGCCACCCATGCCAACGGCCAATCCTCGTCTTCGAACTTCAGGGAAACAGGATTCGGAGCAAAAAGATCGCTAAATGTTTCATTCGCCACTGTCTCTATCAGAGCCCGTACCGAGTCGTATTCGCTGGGTTGCGGTCGCCGGATAACCATTTCAATGGTCATCCACGTATTTTAGTTGGGCGACGCTGGCTTGCCTTGAAGTGAACCGCTGATTAGCGGGCAATCCGAAAGCTAACTGTTGTCATCAGCGATAGATGGGGTGAGAAGGTCGATCCCCGATCACGGATGGCGTTAAGCTACCAGTGATCAACGCACTCGAGGGTGCAATCAAAACGGCTAAGGAGATCGACCTTGAAGCAGGAGGCTTTATGAACACTCATCCGTACCTGCGCGCTTATATGGCGGGAATTTCCGTGCCGACGCCGCTTCTGCTGGTCGCCCTGACCCTGTTCAGCATCGCGCGATTTGTTTACAACGTGCCCGTCCCCGTAGAGCGGGTCATCATTTTTCCCATGGCGATCGTCCCCAATCTGTTCGGGATATGGAACGTACTGCACGTGGCCTCGGGGTCGCGCTTGCCGTTGGGGATTCATGGCGCGATCCTTCCGTTCATGCTCGCGCCAGCGGGATTTTTCCTCGCTCGTTCCCTAGGGTTCCTCAAGGTCACAAGCTACGGTTTCATCTATTTCGGTGCGGTGCAGATTCACTACGTGCACGTGGCGCTGTTGTTTCCCGCCGTGCTGATCGTCTATTACCTAGTTTGGAAGTATCTAATCGGATTCTTCAACCAAGTGGTAGGAATCGCAGAGTAGTGAAAATGCTGGGGCACCAGGAGGCTCGTATGACAATTCAACAGTCTGGAAACCTTCCGGCGGTCGCGCACGGGGATGGATGGCCAACGACGGCAGCCTCGCTGGCAGTGGGCGCGGCGTTCTTCGGCTTATGGTTCTGGGTGCTACCGCCGTGGCTGGGTTTCCGCGTTGAAACGGCGGGCGCGGCCAATTGGCGATGGTTGGCTGCGCTTCCGCCGGTGCTTGGATTCGCCGTTGCCCTGCGCTGCGTCTGGGACTTCGGACGGACAGGACGCGGCACACCCGCTCCGGTCGCTCCGCCGCAGTGATTGGTCGTCGTGGGTTTCTACCGCTATTTGCGGAACCCCATGTACGTGGGCTTCGCAGCAGGGTGGATTGGGCTGTGGGTGACTTTCGGGCGCGCCAACCCAGCCGCGATTGCAGCAGTGGTAGCGGTTGCCCTCAGCATACATCTGTTCGTGCTCTTTTATGAGGAGCCAACTCTGCGCGGCAAATTCGGGGCAGACTACGAAGAGTATTGCAGGAACGTGGATCGATGGTGGCCGCATATGCGAGGCTGGGACAAACCGCATCAATAACCCTGGAATTGGGCAAATGTGGGCGATTGAACACGTTGCTTGGCGCACTCGTGAACAATCCCGTTCGAGTGCCCACTTGCCGGTGGCAAAAAACCTCAAGGTTCAGGACGAGTCGTCGGCCACACGGAAGTGATCTGATGCCGGCTTACCGCGATGAGTAATGATAAGTCGGCTACTCGACCCGAACTTCCGAGTCGCCCGTGATCCGGGAACAATCTCCGAGGCGTCAGGAATTTCAGATTCGGGTTGCCGATCTATCATGCACATCAGCCGAGGCAAGTACTTCCTTTGGGCAGAGCAAATTCACTTGCACTGGCTGTACCGGCTTGGGCTGGCGAGTTCGCAATAGCGAGAGGCGGTCACGGAACTACTCGCAACCTCCTCGTCGGCAAGGTAGCGAATGGGCGCGGATGAACTAATCCGCTGGATAACTCGCGCCAAACCGCTCATCATGGCGCGTTGGGCGATTGACATAGACCAGCTGAAGACCACTCCGCACTCGTCAATGATCAAGAAGGGCCGAGAACAGTATCGACTCTCCGATTGGTTCTTGGGATCGGGGCAAGGAACCGAGCGGAACAGCGTTGGGGTACTCGAGGGCGAAAGAATCGCTTGGCAAGGATAGAGAAGACCTCCGGAAAGAATCTCTCGAGAGATTGGGTCCGTGGCAAGAGCATGCACTTCATCGTCAGCTGGCAGATCCCATGATGAACCATCGGCAATCTCGGCCAGCACAGCGTAGTCGGTCGAGTCCGCCTGGCGGGGGCTAATGGCCAGGCGTCGCTGCACCTCGAATAGAAGATCTTCGACCGCACCGCAATCGTCTCCTCCGACGACCAAACCGTGGTTGCCCAATATGAGGACATCGGTGCGCGGGAAGGCAGATAGGACCTTTTCGATCTCCTGCGCGAGGGGCAGGCCCGAAGGCACGTACGGGATCCATTGCCAGCGTAGGCCTTCCATTTGGCGTTGCAGTTGAACCGGTGCGTCTTGACGTACCGCCCAGGCGATCGTGTTCACGCAATGTACGTGAAGAGCGACCCGGTGCGGCAGAATCGCGTGCATAGCGGTCTCGATGGAAGCACCGCAATACCGATCCGCGGGATCGACCTTCTGCTTCACGCGTTCCCTGACATCCGCGAGATCCAAGGGGATCAGGATATCCTCACGAATGGCATCGGCCATCCATTTGCCCGATGCCTTAATCCACAGGACACCGTCGAGCTTGATAGAACTGTTGCCGGTGCTCGCCTGCGTTAGTAGAGGATCGTTTCCAATCCGTGCGGATAGTTCCCGCAGGCATGTGAGTTCAGCCTGATTGGTCGCCGATATATTCGTGTTCATACACTCCTCCAGATTTCTTATTCTTCGCGAAGCACCCGCAGTACTTCCTCGACTGGCGGCAGCGCTGCGGTCGGTTCCGACCGAGCTCGGCCAATCTGGCCAATTCTGACTGAGGCTTTGAAGATGGCTCCAACTGGAATGATGCCACCCAGCTTGTGCTCTGCTATGGCGGCCAAGCCCATCGATGCGACGCACCCGCACGACCCGCAGTCCGGATTTCCGCCGAATTGACAAGGAACGATTTTGGTTTTCAGGTCCGCCGAAAGGGTTTGGGTGGTGAGCGCAAAGACACACTCCTTGGGACTGCGGGGAGGCGCGGAGAATTGCCGGATCATTCCCTCCGGCATGTCCAGTTTGGGAAATTCGTTTCGCAATGCAAGCATGTCGGCGATAGCGCGCTCTCGCTGATCGGGTTGCAACATTTCGGGCAACCGCTCTCCGACTTGCGGCGTGAACAAGCTGAACCATACCTTCCGGATCTCGGGCTTTGGTGTCCAGTACCGCAGAAATTTCGTCAAATAGCCGGGTTGCTTCATCATTTGAGCAGTGATCGTGCAGTGGATCGTGATCTTCTGGCCCACAATGTTCTTCAGGATCCGATCGTAGGTGGCCGGAGCGCGGCGGACGTCGTGCTCCGGTTGCAGTCCGTCAATCGATACGACGATGTTCATGTGGGGCTGCGTTGCCCAACTCGGCGAAAGGGCCCGGAATGCGCTGGTGACAAGCTGGACGTGAATTCCTCGATCGAGTAGTAGCGGGATCATCAACTCGAGCTCACGATACCGGACGAGCGGATCGCCTCCGACAATCGACAGATGCAACGGCTTAAGTCGGTCGACGATTTCGAGGACGCCGTCTATGAGTTCTTGCCCTTTGCGATCGCGGAGACCTCGCAGAGTCATCCCGCCACCTAAGTGCGCGTCATCATAGGCGTAGCATCCGGGACAACGCAGGGGGCATTCGCGAGTAATCTCAATGGAAAGAGAGGGCCGCTCCCCTTTAAGAATCTTGCGCCAGGCTCTAAGAATTTCTGAAGTCTTCATCCGCGGTCCTCTTTCTTGCCTAAGGAAATTCTGCCTGTTGTACTCGGCAAGCCTCCACACGGTCAGGGGTGCTTCGTGTGCCACTCGGTTTTCGGGAATAGCTGTCGCCGTCGGGCTAAACGCCTTCCGTGGGAAGCGTCCCGATTGCGCCCTGACGAGTGGAGATAGGAGTTGAGCCGACTTTAGACGGGTGGCGGAGAGGGATCGGTCGCAAATCCTGTCAGGACAATCCGATCAGTAGGAAGATTCGGTTCGTAAGCCGACGTGAAGGCGATCCAGCGGACTTGAAGGAGCAAAGAGATGGACGAATCGGAGTTCAACCGGCGTTCATGCACGTCGCCACACACGTCACAGAGGATGTAATCGACACCAACCGCGCGCGGATTCACTGCCGGCGGGTCGGGTACGGCGTCGACTGAGGCGATCGTCAGCAACAGGCCAAGGACCCAGATTATGCATGACCTCAATTTCATTCCTGCTTTACACCAAGGTATCAATGATAACCGAATTTCCGGCGCCGTACTTTTGCGAAGTGGCAAGAGACGGTTCTTCAGCGCAAGGCGGCCCGTGGAATGAGCAAACACTTCTCTGGCAGCCCCGGGTTTCGCCGATCATTGGCGCAAAGCGAAATTCGACGATTCTGGACGTGTGGTCGCTGTAACGACGATAGTTGGTCCTGGTGCCTGGACCCATCGAACAGATGGCTGTTCGATCTCCAGAAAAGCAGGCTTTCGTGGCCAAGCCGGCTCTGACGATCCGATGCCAGAAGAGGCTCCCGAGGCAATCGCGTTCTCGGTTTGCCGCCTCAGTGCAGTGCTAGTCCTCGAAACTCCTCGCCCCTCCCTTCATCCGGTTCCGAATGAGGTTTGTCCAAACGAACTTGATGACGCGGGCGTCGTTGTAGCAGTACGCGAGGTTGTGGTTAAGGGTGGAGAAGCAGTGTTGTTGACAGGTCTTCTTCATACCCGCCAGCTGGGTCGCGTCGAATTTGTGCTGATCTATGTTGCCCCAATCGTAGGTTGAGGCATACATGGGGAAACACGGCGCTACCGTCCCGTCGGTGCGGATGATCACATTGTTCTGGCCAGCCCGGCAATTCCATTCGGCGAAGTGCAGTTCGCCGTTTTGGTCCTGCACGATTCCGGCCATTCCCTTCAACTGCTTCGCGACATGGCCATTGGTTCCGGTTCCGTCGCCATTCCACCCGAGCCGCTTCAGGTCTGCGCCGCTGGCCATCCGTACGAACGCCTTGATTTCCTGCAGGCGCTGCACAGAATTGACCATTTGGTATCCGGCTTTGTTCTTTTCGATTAGCCAGTCGACCAGGGAATCGATTTGAGGCCAATCTTCCGGCCGAATGTAGGTCGGGTTGTCGCTCAAATGCTTGAAATGATCATCCTGCTCGAGCATGGGCGTTTCATTGATATGGTAGTCGGTGGCGATGCGGTTGGCATGCGCGTACTCAGTGATCTGGCGCACATCGTCCGTGTTATTGCGGCAAATGTTGAGGTTGAAGAAGACCATGTAGCCGTATACGTATTGTTTTTTCAGCAGATGGTCCAGATGCTTGCGGACCGGCACTACCGCCTTGGGCAGACTCGGTTTTTCGTCCCAGGCATCCACCGCAAAATTGAAGACAGAAACGCCAGCATCCCCCAGCCGATCGGCAACGTCCGGACGAAGCAGGCGGCCATTGGTCCCGATGTAAATCCAAAATCCCTTTTTCGCAGCGTAGTACACGACCTTGTGGGCAAACTGCGGACGCAGCAGAGGCTCGCCTCCCATCAATGCCAGCACTCGGCAGCCGTGATCGTAGAGCCAGTCAACCGAGCGCCGAGCGACATCCTCGGTCATGCCTTTCACTTTGTTGTTGTAGGCCCAGCAATACCAGCAGTCGAGATTGCATTTGTACTCGACAAACAAGTACGAAGTGATGGGATGGAAGTCTCCAGGAAGCGCCCGCGAGCGGATGTAAGGAAACAGCCAGCCCCTCATCTTGTGATAGACCTGCGGCATGGTCCAATTGCGTTTCTCGGGAATCGTCACTGGGCCGGGGTCGGACAACTTCTCTGGATGCTGCGGAAACACCGGCTCCGGGAGAGTCAGACCCTTGGCTGGCACAGGAATAGGTCCGGGCGCGGATTGCATGAGCAAGTTGTGGATGTCTACATCAATGCGAAATTTCGGGACGGTGGCCATTTTTCTTTCCTTTCGTTTCTCACTTAAGTCAGTGAAAGGATTCCGTTTTGCCCGCTGCGCTAGTCCGCTGCCATGCCCTGGGTCCGCTGCTCCCAGGCTGCGACCTCCACTGGTAGCGCTTGGCCATCGCGTTGTTCGCGCAGCAACTGCGCCTCGAGCGCGGCTAACTGGGCCTCGATCTCCTCCGATGCTTTCCGCTTGCGGATCACTTCTTCTCGATACCGCCGCAGGAAATAGTCAATCGTTTCCACGCGGATCCGGATCGACCCGGACGGTTTGTTCTCGTCCAGGTCCTTGAAGCAGAAGTATGGCGTCCCGGACTGCTCGATAATGCCTTCAATCACGCCATAGATCGGCGCATCGTGACCGCATTTGAAGCTGGAAATTTCGAGCGCTACCAGATTGGGATGTCGAGCGGTAAACTTTGCCGCCCAAATTTTATGGTTCGTGCTGCAGGAATAAGAATTCTTCCAGGCATCGGTGATATCGAGCGGATGGCTGATCACGCCGGCCCGAACCTCATCGCCGAAGAGACGCTCCAGCATGTCTTCATCCAGCGGCAGCGTGTTCTGCGAGAAGATGGGATAGCCCAGTTTCTGGAACTCCTCCATGATTTCGTGGTTAAGGCCGGGGTCGTGATGATACGGTCTGCCCAGCATCACAATTCCGATCCGGTCTTCACCTTCCAGTTGGTCGAGAACCTGGCGCGCACGCTTGCGGATCCTCGCCTCATAATCCTCCAGTGCCTTATAGCCGACCTCGACTGCACGGTCATTCTCTTCCACCGACAAACCCATAACCGGCTGCCACGCCTGCAGCATCTGGTGCGCGAACAGTTTGCGATCGGCAAAGTTCAAGACCGGAGCCAGATACTTCACGTTGTGCTCGGCAAACACATCGTTCTCTTTGGTAAATGCAGCCTTCACCGTTTCCGGCGTTGCGGTCACCGTTGGACATGCGTTCGCGCCCACAATTTTCACCAAGGGAGAAGAAAGCACGTCATACATCGGGAAGAAGATGACGTTGAGCGGCTTCTTGCGATGCTTCTCCTGAATCAGGTTGTAAACGTGTGAAATGCCGATCTTCGCAGGGAAGCACGGATCAATCGCGCCCCGGCTGGCCCCCGCGCGGTAGAGATCGGAACTGGTGTAATCGGAGTAGATGATGTTCTCCGGCTGCACACCCAGGCTTTCGAAGTATCCGTTGAACAGCGGCGCGTAGGTGTAGATGTTCAGGACCCGCGGAATGCCGACGCGCAACTTCTTGCGATTCTCCATGAGCGGGATACGTTCTTTGGCCGCCTTGTTCCAGAACTTTGTTACCGGGATGGCATCAGCCACGCTCTTGGGGCTAACCGAGCGGAAGACTTCGCGCGCTGCGATGTCCACAAAATTCGGATGCTTATCTTTAATTTGGTCGATTCCCGCCTTGATGTCCTTCATGTCGTTGACATCTTCGACCAAGCCCTTTTCGCAGGTGGCGATGATCAGACGCTGCTCGCCGTGCATCAGTGGGACCTTGGTGACTTTCTGGATCGGCACCAGGCTCATGTCGTCCTTGGGGATGGTGCGAATGTCAATGAAGGTGCGCAGGCAATTGTTCTTGCAGAAATTGCAACGCGTAGATTCATTACGCGTGGTGCGGTATTCGATTTTGCGGACAGCATCCAGACCGACGAACGTGGTCTGCTGGCCATTACGCCACAAGCGCAGAGATTCGACCGCAGCACCGATTGCGCCTGATTCGCCGCAAAATTCGTGCACAATGATCTCCGGCTTCTTGCCAGCGGCCCGGAAGCTGTTATTGATGAAGTCAACTTCAGCCTTCACCACCGCCATATTGTTCTGCGTCCCACCTTGCAGAACGAAACGGGTACCGAGCGCAGCAAGATTAGGAATGCTGGCCACGTACAAGAAAACGTTCTTGGGGAGAACCGCAGCCAGCCCCGCAAGGATTTCTTCCGCCCGCCAGCCTTGCCGTTGGAAGTTCACAATGTCGGACTGCATGAAAACGGCGCAGCCATAGCCGAAAACCGGCATGGATTGGGCCGAGAAAGCCAAGTCAGCGTATTGCTCGACGCCGAGACCGAAGCCCTCCGCGGTTGATTGCAGAAAGTAGCCATTTCCCGCTGAGCACTGCGTGTTCAACTTGAAATCTTTGACCCGACCGTTGTGCAGAATGATGATCTTGATGTCCTGCCCGCCCACATCCACGATCACGTGCGGATCGTCGTAGAACTTGAGCGCAGACTCGGTATGGGCCACAGTCTCAACCAGCGCCACATCCGCATGGAGAACGTCCTTCAGTATGTCCTTGGCATAGCCGGTCGTCGCCACGCCCAGCACTTCCAGTTTGGCCTTCTGCGCTTCCACCTGTCCGCGAAGATTCTCGAACATTTCGATCGTGTCCTGAATCGGATTGCCGTTCGAGAGCTGATAAGCCTTGCAAAGGATGTCACCGTTCTCGTTGACCAGCACCGCTTTGGTTGAAGTGGAGCCGCCATCGATTCCGATGAAGCCGCCTACCGTACTTTCTGCAGCGAAAACCGCGGGCGTGAACTTCTTGCGCCGATACGCTTCCTTGAACACCGGCAGATCTTCGGGGCGCTCGACCAGACCTTTGCCGCCGGATTTTGCTTTCTCTTCCTGACGGCCGTATTCGATGTAATGAACGAGATCGTGATAACCGCGATAACATCCGACGCAATCATCTTCAGCCCGTCCGAACTCGATAGCGCCCAGAGCAGCGAAGTACTGGGCGTTCTGCGGAACCTTAATAAGTTCGTCTGGTTTGGCACCCTCGGGCACGACGACTTTTCGCTCCTGCCACATGCGTGGAATATTTGCCTGCCAAGCTTCGCGCATGCCACGAATGAAGCTGTTCGGACCACCGAGAAGCAACACGTGTGGCCGTAAGGTGTGGCCGCGCGTGAGGACACTCAGATTTTGAAGCACGATCGCCTCGAACAAAGACGCCATCAGCTCATCCGACGGGGTGCCGACCTTTTGCAGGCCGTTGATATCGGTCTCCGCGAACACTCCACACTTGCCCGCGACTTTGTGGAGCTTGATTCCGTGATATTTCTGTTCGGCGAGCAGATCGGTGGGAATTTTCAGCTTGGCATTGATCTTATCGATGACCGCGCCCGTCCCACCGGCACACTTGTCGTTCATGGACGGGATCTTCTTCTTCCGCCCTGTGTCTTCATCGTCTTTGAAGACAATAATCTTCGCGTCTTGCCCGCCTAGTTCGATGACTGAGTAAACCTCGGGATGAAGCTTTTCCACGGCCAGCGACACGGCCGTTACTTCCTGTACGAACTTAGCTCCGATCCGGTCGGCAATCATGCCTCCGCCGGAGCCTGTCAGGAACATGCGCGTGTTGCGAGGATTAATGCCGACATCGCCTTCCATCCGCTTCAGGAACTCCAGCGTCTTCTCCGGTTGTTTGGTTTCGTGGCGCTGATAGTCCTGCCACAGCACTGTGTCGCTGGCCGCTTCGACGGCGACAGCCTTCACGGTGGTGGATCCCACGTCGAGCCCTACCAGAAATTTCGTCTCGTGATCGTGAGGTTTTTGCGCAAGCGTTACGCGCTGGACGGGAGGAAGCTGCGGCTCGAGCGGGGCAATCTGAATTAACTGCGGCGCCTTATGGTCGTGCATTACGTCCTCTCTTCTCTTCACAGAAGGTTCGTTGTGTGCCAGGCCCTTTTTTACGGCCGGAACGGAGGTCGCTGAGGCCGCTGAGAGAAAAACTCCCTGTGCTCCGGAAACTCAGCGACCCCACCGTGAAATACATTTCAGTCGCCGGAAGTTGCGGGTATCGCCGCTGCGGGCACGCGCGAGCGCTTCCACAACCGCGTATCCCGATTGATCCGATCGCTGACGTGCAGGATGAACTGGGCGGCCGTGCCCGCGACTCCCTCACGGTGCGGCACGTGATAGAACGGCCGCTTCAGTTCTGCGTGTTCCCCGATGTACTCCCGGATCTGTTGGAGACTCTTACCGGTGGAGTTCAGGCATTGCTCGAACTCCGTCTTGGCCTTGACCTTGGCTTCCCCAAGCGCCATTTGGACTCGGCTGTGGGCATTGACCTCGCCCTCGCCCGAGGTTTCGATGGGCAGGAAAATCATGTCCTTGAATTTGTTGATGACGGCGGATTGCACTCCGTCGGACTGCGAGGACGGCATGCATCCGAACGGCTTCAGCGCCAGCACCATGTGGCACAGTTTGTGTACGGTGTAATAGACGTTCTTGCCAACTTCCAGGTGTCCTTCTCCACCACGCGCGAACTGGTTGTAAAAAGGATGCGCCATCTCGGCTAGCTCCGGTTGAGGCACAAGCTGATGCGTGATGCCTCCCAGTTGCCTGATGGTGCGGTGATAGAAGAAATTCCACATCCGCTCGCCGGCGCCGATGCCCCAAAGTTTCTTGCGTAGTCCGATGTAGTTGGCGAACTGCTTTTTCACCTCGTACCATTCCGGATTGCGATGCGGACGATTCACTGGCCACTTTGCCTTGGCATGCGCCTTCGCCTGGTACATCAGGTACGCCACCCACGTCGCAATTGGCTCCACCAAGACCTGTGCCCCTTCACGTTCCAGAAAATCGAACATGTGGAAGTTGCCGTCACCTTCTGTGATCTGAGCCCAGAATTCACCCGTGATCTTTACTAGCGGTTTGACTCGGGTGCGGTCCACTTCGATCCAATCCATCTTTTCTCGGGCGGCATGAAGAGCATTCAGGTAGTCCTTGCCCCACATGTGCTCGTGCCATTTCCCGAACACGTTGAACGTGTTCCGAAGGACCTTGTTGTTCTTGAACTTGGGCTTAGCCCATTCCGGCGCAAGTTGTTCAATCTCATACGACTTACGGTTCTTCAAGTCCTCGCACAATCCATCGACCATCTCACGGAAGACACGGTCGGTCTCGCCCCGCGTGGCCTCATACGGTCGAATCTGGTAAATCAGGTCATTGATCACATCGCCCAGGTGCATTGCGTTCAGCATCCCGAATCCAAAATCGACAGTGAACTTCAGGCCGGGCTCACCGGATGCCGCCTTGATTCCATCGCTATCCTTAAAAAGCAGAACGCGGAAGCCGTCAAAACCGGCATTCTTCAGGGCAAAGCGGTATTCGGCCTCATACATGCCGAAGCGACAGGGACCACATGACCCCGCTGTAAAGAAGACGTAGTTGTCCAGAATTTGCTTGCGCGGCAAGCCCTCTTTTTCAAGCAACTGCAGGTACTGGACCAGGTTACCCACCGTGAAATAGGTCGGATTGCACTGGCCGTTATTCCCGAATTCCTTGCCTGTCTGAAAGGCAGCGACATTCGGCACCGGCAGCTTCTCGCAGCGGTAACCGCATCCCTGGAAGACAGCGCGGATCAAATCCTCGTGCTTCCAGGTGAAGCCACCGAACAGAATCGTGACGCCACTGCGCTCTTCGGCCGTGAACGCTCGTTCGACAGGCCGATGGAAATGTGTAGGTTGGTCGAGTCCGGCAATCTTACGCAGGCGCGCGCGTTCTGCTTCCAGGCGCTGCTTGATTTCCGAACCATTTTCTATCTGGACGAGGTTCGTCGCCATGAGTTCCTCCGGAGTGAGCTTGAATTTTGACTGTGCGGCTACAGGGGATGCAGGGATCTAAAGGCTGGGAGCCGAGCGGGGCAGACGGGGGCGGGGCACTGGGTAAGGCGGCATGAAAAACCCTCCCCATCACTTCGGACTTGCTACCGCACACCATCCGAACTCCAAAACTAGGCTAGGAGGTTCGAGGTCTTACGCCGGCTGGAAATTCGCCGGCGCTTCCGATTTGAGATATTGGCGGATTTGATGCAGGGGGCGAAACTTGGTTGCAGGATTTTGTGAACACCGACACAGAACTAATTCCTATCGATTTTCGATCTCTCAAGTAGATACTGACGCACTCCGGTTCAAATTCCAGAACTCCTTTAGAATCTGGCGAATCGGATCAGCACTTAAAAACCGGTCAGCCCTGGCGCAAGACCAAACCGAATACCGATTCGGCAAGAAGACGGGTGGCAAGGTTGTGTGTCCCCGATGTGCCCCCGGCCTTCCGGCGCCGGACAGACTTTTCTCGCATTTCAATTCTCGTTCACAACTGAATCGCTTTGACTTAGGGACAGTGGTAGAGCGCAGCCTTTTCAGGGATTCAACCAGCCTATCCCCCTTGTTGGTCAATGACTTAACTCGTCAAGGTGGCCACAGCTTTGTGACCATTCTGTGTCCAGCGCCGATGTTCGCCTAAACGTCGGCCTAGAGCTTATCTTAATTATGATCGGCAACGTACCCCTTGTGGGGCGATGGATCCGGCAATCAGTTCACATTAGGGCGTCGGTACTCATTCGAAGACATTAGTTCCGAGTTGTTATCCACCAGCCATCGGTGCGCAAGCACCGGATGCGGCAATGCCATACAAGGAAGCGGCAACAACTACGGCAAAGGGTGCAACGTGGTGTTAAAGAGAAACGGATCCTGAAAATCGGTCTGATCACCCGGCTTCTTGTCCCGAATGGGCTGAAGTCGCGCCGAGAGGGGCTTGTTCCATTTCGTTGCGAGCGAGGCCACGTCACCGAAAATGCGCTCAATCTGCTCCCAACTGATGTTCCCCGGGAGAGGAATCGTATCCAAACCAGTGCCGCAAACTGCCGAATAGGCAAGCAATGAGTCTAGGTTGTAAGTCGACTCGGCCCACCGCTGTGCCAAAATCTTGTCCTCCATCACGGGCACCATCAATCCGGAGTAGCCGACTTGTTTCTCTGGTACGGCTTTTACGGCGGCGGTGATGATCCTGGCCGCAGTGAGGGTCCCGCTGGAGCCGAACTTTGCGCCAGTGAAAGCTTCGATGGCCGCCCCTATGGACACATCGCCCAAAGGTGCGGGAGTAGGGTCGACCCCCAGATAGGCCCATCCAGTCTCCGCTGCAACCTTCTTACCGACCGCCGCGGCCACTGATGCATGTTTTGTGAGGGCAGCGGTAAGGTCGGCAATGGCAGTGTCCGCGTTTCCCTTATCTTTGGCGAAGATGTCGCCCACGACGTTAGCTCCTTCAAAACCGATGGCGAACTGTCTGCCAGCGCCGGTGTGATAAGAACCCGGGAAGAATGGAGTAAACGGCTTCAGCATGGCCGTAGTCGTGAAGTTGAAAGTTCCCTGGCTTCGTG
>Ga0070698_100005333_pt1 | contig 14073 bp, 12 predicted proteins | sample KBSK1502metaG_FD_65477 | JGI IMG/M metagenome (GOLD analysis project Ga0070698, IMG submission 65477) | Corn, switchgrass and miscanthus rhizosphere microbial communities from Kellogg Biological Station, Michigan, USA - KBS K1-50-2 metaG | ecosystem: Host-associated > Plants > Roots >...
CTGTTCCACACCCCGTTCATCGCGGCCGCCGAGGGCGTCGAGCTCGCGGGCCTCGTTGCGCGGGCTCCGGACCGGGTGGCCCAGGTGCGGGCGGACTGGCCGGAGGCTGAGGTGTTCGGCTCGCTGGGCGAGCTGCTCGAGAGCGGTGTCGATGCCGTCACCATCACGACGCCACCCATCACTCACTTCGACCTCGCCCGAGAGGCGATCGAGGCGGGTGTCCACGTCGTCGTGGACAAGCCGTTCGTGCCCTCATCTGCGGAGGCGCGTGAGCTCATCGACAGGGCGACGACAGCCCGTGTCCTGCTCAGCGTCTACCAGAACCGGCGCTGGGACGCCGACCTGGTGACCCTGGCGGGGGTCCTCGAAGCCGGCCGCCTCGGACGCGTCTGGCGGGTCGCGTCACGCATGGACCAGGACAACGCAGTCTCGTTGCGGGCAGGTCACGGCAACGGGCTGCTGCTCGACCTGGGCACCCACCTGCTCGACCAGATGGTGTGGCTTCTCGGGCCCGTGGCTTCGGTCTCCGCCCAGCTCCTCCACGTCGAGCTCGACGAGGTGCCCACCGACGCGGCCTTCGCCCTCACGTTGGTGCACCGCAGCGGCTCCGTCTCGTCCGTGGAGTCGACGAAGGCCCACCGCCTCGCGGTGCGGGAGCTGCGCGCCCTGGGCACTGACGGCGCGTACGGCGCGACGAGCACCGACGTGCAGGAGCTGGCGGTCAAGGCAGGCCTGCGACCAGAGCACGACCCGGACTCCTGGGGTTACGAGGGGCCCGAGCACTGGGGGACGCTCGTGACCGCGTCCGGCGAGCAGCGGATACCTTCCGCCCAGGGGCGCTGGCACGACTTCTACACCCAGTTCGGCGCGGCAGTCCGAGGCGAAGCCAGGCAACCGGTCCCGGCGTCGGAGGCTCTCCACGTCCTTCAGGTGATCGAGGCCGCCCGGGACAGCGCGCTCACTGGACGGACGGTCGACGTCCCGTCCGACCCTGCTTGACGGACCCGGGCCGCGCGTTCACCGGGCCGGTTCGCGCAGGCTGGGTGACTGCGACGCCGCCCGCGGACTGCTCGGACCGTTTGACGAGGGCTACCCGTTTGCCGACGTACGCCGTCTGCGCGACGGTCGCGCCCTGACACCGGGCGTGGATATCGACGTCGTCGGGTTCTCCGAGAGTGAGACACTCAAGCATGGCCGATCTGGCTACGGATCCGCTTGCGGCGGGGAGAGCGGCGCTTGCCTCGGGTGACTGGACGACGGCCCGCGCTGCCTTCGAAGCCGCCGTCGCCGCAGATGACACGCCGGTCGCTCGCGATGGCCTGGCCCGAGCCTTGTGGTGGATCGAAGGATCCGCTCCGGCAATCGCCGAGCGGACTCATGCCTACGCCGGTTACCACCGTGGCGGGGATGAGTTGGCGGCGGCACATGTGGCTCTTTGGATTGCCCATGAGTATGAGGTCGGGCTCGGCAATCCGGTTGCGGCGGGCGGCTGGCTGGCCCGGGCTGCGGCGTTGTTGGACCATGCTCCTGAGAGCGCGGACCATGCCCGTCTTGAGCTCGTGCTCGGTGAGCGTGCAGGAGACCCGCTCCAGGCGGGCCGTCATGCGAAGTCAGCGCTGGAGATAGCGCGACGGTTGGGTGATCGTGACTTGGAGATCACTGCGCTGGGCCGGCTGGGGCTCGCCGAGGTGCGTGTGGGTGCGGTCGAGTCGGGGATGTCGCGTGTCGACGAGGCGATGGCTGCCGCGCTGGGAGGCGAAGGCACAGAGCTCGAGACGCTCGGTGAGCTGTGCTGCGACTTGATCGCCGCCTGCGACCAGACCGGCGACGTTGATCGGCTGCGCCAGTGGAATCGCCTGCTCGGCGAGGCTACGCACGAGCGACGAGAGCTGCCGGTGATGAGTTTCTGCGGTTGCTGCAGTGCCGAGGCCCTGATCGCCGGCGGCCACCTCGAGGACGCCGAGCGCGAGCTGGCGCATGCGCTCCGGGTCGCTGATCAGACCGGGACTCGCGGACGTTGCGTCGACCCCCGCGCGAGGCTGGCGGACCTGCTCGTGCGCCAGGGCCGCTTCGAGGAGGCCGAGCAGATCCTCCCGGGTGCCGATGGCGACGGATGGACGGTGCGCGCGCGCGCCGAGCTGCACCTCGCGCGCGGTGAGCCCGGCGGGGCGAGGGTTGTCCTCGAGCGTCGGCTGCGCCAGGTCAGCATCGACAGCCTGCTCGCAGTGACGGTGCTCGACCTGCTCGTGCAGGCGCGACTGGCCGAAGGCGACCTCGATGCTGCCGACGAGGCGGCCCGAGCGCTTGAAGCCCTCAACGCCTCACAAGATATGGACCGGGTCAGCGCCTACTCCGAACGTGCACGGGGCCGAGTGGCGTTGGCAACCCAGAACGAGGACGGGCTCGAGCGCCTGGAACGGGCGATCTCGATATTCGCGCGTCTGGGCATGGAGCTGGAAGTGGGCCGCACACGACTGGATCTCGCACGCGGCCTTCGCTCAGTAGACCGGCAGGCCGCCATCGCCGAGGGCCGAAGCGCGATGTCATTGCTGCACAATGCCCGGGCCAGCTACGAGCGTGACATCGCGGCGGCGCTGTTGCGCGAGCTCGGCGACGAGTCGCGCCCGCTCACGACCCGCGGTGTCTCCGAGCTCACGCATCGGGAGGTCGACGTACTACGGCTGCTGGGGGAGGGGCTCACCAACTCCGAGATTGCGGGCCGACTGTTCATCTCGACCAAGACGGCCGGGAACCACGTCTCCAACGTCTTGATGAAGCTCGGCCTGCGCAACCGGGCCCAGGCCGCGGCAGTTGCCCGAACACACCTGGGCAAAGAACAGGGAACCGACTAGGGAATCTGCCCGAGGCGCCGGGGATGTCGGCGGCGGGATGCTCGCCGCAGACAGTCCAACCCGGAGGAGGACCCCATGCCCAGGATTTCCAGGCAGAACGCGTCGAACATCGAGTCGGCGCCCGGCTACGAAGGAGCTTTCGAGGATCTCGGCGGCTACACGGTCGGCTTCGAGACCTACACCCAGGACGCCGACATGGCGCCATTGTTCGTCGGGCTGCCCGATGACCGCTGCCAGTGCCCGCACTGGGGATACGTCGTCAAGGGCAAGGTGACCTACCACTACCGCGACAGCTCGGAGACGATCGAGGCCGGAGAGGCCTACTTCGCGCCTCCGGGACACACACCGGAGCTGCACGCTGGCACCGAGCTGGTCGAGTTCAGCCCGAGTGCCGAGCTCGAGCGCACCCTCGAGGTCGTGCTCCTCAACGTCGAGGCCGCTCAGGCACGGGCCTGAGTACTCCCCAGTGGAGATCAGAAGGAGGCAAGACCATGTTCAAGCGAAACTCACTCGGCGTCCTGGTCGTCACGGCGGTGCTGACACTCGCCACCGCCGGGCCTGTCGCCGCGGATGCTCACGGCAACGCCAGCTGCCTCGGCTTCGAGGCTTCGGGCATCGCACCGGCGGGATCGTCGGACGAGTTCCCGGGCGGTGTCGCGGAACTGCAGGCGTTCCTGCACGACAACTTCCCCCACCAGAGCGGCGCCATCATCAGCGACGCGGCGCACCAGCACCTCGGCTCGCACGAGGCCTGCGACGAAGGCGAATGAGGAGGCAGAGTCATGATCGAACAGACATTGGAAATCACGCTGCAGCAACCGCCCGAGCGGGCGTACGAGTTCTTCGTGGACTTCCCCAACGAACCGGCCTGGAACCCCGAATGCCTGAAGGTCGAGAAGACGTCGGCCGGACCGGTCAGGGTCGGCACGACGTACGCCGGGCAGATGAGGCGGGTCGGCCAGATCAAGACCGAGATCGTGGCGCTGGATCGTCCGCACTCGTTCTCGACCGTCGAGCGCTCCCGGGGCGCCGAGGGCACGTTCGAGTTCCGCTTCACGCCGCACGATGGCGGCACGCGCATGCAGGTCTCGGTGCGGCTCCAACCGCGCGGTCCGATGCGGCTGCTCGAGCCGCTGATGCGACGGCTGGTGCCGAAGATGCTCGCCGACCTGCGCGAGAACGCGCGGCGTGGTATCGACGCCGCCGACCGCGCGCGTCAGGATCCGTCGGTTGCCTGAACTGGTGCGGGCGGGCGCGGTCCACGTTGCCCCCGCCCGCGCCGTCGAGCTCCTGTACTTCGACGGCTGCCCTTCCTACGAAGCGCTACTGCTACGCCTACGTGAGCTTCTGCGACAAGTCAATGCAGGCGACGACGTCATCCTGAGGAGGATTCCCGACGAGCGCACGGCTCAGCGCGAGCGCTTCCTGGGCTCTCCCACGGTGCGTGTGGACGGGGAGGACATCGAGCCAGGTGCGCGCGAGCGCGACGACTTCGGCATCAAGTGCCGGCTCTACGCCACCGACAACGGGCTGCGCACCACGCCACTCGACGAATGGGTGCTCGACGCCCTGTGGGGGCGAGGTGGCTCATCATGAGGAAGCCCGAAACGTCCATGGGTCCGCTTGAGAGCTGTTCAGGCGCGTGAGCTGGTCAGCCGCGCAGGAACTCCGACACCAGCGGCCCCAGCTCGTCGGCGCTGGTCACCAGGCCGAGGTGGCCGTCGTCGTACACATGGAGCCTCGCGTCCGGCAGCAGGCGCCGCATGAGTCGGGCGTTCACCAGCGGGATGATCGGGTCGTCGCTGCCGGCCAGGATGAGCGTCGGCTGCCGCAGGAACGGCAGTGCCGGCAGGCTCGTCCAGCCCACCCCGGCCAGCAGCTGGAACAGATAGCCGCGGCGTGAGCCGATCCGGCCCTGCTCGTGCATGAGGTGGCGCACCTGGTCGGGGTGCTCGCGCAGCCGGCCGCCGTACAGCTCGGCCGCGACCGCAGTGGCGTACGACGCATCCCGGTAGCGACGCGGCGTGACCATCTTGCTCAGCACCCGCGGCGAGGCCGGGATCATCAGCGAGCCGGTGGCCGTGCTGACCAGCACCATCCGCCGGCAGCGGCGCGGGAACTGGAACGCCATCTGCTGGGCGAGGCCTCCGCCCCACGAGATGCCGAGGACGTCGAAGCGGTCGTAGCCCAGCCCGTCGAGCAGCCGGCCCAGGAAGAAGGCGAGCAGCGCGAAGTTGTAGGGCACCTTGGGGCTGGTCGAGCCGCCGACTCCCGGCACGTCGAAGCGGACCACCTCGATCCGGGGGTCGACCTCGTCCACGAACGGCTGCAGCAGGTCGAGGCTGGCGCCGATCCCGTTGCAGAGGACGAGCGGAGGACCGGGCTCGGTGCCGGGTCGCACCGAGACCCGGACCTCGTGCCCGAGCACGGTCTGCCAGCGCAGCTGGGTCGTCACGTGAACGCCCCGACTCCCGTGATGTCACGACCGACGATCAGCGTCTGGATGGTCTCAGTCCCTTCATAGGTGTGCAGCGCCTCCATGTCGGCCATGTGCCGCATCACGTGGAAGTCGAGCAGGATGCCGTTGCCGCCCAGGAGGTCGCGCGCCTCGGCCACCACCTGGCGGGCCTTGCGGGTGTTGTTCATCTTGGCGATCGCGGCGATCGTGTCAGTCAGGCTGCCCTCCTCGATGAGCCGCCCCAGCCGCAGGCAGTACAGCTGCATCGAGCAGACCTCCGCGAGCATCTTGACCAGCCGGTCCTGAGTGATCTGGAAGCCCACCAGCGGCTTGTTGAACTGGGTGCGCTCGGTGCAGTACTGCAGCGCGATCTCGTACGCCGCGGTCGCGTGCCCCAGTGCCCCCCAGGCGACGGCGTTCCGGGTGCCCGCGAGCACCCGGGCGGTGTCCCGGAAGCTCTCGGCACCGGGCAGGCGGTTCGCCTCCGGCACCCGGACCCCGGTCAGGGTGATCTCGGCCTGCCAGACCGCCCGGAGCGATCCCTTGCCGTCGATGCGGCGGGCGTCGTACCCCTCGGTGCCCCTCTCGACGAGGAAGCCCTTCACCTGGCCGTCGGCCACGTCGCGCGCCCACACGACCACGACGTCGGCAACGGTGCCGTTGCCGATCCACTTCTTGGCGCCGTCGATCACCCAGGTGTCGCCCTCGCGTCGGGCCGATGTCTCCAGGCTCACGGAGTCCGACCCGTGGGTGGGCTCGGTGAGCGCGAAGGCACCGAGCGCGTCGACGGCAGCCATCGCCGGCAGCCAGCGCTGCTTCTGCTCCTCCGAGCCCAGCATCGCGATGGACTGCATGGCCAGGCCGGACTGCACACCGAGGAAGGTGCCGAGGCTGCCGTCCCCCCGGTTCAGCTCGAGGTGCACCAGGCCGACGGCGATCGGGCTCATCTCCGGACAGCCGTAGCCCTGGATCCCGTCGCCGACCAGGCCGAGCTCGCCCAGCCTGCGGACCAGCTCACGTGGGAACTCCGCTCGCTCCCAGAAGTCGTTGATGACCGGCAGCACCTCGTCGTCCACGAAGTGGCGGGCCCGGTTCCAGAGGTCGCGTTCGTCGTCGGTCAGCTGGTCGGCGATGCGGAAGAAGTCGGTGCCGCGGGAGCGGCCGATGGTCTCGTACATGGTCGGTTCCTCACTTGTCGAAGACGTAGGTGCCGGGGGCGTCGACCAGGGGTGTCAGCCGCGTGGAGCCGAGCTCGGCAGGAGCCGGCCGCAGTTCACCGCACCGCGCGTCAAGCCACTGCGCGACGTCGGTCCACCACGACCCTTGGTGCGTCTCGGCGCCCTTGAGCCAGACCTTGGCGTCGCTGACGTCGTCGTCGTTGGAGTGGAAGCTCGCCTTGGGGTTGCCGGGCGGGTTCACCAACGCGGCGATGTGACCGCTCGTCGACAGCACGAACCGGCTCTTGCCGCCCAGCAGCTGCGTGGTCCGGTAGCAGTTCTCCCACGGGGTGATGTGGTCGGCGATACCGGCGGCGATGTAGGAGTCGACGGTGACGGCACCCAGGTCGATCGGTACGCCGAGCACCGTCAGCGCCCCGGGCTGGGTGAGGATGTTGGTGATCGCCATGTCCACGAAGTCGGCGTGCAGGCCTGCGGTCATCCGCGTGGTGTCGGCGTTCCAGAACAGGATGTCGAAGGCAGGCGGCCGCTTGCCGAGCAGGTAGTTGTTGACCCAGTAGTTCCAGACCAGGTCGCCCGGCCGCAGCCAGGCGAACACCTCGGCCAGGGACCGTCCGTCCAGATAGCCCTTCTTCGCCGAGCGCGCCTTCGCGAGCGCGGCCAGGCGCGGGTCGGTGAGCGCCGCGACTGTCCCGGCGCCGGCGTTGTCGATCACCGTCACCGCCAGGCACAGCGCAGCGAGCCGGTCCTCGCGACCGATCCCGGCGAGGTACGCCGCCGTGATGCTGGCCAGGATGCCGCCGGAGCAGATGCCCCCCAACACGGTCCGGTCACTGCCGGTGATCTCCTCGACCGCATCCAGCGCGTCGAGGATGGCCCGGACATAGGTGTCGAAGTTCCACTCCGCGTGCCGGGTGTCGGGGTTGCGCCACGAGATCACGAACATCTGCCGCCCCTGCCGGACGCTGAACTCGACGAGGCTGCGTTCGGGCGCGAGGTCGATCGCGTAGTACTTGTTGATCGTGGGCGGCACGATCAGCACCGGTACGTCGTACACCTGCTCGGCCTGGGGCCGGTACTGGATCAGCTCCAGCACCTCGTTGCGGAACACCACCGCGCCGGGGGTGGCGGCGATGTTCTCGCCGAGGGTGAAGCCGCTGGTGTCCACCATCTCGGGGATCCGGGGCGACGAAGCGAGGTCCTTGGCCAGTTGCCTGCCGCCTCGCACGAGGCTCAGCCCCGCGGTGTCGATCGCCTCCTTCGCCGAAGCCGGATTGACCAGCGGCACGTTGCTGGGAGCCAGTGCCTCGACGACGTTGTCGAAGAAGAACCGCACCCGCTTGCGGTCCCGTGGGGCGAGGTCGGCATCGTTGACCAGCTGGTCCAGAGTCCGGCCGCCGGCGAGGTAGAGCTGGACCAGCCGGTGCAGCAGCGGGTTCTCCGTCCAGCCCGCGTCCGCGAAACGCCGGTCGCCGCGCTGCGGTGCGATCGACGACGATCCGGTGAGGATCCGCACGGTTTCGGCGCTGAGGGCACCCAGGTGGCGCGCTGCCGTGCGCGGGCGGCGGGCCACCGAGACGGCCCACTTCGCCGTCGACAGGTCGGGGGTGAACCGTCGAAGCGGTCCGAGGGCGGCGTCCACCAGCAGCATGTCCAGGGGAGCTGCGTTGTCGGCGAGGTGGGCGTTCTGGGTCGCGGTGGTCATCGCGCGTTCTCCTTCGTGGTGGCGGGGCTGGTGGGCGCGACGATCTCGCGCTTGAGGATCTTTCCGGTGGGGCCCTTGGGCAGGGCGTCTACGAACCAGACGACGCGGGGGTACTTGTACGGCGCGACCTGGCCCTTGACGAAGTCGCGCAGCTCTTTCTCGGTGACCGTGGCGCCGGGGCGCAGCGCCACGGCGGCACCGACCTCCTCGCCCAGCTCGGGATGCGGGATGCCGATCACGGCTGCCTCGGCCACCTCGGGGTGCTCGTAGAGCACCTCCTCGATCTCCCGCGGGTAGATGTTGAAGCCGCCCCGGATCACCAGGTCCTTCTTGCGGTCGACGACGTAGAAGTAGCCGTCCTCGTCCATCCGGCCCATGTCGCCGGTGCGGAACCATCCGTCGGGCGAGAGCACCTCGTCGGTGGCTTCCGGCTTGTGCCAGTAGCCCTTCATCACGTTGTGGCCGCGGATCGCGATCTCGCCGACCTCGCCGACGGAGACCTCCGCTCCGGCGGCGTCGACGACGCGGAGCTCCACCCCCGTCACCGGGGTGCCGATCGAGCCGGGCTTGCGCTCCTGGCCGGGCTTGTTGAACGACGCGACGGGGGAGGTCTCCGACAGGCCGTACCCTTCGAGCACCATCGTGCCGAACCGGTCCTCGAAGCGGTGCAGCACCTCGACCGGCAGAGCCGCGCCACCGGAGACGCACACCCGGAGGTCCGGCAGGGCCGGGGCATCGGCCAGGCCGAGCAGGGCGGCGTACATCGTGGGGACGCCGGCGAAGACCGTGGCCCGATGCTGTGCGAGCAGGTGTACGGCGGCCCGCGCGTCGAAGCGTGGCAGGAGGATGACGGACGCGCCGGCGGCCATCGCTGTGTTGAGCGTGACCGTCTGGCCGAACGAGTGGAACAGCGGCAGCCCTCCGAACACGACATCGGTGGCGTCGAGCCGGAGCAGGTCGACCTGGCTGACCTCGACGTTGCGGGTCAGGTTGGCGTGGGTGAGCTCCGCGCCCTTGGGCTGGCCGGTCGTGCCTGACGTGTAGAGCACGACGGCGGTGTCGTCGGGAGTCCGGTCGGCCACCTGGGGGCTCGGCGCGATGCCGGAGACCACCTCGTCGAGGCCGCCCGGGACGATGGACACGACCTCGACGGCTGTGTCGATGCGCTCGGCGCCGGTCACGGCTTCGGACCCGGCTTCGTGCCAGACGAAGATCGACCGGGCACCGGAGTCGGAGAGGTAGTAGGCGATCTCGCGGGCCTTGAGCAGCGGGTTCATCGGCACCACGACGCCGCCCGCCCGCAGCACGCCGTAGTAGACGGCAGCGAACTCAGGCACGTTCGGGAGCATCACGCCGATCCGGTCCCCGGGCGTGATGCCACGGGACCGGAGCAGACCGGCGACGCGGGCGGTGGCCTCGTCGAGATCGGCGTACGAGATCACGGTGTCGTCGAGGCGGAGCGCGGGCGCTGCCGGCTGGCGCTCGGCGGTGGAGGTGAAGAGCTGGGCGAGGTTCATGGGCCGTGACTTTCCTTCGGTGCTCGTGGGCTGGTGAATCAACGGTCCCCCGAGAGGCACTCCCCGCGCTTCGGCTGCAGGCACCGACTTGACGGCTCTGTGTTAGTGCACGCGCACAACCAGCGGCGCTACCGTGACTGCGTGCCCCCGCAGCAAGCCGGAGCAGGCGCCGGGACCGATGTCGCACCCGAGGTGCGCGCGCTCAGTCGCCGCTTGCTGCCCGACGTCGAGGCCCTGGGGACCCGGATGGCCGAGCGGGTGCTGGCCGAGGTGCCCTACTACGCCGAGGGACAGCTGGTCGAGTTGGACCAGCTGGTCGCGTCCTGCCAGGACAACCTGCGCTTCGTGCTCGGCAACCTCGCTGGTGACGGCGGGGTGAGCGTCGACTCGCCCCGGGCGACCGGAAGGGTCCGCGCGGAACAGGGCGTGCCGTTCGCCGCGGTCCTGCAGGCTTTCCGGGTCGGCGGGCGGTTCATCTGGGAGCTGCTGGTCGAAGCATCGGACCCGAGCCAGCGAGACGTGCTGCTGCTGGCCGCGGCGGACATCTGGGCGGTGAGCGACGAGCTGTCGGCCCTGGTGACAGACGCCTACCGCGTCGCGCTGACCGACCGGGCCCGACGCGACGAGGTCGTCCGGTCGACGCTGGTGGGCTCGCTCCTCGACGGTGACACGACCACCGCCGATCAGCTCTGGGAGTCCGCCGGGGTGCTCAGCCTGCAGCCAGCCGGCGACTTCGTGGTGGTCTCCGCTGCCTGCCCGACTCCCGGCGCCGAGGGTGTGCCGAGCGCCGAGCGGCGTCTCGGCCGGCACAACGTCACCTCGGCCTGGCGACTCGATCACGACCGGCAGGACGGCCTGGTCCAGCTGCGCCCGGGCTTCGGGCTCGACCAGCTGCTGGCGCTGCTCGGAGACCTCACGCTCGAGCGGGTCGGGGTGAGCTCGCCGTTCACCCGGCTGGAGGACGCCGCTGACGCACGCCGCCAGGCCAGGATCGCCTGTGCCGCCAGCCCCGCAGGGTCGCGCGACGTCCTGCGCTTCGATGCCCATCCCCTCGAGATGCTGCTGGCCAGCTCACCGGAGCAGGCGGAGGCGCTGGCCTTGTCGGTCCTCGGTCCGGTGCTCGCTCTGCCGGCAGACGACCGCGCGGTCCTGCTCGAGACGGCGTCCACCTGGCTGGCTGCCGCCGGATCGACGTCGACGGCGGCCCTCGAACTGCACCTGCACCGCAACACCGTCCGCTACCGCCTGCGGCGACTCGAGGAACTCACCGGCAAGGATCTCGCGCACCCGGTCGACGCGGCGCTGGTGCACGTGGCGCTGCAGTCCGCGAACATCCTCGGGCTGGCGTCAGGCCGCCCGTAGCGCGCGGCGTACTGCCGACGGGCCCAGGTCCCGAGCGCGACGCAGCAGCCACGGTGCGCCCTGCGAGCACATCCATTGCAGCTCGCTGCGCCGGGTGGGGGTGAGCCCGTCCAGCTCGAGAGCTGGTGGGGCGAACTGCAGGCCCAAGCCGGACAGCTGTTCCGCGTACTCATGAGCCACTGCCCGATGCCCGAGCTCGGAGGGGTGCAGGCGATCAACCGTCCAGAACTCCGGGTCGTAGACGCCGGGGTGTCCCGCCAGGTCGACCTGGACGCCGCCGAACCTATCGTGCAGGTCGGCGTAGATGTCGTTGACCACGTCGATCCGGTCGTGGAGCGGCCGCGCGAGGACGCGTGGCAGTCGGAAGACACGGCCGTGGTCGTGGAACCTGGCGGTGAGAAGCACCGCTCCGTTGTCGGTGAGCCGCTCGGCACAGTCCAGGAGGTCACGGCGTACGGCTGCGGGGTCCCAGCTAGAACGGAACGTGTCGTTGAGCCCGACGACGAGCGTGGCCAGGTGGGGCCTGTGGTCGAGGGCGTGCGTCAGCTGGCGGCCACGCACGTCGGCAGAGGTGGCGCCGGGCTGGGCGAAGTTGCAGAACGACACCTCGTGGTCCTCGGCGATCGCGTCGGCCAGGATGCGTGCCCAGCCTCGGTACCCGGTCGCCGTGGCGTCGCCCAGGCCGAAGGTGAAGGAGTCGCCGAGGCAGGCGACCCGCAGGTGACGGCGGGACGTTTCCAGCTCCATCGTCGGTCACCTCCACTCCTTGTGGTCGGCCTGGTGGGGCGGCGGCGCCCCGTCCGGTTCGTCTGTCATCACAAGAGTCCGCCGTACGGCGATCTGAGACATCCGGCGGAATGCGTACGTCGCCGCGTATTCCGATCGATCAACCGGTCGGTGGTCCGCCCACCTGAGCGCCATCGCTGCCGTCGCGCAGCTCGCGCGCGAGCGTCTGCAGCAGGGTCCACGCCATCGCCGGGTTGCCCTGGACCAGCGGCTGGAAGTCCCACAGGGTGATCCCCTGGCAGACGAGCTCGCTGTCGGCGGTCACCGTGGCCGTGCGGGCCAGCCCGTCGATCAGGGCGATCTCGCCGAAGTGGTCGCCGGGCTGCAAGGTACGTCGGAACGCGCCGTGCACGGTGACCGTCGCCGTGCCCGACTCGATGAGGTAGAACGCCGCAGCCTCCGACCCCTCCTTGGTGACGGTCTCGTGCGGTGCGAACACCCGCTGGGTGAACAGTCGCGCGATGGCGTCGCGATCGGCGCGGGCCAGGTCGGAGAACAACGGGACGCGCACCAACGCCTCACCGGTGACCTGCGCCGGGAAGGTTGCCGGAGCCGCCGCCCCGGCCGACACCGTCACCGCCCGGCACTGCAGCAGGTAGAGCTGCCCGTCCGCGAACGCCCACTCGATGTCACGGCCCAGGCCGTAGACCCGCTCGCAGTCCTCGGCCAGCGCCGACAAGGCCTGCAGCTGCTCGTCGTTCAGGCACAGTGACTCCACCAGGTCGGGGGCGACGTCCTCGTCCACGGTGCCGCCGTCCGGTGCCGAGCGGATGGCGAACTTCTTCAGCCCGGCTCGACGCTCGAGCACGTCGCCACCGCGGGCCACCCGGAAGGAGTCGGGAATGACCCGGCCCGCGACCACTGCCTCGCCCAGACCCCAGCTCGCCTCGATCATGCGCTCGTCGGCGCCCGTGATCGGGTTCCGGGTGAACATCACTCCGGCTGACTCGGGCTGCAGCAGTGACTGCACGACCACGCCGACGCTCGGTCTCTCGAACACCCCGAGCCGCTTGCGGTAGGTGATGGCGGAGTCGGAGTTCGCCGACCACCAGACCTCGCGGACCGCCGTCTCCACGTCGTCGGCCGAGGGCACGTTCAGGACGGTGATGTGCTGTCCGGCAAAGCTGGCCCCGGCGCTGTCCTCGCCGACAGCTGATGACCGCACCGCCACCGGCATCGGCAGTGGTCGTACGCCGTCGAGCAGCGCGGTCACCGCAGCCTGGTCGCCCGACGCGATCGCGTCGACCACGGGCCCCGCAAGGGCGACCCCCGGTGGGACCGGAAGCCCGGCCCTGAGCGCGTCGCCCAGACCGACCGCCTTGGCGCCGTACAGCGACTCCTCGTCCGCGCCGACCAGCGGCACGATGCCGGTCACCCGAGCACCGTCACCGTCCCCGCGTCACCGTCCACCAGCACGCGGGTGCCGTCGGCGATCTGCGCGGTCGCATCGCGAGTGCCGACCACGCCCGGGATGCCGTACTCCCGAGCCACGATCGCCGCGTGCGAGAGGGCGCCACCGGTGTCGGTGACGATCGCACTGAGCAGCGGCAGCAGGATGTTGAACGCCTCCGTGGTCGCCTCGGTGACCAGTACGTCACCCTGCTGGATGCGGTCGAAGTCGGTCGGACCGGCGACGCGACGGGCGATGCCCTCCCGTGCGCCCGAGCTGGCGCCCAGGCCGCGGATCACGGTGTCGTCATGCGCTTCCTCGGAGCTCGCGAACATCTCGCCCATCGCCGTGCCGATGGCCGCCATCAGGCGGGCCATGGCCGGCGGCAGCATCGACGGGTCGGGCATCGGCGGCGGCTCGTCTCCCAGGTGCACCGGCGCGTCCTTCGCGGTGTACGTCTGGTGGTGGACGTGACGTGCAGCCAGGTCGTCGGCCGTCGGTGACGCAGCTCCCTCGAGCATCGCGCACATCTCGTCGATGTCGGCGAAGACGAACTCCTCGGCATCGTGCAGACGCCCACGGGCCGCGAGTCGACGGCCTGCCGCCAGCGCGGCCCGACGCATGAGTCCCGACGCCCAGATGTCTCCGTAGACACCGCGTTCGTCACGCACGCTGTAGCCCGTGCGGGCCTCCTCGAGCAGCGCGTCGTACTCCTCGCGTTGCTCTTCAGCAACGTGGCTGCGGGCCTCGGCCACCTGCGCGTCGAGGTCGGACTCGCGGTCGGTCTCGTCGATCGCCGTCTTGATCGAGCGCAGGAGTACGTCG
>Ga0070698_100005334_pt1 | contig 14070 bp, 14 predicted proteins | sample KBSK1502metaG_FD_65477 | JGI IMG/M metagenome (GOLD analysis project Ga0070698, IMG submission 65477) | Corn, switchgrass and miscanthus rhizosphere microbial communities from Kellogg Biological Station, Michigan, USA - KBS K1-50-2 metaG | ecosystem: Host-associated > Plants > Roots >...
ACCCGGCTAGCAGTTACAGGCGTCTAGTATCCGATTTATAGCGGTAGCCGATCGCACTTACCTTGACGTGGTCGCGCGCGCATTGAGGTTGAGTGCGCAATGAAAACGGTCTGGCGCGTTTTTGCTTATTTGAAGCGGTATCCGTGGATGGCCGCAGGGACATTGACCTGCGCGATCCTGAGCACGCTGATGGTGATCGTTTTCCCGGCGGCCACGAAATGGATCATCAACGACGTCGTACGCGCGAATCGACCGGAGAAATTGCTGCCGCTAATCGCGCTTGCGGCGATCGCATTTCTTTTCCACCACGGGTTTAACGCGCTGCGCATCATCCTAAACAACACGTTTGAACAAAAAGTGATCTTCGATTTGCGCAGCGATTTGTATTCACACATCCAATTGCTGCCACTGCGGTGGTTCGACAATCGCGCCACGGGCGATTTGATGACGCGCGTGATTGAGGACGTCAACTCGGTTGAGCGTGTGCTGATCGACGGAATCGAGCAGGGTGTCGTCGCCATTCTGCAGGTGTTCATCGTTGTGGGAATGATGTTTTATCTGAATGCTAAGCTGGCGCTGCTTGCGCTCGTCCCATTCCCGCTGCTTATCGCCGGCACGCTCACCTACACCCTGACTGCACATCGGCGGTATCGTTTGCAGCGCCGGGCCTCGTCAGACATGAACGCGCTACTGCACGATAACCTGGCAGGTGTCCGGCAGATCAAAAGTTTCGTACGCGAGAACGAAGAGCACACGCGGTTTAACCGAGTAAGCGACCAATTGCGACACGCCACACTCGTAGTGATGCGGGTATGGGCAATTTACAGCCCGTCGATGTCGCTATTTGAATCGATTGGCGCGCTGCTGGTTCTCGGGTTTGGCAGTCACGCGGTGCTTACCGGTTCGATGCAGATCGGCGATCTGGTTGCGTTTCTAATTCTAATCGCGTTTCTCTACGATCCCTTGAGCCGGTTGCATCAGCTCAATCAACTCGTGCAAGCCGGCCGCGCTGCGGGCGAGCGTGTATTTGAAATTCTCGATGAACCTGCGGAGCCGGGGGCTGCACTCGCGGGCGCTGACCGCGGCGGGACGCAAGTCCTAGGCGACATCCGCTACGAAAACGTTTCCTTTAGCTACGTGGAGGGATTGCCCGCGCTGAGGAATATTTCCTTTCACGCGCCGCCAGGTGCGACCGTCGCGCTGGTGGGCGCAACCGGCGCCGGGAAGTCGACCGTGGTGAATCTGCTCGTGCGTTTCTATGAATTCACCAGCGGACAAATCTACATCGATCGGAAACCGATTCACGAATATGACCTGCGAGCGTTGCGCGAGACAATCGGTGTGGTTACGCAGGAAAGTTTTTTGTTCAACGGATCGATTCGCGAAAACCTCCTCATGGGAAAACCGCAAGCGACCGACGCGGAACTATGGCGCGCGGTGATTGCGGCGAACGCGCAGCAATTTATCCAACGTTTACCGGGCGGCCTGGAAAGCGTCGTGGGCGAGCGTGGAGTCAAATTAAGCGTAGGTGAAAAGCAACGACTCTCCATTGCCCGCGCGCTGTTGAAAGATCCGCCGATTTTGATTCTCGACGAAGCGACTGCAAGTGTGGACACCGCGACGGAGCGCCTGATCCAGGAAGCACTCGAGCGCCTGATGGCGAACCGCACGTCGATTGTCATCGCGCATCGGCTTTCGACGATTGTGCGGGCGAACCAAATCCTGGTACTCGATCATGGCCGGATCATTGAGCGCGGCACACACGACAAGTTGCTGTCACTGGGTGGAAAATATACGCGGCTATGCCAGCAAAGTTTGCTCGAAACCTCCCCGCTTCGGGAAACAGAGCCGCCGGCAGAAATTGTCGTTTCACAAATAGCCGAGACAGAAGAAGAACTGCCAGTCTGCTGACAAAGAGATTTCCGTGGGGCGACCACGAGACTCTTCCGCCTGGTGTTTATCTAGCGGAGTGCACCTCCATTGGGCACACAAGCCTGCGCCAGACTTCAGCGGGGCGAGCCGATCACACGTCTATCTTCCGACGCGCTGAATCGCCGCTTCATATTTTTCCTTTAGCTCAGCGTATCGTCGCTCGGCTTCCATCAGAGCGTGGCGTTCCTCTTCCAAGCTTTGTTCGAGATCGCGAATCTGTTCCTGGAAAGGAATCGACATTCCCGCCACCGCTGGCCCAACGGGGTCGCCCAGTTGAATTTCGGTTTGGGCATTCCCGGTATCTGCCTCGCCCGTTTCCCACAACTGGGGCATCTCCTGGATTTTGCAACGAGCGCCGTTGCGGGTGTTGATGACAAGTGTTTCGCCGTCGATTTCGCCAAGGCGAATAAATTCCTGGAGTGCGCCCAGCGTTGTTGGGCCGTAATAATGCTCTCTGGTTAGCTCCACCAGCCAGTCCATACCGAGCTGGGCCAGCATCGGCGCTTTCACCCAGGTCTGCCGGTCGTTAGAAAGCATATCGTGTGGCGCGATTTGCGCCGCAGTCGCCCAGCGCACGATTTGATCAAAACGCACCGGACCAAAGGTGCTTCCGTCTTCGTGCTTGCGCAGAAACCAACTTTGATTCACGGGCCTTGCATCACTCCGTCGGCGATGGCGAACTGGAAGGCGCCGGCGACGCAGCGGGGATGATAATGGTTTGTCCAGCCTGCAGCTTACGACCATCTTCGATATGATTGGCGTTTTGCAGTTCCTCCACAGTCACTTTGTACATTTTCGCGATAGAGGTGAGTGTCTCGCCACGTGCGACGATGTGCGTGTTCCCGCTGGCCGGATGCGATGGAGACCCCGCTTCAGCGGTAGGCGTAGTTGTCGAAGGTGTACTTTCTCCGATCATTACGCCCGGGCGCATGTGTGCGATTTGCTGTTCCAGCTTGAGGATCTCCTGAGAAAGCGCGTCAATCTTGGCGTTCTGTTCGTCTATCTTTTTCGCCAGCGCTTCAAGTTGAGCATTATCATCTGATTTGCGAGACTTCAACCCGGGCGTTTGAGCAGACGCCGTGCAAAGCAACCCGAAAAGGAATGTCGCGCAGAAAATCAATGCGAACTTCATCGGGGCAAAACTTTGCCATCAGCAGATTTGTCTGGCAAGCGTCATCGCTTCGCAACGTTTAAGCGCAAATCCCATCTGACGCATAGCGATTCAAAAATGACGCCGTCTGTTGCTCGTTCCTTCGTCCTTGATCAATTCGTGCTTCGTCACCCCGCCTCAGGCGGGTTACAACGGAGCCGGCCAATACTTTTAACGCTTCAACTGTTTAACTTTTTAACGATGCGGAGCGTGCAGCTTGCCTTTCCAATATTTGCTCTTAGATTTTTTTATGCCTGAGCGCATTCAAAAGCCGGTCGAACCGGCTCCGTGGGGTCCAAAACAAGGCGATGGTGGAGGTCCACGTTCACCGGACATTTCGCGGCCGGACACGAAGGATCTGCTAAAAAAAATGCGCAAGGTGGATCCCAATCAATCCAAGCGCTATCGCCAGCGCACCGGCCAATAATGGAGCGCTCCCCGGTGGCGTCTGACCAGAATTTCTCTGGCGCAGCCGACGATTTCCCTGCGCTGCTGCGACACAAAGGATTGCTGGCTCCGGCTGCCGCGAATCCGCTACCACAAGCGGTAACACCGCAGAAAACATGGCAACCAACAGAGGCAACCACAATTCTCGCTTTCAAGTTTTCAGGCGGGGTGCTGGTGGCAGGCGACCGCCGCGCGACTGCCGGCAACACGGTTGTGTACGATCGCGCGGACAAGGTTTTGGAAATCGACCGGCACTCGATCATGGCCATTGCGGGCGTACCAGCGACGGCGTGGGAAATGGCGCGCGTACTCGAACACTCGTTCCAATACTTTCGGCGAACGCAGCTGCAGGAAATGAGCGTCGACGGCAAAGTGCGCGCTCTATCCAAGCTGTTGCGTGACAATTTCGGGTTCGTCATGCAGGGCGTGGGAGTCGTGGTGCCGATCTTCGCCACCTACGATTCTCATCCGAAGCCCGAGGCGCGCCTTTATTTTTACGATGCCATGGGGGCGCAATTTGAAGTGACCGATTACGCGGCAACGGGATCCGGATCGCCGGCGGTGCGCGGCATTCTTTATTACGAAAACAACTGGGGCGCGAAACCGCTGCAGGAGTTGGGCCAAGACGAAGCTGTGTCGATCGCGTTGCGTGCATTGGATACCGCTGCGGAATCCGACACATCAACCGGTGGCGTAGATCGCGGCGGAAAGATTTATCCGTTGATCAAGATCGTATCGGGCGAAGGCATCATCACTTTGCCCGAGAGCAAAATTGCTGCGGTGTTCAAGGAAACCGTCGCGTGATTGAAGAACCGTATCGTTGGGTCGAAGCGATTGCCAATCGCCGCGAGTACATCGAAGCGCAGCTTTCGCCCGGCAGTCCGATCGCGGCGCTCGGTTATCGCGACGGCATTTTGTTTCTCACCGTCGGTCAGACGCGCCAGAAGATTTTTGAGATTTACGACCGGATTGCCATGGGTGCGATTGGTCATCCCGGAGATATCGAGCGATTGCGTATGGCGGCGATCGAATTGGCCAGCACTGAAGGCTTCACCCGGTCCGCGACGGATGTTTCATTGCGACGGCTCGTACATTACTCGCTCAGTCCGGTACTGAAGAGCGCGTTCGAACAGATCTATGGGCCACCGTATCTGGCGCGGATGCTCTTTGCCGAGGTCGGAGAACGACCCGAGGAGGATTTATTTTTACGAGTGGAGTACGATGGCGAGATCGCAGCCAATGGCGCAACGTACGCGCGGGCGCAACGGGACTTTGCCGCACTCAGCGGGACACAGCAATCGAGCGAGCTGATGGAAACATTTCTCTCAACTCAGTACGCGCCGGATGCCAATCTCGAGTCGGCCTTCAACTCTGCGCTCGATGCATGGAGCATGGGGCATATGACGTTGCAAACCAGCGATGCAAAGGAACCACCAGAGCGCTCTGCTGTCAGGAAACATCGACAGGAACAACTCGCCAATGCCGGAATCGAGGCGGCAGTGCTTGAGCGTGACGCCAGTCGGGCGATCCGTTATCGTTCGTTGTCAGACAGCGAATTACGCCCCTTGATCCGCGATTAATATATGGGGAAAGATCATTGTCGGGAAGCCACACGTGAAACCGCTTCGGAATATCCTGGCACTCTCAGGGTTGTTGCTAATGATTGCGTCTTTCGTCTGGATGCAGTTCCACCAGACGGAAAGAGCTAAGCCCCCGGCAGAGCCGAGAACGGCGCAGCCTTCGGCTGCATCCGGTCCCTTCGCAGTAGTCATTCTTGATCCTGGCCATGGCGGACAGGATTCCGGAGCAATGTGCGGAGGGCTGCTCGAAAAAGATCTGACTCTGGACGTGACGCGACGAATCGATCGTTTGCTCGACTCGGAAGGAATCGCGACATTGATGACTCGCCTGGGAGATACTTACGTCTCGCTGGCAGACCGCGCGGCGTTCGCTAATCGGATCAGAAATTGCATTTTCGTCAGCATTCATTTCAACGAGGATAATAAGCCGGTCGCCAGCGGGGTGGAGACTTACTACGCCTCGCATCAAGTCACCACGAGTTCCTCAGTGGCTTCGTGGCTGCCTTTTTTATGGCGACCACTTTCCGAGTCGCCGAATCCTGAAAGTCAAAGGCTCGCAGGACTTATTCAGGAAGCGCTGGTCGCCCGCACGCGCGCCATCAATCGAGGTACACAACCCGGACAATTTTTTGTAATCGCAAACGTGACTTCTCCTGCAGTCTTGATCGAAGGAGGATTTCTCACCAACAAAGAGGACATTTCCAAACTCGCGAGCGAAGATTACCGCGACCAGATCGCCGCAGCCGTTGCTGACGGCATTTTGCATTATCGTGACGCGCGAAATCAGCGTAAGCCAAGATTGGCGGTGACAGATCCCGGAAAGCGCTGAATAGGCAGAAAAGCAAGGGCGTCAAACAACATCAAAATGAAGGCCAAGATCGCAGCGCTGATCTTCATCGGATCATTTATGCTGGCGCGAGCGGACCAGATGATTGAAAGCGTGCAGCAAGCCTTGAAAGACCAGGGCTTTTATTACGGCGAGATCACCGGTCAGACGAGTTCGGATTTAACCGCGGCCATTCGTCGCTATCAGATTCGCAGTGGACTGCAGGTGAACGGCCAGCTCAACAGTGAGACACTTCAATCGCTGGGAATTAATTCTTCTTCTGCTGCGCCATCAGCTGCAAAGCTCGCCTCCCCCGGTCCCGCTTTATCTAAACCTGGCGAACAATCTCCAATCGCGGGAGCGAACGTAACGCCACCACCCGTTCAGCCCTTTACGAATGCCCCCCAAGATCAACAAGTGTATCCATCCAACCCCGTCGCTCCAGCTACTTCGGCGGGAGTACTTGCGCGGACGCCTTTTGAAACCGCCCCGCCCGAAGTACAACGCAACGTGATAGTTTCTGCTCAAATCGCGCTGGCGCGACGCGGCCTTTATCACGAGGAGGTCAATGGAATCTATGGGCCGGCGATGGAGTTCTCGCTGCGAGCATATCAAGCGCGTTCTAAAATTCCCGTGACCGGCCGCCTTGACTTAGAAACGCTCGCCGCACTCCGCCTGTTACCGCAGCCGCGCCAACCATTTTACGATCCCGCACGCAGACGTTGGCGTCATCCGCCCGGTCCTCCGGTTCGCGGTGAATGGGTTCCTGAGTGACATCCCGCAAACTTGTGGCTGGCGACAACACGCGGGACGCACGCGCTATTTGGGATTTTCGAAGCTGACCGATTGCAGTTCGGCAAAGACGGTGCCGACGAAGACCTGCGCTTCAATGCGAAGCAGCAGCCGTTCGGCATCATCTGACACCCAGATCGTGGCGCGGCGGAATTTCCGGTGCGGCTCCAATTGGCGATGCTTGCCAATCCGTTTGAGCTGCAAATCGAGTTTGATTGCGCCGTAACTCCCAGCGTGCACTGAGATTTTTTCCCGGCCAATTACTGTGACGGTAGCAAGGTAAGCGTTGGTCGCGGGATAGGCCACGACACGGTAAACGCTGCGATCCTTCAGCGGTTGACTGCGCAAATAAAGCATGGCCGAAAATAAGTCGAACAGGTTGGGAAAATTAAACTGGCGAGTCTTCGCTTCCGCTGCGCCTTTACCCTCTGTTCTCGCGCGAGTCACCCCGTTATTTGTGAACGTGAGATGCGTGGTAATTTTCTTTGATCGATAACTCTCGGTTTGCTGGGTTTCGATCGGCCGCAATGTCTCGGCACTGGCGATTGCCTGATAGCTCACATCCAGTTTAAACAACGCCCGTACAAAGCCAATGGTTCGGCCCGTTCCGTCGAGTTGAAATTTGTTTTCAGCTGGCTTTGTAAAGTGAACATCTCCAGTAGCAGCGGTCAGACCGGACCACCCGAAGCGATAGGACCCACGCAACGGGCGCAGCTCCGGAAAATTTCCAACCGGGTCCTTGCTGAGTGTCGCCTCCCAATTCTCCGCGAGCGAGCTGGAGCAGAACGCGAGAAACGCAAAGATCGCCGGAAGGATTCGCGGCCGGATTAGAATCGATATTTTCGCGGGCCGCAACCGTTCCCCAATCGTTTCCCTTTCATATGGGCCGCTGCTTTTCATTTGTACGAAAAAAAATACACGCGAGTTTAGCTCGCGTGTATTTCTGAATTGTCGAATCTAAATGTTAAGGCTTCGCAGCTCTTGCCGGGGTAGCAGATGGATTCGCTTTCGCAGTGGAGCTCGCAGCGCGTCCTGGCTTGTTGAGCACGGCGATGATGTCGTTCGTAAAATCGACATTCTCCGGCGCATACAGCAGGAATGGGACACCATTGATGCTCATCCCCGATTTATCAAACACCAGGTCGAAACGAGTCGCTTTGACCTTCTCCATCACGACATCGGTGATTTCCTTTACGATTCCTTCCCGCACACGCATCAATTGCTCCTGCAATTGTCGTTCGCGGGTTTGGCGGAAATCGCTGATCTCGCGCTCCATGTTTTTGATGTTGGCAATCTTGTCGTCCCGTTCCTTTGCCGTTTGGCTCTTCTTATCCGAGCTCAGGGCTGCCGACTCCAGCTGCTTGTTCAGATTATTGATCTCGTCCAGCGCCTTTTTGTAAGACTCCGCTCGATCGTCGTACTCTTTCTTGGCGGCATTTTTGGCGTCATTGATTTTTACTTCGGCTTCCTTGGTCTTGTTGTATTCCTTGAACGCCCGCTGCATATCAACCGTTCCGATTTTCAGTGTGCCTTGTGCAAGGGCCGCAATCGGAAACGCCAGCGTCAATGCAAGGATCGTAGACAGAGACTTTTTCATAAAATGGAGGATACAGTGCTCGGAATCGCGTTAGACTGCAACCACATATATTCGTTCAAAATTGATAACCCACATTGAAGTTGAAACGACCGCCACCATGATACCCGTCGCGCTGCAGTGGATATCCATAATCTAGGCGCAACGGTCCGATGGGCAGGTCAAGGCGGAGCCCTATACCAATATCCGATGCGATATGGTTAAAGCCGAAGGACCACGGTTCGCTGTTAACAAAGCCGGTATCGTAAAAAACTGCTCCCCGCGCTTTTTCAATGATCGGGAAAGTCCATTCAATGGTGGTGCGCCACATCGTCTTTCCACCGATTGGTTCGCCATTCTCGTCCTGCGGACCAACTTCGCGAAACGGAAATCCGCGCAGATTATTTGAGCCGCCGAGATAAAGCCGCTCAAAGATTGGTACATCGGTCCCGTTTCCCCACTGGCTTGCGGTGGCGACCTCGCCGTTAATCAGCAGGATCGTGTCCCATGGAAGGTGGATATATTGCGATCCTTCGAAGTCCAATCCGTAGATCTGCGTGTTGCCTCCAAGAAAGCCGCCGGCAATGTAAGGCGAAAAGGTGAACCGTTGTCCCCGGCGCGAGAGCAGTGGATTATCGCGCGAGTCGTACACAACACCGCTGAAAATTTTGCTCTCAGTAGTCGAACCCTCCTGCGATTTAATGAAGTCAGACGCGCTAATGGCGACATTAAAAATATCGACGTCCTGCAGCTGGTACCCAAACGTCGCGTATGTATACGTATTGATCGGCTTGCGCAGTTCCGTTGCAAACCCGTAGTTGCGCTGGTCGTACTCGGAGCTCAGGTAGTTTGCCTCCGTATAAAATACCTGACCATTCAGCGACAATCGACGATCGAGGAAGTACGGTTCGGTTATGGAGAGAATGAAGTCCTTTCGTTGTGTGCCGTACTGGATGCGTAGCCTGAATTTTTGGCCTCCACCGGTAAATGAAGGCCAGTTAAACAGATCGAAATTACCCTGGGTGAGTTCCGCGAATCCAACCAACTGATCGATAGTACTGTATCCACCGCCGAAGCTCAGCGAACCGGTCCGTTTTTCCTGCACCAGGATGGTGAGATCTTTGCGCCCAGGAATGTCGGTGTCTTCCGGATAAGTCTCCACTTTTGCAAAATACCCCAGGTTCTCGAGACGTTTCTTGGTGATGTCCACGCGTACGGTGTTAAAGACGTCACCAGGCGCAACGAGTACTTCGCGCCGGAGGACCTTGTCCTTGGTGCGCGTGTTCCCCTCGATGTTGACCCGATTTACGAAGGAGCGAACGCCTTCGTCTATATTATAGTGTACATCGATCAAAGCAGGACCGGCCGGCGTGCCCTCCGGCTGAACGACCAGATCGACATAGCCACCACTGCCGTAAGCATCGGCCACCGCCTTGGCATCATCGCGCAACTGCTTGGGCGAATAGACACTACCTTCCTTCATTTTTAGCAGCGCGCGGATCTTTTGCTCCGTCGTATTCTGATAACCTGTAACGGTCAGGTTGCGTACGTGATACTGCGGGCCTTCAACGATCACAATGGTGAGAACCATGGGACCCTTTTCCATGCGCTCCTTGCGCACGTCTTTTAGCTCGACGTCGATGTAGCCGTGGTCCTGGTAAAACTCGCGGACTTTGTCAATATCCTGTTGCAACTGCACGTCGTCGAAGCGACCAGATTTATCCAGGAATGAAATGGGGGTCTTACCGCGCGTCTTCATCTGTTTGCGCAGCACCCTCTGGCTAAAATGCGTGTTTCCTTCGAAATTAATCTGTTTGATCGCGCCTTTCGCTCCTTCAGTGACAGTGTAAACGACCCGAGCGGTCCCGCGTTTCTCGTCAATTGGATCCACTCGAAATTGAACGCTGACGTCAGTGAAGCCGCGCCCCTGATAGACTTCGATGATCTTCTGCCGGGCTTCTTCCAGTTGCTGTTCGTTAACGGGTTGGTTCAGTCTTAGTTTGATTTCCTTGCGCAGTCTTTGTGCTTTCACGCGCTCGGCGCCGTCGATTACGATTTCGCGCAGAATCGAACGCGTTTGCACGGCAACAATTACCCTTAATCCATCGCCCTGCGGCTGAGCAAAAATCCGAACGTTTTGAATCGAGCCGGTCTTGTAGAGGGCCGCGATATCCTGCTCGACCACTTCGTTGGAATACGGCTGGCCTACCCTGGTCCGCATCTGTGCGAGAATTCGTTCCTTGCTGACAGTGCCGGGACCTGTGTATTCCACGTCAATTGAGCGGACGATGGGAGGCCCCTGTGGCGCCGCCGCCTGCGGTGCCTGCGCCCGCGCGACTGTGGCACCAAGTAGTGCGCAAATCGAAGCGGCCCAAACTGCAAACGGCGGGGGGCGCATCCATCCAGAAAAATATTTCATAGGTTTAGAAGCGCGGCCCCGCGCAAGCGAGCCCACGCAGGACAGGCGGCTATATCGGAAAGAAGGCGTCAGTCGTCAAGGCGAGAATTTCACGGGGGCGGTCAGTTTGAACCTCCCAAGGCGTCTCTTTCAACTCAAAAGTTCATACCAATTGTTCCGGCGGCGCGGTTCGTAGCCGGCGTCGCGAATTAGCGATTCAATTTGCCCGGCGTCTAATCGAAAGGTTGTTCCCGCGCTGCTGACAACATTCTCCTCCATCATCACCGATCCGAAATCGTTCGCACCATACCTGAGCGCGATCTGCCCGATCTCCGGACCCTGCGTTACCCACGAGCTTTGTATATTGTCGATGTTGTCTAAAAAAATCCGGGCAAGTGCCTGCGTTCGCAAATATTCGGCCACGCCCGTAGGCTGCTTAACTTTCAAGACAGTGTGCCGCGGCTGAAATGTCCAGCATATGAACGCCGTAAATCCGCCGCTGCGATCCTGCTGATCACGGATGCGACGTAGATGTTCGACCCGGTTTTCGATGGTTTCTACGTGTCCAAACATCATCGTCGCGCTCGATTTCAATCCCAGCTCGTGCGCTGTTTGCATCACTTCCAACCATCGATCGCTGTTAATTTTTAAAGGTGAAATTTTCTTCCGCACCGAATCCACGAGAATTTCCCCGCCGCCGCCCGGAATTGATCCCAGTCCAGCCTTCCTGAATTCCGAAATGACTTCGCGCAGCGGCATTCGGAAGGTCTCCGCGAAATGCTGAAATTCCGGCGGACTGAATCCGTGAATATTGATGTGCGGATATTTTTCCCGGATGTGACGCAGCAGATCGATATACCATTCGAACGGCAATTTCGGATGATGCCCGCCTTGCATCAGGATTTGAACACCGCCAACGGAAGAAAGTTCGTCGAGTTTCTGATCGATCTGCTCGAACGAAAGGACGTAATGATCCTCATCCTTCTCCGTTCGATAAAACGCGCAGAACTTGCAGTAAACGTTGCAAACGTTTGTGTAGTTGATGTTTCGATCAACAATGTAGGTGACGATCTGGCGTCCGCGTCCGCCGTAGCTTTTCGCCTTTGCCAAATCGCGCCTTGCATTGGCCAGCGCGCCCACCTCTTCCAGTGGCAAGCGATACAATTCGAGCGCTTCGTCCACGGAGATCCGTTCGCCCGCAAGTACCTTTCCGGTTAGTCCACCTCGATTTAAAGAGACCATCGCCGCCATTTTATATGACGCGGCAGTCCATTGCACGTAGATGATTTCCCGTGCTGGCGCGCCATCCGTTCCTGATTTCGTTGGGCATCTGCATTCTGGCCGCCGCCGCTGAGACAATCCTGGCAGGCAAACAGCCTATGAAGTTTCTTGCAACATTGCGGCAGCCGCATTTTGCGCCGCCGCTGTGGCTCTGGACCATCATTGGCGTCTTCTATTATCTAATTTGCTTTCTTGTGCTTGCGCGATTGCTGCACGTCGAGTCTGGAAACATGGTGCGTCCTGTCGCCATTGCGCTGATGTTGGCGCTCCTCGCCGTCAATGCATTCTTTAATTACGTCCTGTTCAGAATGCACAATCTCTTCGCAAGTCTGGTCGTGTTCGTTACTTATGATTTAATAGCGATTGCCCTGATCATGTCTCTCTTGCTGTTGGACAAGGCAGCAGCGCTCGTCTTCATCGCCTACCCTGTGTATCTCATCTTTGCGAATTGCTGGGCCTATCAACTTTGGCGATTAAATCAGCCGAAGGACGAAAAGATTCGGGCCTGATGAACAAATCCGTCGCGATCGTTGGCGCAGGCGTATCCGGGTTGACGTGCGGCGTGGTTTTTGCCGAGCGTAGATATCGAACAGCGATCTTCGCCAAGGAAATTGGCCAACAAACAACTTCCGGAGCCGCTGCGGCGCTCTGGTTCCCCTACGATGTGGAGCCCGTGGACAAAGTCATCCCCTGGGCGCTCGAGAGCTACCGGACACTCATCGATCTCGCTGGTTTCCGTGAAAGCGGCGTTTCCATGATCGAGCTCCGACAATTTTCGCGCGCTATAGCAATTGAAATTCCAGATTGGGCGGAGTCGCTCGGCGCGCATCCGCTTTCTGCTGTAGCCACGGCGCTGCGTCGCCGTAAGGGTGGATCGCGCGGGAAGCGCCTCGACACAGCGAGGCGGCTACAAGATTTCCAGAGCGGTTTCTCGCTGCGCGTTCCGCTGATGGACACGACGATTTACCTCGATTATCTCGCGAACCGTCTTCTCGCCGCGGGCGGATTAATTATTGAAAAAATGCATTTCGAAAAGCTCGAAGACGTCGATCCAAAGTACGATCTTGTGATTAACTGCGCTGGAATCGGCGCCCACGAACTCGTCAACGACACCGAGCTTGAGCCGCATCGCGGCCAGGTCGCGATAGTGCCGCGGATCAAAGAGCTTTCATGTGCTGTTGTTTGTGATGATCCCCCGCTGATGTACGCGATCCCGCGCACAAACGATTGCGTTTTCGGAGGGACAAACGAGCTCAGCGATGATCTTGCCGCCGATTCGGCAACAACCGCGCGAATCGTCGCTGAGTGCAGCCGCGCATTGAAGATCGAGAAACCGAACATTCTCGCCGAGCGCGTCGGGCTACGTCCATTTCGCAAATCAGGGGTTCGCGTAGAGCGCGGTCGTCTGCGCGACGGCCGCACAGTGGTCCACAATTACGGCCACGGCGGCGCGGGATTCACGCTCTCCTGGGGCTGCGCCGCAGAAGTTCTTCAGCTGAGTACAGCGTCCAGTTGACGCCTTTCTTCTAACGAGAAAGAGATAAGCCACGGCAGGGTATCGCTGCAAACACACTCAATGTATTTCGGGATGGGCCGTTGACTTCATCGATTGGTTAGATCGGCGGAGGTTCCACTCGGGTTGTAGTTGCTGTTCCGCCCGAAACCTGTTCTTCAAGTCGCCTAATGCGATCAAGCATTCCTTTGTCTGGACGTGACGCGAGGATGAAAGCCAGGAAAAAGCCGACAAGGGGAATGAAGCCGAGGGAGAACCACAGAAACGGGTTCTTACCCTTTCGTGGGGGCTATGGTCGCTAAAACAGCGCCCATGATCAAACCAAGAAAAAGCCACGGGAAAAGGACGCCAATGAGAGAGGGCGCGGGAGGAGGCGCGCTTTGCGCTTGTGCGATAATCACCGTGCTCACGATCTAACGAAGATTAGGCGGAATAAATCCGTCTAATCCATCGCATCGCTAGGTCAACGCAATGCACTGAAAGGAGCTAACGACGTCGTCCGGGCCTTTTGCGGCAAAGAAGCTTTCGTAATAGCCTGGCCCGAGGTCCCAATACGGACCCTTGTAGTAGTCGTCGCG
>Ga0070698_100005335_pt1 | contig 14070 bp, 12 predicted proteins | sample KBSK1502metaG_FD_65477 | JGI IMG/M metagenome (GOLD analysis project Ga0070698, IMG submission 65477) | Corn, switchgrass and miscanthus rhizosphere microbial communities from Kellogg Biological Station, Michigan, USA - KBS K1-50-2 metaG | ecosystem: Host-associated > Plants > Roots >...
CCTGGCCAGGTTGGCGACGATGCCGCGCGGAGATACGAGTTCGCGCCGGGTGACCGGGTCGTCCTCACACCCGTTGATAGTGGGAACCAAATCGTGTGGGAGCGCGCAAAGTAAGAGGCGGCGCCCCCGATGTGCGTGACGCGGTCTAGTGAGACCTTGGCGTAGATGTGTCGTACTCAGATCATGCGCTCACCCGATGGAACCTCAAAATGAGAGCTTGGCCTATGAAGGTGACCAACAGAGCGGCGATCGGTCTTGGACTGCTGTTCCTGCTGGCTTCCGGAACTCCCGCCATGTCCCAAGGGGGCCGTGGGGAACGGATTGCCGACGCTAAGCCCGGCGACGTGCGCATCCTCGCGACCGCAGCGATCAGGATTCCGCTCGATGCAGTCCGTGCGGAGGCGTCGAACGCGATCGGTCACGCGCTCGTGATCGAGTACGGGTCAGCCCGCGGAAACCTGAAGGATGCGATCATGGCGGGCACCCAGTTCGAGGTCGCCATGCTCCTTCCGGACGTAGACGAGCAATTGTTGAAATCAGGGAAGATCACGTCTCCGGGCATTGTCATCGGCAAGACGGACGTGGCCATTGGCCTGCGTGGTGACGGGACGCCGGACCTGAGATCGCCGGACAAGCTCAAGACCGCCATGATGAACGCCAAGTCCCTCCGGTGGGCGGATACCGGCGCCGCGCTGTTTACCGTCAACAAGATCCTCGACACGCTGAAGATCCGCGACGCGGTGAAAGCCAGGCACAACATGGTGCCGGCGCCAGTACCGCTCGGGCGGGGCGAATACGAGATCAACATCTACCCTCTCAGTGAGATTCTCCCGAACAAGAATCTGCGCAACACGGGCCCGGTCATTCGCGAGTTGCAGGTACCTGCAGTCGTCACCGCCACAATCTCGGCAAACACGCCGAACGCGGCATCCGCCAAGGCGTTGATCACGTTCCTTCAGGGGCCGGCGATTGAGCCGGCGCTGAAGGGAAATGGCTTCAGCCGCTGAGCAGCGGAGACTGGTTTAGAGGCGTGCGGCCCCGTGTGCGGTTTTTGGTTGGACAAAACGCCGCTGACGGCGAAGCCCCGAGCGGCCGCGGGTGAGCCGCAATTTCGCGAGCGGACATATCCGAATGATTTCAGGAGGCTGCATGAAGCTCAGGCGATCCTTCATCTCGGTTGTCATTGCGCACCTTGCGGTTTTCGCGTCATCCGCGTGGGCGCAGGACCTTGGTCCCCACTTTCGCAAGATCAAAGAGGGGATCTACGTCCAGTCGGCTCGCGAGGTGAACTCAACGTCCAGCATCATTCTCACCGAAGAGGGCGTGGTTATCGTCGACACCGGTCAGACCCCGATCGATTCCCGAGAGGTGATGGAGGCTGTCAAGAAGCTGACGCGGCTGCCAGTTCGCATGGTCATCAATACCGAAGTCCATCCCGATCACACAACGGGCAACTTCGTCTTTTCTCCTCCGGCTCTCGTCATCAATCACGCGGATGCGTCCGAGGCAATGCGCAAGGCCTACGACCCGGAGCGGGCCAGTACGCTGGCCAAGCAGTCTCCTGAGATGCGCGACGCCGTCCAGGGTTACCGCCTGGTCACGCCGCACATCGAGTATCACGACAAGACGACCTTGCGTGTCGGAGAAAGGACCTTCGAGCTGCTGCATTTGAAAAATGTGCACAGCGAAGCCGACACCGCGGTCTGGCTTCCGACGGAGCGGGTTCTTTTTGCCTCATCGGTCGCGATTCCGAATTCGATTAATAACATCCGGCCTTTCGTCGCCATTCCCGATATGCTCGCCGCAATCAAGATGATGAAGTCTCTGAATCCCGAGATCGTCGTCCCCGGACACGGCTCGTTCGGCACGACGAAAATCTTTGATGACAGCCAGCGCTACTACGAGTTGCTTCTCGAGCGCGTCGGCATCATGGTGCGCGAAGGCAAGTCCCTCGACCAGATCAAGCGGGAGCTGCGCATGCCGGAGTATGGAGACTGGTCGTACCAGGAGCGGATGCCTACGAATATCGAGGCGGCGTACCGGGCGGTGAACGGAAAGTAGGTCGGCGCGACAGCCTCTGCCCACGCCGCTGCCTGAGAAGGGACTCGGCATGACGAACGCAAGCGTTCCGGCGTCTGTCGTCTCTGCTCCGGTTCCCCCGCTCACGCTGCGGCGCGAGCTCGGGAAATGGGATCTCACCGCGATCGGCGTCAACCAGGTGATCGGTAGCGCCGTCTTCATCCTGCCGTCCCAGGTGGCGGCGCAGGTCGGGAACTGGGGCCCGATTGCGCTTCTCGCGATTGGGTTTGCGTCGCTGCTTGTCGCGCTGTGCTTCGCCGAGGTCGGCAGCCGGTTCGAAGGGACCGGCGGCCCTTACCTGTACACCCGCGCGGCCTTCGGCCGATTTGTCGCGTTCGAGGTAGGGTGGATGCAGTGGTTCACGCGCGTCACCGGCCAGGCGTCCATCGTCAACGCCATCCCGCTCGCGCTCGGCTTCTATTGGCCGGTCATGACAAGCGGCGTCGGCCGCGTCTTGATGATCGCAGCTGTGATCCTGGCCGTCGGATGGATCAACCTGCGCGGCATCCGCCAGAGCGCGTTCGTCATCAATCTGCTTACCATCGCCAAGCTCGTGCCACTCGCGGTGTTCATCCTCGTGGGTCTGTCGTTCATCGACACCAACCGCTTCACGCCCCTGGGCCCGGTGTCGCTGACCCAATTCTCCACCGGGGCGCTCCTGCTGATCTTCGCTTTCGGCGGCTACGACGTGATCGGCGTGCCGGCAGGGGAAGCGACGAACCCGCGCCGGCACGTGCCGTTCGCCTTCGTCGCGACGATCATTGCGGTCACGGTCATCATGACGCTGGTGCAAATCGTGGCGATGGGGACGCTCCCCAATCTGCCGGTGTCGAAGACGCCACTCGCCGATGCCTCGTTGCTGTTCATTGGTGCGGCCGGCGCGTTGCTCATCAGCGGGGGATCGGTCGCCTCGATGACGGGCAACAACGTGGGCGGGGTGCTGACCGGCTCCCGCCTGCTCTTCGCGCTGGCGGAGAACGGCGAGCTGCCGCGGTTCTTCGGAAAGATCCATCGGCGCTACCGCACGCCGTCGAACGCGATCATCTTGACAACGGTCGCGGTCCTGGGCCTCGCGCTTTCGGGATCGTTCGTTGTGCTCGCCGTCACGAGCGCGGTCGCGCGGCTCGTGATCTACACCGGCGCGTGTGCGGCGACGCTCCGGCTGCGTCACCCGCGTTTCCAGGGCGTGGTCAAGCCAGCGACGTTCGTGATTCCTGCGGGCGGGCTGGTGCCGCTGCTGGCGATTGCCGTATCGTTGCTGATCCTCGGGGGCGCGACACGCCCTCAACTGCTCGGGGGCGCCGCGGCGCTGGCGGTCGGCGCCGCGCTGTTTATCGCGAACGATAGGTTCGCTGGCGGTGCCGGCCGGTCTGCACGGAACCCGACCGCTTCGGCCGCCGAACAACCGCTTGCTGCCGACCGCGCCACGTGAAGGTTGTGGGCGGATGAAATCGGCATTCCCGGTAGTCACGATCACGGTTGTCGTCGCGTCCCTTGTGGGGTGTGCGACGACCCGCGGACCTCGTCAAGTTGACGCGGTGGCACCTGCCGACACGCCGTCTGTTTCGAACTGGTCGCGCGTGGGTGAACTCGCGCCAGCTGCCAACGTGGTGGTGACGGCCCGGGGTTTACCACCTGGCACCCGGTACTTCGTGTTGGCCGACGAGTTCGCCCTCACGGTGTTGAATCTCACCGACCCGACGCTGCCGGCAACGTCGACGCGCGTGTTGCGCGATATGGCCTCCCGCCACCCGGAATACTTTGCAGCGATGCAAGGCAGTGGAGTATTCGGGGAAGGCAACGTGCGCGTGGGGCGGACTGGCGTGTTCGTGGCCGATCGCAAGGTCGCCGATCTTGGACAGATCGTCGAGACAATCCCGCGAAACGACGTAACCGAAATCCGGGGTCCTGTCGTCGCTCGTGGATCCGTCCTCGGCGCCCTTCTGGGCGGGTGGCTGGGATTCGCCGTTGGTGTAGTCCCCGGTCTTGGCGGTGCGTCAACAGCCGTAGCCTGGCCTCTGTTGATTGGCTCTGTGGCCGGCGGTGCGTTCCTCGGGTTCCGCTGGTCGAGTCATGAGACAGAGGGCGTTATTTACCGCGTACCGTGAGACCGTTGACGGCTACACTCTTTTTCATGCTCATCGCCGCGATCGCTCTTGCCGCTGCCGCGCTCGCTCAGCAGCCTCCGGAGACTCCCAAATCAGAGGTCGCCGTCCTCAAAGCGGGCCTCGGTGGATGTTCCGCCGATTTCACGGTGAAAGACTCAGACGGCAAGCCCGTCTATGCGGCCACCATCCACGTCAGGGTCCGCTACGGCGTTTGGGGCATCAAGCGCGCGGACCTGGAGGTCGGCGCCAACTCTGACGGCGAGGCACGCATCGAAGGCCTGCCCGATAAGGCCAAGCTTCTCACCTACGACATTCAGAAAGCCGGCAAGAAGGCGGCGGTCGAGCAGAACGTCGCAGACAACTGCCATGCGAACTATGAAGTCTCCCTCAAATAGAGACCTCGCCGTCAGTTCGTGGCCGACGGCGACACGCCCCTGAACAAGAACCTCTGCCCGCGCTTCGCGTTGTTGCCCTCGCCCGTGTAGAGATTCCCCTGCGCGTCCGCCGCAAGTGTGTGCATCCAGTGCCACTGTCCGGCGTTGCGCCCGCGGCGGCCAAACTTGCCGATGATCTGAAGCGTCTTGCGATCCAGGACCCAGATGTGCTGATTGCTGCCGTCAGCGCTGTAGAGAAACTGCTGCTCGGGGTCGGGCGAGAACGCGAAATCGGAGACCGTGCCCTGGCCACCGGTCTTCGGCTCGATGAACTGCTCCTTCACGAAGGTCCCGTCCAGCTGAAACACCTGCATCCGGTTGTTGACCCGGTCGGCCACGTAGACGAGGTCGTCGTTCGAGATCCGCACGCTGTGCACCGTCGAGAACTGTTGGGGAGGTGTCGTCGCTTTACCACTGGGGATTCCGGGCACACTGTCATCGGGCCTCTTCCCGTACGCCCCCCAGTGCCGCTTGTAGGCGCCCGTGTCCGCATCGAAGACGATGACCCGGCGGTGGCCGTACCCGTCAGAGATGAATACTTCGTTGGTCCTTGGATGCACGAACGCGTTGGTCGCGGTGAATAACACCGTCGCGTCATTGCTGTCAGGTTTCTCGCCATCCTTGCGCCGGCGGCCAATCCGCAGGAGGAGTTGTCCGGTCTTGGAGAACTTCAGGACCTGACCGTCGTGATCGCCGTTGCCCGCCACCCACACGTTGTCCTTGTAGTCGACGAATATTCCATGCTCGTTCTCCGGCCAGTCCGGTCCCTGCCTGGGCCCTCCCAGGCCGCCCCAGGACCGCACCACTTTCCCGGCTTGATCGAACTCGATCACGGGCGGCGCCGGCACGCAGCACTCCACCCCGGAGCCCCAGTTCGTCGAGATCTCGTCATCCACGACGCTCGCGGGGCGCTGGAGCATCCACATGTGACCGTCCTTGCTGCCGTACAGCGCGGTCGTGTGCCCAATGAGCCAGTTCTCGTGAGCCTGAGGCCAAGAAGGATCTATGTCGAATCTGGGCACAGGTCCCCGCCAGGCAGGATCCGCCTGGAACATTAGTGCGTAACCCGTCGGTTGCGTTGACGACTGTTCGGGCGCCGTCGCCTGCACTGCGGCCGGCGCGGTGCTGCACCCTGTCTGTCCCATGCCCATCGCGACGGCGAGTGCGAGGAAACCCGTGGCGGTCGGAATTCTGCGTCTCATCGCCGTCTCCTTGTTGTGCGTGATGTCGGAAACCGCCGTCATCTGCGGAGGGTAGGGACAGCCGAAAGGATCCTTATACTAAGGTGTATGTTGACTCGGCGCCAGGCCCTCATTCGCGCGGCCGCCGCTGGAGCCGGCGTGCTCGTGCGAGGCGCGAGTGACACGTTCGCCGGTGCGCAACAAACGTTCCCACCTGCTTCACAGCCCGCCACGCCGGTGAACTTCGCAGTGCCGCCGGGCGCCTCCGATTGTCATCTGCACATCATCGATCCGCGGCGCTTTCCGTTCGCTGAAAGTGCGGGGCGCGAATCGGCCTCGGTCGAGCAATCGCGTGCGCTGCATCGAGCGCTGCACATTGATCGCGTCGTGCTGATCCAATCGGGCTCCTACGGTGCCGACAACAGCTGTCTGCTCGACGCGCTGAAACAACTTGGCTCGAGGGCGCGCGGCGTCGTCGTTGTAACTGACCAGACATCTGATGCGCAACTCGATGAGTGGGATCGCGCCGGCATTCGCGGCACGAGGCTCTCAGGCGGCGAAGGCATCAGCGCTTCGCCTGACGACCGCAAGCGCCTGCAGGCGGCAGTTCAGCGGCTCGCCGGTCGCAGGTGGCATGTAAACACTGCGGTCCAGTTCTCGGCGCTCGAAAGCCTCCAAGACGTGCTCATGACATCCCCAGTGCCTGTGGTCATCGACCATTTCGCCGCGGCTCAAGCGTCACGCGGCGCACAGCAGCCTGGTTTCGAGGTGTTGTTGAACCTCCTCCGATCGGGCAGGGTTTACCTCAAACTCTCGAGGGAGCACAACATTTCGACACACGCGCCGGATTATCCGGACGTCGCACCACTTGCGAGGGCGCTGATCGCTGCGAACCCGCAGCGCATTCTGTGGGCGACGGACTGGCCGCACGTCAACGGGCCAAAAGGACTGGATGACGGCCGTATCTTCAACCAGTTCGCCCTGTGGGCTCCGGATCCTGCGCAGCGCAGGACGGTATTGGTGGACAACCCCGCGCGGCTCTACGGATTCTGAGGTGCCGCGCGGCCGGGCTACCGTCATGGGACACGGCGAATGTGCATCCGAGACGGGTTGTGCATTGACGTCAAGTTCGCGAATTGGTAAGTTCCCGCCGTCTCACGCTCTTTATCGCTGTTTAGCCCTACGCTCTACTTTTTCGGCCCCACGCTCTTTTTATAAGCCCACGCTTTCGTTCTGGGTCCGACATCTCCCGTAGTTGCCGAGCCCTTCGTTTGGAGGGGTGTAAGTGAGGCGAGATATGAAGCGACTTACCGGCTGTCGTGTGTGCCATGCGTGTGTCCTCCTCACGTGGATGATGCTGATGACCTCATCTTTGGTCTTCGCGCAGGCCACGAGCACTTTTAACGGCCGCGTCCTCGATCAGGGCGACGCGGTCCTGCCGGGCGTGACCGTCACCGCGACCAACGCGAACACGGGTGTGGCGCGGACGACGGTGACCAACGGCGAGGGCGTCTACAACATGCCCGGGCTCGATCCTGGCGTCTACGACGTCAAAACAGATCTGCAGGGATTCGCCCCGGGGGCGCGGAATCGCGTGACGTTGGGGCTCAACGCGACGCTGACGCTCGACTTCAAGCTCGCCCTCTCGGGGGTGCAGGAGACGCTCACCGTGACGGGCGATGCCCCGCTGATCGAAACCACGCAATCGAAGTTTGCGTCGAGCATCGAAACGAAGGAGCTCGAGAATCTGCCGATGATCACGCGCAGCGTCAACGGGATGCTGGCGCTGCTTCCCGGCGCGACTCCGATGACCCCGACCGATTCGACTAAGCGGAATGTCGGAAGCGTGTCCTATGGCGGGAACTCGGGCACGAGCATGAGCGTGAGCGTCGACGGCGCGGACAACCGGGACAACCGCCAGGGCGCGACGTTGATGAACTTCACGCTCGAAAGCCTCGAACAATTCCAGCTCGCCACGAGTCAGTTCAGCGCGGCCGACGGGAAAACGGGCGGCGTCGCGGTGTCGATGATCACCAAGGCGGGGACCAACGTGTTCCACGGCTCAGGGTTTCTCTATGCTCGCGACAAGGCGCTGACCGCGAAGGACTACTTCACGGCGCGCGACGGTCGAGACGAGGTCCCCTTCAACCGCCAGCAGTGGGGCGGCTCGCTCGGGGGCCCGCTGCTGCGCAACCGGATGTTCTTCTTCGGCGCGTTCGAATTCGTCAACCAGCAAACCAGCGTGCCTGTGCCGGACCGTCAGTTCAACGAGTTGGAGCTGCTCGTGGGCGCAACGGCCGCCGGGAAGATACCGTCCGGGCTGGTCAATCCGAAGCATCCGCGTTTCGGGGAGACGCCAACGCACCTCACGATGTACTCGGTGAAGACGAACCTCCAACTCAACAACCGTCACTCGTTGATGGCGCGATACGCCGGCCAGGCGGACTCGCAGTGGAGCAACGAGTTTACGGGGCCGAGCAACGATCTTCGCGAGCCGGCGGACCAGTTCCAGCATTTCTGGAGCGGCGTCGTTCAGCACGGCTGGGTGCTGGGGAATCGCGGCCTGAACCAGCTCACCGGCCACGTGAATCACAACGACCGCCTCACCGATGTGTACAGCAACATCACCGGACAGCACTACTCGAGAGACTTTCCCACTGTGAACATCTTTCCACCTCGCCTCTCGTTCCCCACGGTCAATACCGGAGCCGGCGGAGGCGCTGGAAATGTGACGGACTACGACATGGTCCAGATCCGCGACGATGTGTCGCTGCTCACCGGGACCCACGCACTCAAGTTTGGCGCGAACTTCGAATACTCGTTCCGGTTGGGGGTCCTGAACGGCAACGAGCATTTTGCGACGTTGACGTTCTTCGATGATCCGTCAACGATCCTCAACAACACCAACGGACTCTATCCGCAGGGCTTTCAGACACCCGGGATCGTGTCGCGCTGGCAGCAGGCCAACGGCGGGGCGTTCAACGGATCCGGGTCCTGGGCCAACTCCCGCAGGAACATGAGTCAGTTCTCAGGTTGGTTCCAGGACGACTGGCGAACAACGCCGCGCCTGACGTTGAACCTGGGCGTGCGCTACGACGTCGACCTCAACTACCTGGATCAGGAGCACAACGGCAACAACGCGACGAGGCTGGTTCTAGAGGCGATTGGGAATCGGTACGCCGGGAGTCCAAAGACGCAGTTCAAGGACATCTCGCCGCGCGTCGGTTTCGCCTACGACTTCACTGGGGATGGGCGCCGAGTGCTGCGTGGTGGCTACGGGCTTTACTTCGATTCGCACCTCTCTCACGTGATCACCGACATCATGTCGCAGAACTTCCGGCCCCTGAACGCCCTGGCCGTCCTGACGAACACGAGGGTGGGGGTTGGTCAATTGGCAACGTACCGCCTGGGCATCGATCCGTTCCCGGCGCAGCCGACGGAAGGAAATTCGTTGCCGCTCAACTCCGCCGGCCAGTGGCTGGGTCCGGACGTCGTGAATCCGCGCGTGCACCACATCCACGTCGGATATGCCCACGCGCTCGGGGCGTCGAGCATGGCCTCGGTCGATTTCACACACGAATTGGGGAGGCGAGGGCTCATGGCATTGAACCTCAGTCCCCTGGTCAACGGCGTGCGGTTGTTGGCCCCGGACTTCCAGCGGGTTTTTGGGAACCCCAACCTGCTCAGCGCGATGAATGTCAAGACGTCCAACGGCGAGTCGCGGATTGACCTGCTCACCTTCAAGTTCCAGCGGCGCCTTCCGCGCATGACCCTCAGCGCGCACTACACGCTGGCGGGGGCCTACGCGTACGGCGGCTCGTGGGCGGCTCGCGCAGGAGGCGGGACGCCGCAGAACGCAATGGATCCGTTGGGGCCGGGTGAGTGGGGGCCGACGGGACAAGACGAGCGGCATCGCCTCGTGGCCACGGGCGTATTCGAGCTGCCGGCCGGCATCCAGCTCTCGCCCGTGTTCCAGGTGGCCAGCGCCCGCCCGTACAACCTGACGGCCGGCACCGACCTGAACGCGGACGGAAACAACAACGATCGGTGGATCGATCCGGCGACGGGCAAGCAGGTCTCGATCAACACGGCACGAGGCGACTCGACGGTGGTCCTGGACCTGCGGGGCACGAAGTTCTTCGCGCTGGGCGGTGAGCGGCGGATTGGCGTGTTTGCCGAAGCCTTCAACCTCCTCAATAATGCCAACTTCGGCGGAGGTTATACGGGCAACGGCCGGAGCGTGCTGTTCCGTCAGCCTTCCGGGAGTTTGATCCCAGGGATCGGGTATCCACGCACGTTGCAGCTGGGTGCCAGATTCCTGTTCTGACACTATAGAGGACGCCGGCCGTGGCGGTCGGCGTCTCAACACATTTGGTTGTGGGGGATACGCTCATGCGTCTGATTCGACTGATTCCGGCGGTGCTTATTGTGTTGATGTCGGGACCTGCCTTCGCCCAGGAGTGGATCGACTATACGAGTCGGGTAGACATGTTCAGTGTCAATTTCCCGACTGAACCGAAGGTGCAGGACATCCCCTATACCTCGTTGTTCGGCGCTACGTTCCCGGCGCGCGTGTACAGCGTCGAGGTTCCCCCGAGCCGCTACTACAAAGGCACGAGCCGCTACTCCGTCACGGTGGTCGATTACACCGACGCCAGGCGAATAGACACGGAGCGAGCCAAGAACTGCAACCCGGACGCGCAGAGCTCCTGCGCGGGAACGGATGACGACGGCGCTCAGGGTCCTGGAGGCTATAAGTATGACGTGCGCGGCGCGATCGACTTTGCGACGGAGAAGATCCTGATCCGGGACGCCAAGGTGACGCAGTTCGGGTGGGCGGTCAAGGATCTCATCGAAGGACATGAGATCCAACTCACCAACAACGCCGATCGATCCCGTACCTTCGTCGCGATCCACATGCATCAGGATCGTCTCTATATCTTCGAGGCAACGGTACCGGCTGGTGCGCCGGAGCCGGGGATTTTTCAGCAGTCTCCGCGATTCCTCGACAAGGAAGGGCGGAGCGTTCGCTATACCTCGATCTACACGAACGGATTCCCGGCGACCCGCACCGGGGGTGGGCGGGGCCAGGGCGCAGCCCCCCAAGGACAGGGCGCAGCCCCCCAAGGACAGGGCGCAGGCCCCCAAGGCCAGGGTGCAGCCCCCCAAGGCCAGGCCCAGCCAGGCAGATGACTGCCGGTTGAGCCCGACGAGCGGTGTCGATGGGCGATGAGGAGCGCGATGAGTGTGAAGGCCGGCCGGGTATTTCTGATTCCGGTATGTGTCGTCCTATTCGGGGCAGGATTGACCCTTCGCGGGCAACAGCCGCCGGGGGCGCGCTTCGTTGACGGTGGACGCTTCGTCCGCGACACGCAGAACAATCTGATGTGGGAGAAGAAGGACACCGCAGGGGGCCTCCATGACGTGAACAAGACCGTCACCTGGTGCGAGGCGACCGGGAATACCGAGGGCCTGTGTGTCGGCGCCACGTCTTGGATCGCCCAGGTGAACGCGGAGAAGTTCGCTGGGTTCAGTGACTGGCGGGTGCCCACTGTCAAAGAGCTGCTCACGCTCGTCGACAAGACCGCAGCGAAGTGCGAGTCGGGTTCGCCCTGTATCAGCCCGATCCTCGGCCCGACGAAGGCGTTCCGGTACTGGGCGTCCGACGATCCGCGCCGAACGTCACGAGGGACCGTGGACTTCTACCTCGGCGACGCGCAGAACGACTTTCAGCGTAACCAGTTCCAGGTGCGCGCGGTGCGCACCGCGCCGTAGCCGGTGTGAAGGATTCCGAAACCGCGTTTTGAATATTTGGAGGGTGGCATGCAGTTCAAGTTTCTAGGCCTCGTGGGCGCCTTTGCGGTGTGCCTGGCGCTGCCGGTGTGGGCGCACCACTCGCACCAGAACTACGCGGTCTCGGATTTCAAGGTGCTGGAGGGCAAGGTCACGGAAGTGCATCTCCTGAACCCGCACTCCTGGGTCTACATCGAAGTCATGGACGAGAAAAGCCAGCCGGTGTTGTGGGCGCTGGAAGCCACCGGTCCGGGCGGGCTCCAGAGGAACGGCATCAAGCGCGAGGACCTCAAGCCGGGTGACACCGTCAAGGTGCGGTGCCACGCGCTCAGGGACGGCAGCCCCGGCTGCCTGCTCGGCTTTCTCACCCCCACGCACGGTGACATGGCGCGCGGCCACGGCGTCGAGAAAGAGTGGGATTGAATTAGCGTCTCGATCTTCGTCGGCCTCGATTGCGGGCCTTCCATCATCTGCCAGTTGTCACGGACTCGACTTGTCCGGCGGCGAATGCGCCAACATGCACGTATTCTGTAATGCGGCGACCGGTCGTTTTGACTGGTGGTGTCAGTGATGGGTGCTGAACCGGAACGTAATCGGATCGTCCAGGCCATAGAACAGGCGATGCATTCATTCGAGGCTGCTGAACGCGCGCTCGACGCCGACGGTCTCATTCGCCACTTTGCTGACGTGCCTGGTTTTCATGTCTACAACGACGGCGTGCTGTTGTCGTATGACGCCATGGCGGCCGGCGTTCGGGGCGCCTTTCCCACCCTACGTTCGATCGATGGCGGGTTCAGCAACGTGCAGGTCATGGTTCTTGCGCCTGATGCCGCGCTTGTGACCGCGAAATTTCAGGAGACTGTCACCGGCGGCGCTGGAGTGCAGATGCGGCAACATGGTGCGGCCTCTTGGCTATGGCGCCACATCGATGGAGAGTGGCAAATCGTATTTGGCCATGTCGACCATTACCCTGACAGTGTCTCAGGATGACGAGCGTCTGAGGATCGCGGTGGATGCGCGGGTGCATTCGCCGCTTGTTGTATGCTTCCGGCTACCCACTTCAAGGAGGCTGCTCGTGCGCCTTTGCCTCTCGTCCGTGATCCTTGCGGCCCTGCTCGTTGCAGGAGCGACGTCGGTCTCGGCGCAAGAGATCGACACGATTCTTGTCAACGGGAAGGTCCTGACGGGCGATCCTCAGTTCGCAGTCCGCAGCGCGCTCGCTGTGCGCGAAGGCAGGATCGTCGCACTGGGGAGCGACCCGGATGTTCGCAGGCTCGCAGGTCCGAAGACGCGCACGATCGATCTCCAGGGACGCACGGTCATTCCCGGCTTGATCGATTCCCACATGCACGCGACCCGCGCCGCCCTGAGCTTCAGCACCGAAGTGAATTGGATTGGCGCCTCGTCGCTTGCCGACGCATTGAATCGCGTTCACGAGGCGTCGCTGAGAGTGAAGCCCGGCGCATGGCTGATCGTCGCGACGCCTCCAGCCACGCTCGACACGTTCAAGGAACGCCGTCGTCCAACGCAGGCGGAACTCGTCGCCGCCGCGCCAAATCATCCCGTCTATGTGCAGCTGGCATACGGGTGGGCGATGATGACGCCGCTCGCGCTCAAGGCGCTGAACATCAACGGCGACGCCGATCTGCCGAAGGGAAACACGCTGGAACGGAACGCTGACGGCACATTCACAGGAGCCGTCACGGGCAATCTGGTCGAATTGTTCGACCGGCTTCCCAAGCCGACGTTCGACGAGCAAGTCACTGGAACGAAAGCGTTCTTCCGCGAGCTCAATCGACTGGGCCTGACGGGTGTCGTCGATCCGGGAGGCAACAACGTGACACCGCGCGAGTATCAGGCGCTATTCAAGGTCTGGCGCGACGGACAGCTCACGCTTCGGGTGGCCTACAGTCTGTGCGGTATGACGGATGGCTCCGAATTCGCCGAATACCAGAACTACCTTGCGATGATGCCGCAGGCATTCGGCAACGACATGCTGCATTTCAACGGCCTTGGCGAGCGCGTCACATGGGCGATGAATGGGATCAACGGCATCCCTCGGGATGCCGACAAAGAGAAGTACTACGAGATCGTGCGGTGGGGCGCGCAGCGAGGCCTGACGGTGACGATGCACTGGAACACCGAGGCAAATGTCGACCAGCTTCTGGGCATCTGGGAACGGGTCAACAGGGAAATCCCCATCGCCTCACTGAGGTGGACGATCGCCCACCTCAACGACGCGTCGCCGCAGACGCTTCAGCGCATGAAGGCGCTTGGGATCGGCTGGACCGTGCAGGACGCGATGTACAACTCCAATGACGACGTCCTGAAGCGCGACGGAGGCGAGCGTGTTCATCGTCAGCCGCCGGTCGTGACCGGCAGCAAAATCGGTGTCGTGATTGGAGCCGGTACTGACGCTCACCGGGTCTCCACCTACAACCCGTTCACCGTCCTTCAATGGTTCCTTGACGGAAA
>Ga0070698_100005336_pt1 | contig 14070 bp, 13 predicted proteins | sample KBSK1502metaG_FD_65477 | JGI IMG/M metagenome (GOLD analysis project Ga0070698, IMG submission 65477) | Corn, switchgrass and miscanthus rhizosphere microbial communities from Kellogg Biological Station, Michigan, USA - KBS K1-50-2 metaG | ecosystem: Host-associated > Plants > Roots >...
GCGGCGGGATGTCGGGGAGCGCGGCCAGCTCCTCGGCCAGGATGTCCTCCTGGGACCGCGGGTCGGCTGCGGTCACGGCGCTCACCTCCCATCGGGCCCGTGGGGTCGGCTGTTCCTGTCTTCGAACAGGCTATCGCATCCGGATGACAGTCTGCGGCGACACGCCGGTAGTTCGGAAGAGATTTCGGGGAACGGCAGTGGCGGTGCCGCCGGGCCGTCTGGCGCAGCCGTTCGGGATCAAGAAAGTGTTTCGTACGGGAAAGGTGCGGCAAGCGGGTCAGGAGACGCCCCGCTCGCGCTCGCGGCGCTCGGCGGTCTCGCGGGGATCGGTGATCGTGGTGACCGTGCCGGGGTCGAACTCGGTGTGGTGCTCGTGGGTGTAGAAGCGCACCTCGTGCCCGTCGGGGTCGTGCAGCAGCGGCAGGATCCAGCCGATGCTGGCCCAGTGCACCCCGGCGTGCTGCTCGCCCAGCGCCGTCAGCCGGCTGGCGAGCTGGTCGATCGCCTCCTTCCCGGGCACGCCGATGGCGAAGTAGTCGAACCCGGCGGCCGCCCGGGCGCGGTCGGGGTCGAGGCGCAGGGCCAGCGGGGGACCGCCGTTGGGGTGCGACATCGCGTAGCCCATCAGCCGGCCCTGCTCGACGAACTCGGCCTGGACCTGGTATCCCAGCCGGCTCTGGTACCACCGAAGGGACCTGGCCAGGTCTGTGACGGGGAGCTTCAGGTGATGAATCCCGGCGAGGACGGGCGCGTCCGGCGTGCTCATGACTTCCTCCTCAATGCAGACAAGATGCACTCGATGCAGTTAGACTGCACGTTATGACGAGCGAAGTCAACCCAGCGGGCGAACCGCCGCCGCTGCGCCAGGCGCAGGTCGCGCGCACCGAGGAGCGCATCATCGCCGCCGCCACCGAGCTGTTCCTCGCCAACGGCTATCCGGACACGACGCTGGCGGCGGTCGCCGAGCGGGCCCGGGTGGGCGCGCGGACCGTGTACGTGCGGTTCGGGACGAAGGCGGCGCTGTTCAAGCGCGTCGTCGACGTGGCCATCGTCGGTGACACGGCGCCGGTGGACGTCCTGGGCCGCGACTGGATGCGGGCCGCGCTCACCGCGGGCACCGCCGCCGAGCGGATCGCCGCCGCCGCGGCGGTCGCCCGGCAGATCATGCAGCGGACCGGGCCGCTGTTCGCGGTCGCCCAGCAGGCAGCGGCGGTGGAACCGCTGATCGCCGAGGCCTGGCAGGAGGGACGTGAGGGGTCGCGGCGGGCGCAGGAGGTGTTCTGGACCCGGATGGCCGAGGACGGCCTGCTGGATCCCGGCGTTGACCTCACCTGGCTCATCGACACCACGAGCATCCTGGCCGCGGCCGAGACTTACCTGCTCATCACCCGGATGACCGGCTGGGACCTGGACGCGTACGAGGAGTGGATCGCCCGGACCTGGCACCGGCTGTCGTCGGGCGGCTGACCGCGGCGGGAAATCCCCGGCGGGCGATCGCCGCGATCAGGCATTTGGAATCCCGAACGGCGCTGCCGGACCAGACGGCCGGTCCGGCAGCGCCGAGCGGGCTGGCGTTTACTTCGTGAACCCCTCGAGCTGGTTGGCCCTGATGACGAAGGAGTTCGTGTACGTGGCGGCCAGGTTCACCGGGCCGGTGATCTTGCCGGCCAGCTTCTCGACCGCGAACACGGTCTGCGGGCCGCCAGCCGGCATCATCGCGTCGGGCAGGAACTGCGCCTTGTCCTGGGCCAGCGCCCGGATGTAGTCGGACTTGGTAATCAGCGAGTTCGACACGAACGCGGCGGGCAGGTGCGCGGCGATCTGGGCCGCGCTGTGCGTGGCGATCCAGTGCATGGTCGCGACGAGCGCGTCCACCACCTTCTGCACGGTGGGCCTGTTCGTGCTGACCCAGTCGGCCCGGGCCAGCACGGAGGCGGTCGGCCAGAAGCCGCCCAGCCAGTGCTGCACGCCGCCGGTGGTGGCGAGGTCGATCGCCGAGTAGCCGACGCCCTTCTTGTCGATCGCCGTGACGGTCGGCTGGGTGGTCATGCCGCAGACGATCCGGTGGTGCTGCAGCGCACTGATCATGGTGGTGCCGGCGCCGGCCGCGACCCGGGTGAAGTCCTTCGTGGTCAGGCGGTACCGCGCGGCGAGATAAAGGGTCAGGTCGTCGGTCCCGGACCCGAGGTCGGTGACGCCGACGCTCTTGCCGCGCCACTGGGCGGGCGAGCTGACCCCGGAGCCGTTGTAGCACATCTCCCGCTCACCGGGCGCGCCGGACAGCTGGGCCACGTCGATGACGTTCTTGTGCGCCAGCTGGAAGTCGATCGTGTGCACGTACCAGGCGCCGGCCATGTCCACCTGGCCGGACGCCATCGCGTCCTCGGCCCCGACGCCGCCGGTCTGCTCGGTGGACAGCACCATGTTCACCCCGTACTTCTTGTAGAAGCCGAGGCCCTGGGCGAGCTGGTAGGGCAGGTAGATCTGCTTGTCGATGCCGCCGACCATCATCGTGACGGTCGGCATGCCGCTGCTGCTGCCGCCGCTGGAACTGCAGGCGGCGACGCCGGCAACGACGGCCGCCGCGGCCGCCAGGGCCATCGCGGGCTTGGTCCGGAACATGGCGTACTCCATTCGTGGGGGGTTTCGCGGACGAGGGGATGCGGGTGCTTTGACTGCACGGGCCAGGGGCGGGCCCCAGCTCAGGTGGCGCCGGCCTCGGTGTGCGCCGGCGGCCGCCAGGACAGCAGCCGCCGCTCGAGCCGGCCGATCAGCCACTCGGCGGTGAGGGCCAGCAGCGCGATGATCAGCATCGCGCCGAACACGCCGTCGGGGTCGAAGTTGTTCTGCGCGGTAGCGATGACCAGGCCCAGGCCCTTCTGCGCGCCCAGGAACTCGCCGACGATCGCGCCGATGACCGAGAAGCCGAACGCAACGTGCAGGCTGGCGATGATCCAGGTCAGCGCCGACGGCAGCACCACGTTGCGGACCACCTGCAGCCGCGACGCGCCGAGCACCCGGACGTTGGCGACGAGGTTGCGGTCCACCTCTCGCACGCCCTGGAACGCGTTGAAGAAGACCACGAAGAAGACCAGGACCGCGGCCAGCATCACCTTCGACGCCGACCCCAGGCCGAGCCAGACCACGAAGATGGAGCCGAGCACGATGCGCGGCACCGCGTTCATCGCCTTGATGTAGGGCCCGAGCACGTCGGCCAGGAAGCGCACCTGCCCGAGCAGCACGCCGAACACGACGCCGCCGGCGACGCCGATCGCGAACCCCTGCAGCGCCTCCCGCATGGTGATCCAGATCTGCAGCCACAGCGAGCCGTACGCGGTGCCGTGCTCGACCCAGTCGCGCAGCCGCGAGACGATGCCGCTCGGCTGGCCGAAGAAGAACGGGTCGATGACCTTGGTGGCGGTGAGCAACTGCCAGCCGCCCACGAACAGCACCAGCGTCAGCAGGCGCGCCGCGTACACGAGCACCCGGCGCCGCACGTTCTGCTGCCGGGCCGAGGTATCGAGCGCCGGGGGCGCGGCGATGCGAGGCTGGTCGGCGGCCATGGATTCGGTCATGATCGTCCTCCTTCCCGGGGCGCGGCGGTGCGGGCGTAGGCGCGCTCCACTTCCTCGCGCAGCGACTCCCAGATCTGCCGGTGCAGCTCGAGGAACCTCGGCTCGAACCGGATCTCCTGCACCGCGCCGCGCGGCCGCGGCAGGTCGATGTCGTAGACCGCCTTGACCGTGCCCGGGCCCGCGGTCATGACCACCACCTGGTCGGCGAGCGCGATCGCCTCCTCCAGGTCGTGCGTGACGAAGATCACCGACGGCTTGGTCTGGTCCCACAGCCGGAGCAGCTCGTTGGACATGATCGCTTTCGTCTGCACGTCCAGCGCGCCGAACGGCTCGTCCATCAGCAGGATCGAGGGCTCGTTGATGAGCGCGGCGGCGAGGCTCACCCGCTTGCGCATGCCGCCAGACAACTGGTGCGGGTGATGGTCCTCAAACCCGGCCAGCCCGACCACGCGCAGCCACTCCCGCGCCGCGGCCTGCGCCGCCTTCTTGCTGGCGCCGTGGAAGGCCGGCCCCATGGCCACGTTGCCGAGCACGGTCTTCCACGGCAGCAGCGCATCGGCCTGGAACATGAAGCCCGTGCCAGCCGTGATCCCGGAGACCGGCTGGCCGCTCACCCGGACGGTCCCGGCGCTCGGCCGGTCCAGCCCGGCCACCAGGGTCAGGGTCGTGGACTTGCCGCAGCCGGTCGGGCCCACCACCGCGCTGAACCGCCCGGCCCGGACCCGCAGGTCCACGTCGCGCAGCGCGGTGAAGGCCGTCCCGGCCGGGGTGAGGAAGCGCTTGGTGACGCCGGACAGCTCGATGCCGGCGCCCTCGGTGCGGGCAGAACCTGGGGCCTGGTAATTATTCCCGGAAAGTGTGTCGGATTTCACAATGCGGGACGCTATATAGCCCGCCGCGCGGAGTCACGATTACGCCCGATACCCTTCATAAAGCGCGCTGTGTGCCTTCTGCGCGAACACCGCATAAAGCTGCCTGTGCGCGTTATGCGCATTCTGCTCACCATTGCGGGCACTGTCCGGGCCTGCGACAACGCTGTTACACTACGGCAATCTTCCGGTAACGCCTTCCTGGCCAGTCCTAGGCCGAAGGGAGCGCCATGCGGCTCTTCTCCCGGCGGCGCCTGTCTACTCAGGTCGTGATCATGCAGGTCGCCATCCTCGTGATCACGATGGCGGCCGGGTTCGCCGTCTTCCAGTGGAATCTCAAGCAGCAGCTCTACAGCCAGTACGAGAACCGTTCGCTGGTCCTCGCGCAGACGCTGGCCTCGCAGCCGTCGATCATCGACGCGGTGATGCACGGGCGTCCCGGCGGAACGGCGCAGCAACTGGCCATGGCGGCCAAGAACCAGACCGGCGCGCTGTTCGTGGTCATCACCGATCGCCGCGGAATTCGCTATTCGCACCCGAAGCCCTGGCTGATCGGCAAGCCGGTGCAGGACGACCCCGAGCCGCCGGGCAGCGAGTCGTTCCGCACCGGCAAGATCTGGATGGGCATCCAGAGGGGCACGCTCGGGCTGGTCGCGGCCGGCAAGGCCCCGCTGTGGTACCAGGGCAGGCTGAGCGGCGAGGTATCGGTCGGCTTCAAGGTCGGGGACGTCAACCAGGCGCTGGGCCGGGCGCTGCCCTCGCTCGCCGCCTACCTGCTGGCCGTGTTCGGGGTCGGCGTGCTCGCGGCGCTGGCGCTGGCCCGGCGGCTGAAGCGGCAGACGTTCGGCCTGGAACTCGGCGAGATCGCGGCGCTGCTGCAGGAGCGGGAGGCGATGCTGCACGGCATCAGGGAGGCCGTGCTCGGCTACGACCAGGGCGAGCGGGTGATCCTCGCCAACGACGCGGCCCGGCTGCTGCTCCAGCTCCCGGACCGCTTCCTCGGTCGGCCCCTAGCCGAGCTGCTGCCGCCGGGCCGGCTCGCGGATATCGTGCGCGGCGCGATCAGCGGCAGCGACCTGCTCGTCCTGGCCAACGGCAGGGTGCTGGTGGCGAACCGGATGCCGATCAAGCTCGACCAGCGGCGCCACCTGGGCTGGGTGGTCACGTTCCACGACCAGACCGAGTCCGAGGCGCTCAAGCGGGACCTGGACGAGGCGATCGGGCTGACCGAGGCGCTGCGCGCCCAGTCGCACGAGTTCGCCAACCGGATGCACACGCTCGTCGGGCTGGTCGAGCTCGGCCAGTACGACGAGGCGATCCGGTTCGTCACCGACGTGTCGACGACCAGGGACGCGCTGACCGAGCAGCTCAAGGCGGCCATCCGCGACCCGAAGCTGGCCGCGCTCATCCTGGCCAAGTCGTCGCTGGCCGAGGAGCGCGGCGTCCAGCTGCGGGTCGCCGCGGACTGCCAGGTGGAGGCCGACATCAGCGACATCGCCGCGGTGCTGACCGTGACCGGGAACTTCATCGACAACGCGATCGAGGCCACCGCCCAGGCGGCCACCCAGCCGGGCGAGCCGCGGTGGGTGGAGCTGACCGTGATCTCGGCGGGGGACGGCCTGATGATCCGGGTCCGCGACTCCGGCCCCGGGGTCCCGGAGGAGATGCGGGAAGCGATCTTCACCGACGGCTTCACCAGCAAGTCGTCGCCCACCGGGGTGCGCCGCGGCCTGGGCCTGGCGCTGGTCCGGCAGATCACCGAGCGGCGCGGCGGCATGGTCAGCGTGGGCCAGGACCGCGGCGCGGTGTTCACCGCCGTGCTGCCCGGCTGCCTGGCCGCGGCCGCCGGCCCGGGCGCCAGCCGTTCGGTATCCCAGCCAGCCGGGCTGGCCGGGTCATGATCCGCACCGTCGTCGTGGACGACGACTACCGGGTGGCCGGCATCCACGCCGCCTACGTCGGCAAGGTCACGGGGTTCGAGGTCATCGCGCGGGCGCACACCGCCGCGGCCGCCGTGGACGCGGTGTCGCGGCTGCGGCCCGACCTGCTGCTGCTCGACCTGTACCTGCCCGACGAGCACGGGCTCGACCTGGTCGCCCGGCTGCGCGGCGGGGACTACCCGCCGGTGGACGTCATCGTCATCACCGCGGCCAAGGACGCCGACAGCGTCCGCGCCGCGATGCAGCAGGGCGCGCTGCACTACCTGCTGAAGCCGTTCAGCTTCCCGGCGCTGCGGGACAAGCTGCTGTCGTACGCGCAGATGCGCACCCGGCTCGAGACCCTGCGCGCCGCCGACCAGCGCGGCGTGGACCGGGTCTACGGGGCGCTGCGCGCGCCCAGCCAGCTCGCCGGGCGCAAGGGCAGGTCCGACTACACGCTGGAGACCGTCGAGAGGCTGCTGGCCGGGGCCGATGAGGACCTGTCGGCCGCCGAGGTGGCCGAGCGGACCGGCATGAGCCGGGCCACCGCGCAGCGCTACCTCACCCACCTGCACGAGATCGGCATGGTCACGATCCGGCTGCGGTACGGCGCGTCCGGCCGCCCCGAGCACGGCTACCGCTGGACCGCCGCCAGCGGCTGACCAGGCGAAAGGATCACCCTGGCGCGTGAATCTGATTTTCAGATACACTGTGAGCATGCGGATCATGACCGCCACCGAGGCCTCCCGGCACTTCTCCGACCTGCTGGACGCGGTCGAACGCGGCGAAACGGTGACCATCGTGCGAGGCAACCACCCCGTGGCCGAGATCGGCCCTGCTCACCGCCGCACCGGTGCGGACCTGCGCGCGGCGCTTTCGGATATCACGCCGCCGGATGACACCTTCGCCCGCGACATCGCGGCCGCCCTTGACCTGGTGACCTCGGAGGTGCCCGACCCGTGGGCCGGCGCCTGATCCTGGACACGAACGTCCTGATCGCCTACGAACGCCGAACCATGGATCGGGCTGCGCTGGACGACGACGAGCTCGCCATCGCGTCGATAACCATCGCCGAGTACCGCACGGGGATCGAGCTGGCGGACAGTCCCGAGCGCGCGGCGGAGCGAGCGCGGGCGCTCGCCGCGATGACATCGGTGATCGATGTGCTGGACTACACCGAGACCACCGCGGCGCACCACGCTCGGCTGCTGGCCCACGTCCGCATGTCAGGCAGGCCGCGTGGCGCGCATGACCTGATCATCGCGGCCCACGCCGCGGAGACCGGCCGGCTGGTGGCCAGTCGCGACGCCAAGGCCCGATTCGGCGACCTGCCCGGCATTACCGCCATCGACGTCTAGGCGAGACACGCCCTGACCCCGGAAACGCCGCGAGCCGGGCCCGGCGGGAGGTCGGGCCCGGCTCGCGGCCGGGGTTGGCCGGCGGTCCGGGGCTGCTGGCGGCGGCCCTGGCCGGCGGCGAAATCTAACTGGCGAAGTCCAGCAGCGGCTGGGCGCGGCTGGGGTGGCGCAGCTTGGACAGCGACTGCTTCTCCAGCTGCCGGATGCGCTCCCTGGTCAGGCCCAGCGCGCGGCCGATCTCGTCGAGCGTGTGCGGGTTCCCGTCGTACAGGCCGAACCGCATCGACATGATCGTCGCCTCGCGCTGGCTGAGGCAGCCGAGCGCGCTCCGCAGCTGGCTGGCCATCTGCTGCCGGTCCACCAGCTCGGACGCCTCGGGTGCGTCGGTGTCCTCGATCAGGTCCCCGATGCTGGTCTCGCCGTCCTCGCCGATGGTGGAGTCGAGGCTGATCGGCTGCCTGCTGGTGCGGAGCAGATCCTCGATCTGGTCTGGCGTGCGGTCGAGCTCGACGGCGAGCTCCTCCGGCGTCGGCTCCCGGCCGAGCCGCTGGTGCATGTCGCGCTCGACCCGGCTCAGCTTGCTGAGCATCTCCAGCACGTGCACCGGCAGCCGGATGGTCCGGGCCGAGTCGGCGAAGCCGCGCTGGATCGCCTGCCGGATCCACCACATCGCGTAGGTGGAGAACTTGTAGCCCTTGGTGTAGTCGAACTTCTCGACGGCCCTGATCAGGCCCAGGTTGCCCTCCTGCACGACGTCGAGCAGGGTGAGCCCGCGGTCGCTGTACTTCTTGGCCACCGAGACCACCAGCCGCAGGTTCGCCTCGAGCATGTGCGCCTTGGCGCGCCTGCCGTCCTCGGCCACTTCCTCGAGCTCGCGGCGGTGGTCCTCGGCGAGGTCCGGCTCGTTCTCCAGCTTGTGCTCGGCGAACAGCCCGGCCTCGATCCGCTTGGCCAGGTCCACCTCCTGCTCGGCGGTGAGCAGGCTGGTGCGGCCGATGGACTTGAGGTACGTGTGCACCGAGTCGCCCATGGCGGGCGTCTGGTCGTCCAGGTCGGCCTCGAGCGCGCTCGCGCTGTCCGGGTCCGAGATCGCGGCCGCCTCTGCCTCGGCATCCGCCATCACGTCGGTCTCGGTCTCGGTCTCGGCATCGGCCTCCGCCCCAGCCTCGGGGTCGGCTGCGGCGTCCGCGGTCCGGCGGGCTCGGCGGGTGCCCTCGGCCCGCTCGTCGCCGAGCCGGACACCGGCCTCGGCGAGCTCGCGCAGTATCGATCGTCCTTCAGCTGCGGAAATGCCGGCCTCCTCGAACGCGGTCCTGAGCTCGGGCAGCGACACCTGACCCCCCGCGCGTCCGCTCTGGACCAGGGTGTCCACGCGCGTCATCGTCGCCTCGTCACCCCGCGCGAGGGACGCTGCGGTCGCGGTCGGCGTCATGACACACCTCCTCCTATGGGAAACGCGCACAAGCACGCGCTGCTTCCCGTTGCGCCTGGCCGGCGCGTGAGCTGCGGGGGCCCGCGGCGCTCTGAGCACGAGGCGCAGGCACATATAAGTAACGCTCTGCGCGCCTTATTGTTCCCGGCTCCGCTGGCCGCCGGGCGACCCGCGGCCCCGCAGCGCCCGCAGATCAGGCTTGCCCGAGGGCAGCAGCGGCATCTCCGCGACAAGCATAAGCTCACGGGGCGCCGCGAGGGGGGGCATTACCCGCCGTACGTGCGCGCGCAGCGTCTCCAGCGCGGGCGGCGCGGCGGGGTCGGCGGGCACCACCACGGCGGTGACGCGCTCGCCCCACTCGTCGTCGGGCCGCCCGATCACCGCCGCCGCCCGCACCTGCGGGCAGGTCTCGAGCACCGCGGCGACCTCAGCGGCGATCACCTTCTCGCCGCCGGTGTTGATCACGTCGTCGGCCCGGCCGCGGATAGTCACCCGCCCGGACGGCCCTACCGTGCCGAGGTCCGACGTGGTGAACCACCCCCCGGCGAGCGCCTCCCGGGTCAGCGCGGGCTGGCCACGGTAGCGCGTGAACAGCACCGGGCCCGCGACGCGGATCCGGCCGTCCGGCCCGGCCGCGACCCGCACGCCGTCGAGCGGTATCCCGTCGTACACGCACCCGCCGCACGTCTCGGTCATGCCGTACGTGGTCACGACCCGGCCGCCCGCGGCCGCCGCGTCGTCCAGCAGCCGGGCTGGCGCGCCCGCGCCGCCGAGCAGGATCGTCCCCAGCGAACCCAGGCCGGCCCCGGCGTCGACCAGCCGGCGCAGCTGGGTCGGGACCATGGACACGTGCGCGCCGCCGCAGGACGCGACGATCCCGGGGTCAAGCCGCGCCGCGGTGACCGGCGCGGTCCCCGTGACCAGCGACCGGACGAGCACCTGGATCCCGGCGACGTGGCTGACCGGCAGGCAGCACAGCCAGCGCTCGCCCGGCGCGGCGCCGATCCTGTCCAGGCTCGCGCGCGCCGAGGCCAGCAGCGCGGCCGCGCTCAGCTCCACGCCTTTCGGCCGTCCCGTCGAGCCGGACGTGACGATCACCACAGCGGTGTCACCGTCAACCGGCGGCCCGTCGCCGCCGGCCCGCCCGCCCGAACCGTCGGCCCGGCCGCGGGGCGCCACCCCGTCCGGCGTGCGCACCGCGTCCGGCTTCAGCTCGGCGAGCAGCCGCTCGAGCTGGGGCCGCGGCAGCGCGGGGTCGACCGGCGCCACCGCCGGGCCGGTCCCGTCCAGCGCCGCCTCCAGCGGGCCGAGCAGCCCCTCGGGCCCGGCCAGGACCGCGTGCAGGCGACGCTCGCTCACCGTCGTAAGGTTAGGGCATGTTTTCTGGCCGGGCCGAGCCTGGCCGGGCCGGGCCGTGACGCGGACCGGTGCCGACTGAGCGCCAGGAAACATTCCCTCAGGCGGGAGCGCAGGGAAGACGGGGGTCATACCAGATAGCTGAGCTGGAGGTGCAGTGGTCGACTGGCAGCGTTGCGGGCCGGCTCCCGGCCAGGAGTACACCGACATCGTGTACGAGACGGGCGAGGGCATAGCCAAGGTCACGATCAACCGGCCCGAGGTGCGCAACGCGTTCCGGCCGACCACCCTGTTCGAGCTGTCCAGCGCGTTCACCGCGGCCCGCGACGACCCCGAGATCGGCGTGATCATCCTCACCGGCGCCGGCACCCAGGCGTTCTGCTCCGGCGGCGACCAGAAGATCCGCGGCGACGACGGGTACCTCGACTCCCAGGGCGTCGGCCGGCTCAACGTGCTCGACCTGCAGGTTCAGATCCGGCGCACCCCCAAGCCGGTGATCGCGATGGTTGCGGGGTACGCGATCGGCGGCGGGCACGTGCTGCACGTCTGCTGCGACCTCACGATCGCCGCCGACAACGCGATCTTCGGCCAGACCGGCCCGATGGTCGGCTCGTTCGACGGCGGTTACGGCTCCTGGCTGCTCGCCGCCACGGTGGGGCTGAAGAAGGCGCGCGAGATCTGGTACCTGTGCCGCCAGTACGACGCCCGCCAGGCGCTGGAGATGGGGCTGGTCAACGCCGTCGTCCCGCTGGAGCGGCTGGAAGAGGAGACGGTCGCCTGGGCTCGCGAGCTGCTGGCGAAATCGCCGCTCGCGCTGCGCATGCTCAAGGGCGCGCTGAACACGGTGACCGACGGCGCGGCCGGCATGCAGCAGTTCGCGGGCGACGCGACGCTGCTGTACTACATGAGCGAGGAGGCGCAGGAGGGACGGGACGCGTTCCGGGAGAAGCGCCGCCCCGACTTCGCCCGGTTCCCCAAGCGCCCGTGAGCCTTCCCCGGGCGGCGGACGCACCCCTGAGCGAACTGCTCGGCAGCCTCCGCGCGTTCGCGATCCCGATGCGGACGCCGTTCCGCGGCCTGACCGTGCGGACCGGCGCGCTCATCGAGGGACCGGCCGGCTGGGGCGAGTTCTCGCCGTTCCCCGAGTACGGCCCCGCCGAATGCGCCCGCTGGCTCGCCTGCGCGGTCGAGGCGGCCACGGCCGGCTGGCCGGAGCCGTTGCGCGACGCCGTCCCGGTCAACGTGACCGTCCCCGCGGTGGGCCCGGCGCAGGCAGCCGACCTGGTGACCGCCGCCGGCTGCCGCACGGCCAAGGTCAAGGTCGCCCAGCAGGGGCAGGGTGACGCGGATGACATCGAACGGGTCGAGGCGGTCCGGGACGCGCTGGGCCCGGCGGGCCGGATCCGGATCGACGCGAACGGCGCGTGGGACGTGGATCACGCGCGCCGCATGCTGGCCGCGCTGGCGCCGTTCGGGCTGGAATACGCCGAGCAGCCGTGCGCGACGCTGGCGGAGCTGGCCGAGCTGCGCCGCCACGTGGACATCCCGGTCGCCGCCGACGAGTCGGTCCGCCGCGCGGAGGACCCGCTCCGGGTGCGCACCGCGGGCGCCGCCGACATCGTCGTGCTCAAGGCCGCCCCGTTCGGCGGGGTGCGCGCCGCGCTGGCGGTCGCCGCGGCGTGCGGGCTGCCCGTGGTGGTGTCGAGCGCGGTGGAGAGCTCGGTCGGGCTGGCCGCGGGCGCGGCGCTCGCCGCGGCGCTGCCCGAGTTGCGCTACGACTGCGGGCTCGCGACGATGAGCCTGCTGGCCGGCGACGTCACCGCCGAGCCACTGGCCGCGGCCGGAGGGAAGCTGCCGGTCCGTCGCGCCGTCGTGGATCCCGAACGGCTGGCGCCCTACGAGACGGATCCGCGACCCTGGCGCGAGCGCGCCGAGGCCGCCTCGCGCTACCTGCCCCCGGTCCGGTGAGCGGGGCTTCTCGGTGAACCCGTCGACCGCGCTCGGCACGGTCCTGGCCGACGAGCTCGTCCGGTGCGGGCTGCGCGAGGCGGTGCTCGCGCCGGGGTCGCGCAGCGCCCCGCTGGCGATGGCGCTGTGGGACCGGGCGGCAGCCGGCGACCTGCGGCTGCACGTGCGGATCGACGAGCGCTCGGCGGCGTTCCTCGCTCTCGGCCTGGCCAAGGCCGACGGTCGGCCGGTCGCCGTGCTGTGCACCTCGGGCACGGCCGCGGCCAGCTTCCACCCGGCGGTGATCGAGGCGGACGAATCCGGCGTGCCGCTGCTCGTGCTCACCGCGGACCGCCCGCCCGAGCTGCGCGGCACCGGCGCCAACCAGGCGATCGACCAGATCAAGCTGTACGGGTCCGCGGTGCGCTGGTTCTGCGAGGCCGGGGTGCCCGAGGCCCGGCCGGGCATGACCGCGTACTGGCGCTCGCTGGCGTGCGCCGCCTGGGCGCACGCCGGGGGACAGGCCGGCGGTCTCCCCGGCCCGGTGCACCTGAACCTGCCGCTGCGCGAGCCGCTCGTCCCGGACCCGCCGGGCGACGGGGCGCAGCCCTGGCCGGACTCGCTCGACGGACGCCCCGGCGGCGCGCCGTGGACCAAGTTCCCGTCGCGGCAGGCACTACCGCCGGTCGCACTACCGTCGGTAGCAGCGGTGCCGCCGGTCGGGCCGCTCGAGCTGCCGTGGACCGAGCGCGGCGTGGTGGTCTGCGGCGACGGCGACTACGACGCCGCTCCGCTGCTGAAGCTGGCTGAGCGGTCAGGCTGGCCGGTGCTCGCCGAGCCGTCGTCGGGGGCCCGGCGCGGCTCGAACGCGCTGCGCAGCTACCAGTACCTGCTGACGTCGCCCGAGTTCACCGCCGCGCACGCGCCCGACGTGATCGTCTCCGCCGGGCGGCCCGGCCTGTCCCGCGCCCAGCTGGCGTTCCTGCGCGGCGCCGGGGCAGCCGCCCCGGGGCGGCACGTGGTGATCGCCGAGGGCCCGGGCCGCTGGGCGGACCCGGCCAGGTCGGCCACTGACGTCGTGCCCGCGGTCCGGCTGGCCGGGCGCGCCCGCCCCGGACGATGGCTGGAATCCTGGCAGCGCGCGGACGCGGCGGCCGGCCGCGCCGTGGACGAGATCCTCGACGGGCTGGACGAGCCGAGCGAGCCCCGGCTGGCCAGGGATCTGGCCGCGGCGATGCCGCACGGCGCGCTGCTGTGGGCCGCCTCCAGCCTGCCGGTCCGGGACCTGGACCAGCAGATGGCCCCGCGCGACGGCGTGCGGCTGCTGGCCAGCCGGGGCGCGAGCGGGATCGACGGGCTGGTCTCGTCCGCGATCGGCGCGGCGCTCGCGCACCAGGCCGCCGGCGGGGGTCCCGCGGCCGCGCTGCTGGGCGACCTGGCGTTCCTGCACGACGCGCCCGGGCTGGTCCTCGGGCCGGACGAACCCCGCCCGGATCTGTGCCTGGTGGTGGTCAACAACGACGGCGGCGGGATCTTCTCGACGCTCGAGCCCGCCGCGTTCGAGGCGTCATTCGAGCGGCTGTTCGGCACTCCGCACGGCGCGGCTCTCGAGCA
>Ga0070698_100005337_pt1 | contig 14066 bp, 13 predicted proteins | sample KBSK1502metaG_FD_65477 | JGI IMG/M metagenome (GOLD analysis project Ga0070698, IMG submission 65477) | Corn, switchgrass and miscanthus rhizosphere microbial communities from Kellogg Biological Station, Michigan, USA - KBS K1-50-2 metaG | ecosystem: Host-associated > Plants > Roots >...
ACATCGGGAGAAGCATCAAGGATCATATTTCTCAGTTCAATGGCGCACCGATTCGCATCTGCCTCAGAGATTCCATCAAACCTAATTATGTATGTTTGCTGATCCATAATATATTTCTTTCTGCTACTAATCAGATCAAGAGTACATGCAACAGCCATTAACCTTTTTTCAACACTTGATACAAGACGCTAGGCCTGCAAAAGAGAAAAGAGCACTTCTTCTTTGAGCACCTCTGCTCAAATCCAGACAAAATCGACGGACTTCTTATGAAGGCTCTCCCGCCGCTTCTGATAGCGCCTCGTCGTCCGCGGGTCCTCTTGCCAGGCAGCATCCTGCACCAACGTGAGATGAGCGCCCCCCTCGAAGGCCAGGGTAATGAAGCTAGCCCACATACCGTGCAGTGACATCGTCACATCTATAGCTTTAGCACGCTTCTTCACTATACGCTCAGTCATGTCCCTTCTTCTCGCATGTTTTGCCTAGTATAGCATAGAACGGGCAAACGCGCGCGCCCAAGGAACAGAGATTCGATGTGCTAGGATAACCGAGGATGCCTCTGGAATGCAAAAGACGTATGATATGACTCCCCAGCACATTTGAATTTTTCCGCCCGTCTTTCTCTACAAGAACTCCCCACAAAAGAACACGGCTCGCTAGGGCACGATTCCGACGGTTTTTTGACACAGGTGGTTACCCAGGGACATAAAACCAGGTAGCCCCCCACTATCATTTCATCCGGGTCATATTCTGAACCGTCAGCCACCAGGCACGTGACGATTACTCCCCAGCTCCGCCAGTTTCAACCGGCCACGTTGGCTCTGCAGCTTGAGGTACGCCGCATCGTGCGCCTGGCGCAACTGTTCGATGCTGGCGCTACCACAAAACGCGCTCCAGCAGAAGACACTCGGCGCCAGATCAAAGACCTCGGTCGCGATTGCCGGGAACTCGAGCTGCTCGCCGGCCAGCATGGTTTCGTCGATCAGGGCAGCGCGCTCCTCCACCAGGCTCTTGCGGCCCTCGTCGCGTTCTGCGCTAAGCGCCGCGGCCATCTGCTCGGCCAACGCCTCAGAGTAGGTGATGCGTAGGTGACGCAACAGGTCCAATGACGTCGGCAGCAGGTCGCCGAATCGTTCGCGCCAGACCTCGCGTTCGTGCAGGGCAAGCTGGAGCTGCAGCGCAGCGTCTCGCGCCTGGTTCTCAGCGAGGATGCGGGCGCGGTGCGCGGCCATCCTGCACGCATCGTTGCAGTATTGCCGTCGGCGGTGGCCAGCCAGTACGACGATCGGCAAGCCACAGGCCGGATTTCCGCAGCGCGGTTGTTCGTCGATCATGGCGGCGGCCCTCACTGCATTTCAATCGAGATAAAGCGGGTGCGATTCCAGACCACGATTTCGTAGGCCAGGTGTCCCATCTGAATATGTCTCATCGTAAATATCCACATGCGTATCGGGATATCCACGGGCAACGCTATCTCGCCCCTTGAAAGCGGTTCGTCGAGCCGCCAGTCCGGTCCTCGACTTGCTCTTGCTGCCTGCGCAGCCTGCTCACTCGTGCTATCCATACGTACTTCTTTCCAGACAATCCGAACACGGGAGACCCGGAGGCCTGCCCGGGTTCTTGTTACGATTGCGCTTCGCCGGGCGCTGTCTTCCTCCTGGCTCTCTGTTTGCGCTCCACCGGCACGCACATCTTTTCGTCATAGAGGCGATAGCGGTCAAAAGCACCGTCGATGACGGCAGCCGCCTTTTGGCCTTTGGCTGGTTGGAGCTGCAACTTGAGCAGCTGGGTCCGGGTCTTGAGATGCTCAGGGATGGCAGTCCAGGAGCGATACGTCTTTACTTCAGCACAGTAGCAGCGGGGCGGCTTGCTCCAGACCGCTTCACATTTGAAGCAGTAGACTTCAGGCCTCCCATAGTGATCTCTCCGGCGCTGGAATTGATGGCCATGGTAATGAATGATCTCCTCGATTGGCCGGGCCGTCTTCTGCGGAAGCTCCGGAAGTCCCAATTCTGCCCGGCGGCGATTCTCCTGCTCGCGCTCACGCCGTTCCTTTCGATAGTCTTTGGCATAGGCCCGCCTGCGCTCTTTGCGCTCGCACTCAATCCGCTCTTGCCGCGCACGCTCCGCCTCTTCGAGCTTTCGCTTCCGTTCCCGCTGGAACTTGCAGTTCTCGCAGGGTTCGTCTAGATCCGGTGTTTCAACGATGTGGTATGGGGAGTCCGGGCAACGATGCCAGGCCCCGGTCAGCAACATCTTCTCTTGATGGAGTCTCTGATGGCAGGACTGACAAATATCGTCGCCTGGAGCCTCGATCACGCGATTGCAGCCCGGACAGCGATGAAAGACGCCTTTCTCCAGGCCACAGTGCTGGCAATACCAGACCTCATCTGCTTCTGCGCACTCCCGCACAACCTGGCTGCAGCCCGCGCAACGGACAAGGATCGGAGGATGCCAGCCAGGGAGCAGCTCCTGGTCTGCCAGTTCTGTCAACTTCTTGATAATCATCGCCGTCGCGGCAGCGTCGTGTACTGCATCGTGTGCGGAGCCCGCGACTTCAATCTTGAGATAAGGTATGGCCACTTCGTTCAGCTTCTGCCAGGTATAGGTTCCATAGTACTCGTGAACCTCGCCATACAACTGGGCGAACAGGTGCATGGCGCAAATAGCTTTGACGAAGTCGAATGGAATCTGGATCCCATATGGCTCGGCTGACGACCAGAGCTTGCCGATATCAAAATCAGAGCCGTAGCTCACGACCGTTCGGCCTTCGAGCAGGTGACGAATCACCGGCCAGGCTTCCGCGAACGAGGGGGCATCGGCGAGTTGCTCGACGCTGATGCCGTGTTTCTCGAAAGCTCCTTCGGAGATCGGCACGGTTGGCTTGACAAAGCCGCTCCCGAGGACCTCCCCCTCTTGTGAGCAGACGGCCCATTGGATGATCTGGTCTTCCCATTCAAGGCCAGTCGTTTCTGTATCAAAAGTCACGAAGCCGTTGCGCCAAATTTCGCGGGCTTCGTACAATACGCGCTGTCTGGTTGTCGCAAGAATCTTGCTCACGTTCTGTCTCCTTTGCGCATTGCCCACTCACGCAGGCAGTACGCACAGCGCAGCCGCTTGTCTGTCCCCTCCTCGAGGCGATGTCCTCGCTCGTCCATACGGCCTCCATTGATAAAACCAGTTAGCCCCCTGCCTGGTCATCGAAACGGCGAAAGTAATTGTGGCCGTACCCTTGCAGATACGCCGTGGCCTCCTGCGGGGACAGGCCGAGCTGCTGTTGGAGCACCTGGAGCAGGAGTGGGAGCAGGTCCTGGTAGGCCTCTACATGCATGGGATCCCCGATGAAGCCAGGGCAATTGGTGCGGTAGCGGTCCTGCACATTCAGATAGCCCATCGCCAGGTTCACTGTCCACACCCGGGAGCGGTGCGCAGGCACTTCCAGGCCGGCCAGCGCATCGAACGCGCCGAGCTGCCCAAGCGCATAGGCCAGTTCATCTTGATAGTCCCAGCGGAGCTGCGTGCCGGCCTGATTGATGTGCGCAGGTGCGTCTCGTTCCACCTGCCACACTCGCACGAGTGTCTCACGCAGGACCGGGATCAACGCAGCATCTCCCCACCGGCCCAGCAGATGAGCCACATGCATGTGCCGCACTTCAAACCAGTCAGGGCCCACTTCCCCCAGCGGCGTATACGGCGGCGGGAGGAACTCGCCTAACATCCGGACCAGCACGGGTCGCGCCCGTCCGTCCTTCATTTCACCCAGGGAAAGGGCAGCGGCCCACCTGACCCCTGGATCGTCGCTCTGCAAGAAGGGGAGCAGGAGGCCCCTGGCCCAGGCCGAGCGCGTGTGTCCAATGGCAAAGGCGGCCACCATCTGATCGTCGCCCTGCGCCTGCTGCAGCACACGCGCAAAGGTGAGCAGGTCAACGCCGCCCCAGCGCTCTTGAAACGCTTCGATGTCCTCTTGCAGCCACTCCTCCGTGTTGATGACCCGGATGGCGTTGAAGGCGTGCTCAACATAGTCGGGAAGTGTGGACATGCTCATCTCCTTTTACTCGGTGGCCCGCTTCCGCTCGGCATCTCGGGCCTCGTCCAGGCGGCGGTGTTCGTATTCCAGCTGCTCGCGCAGCATGTCTACCACGGTCTCCACCTGGCCCAGCGCTGCGCCAGCTTCTTCCACGATCTCATGGTAGCGTGCCTGTGGGCCTCCAGGGATCAGAATGTTGGAAGCCGTGATGCTGGCCAGCGTATCGAGCCGGGCAAAGACAATATGCAGCGCTGCGCAGGTTTCCTCCAGGTCGTTCATAGCTGTACCTCCTCATCCGGGGTCAGGGAAGGTCTCAGGTGGTTCTCTTGCGGGTAGGAAGGCTTTGCTGGACCTGCTGCTCAAGGGCTTGCCTGGCCGCGATTTCGCCCTGCAGGAGTTTCCAGAGTTCCTGTAAACGGCTCTCCTGCCCATCGGCGCGTTTCTGGTAGCCAAGCGCGGTGATCTGCACGGCTTCCGCCTGCATCGCCACCTGCTCGATCCGCTGCTCCACCTTCTCCAGGCGGGCATTTCGCTGCGCTGCGTCCTGCGCCTGGTCACGCTTCACCTGCTCAAGCGCCGTCCAGACCTCACGCATCTGCTGCTCAATAAGGGCCGTCATGTCCCGGCGAAGCGTTGTGAGTGCTTCCTGCTGCTCTTGGAGGTCACGACGCACCTGGTCAACCTGGTTGGCCTGCTCGATGAGCCTGCGCTCCAGTTCCTGCTGGGCTTGTTGGAGGGTCGCCTGCGCGGCGTGAAGCTGACCCACCAACTCGGCGCGGAACTGCTCCAGTTCCTGCTGGTGTTGGCTGGCCTGGTCCGCCAGTTCGGTGCGGCTCCGCTCGAGCTGGTGCGCCTGATCACGCACCACGGCGGCCAGCGCCTCGTGCTGCTGCTCTGCCTGATCCAGTGCCCGTTGCAGCTCGTCGCGATGGGTCGAGAGTTGGTGGGACAGGTCCTCCGACAGCTCACGGAGTCTCGCGGTCACCTGCTCCAGGGCAGCGTGAGTGCTCGCCTCGTACTGCTTCGACGCCTCCAGCGCAAGCTCAATCTGCCTGGTTAAGCGTTCGTGGTCCTGTATGATTTGCAACTGTTGGCGGGGGATACTGGGAAGATCCAGCTTGCGTACGTCACCGGTGATCGCGGCGGTCGGGTCCACGATGGGCCGGATCTTTGCGACATCACTGAGGCGCACCAGACGCGTGCGTGGGGGGACGCCGACAGGTTCCTTCTTCACCTTGAGTCGCCCAGAGGTGACCCACCGGCGAGCCATCGCCTCGCTCGTCCTGGTAATACGCGCGGCATCGGTTAAGCTAATCCAGGCATCGCTCTCTGGGTACTCTTCGGGTCCCGCAAGTTCCTCCACGTACTGCACAAGGTCGTCACGGCCTTCCTTGCGCTCCGCTTTGCGCTGTTCCGAGGGGGATGTGCTCATATAGTACCTCCTCTGCGTGTCGGGCCAGCGCACCCACGCTCGGTGCGCCTCGCGCTCACCTCTTCAGTATATACTTGACGGTTAGTACCGTCAAGTATATGACATCATGTAGTAAATACGATATGTCATCATGATAGCATGTCGAAGCGGCGTTTATAAACTCATCATTTCCATATCGACGGTGCTGACGGTCAGTGCCGTCAATTATATGGACCAAAGCTCTTTGAGCACGCCAGCCACTCATGGGATGGACTAGGCTTGGCGGTGTCTTTTTCACCAAAAGATACGACGTACCAGATAACTGCAAAATATGTGCTCACTCAGCACGGCCAATAGAGTTTGAACTGCCAATGTGAAACTCGCTGTCAAGCCTTTTGCAAGCATGAGCTAATTGGTAAATGCCCTACGAAGTGAGCAGGTTTTGCCCTACGAAGTGAGCATTTGCCCTCAATCATGAGCAGCACAGTTATTGATCGGCTGACAAGCCGCTCTAAATGCGGATGGTTGTGCATCGTTTTTGTAAATTCGGAGCGTACTTCTTCCCACGAATCTGGCGCTGGATGCTCGAACGAATTTCCAGAACCGGCCAGAAATTGGGTTGATGTTCGGAAGAAATCCAGATCTGGCAAATCTGTCCGAACATTCAGGGCAATTTTTGCTCAACATGGCTCTTATGCTGCTCTCGTCAATTTACAACCACTGATGGGAGAAAACCGCTTCAGAAGCGACTCGCCCATCGGTGAATGGTTGTACTGCTCACCATTCGGGTCAATTGCTCATGTTGGAGGGCAAAACCTGCTCACTTCGTAGGGCATTTACCACTAATCTACTGTGAGCTTCTATATGGTAGAATAAGAGCGCATATTTGCTCGGAAGAAATTGCATGGGATGCGCGAGAAAGGGCTCCATCCACGCGAAAGAACGATAGCTTCTACCGTCATTTGCTGCAAGAGTGCCAATCCACAGACCTCCAGCGCCGCCTGGAGGCCTTGGAAGATCTGCGCAGACATGAGTACCTGGACCTGGTGGAGGCCCAATTTCTGCTGGACCGTCTCAACTCGACGAGCCATTGGCAGGAGCAACGGGCCATTTTGGGGTTGATGTGCCAGATCAAGAAACCGTTGCCCGTCGAGGCCCTGATGGCCATCCTCGCTGACCAGGAGACGACCTCTGTGTATCTGCGGATGGAAGTTGCCAGCACGCTGGCTTTCGTGAAAGCAGAGGAATCCCTCGACCTGGTGCTTCGTTTGATCCAGGACCCCGATGAAGAGGTGTGTCTGCGCGAGATGCTGGTCGAATCTCTGGACGCCTGGGGAGAGCGCATCTCAGACGAGATTTTGCTTGCCCTGCTGGCCAATTCTGAGCCAGCGATATGTGCCGCTGCGCTGCATGTGTGGGGGGCGCGTCCGTCCCAGACCATCCCCATTGCTACCGTGTTGCCCTATTGCATCCATGAGGCGTGGTACGTGCGCGAGGCCGCCATCAAAACGCTACTGGCAACGGAGGATCGTGTACCCATCGACGCGGTCCTGACGGCGCTCAGCGATCCTGATGACCATGTGCGCGATGCGGCTGCCCATGGCTGCATTCAACTGGTGGAACGCTTCGGGGATCAGATCCCACTCGAACCGCTCCTGCAAGCGCTGAACGATGACTACCCGTCCGTGCGAGAAAATATCGTCGATGCCCTGGGCAAGGCTCCTGCTCGTGCGCCACTCGAACCGATTATCGCCGCCCTCGCTGATCCATTGTACTATGTGCGTTGCGCTGCGTTAGAGACACTGAGCACGTTGGGAGAACGTGTTCCAGCAGAGCTGTATCCCATGCTCCAGGCGATGTCCGGGAGCGATCCTGTCGCCCAGGTACGCTTGCGCGCAACGCGGGCGCTCCTCATGCTCCACGGGTTGACACCAGGCCCACTCAAGATCCCCGTCATCGACCTCACCCTTGAGGAGCTGGGGGAATAACGGGTCAATTGGAACGTCACCAAGTCGACGCCTGGCTGTTACAAAAGCGTACATACGCTTCTTGAGGAAGGCCCAGGATACATGGAAAACATACTTGCTCACGAGAGGGGTACGTATTTGGGCACTTCCTCGTTGCGGGTAAAACGGGAAGTTCTGTCGAAGAGCAACAGAACGCGGACGGAGTCAGTAGCCCGAAATGGCTATTTCTCCGGCTGGCAACCAGACAGGCGTTACTCTTGTCAGCACCAACCGACAGAGAAAACAGAGGAGGGAAACACCACGAAACGAGGGCATCATGCCTGCGCGCAAGCGGAAGCGCCGAGAACGCACCCACGACTGGCAAGCGATTCAGCAAGCAACGCTCTGGCCGGAACAAGAGGCGTATGAGCGGTTGCGCCCGATTGTCCTTTTTGGGGAGACGGCAGCCGAGCGAGCCAAAGAAACAGGAGCCAGTGAACGCACGCTACACTACCAGGCGGACCAGTTTGAGCGCTTTGGCATGGTGAGCCTGTTTCCCAAAGCACGTGCCCCTGCTCCTGATCCAGGACAGCGGCTCCCCCAGGAGCTGTGCCAACTGATCGTCAACCTCAAGGCGGAATATCCTGGCTTTAGCTTGCGTGAACTTTCGACCATTTGTTACCTGCATTTTGGCCGCAAGCTCTCCCACCACACCGTCCAGCGGGTGTTGGCTGATGGACCTAAGCCAACGATCACAGCACGACGCTATCCGCCCTACGCCCAGATCGCTGATCCCTACCAGCGTCGGCGAGCCATTGTCGATTTACACGCACAAGGTTGGTCGAATACGAGCATTGCTGCCTATCTCGAGACGCCTCGCCACCGGGTGTATGAAGTGCTCCAACGCTGGGCCAAACTCGGCCATGCGGGACTCGATGACATCCCGCAGCAGCACCCGCACAAAACGGGCATCCGGGAAATCCATGAGGTGGGCAAGCTGGTAGTGGAGAGCCCTGAACTGGGCGCCTACCGCGTGCGTGCCGCGCTGGAGCAAATCGGCATCCATCTCTCTCAGGCCACCTGTGGACGGCTGCTCGCCCTCAATCGCCCGCTCTACGGGGTGGGGAAGCCCAAAGGCGGTACGCCGCGTCAGCGCAAGGAGATGCCATTCCGGGCACAGCGTCGGCATGAGTGGTGGTCGGTCGATGTACGCTACATCGAAGAACACAATTTAGGCTTCCCAGAACCCCTCTATATGATCAGCATCTTAGAGAATTACTCGAGGGCCATCCTGGCGAGCAAGATCTCGCGCACGCAGAATCAGTGGGACTACCTTGAGGTGCTCTTTGCCGCCCTGTCCACCGCGGGCGCGCCCTCCGGCCTTGTCAGTGACGGCGGGGGGATTTTACATGTTAGCTAGGGTCTTTCTCCCAGGAAGGTGATTGATGAGGGAGCTACTCGTCTCCCTCTTTAGGTGATCATTTTCCTGGGCATATCACTCCTGAAAAGAGGACTTAGAGAACATGGCAATATCACCTGAAGAAGTACGATGGGACCTGTACCCACATGTCGCGACCCAACCCCATGCGAAGGCGTTCATCCTGTGGCTGGCGCTCAATGCTCGGCGTCCCAAAACCATCGATGCTTACGCGCGCGCCATTGACCATTTTCTGAAGACATTCCCTGAACCAGAGTGCCTGATCGAAGCGAACGAAGCTGATCTTCTGAGCTATCTGGCTTCTTTGAAGCAACGAGGGCCTCACCGACGCAAGTATGCTTTCTCACCTGATAGACACGGTGAAACTCCTCCATCTGCTCATGTAACACTGTCAGATGCGACCATTGCTCAGCGTGTCGTGGCACTCCGCCTCTTCTACGACTTTCTCATCCGGCGTCACGTTCGCTCTGACCAAATCAATCCCCTGCCGAGAGGATCACTTGGAGAATATGGAACACCTCCGAAGCGTGGTCTGGTGCCGCTTTTGCCTCATGTCCCATGGACACCTTCTGAGAACGAATGGAAGCGTTTCGTTCTGCATGTTGTCGCGCAAGCCAATGCACGCAATCGAGCGCTTCTGATTTTAACTTACGACACTGCACTCCGACGAGAAGAGGTCATGTCCCTTCGAGAGGACGATATCGATTGGCCGCGAGCGTTGGTTCATGTTCGGGCAGAAACGTCAAAATCGGGGCGAAGTCGGTCTGTGCCCTTTTCCGGTTTTACTGAACGTGTCCTCAAGCAGTATATTGCCACCGAGCGGCACATGCTCGTGACCACCTACCACGCAGAGGAACATGGTCCGCTCTTCTTGTCAGAATCGACCCAGAATCCAGGTAAGCCGCTAGCCCCAGGTGCCTTGAATGATATCGTTGAGGAGCTTCGCGTCTGTCTTCATCTTCCCCAGTTGACTCCTCATACGCTGCGGCATCATCGCTTGACGACCCTCAAACGCGCAGGCGTGGCTCTGGATGACATTGCCTTGTTCGCTGGCCACAAAGATCTTGAGACCACCCGCCTATACCTCCACATTGCTCCCGTCGAGCTTGCGCGCGAGGTTCGTGAGCGAACCAAACCGTTTGACGCCTTCATGGCCCGCTTGATTCAGGAGCATGTCCAATGAGTAAAAGTGATCACGCGGGAGGGAGAGAAGGCACCTCTTTGTGGACCATGCCTGTCGTGCCGGAGACCTACGAGCGGCATGCTCTCACAGACCAGGAAAAGAAAGCACTGAGACGCTATCTTGCTGCACGCATTGCCTCTGTTGAGCGGGCGGCCTGCTGTCAGGCTCTCCACCGACTCATCCAACCAGTCCATGACATCGCGAAGCTGCGGCACCCGGCTGACGGCGGGAAACAGAGTAGAAGTGCGGTGGTAGCATTCCTCATCAGGGAAATGGACACCCGCCAGGCCGCGTTCTGGCAATGGTCCAAGGGTGATTGGGTCGAGGTGCTCTCCGTCACACCGGGGCGAAAGCCAGCGTATTTCACTTCGCGACCCGCCTTGATTGACCTCGCGTACCTGCTCTGTGGTTTCGATCGGCTGTATGCCATCGGTCGTCTTGACTGGCTTCCCATGGCCTATGCCATCTTCGGATGTGAACTGGTTGACACGCAAATCCAGCAGTTGAGTGGCTACCTGCAAGGATCTCAAGGATTTGGATACAGTTCAACACGTGATGCGGCAGATCGATGGCAGCGAGTGATCAGCACGGTGATGCTCACCTGTCGTTCCCCATATTTTGAGGGTCTCACCCGTAAGCACCTCATGACCATTGCCGAGAATGTCGATAACTACACTTCTACAGTCATTCGCAACAGATGTGCGTTAGCGTTAGAGCGCATGGGTATTCTTGAGAGGGAAGACCTCCCCCAGCGGCAGCAACCTGATCTGCATCGGCAGCCAGAACAAGGAGCTCTCTCCCCGGTCTGGTATGCTTGGTGTTTGGCCTGGCGCGACCTGGCCGTTGGTGAATTTGCACCTGGTCGCTCGAACTACCTTGCTCACTTGTTAGCTGCTGGACGGTGGTTGGCGAAACATCATCCTGAGATCGTTTCTCCCGATCAGTGGACAGAGCAACTCGCGCTGACTTACCGCGCCGCGCTCTCTGAAGAACGCATCGGGCAGTATGCTGGGCCAACAGCGCAACAGATTCTCAAAGCGAAGGGGATCTTCGGAAAACCTCTTGGACACCGATCTATTCAGGCACGTCTGATCGCACTCCGCCGTTTCTTTAGCGATCTTCAGAAGCGCCCCCACAGTGTCCAAGGAGAGCCGGCTCGCAAGATCCCACTGCACTTCAGCCCGCATATCTCATTCACCGTGCCAGACGCCACACGACGAGCCATCGAGGACGTTGAACCGCGCGACATCGACCTCGCGATCTGGTGGAAGCTCGCGGGTGCAGCCGCACGCCTCTCTGAAAGCGATCTCTCACGCAGCCATCAATATCCGCTTTCTCTGTACCGAGCCGTCGCTTTGCTCTGGATCACTACCGCTCGCCGCCCAAATGAGCTGCAACGACTCCGGCTCGATTGTGTGCGGCGCGAGTGGGATCACGAGATGATCGACGAGGATGGGTTGCCATTGGAACCTGGAGAGGATATTCTTGAGTCTGAGGCAGGAAAGGCCGTCTGTTACTTACGGATTCCCACCAATAAATTAGATGTTAAGAGGGATTGCTTATGATATACTGATAGAACATTTGATCTCACGCAAGAGGAGGTAGAGATGTGTCCGATATGAACTGGGGCTGTTGTCCTCTGGTGGCTCAAAGCCCAACCATGAGGGCCTTCATTGAGCAGCAGGCCCGCGAGCGGAAGTCCCCGAGCACCATTGAGAACTACTCCCGTGACCTCAACGATTTCCTCTCTGCTTTTCCTGACATCCCATTTGCAGACCTGCTGGAAGCTGATGAGACCTTGATTGCCCATTACGTGGATTGGTTATGGACACGAGATGCACAGCGAGGGTCAGGAAAGTCCGCTGACCGAGGCAACATCACCTACGTGACTGGCTCGAAACTCGCCCTCTCCACCATCCGTCGTCGCATCAGCGCACTGCGCAGCTTTTACCGCTGGGCGATCCGGCTGCGGTACCGACATGATCCTCTCAATCCGGTTCGCGAAGGAGTGCGTGGGCAAGAGCGTGGCCTCGTCTCCGTTCCCCCCTCAGTTCCCTGGCTTCCAGACGAGCGCCAATGGAAGGCCATCTTGAAACATGTGCTCACCACGTTCTCAATACGAGATCAAGCCATCGTGTTGCTGGCCCATGACGGGGCATTACGACGCGAAGAGATCGTTCTGCTGCGTGTGGACGATATCGACAGGAGGACGCATACCATCACCATCCGTGCCGAAATCACGAAGAACCACATGCCGGGGATCGTTGTACTCTCCCATCCGACGTGGGCCCGTCTCAACGAGTATCTTGAGGAGGACCGTGCCGCCCTCATCAAGTACTACGGAGCTGAGGAAAACGGGCGCATTTTTTTGTCGGACTCGCATCGCAACCCCGGCCAGCCGCTCACCAAATGGACGGTCAAAGATATTTTTGATCGCATCAGCGATGCGTTGCACATTCCTCAACTCACCCCTCACAAGATGCGGCACTTGATGCTCACCGAGCTCAAACGCAGTGGCATGGAACTGCTCGACGTGAGCCGCTACGCCCGTCATCGCAGGATGAGCAGCACGGAAATCTATCTGCATACCGATCTCTCTGACCTGGCACGCCAGGTCAACAAAGTCCATGAGCGTCTTAGCAGCATGGTTTCGCAAGTGGAGGCAGAAGCACATGATGAACACTAGCACGGCTCGCCAATCAGATCTGCTCACGATACCATGGCAGATACCCATTGTCCCCGAAGCCTATCCTGGTCGCAATCCAAGACTGACGCGGAGAGAGAAAACCCTCATGAAGCAGTACCTCAAAGCTGCCGGGACACTCAGCGGCTTACATGCGAAGAGGGTGCTTGACCAACTTGCACGTTTTGACCAGCCATTTGTCGATACCATCCGGCTGGTCACACACGCAAAATATATTGCTCATGCTCGTCGTCACCTCTTTCAATATATGCTTCAGACAGAACTCGCTTTCTGGGCATGGCCGAAAGAAATCTGGATAGAAGCGATCCAAACGGCACCCAGGAAGGTACAACCTCAAGGCATTCGGCTCTGGATGACTCTCCTTGCCTACCTCTTCGGGAATTTTCTGTACGTGGGAGCCTCGACCTCCTATGTATTGATGGCAGACGCCATCTTCGGGAAGGAGAGGATGGACATGGAAGTCAGTAAATTGTATGCACCACTGGTTGGCATTGGCTACGATCAGAAGTTAGGAGAGCATCATCGTTTTCGCTGGTTGTGCGCTTTTATCCTCCTGGCGAATCACCATCCGGCACCGGAAGCTCTCTCGGCATCTGTGGTTGTTACCGTCTACGATCTCCTCGCTGACGTGGAGGGGATTGGGTGTATTCGAGGCCGTCGAGCATTGATGCAACTCCAAAGGTCGCTGTGCGAGCTGGGCATTCTTGATGAACCAGCTCTTGTAGAAGCTCCAGACAAAGCTCCAGTCTACTTGCCAACATTGTGGGAAAAGGACACCACTATCGATCCACGCTGGCTAGCATGGGTCCGGGCTTTCTATGACCAGACACCCGGTCGCCATGAGCAGAACCGTAGGGCCATCTGCTATTCATTACTCATCGCAGGAAGGTGGCTCAAAAAGACTCATCCAGAAATCGCTGAACCCGAGCAGTGGACGGAAGTTCTTGCAAACGAGTATGTCATGTATACCTGTCAGGCTTTACGTGGAGATCAGGCACTTGCCTCTTCTATGAGATATGCAAGTTTTCGAAGAACCCCTCAGAAACTCAGTCCTTCAAGCATGAGTCACCGCTTGAAAGGGCTGCGGACCTTCTTTTCTCATCTGCAAAGGCAGACTTACATTGTCGAGGGGAAGCCTCGTCCCAAACTGCAATTGCCCTGGCTGCCACAGGAGGCACTCAAAACTCCGGAGCATATCAGGGCAGGGCTCCAGCCCAATCCGAGAGATATTGCTGAGGACGCATGGTTTATTATCTGTACCCGAACTCTGTAGACCCCTTTAGCACCTTGTCTTTCACGTCGTGGATATACTCACAACGAGACATTACTCTCCTCGTTTTCCCCATTGTACCACAACGCT
>Ga0070698_100005338_pt1 | contig 14062 bp, 11 predicted proteins | sample KBSK1502metaG_FD_65477 | JGI IMG/M metagenome (GOLD analysis project Ga0070698, IMG submission 65477) | Corn, switchgrass and miscanthus rhizosphere microbial communities from Kellogg Biological Station, Michigan, USA - KBS K1-50-2 metaG | ecosystem: Host-associated > Plants > Roots >...
GCCCTGGAAGGGGACGGTACGGAGCCGCCGGAGGTCGGCCTCCCCGTCGGCCACTCAGGGCCCGCCGGGGCGCGCCGTGCCGGGAGCCGGCGTCATCTTCTGGAGCCGGAGCGTGATGGTACCGTATTGCGTGGTGCGAATCTGCACCGGAATCCGTCGCGCGTCATCGGTAATCCAGAGCCGCGCATCGGCCCGCTTCGAGAAGGTCTTGTCGCCCACAATGGGATTAAGGACCAGGCAATCCACCTTGGTCCCGTCGGGAAGGTCCATGGCCTCCCGCTTGAGGACGTTGATGACGATCGGGTTGAGCTCCGGCTTGAAGTGCCGCTCGAACCGGTAGGTCTTCCCGACTTCCAGCGGAATGGTCCGGACGAAATACAGGAACGACGCATCATCCAGCGGCTCGGCGCTGGTGGGCGTCGTGGCGCTCGCCACTCGCTGACGGTAATAGCCCGAATCGGCGAAGATTTCATACTCCCGCAGATACCGCTTGCTGTTCTCCTTGCTGTCCTGCTTGAAGCGCAGGGAGCGGAAATCGTCGACGCTGGTCCACGATTCGATGCTGCTGTTGATCTTGAAGACGAGGGCGCTGCCGTCCAGCGAGAATCGGAACAGGAACGCGGGCCGCGACCGCACCGTGTCGATCGACACCACGTGGATCGAGGCGTTTCCGACCGACAACACGCCCAGCTTGGCCGAGTAATCGAACCGCTCGCCCACGCCGAACGGATAGGTGGTCGCAGGCGCATGCGACGCCACGTGGGTCACGGCGACCTGGAGCGCTGCAAAGATCACCGTGAAGCTCATGTCGCGGCCTCCGGGGCTCGTACCGGCGCCAGGTCGATGCTTCCGCCCGCCCGCCACACTTCTCGCGCCATTTCCCATGGCCTGACCCGGCTTTCCCGGGTCCGGAGGTCGTGTCGTTCCACAACGGGAACGGTTTCGATCCGGCGGGCATGCTGCGCGGCGCGGCCGATCAGCTCGGCGTTGGCAGCCCATCCATCCGAGGTCAGCAGGGCTGTACCAGGCTGCCGAATGACGTTCTTCAAGGTCATCAACCGGAAGGCCACGAAGCCGCTGACGATATCGGTGACCCCGGGTACCCGTACCGCGCGGCGGAGCAGAAACGGAGCCCAGCGGCGTACCAGCCGCCGACCCCGCGACGGCTCACCGGAAAGAGTTGCCTCGCCCACGACCATGTCGGCGCCACTGTCGAGCCGGCGCACGAAGTCGGGGAGGAACTGCGGTCCGTGCGAAAAATCGGCCTGCATGACGATGGCGCTGTCGCGCTTGGGCCGGTCGGTTCGCTCCAGCGCCAGATGGAGGAGTTCCTCAACCGAGCGGGCATATCCCTGGCGCACCGAATGCCGCACCACAGTCAGCGGCAGAATCTTGAGGTAGGGCTCCAGGATTTCCGCCGACTGATCGGTCGAGCCGTCATCCGCCACGAAGAGCTGGTACTCGCGCGGAAACTCCTGGAAGACCTTGCGGATCTTCCAGAGCAGGAGCCCGATCGTGGGGCCCTCATCGAAGCTCGGAATACAGACGTAAATCATTTCAGGTCAACACTCTCCGTTACTGAACGATACACCGAAAGCACCCCATTTGCCATCGCCGCTGCGCTGAATTCGGTCACCTTCTCCGTGGCTGCCTTCCGGACGCTCTCCCGGAGCGGCTCCTCCCGCAATAACCGGTCTACCGAGGCGGCCAGCGCCGGGGCATTCCGGGGCTCCGAAAGCACGCCGGCTCCCCCGCCGAGCATCTCCGGAATCCCGCCTCCGCCGGTCGCCGCAATGGGGACGCCCAGTGCCATGGCATCCAGCACCGAGGTCCCGAGTCCTTCCTCCTTCGAGCTCATCACGAACACGTTCGCCGTCGCGATGAGTCGAAGCGGTTCGGTCACGTGACCCGGCAGGTGAACCCGATCCTGGAGGCCGAGGCGTCCGATTTGCGCCTCGAGCCCGCCGCGCAGCTCCCCCTCACCGGCGATCACCCAATGAAGCTCTGGTTGCCTGGATCGAAGCGCTGCCGCGGCTTCGATCAGGGTGGCGTGATCCTTGTGATCCACCAGGGCCCCGACCGACACCGCGAGCAGCCCCGCGTCCGGCAAGCCGAGCTCGGCCCGAATTGCGCCGGCCGTGGTGTTGCGCACCCGTTCTACATCGATGCCTGAATGCACCGTCACGATGCGGGATGCCGGGATCCCGTTACCCACCAGGACGCGGCGCACCGCCTCGGAAATGGCGATGACGCGATCAGCTCTGGCCCAGTAGCCGAGTCGGCGCAGGGGAAAATCCACGCGACGGGTCACCACGAACGGGGACTTGGTAACCGCAGCGGCGACGCCCGCGAGCGTGAGGGAGTGCGCATCGTGGGCATGGATCAGCGCGGGCCCTCGGCGGGCTTCCGCGATGGCCACGGCCAACGCAGCGGGGGAAAGCCCGATGCGCCAACCGACTTCCCGGACCGGCACGCCGACGGCCGTGAGCCGCTGGGCCAGCAGCGTTCCCCGGCCGGTCACCACGATCTGCTGAAGCTCCGGGTTCGCCTGGGCGAGTGCGCGGGTGAGGAGGAGCACCTGATTCTGGCCGCCGCGCCACTCCCGCGCCGAGGCGAGGTGGATGATGCGGCGGGCCGGCCGGGTCACCGGCGGAGTGAATCAGGGAAGATGGGGCAGGAGGCGTCCTCGAAGTTTGCGACGGTGGTCTGGAGTCCGATCAAAGGAAGATTACGCTCACCCGCGTTCACCCGCCCGAGCAACGGCGCACCCTGGATCGGATCGCCGTTGTAGAGGAGCACGCCTTCGGCTTTGCCTTCGGGATTCACCAGGAGGACGCCGAACCCGACCGGCGGCGACTCGGGCAGAGTGCCTTCGATGCCGACCACCAGCTCGCTGTCGGCCCGGCCGGCGATCGCGCGGAAGACCGGTCCCAGCGCCACGCGCACCGGCAGGTTTCCGGGAATGTCGGCCGGGAGCGCTGAAAGTGTCTTGCCCGGACGGGTGAATTCCTCCAGAATCAGGCTCTGTCCCGCCACCGCCGCGATGCCGCAACCGTAATTCCCTGAGCCAGAACTCTTGCAACCGATCATGAAAGTGAGCGCGGCGAGCGCGCCGAATCGCGGAATCATTGCGGGGATGCCTCCGGCACGGCTGGTGTTGGCCTGATTCCCAAAGATACATCGTAGCAGTAACATTGGACTTCACCCGCCCGTAGGCCGTGATGGGTCTCGACGAATTGCGCGCCCGTCTCGACAGCTTGCTCGCCAGCCAGGGACTCTCCAGTGACCGCCGCGCGGACGCATCCGGCCTGCACGCGGCTCTGGTGGAGTTCAAGGTCGTAGTGGGTACCCACCGGGAGGCCCTCGCCAAGGCAGAACGCGAGCTGGCCGATGAACGCCGCCAGGAAGCCGACGCCGATCGGCGGGGCCGGCTCGCCGCCGATATTGGCGATGCCGAGACGGTCCGCATCGCCACCGAGTACACCGCCCGGCATCGCGAACGGGTCCTGCTGCTCACCCGGAAGATCGAGGTGGTGCGGGACGAGCTCGCCTACGCGGAGCGGGAGTACGAGGTGCTCGCCGCCCGCTACCAGGCCGCCCGGCAAGGCATAGGCACCACCGGGCCGACGCCGGCTGTGGACCCTGCGGATCGTGAGCTCGAGGCGATGAAGGCGAAGGCGGACCGGGAGGCGAGCCAGCAGGCGGTCCAGGCGCAGCTGGAGATGCTCAAGAAGAAGCTCGGAAAGCAGTAACCGTTCACCCTATCGGGGAGCCACTCGTGGCCAAGAACCAGGACACCGCCTTCTTCGGACACCCAGCCGGTCTCTCCACCCTCTTCTTCACCGAGATGTGGGAGCGGTTCAGCTTCTACGGTCTGCGCGCCATTCTGGTCCTTTTCATGACCGCCTCGGTGGCTTCGGGCGGCCTCGGCTTCGACGTCGAGCGCACCGGCGCCATCTACGGCACCTACGCCGCCTCGGTCTATCTGATGTGCCTGCCCGGTGGTTGGGTAGCCGACAAGGTACTGGGGCTCCGGCGCTCGGTGTTCTGGGGTGGCGTGCTCATCATGCTGGGCCAGATCTCGCTCGCCATGCCCAACAGCGAGACGTTTCTCTATCCCGGCCTGATTCTGATCTCCCTGGGCACCGGGATGCTGAAGCCGAACATCTCCGCGATGGTGGGCACCCTCTACAAGCCCGACGATGTTCGCCGCGACGCCGGCTTCTCGATCTACTACATGGGCATCAACATCGGCGCCTTCGTGTCGCCGCTGATCTGCGGGTGGCTGGCCCAGGGCGAAGGGTTCCAGCGCATCCTGATCAGCGTGGGCATCAACCCCGCGCTGTCCTGGCATTTCGGCTTCGGCTTCGGCGCGTTCGGCATGGGGCTCGGGCTCCTGCAATACGTGCTGACCGGACACCGCTTGGGCGATGCCGGTATCCCGGTCTACGGATCGCCGACGCCCGAGGCGCTTTCGGCGGCCAAGCGGAAGCTCTTCATCGGGCTGGCGGTCATTCTCGCGGCCATTGGTGTCATCATCGCGCTGGCGGCGAGCGGTACGATCGCGATCACCGCCACCGGGATCGGACGGGCCACCGACTACCTCCTGATCGCCGTCGTCGTCGGATTCTTCAGCTGGCTGTTCATGGCGGGTGACTGGACCGCGAACGAGCGGAAGCGGCTGGTCGTGATCACCGTGCTCTTCCTCGGCGCCACCGTGTTCTGGGCGGCGTTCGAGCAGGCGGCGTCCACGCTTAATTTGTTCGCCCAGCGCCAAACCGAGAACACCCTCTTCGGCATCAGTTACCCCGCGAGCTGGCTCCAGGCGGTGAACGCCGGGCTCATCATCCTGTTAGCCCCGTTGGCGGGTTGGGTGTGGGTGAAGCTCGGACCGCGGGATCCCTCGAGCCCCGCCAAATTCTCGCTCGGCCTCTTCTTCCTCGGGGCGGGCTTCGCGGTGATGATCCTCGCGGCGACGGCCGCATCCAGCGGACAAAAGGTCAGCCCCCTCTGGCTCCTGCTGACGTACCTGTTCCACACGACGGGCGAGCTGTGCCTGAGCCCGGTCGGGCTCTCGGCCATGACGAAGCTGGCGCCCGCGCGGGTGGTCGGCCTGATGATGGGGGTGTGGTTCCTGGCGACCTCGATCGGCAACAAGGTCGCGGGATCGGTGGCGGGCCTTTACGAGTCCTTCTCGCTGACGTCCCTCTTCGGCGCGGTCACCGCGACGGCGTTGTTCTTCGCGGTGGTGATGGCGCTCCTGATCCGGCCGATCAAGAACATGCTGGCCCGGCCCGACTAAGGCATGATGGCCGCGCAGGCGATCCGAGCGCCGGAATTCCCGGTTGGATCGGTGCGCTGGTCGTCGGGGTCGGCGTGGATCACCAGCGACATGCCGGCGGTGCCGATGAACGCCTTGAGCCCCGCCTTGGCTTCCGCTCCCAGCACCTCGTCGATGGCCTCCGCGCGGCCATCTGCGGCAACGATGAGGTTCGGCAGATCGCCGAGGTGATGTCCCTCCGGGTTGAGAATTCCGTGCTGCTTGTTGGCGGGGTTGAGGTGGCTTCCGGCCGATTGAAAATCGGGTCCGTCGCACCGAGCGCCGGCGTGCAGGTGGGTCCCGTGGCTTCCGGGAATCAGGCCGGCGGCTTTGATGTGCACAATGATGAGGCCGTCCCTCTCCAGAACGTTCACCCGTCCGATGTCGACGCCCTGGCGGTCCCGCAGCACGCTGGTGGCCGGCGACGCGCCACCCAACCCATTACACGCAGCCGCCAGAATCACTGCCGGAAGTAATCCGAAGGGCCGCATGATCAGGGCGCCTTTCCGGGCGGCCCTCCAACCGCAAACGTCAGGGTCGCCCATTGTGAGACGTAATCGAGGCCCGGGGTCTGGGCCTTGCTCATGTGAATGAATTTGACGTACCAGGTCCCCGCGGCCACACGCGTCAGTGCGACTTCACCCGCCGCGTTGGTCGTCAGGTGGCGGACCGTGCGGCGCGCGCCGCTCGGAGTACGGCCGCCGGCCAGCACCTCCTGGCCGGCGGGAGACACGGCCCCATTCACCAGCAAGCGAAACTTCAGCGTATCGCCGGTGGCGAGCTGGTACGGATTCCGGAGCGGGATGATCTCGACCGGGTAGCCGAGCGTGGTGCCCCAGCCCTCGCTGCGCGCGGCTCCGACCTGGAAGATCACTTTCACATGCTTGGCGTACTGCTCGCGCGCCGGTTTGCCGAGCTCGCCGGCACGACGCCGCTGGGCCAGCACCGCGCCGAGCCCTTCTTCCGCGAGATAGGCATTAAACTCCTTGGCCGCGAGCGGGATTTCACTCGGTTTGGTCGACATCCCGGCTACATATGTCCCTGCGGCCTCGGTGCGCACCGCGATCGCGGTGCGGGAATTCTCCGCGCTCACCGCGGTGGTGTCGAGTCGGCGTCGTCCCGCCGGGGTCACCAGTGACAGATCGGCGATGCGCGCCCGGTCGATACTGTTCTCGCTGGTGATGAAGGTGCCGTTGAGCGCCGTCAGGCGCAGATCGGTCTGGGGCGGCACGAAGTACTCGCGCAAAGTGAGGAAGAGATCGTGCGCGGCGAGCACGGAGGTCACTGATGCGAGCAGTCCGGCTACCATCACGGTTCGCAGGCGCATGCCATCGCTCGGAGGAAGGTGGTCGCGTATTATACTGACATGCTGAGCCACACCAAATCCGCTTCACTCCTTTCCAGCGCGGCGCTGCTCGTTTCGACGGTCGCGGGCTGCGAACGCGGTGCGCCACCTGCTGAAGCGGGGTTCGTCGCCAAGTGGACGGCCACCCACTATGCGCTGGCGCGGGCGGAGCGGCTGTCCCCGCCGGTCGCGTCGCGTGCCTCGGCGTACGCGTCGATTGCGCTCTATGAGGGGTGGGCCGCGTTCTCGGACAGCCTGAAGACCATGGTGGGGCAGCTCAACGGCCTCACCGCGCTCCCGAAACCCTCTCGAGAGGAGCGCTACGATCCGGCCCTCGTGGCAATGGAGGCGCAGACGGTCGTGCTGCGAGATCTCTACCGCGAGGGATTTGCTTCGACGGAAACCGCCATCAGCGCCCTGCATGATTCGCTGCTGGCCGCGCGAGAGCTGCAGGGCGTCTCGCCCCAGGTTCGGGACCGCTCCGTCGCTTACGGGGCGGAGCTCGGCGCGGCCATCGTCGCGTGGGCCGCACAGGACGGCTTTGCCGGACGGACGCTGACCTACACTCCGCCGACCGGGCCGGGGTTGTGGGTGCCGACCGCCACCGAAGCCCAGTACCGCTCCCAGAATCTGTCGGCCGCGCGGGACTTCGTCGGCTTCGACAACCCCACCGCCGCCGCGCGCCCCGGCGAATCGGCCGATCGCTCGATCACCGTGAATCGTCCCAAGCGCCCGAACACCACGGTCCCGGGCATCAACCCCCGTTTTGCCCTCGAGCCGCACTGGGGCGAGCTCAGGACGTTCGCCCTGGCCGGCGGCGCCGACTGTCCGCCCCCACCTGCGCTCGCGTTCACGACCACGAAGGGCTCTCCGTTGTACCAGGAGGCCCTCCAGGTCTATGAGATGGGGCGGGGCCTGACCCCCGAGCAGAAGCGCGTGGCCTACTTCTGGGCCGACAATCCCGGTGAGTCGGGCACGCCGTCGGGACACTGGATGAGCGTGGTCAGCAGTCTCGCCGGCCAGTGGAATCTCTCCGCGGAGCGTACGGTCGAGGCCTATGCGCTCACCGCGATCGCGGTGGCGGACGCCTTCATCGGCTGCTGGCATGAGAAATTCGCGACCAATATCCTCAGGCCGGTGACCTACATTCAGCGCTACATCGATCCCAAGTGGCAGCCCCTCCTCAACACGCCGCCGTTCCCCACCTACACCTCGGGGCATTCCACTCAATCGGCGGCCGCGGCAGAGGTGCTGACCTCGCTGTTCGGGGACAATCGGCCTTACGACGATCCCACCCACGTGTCGCTGGGTCATCCGGTGAAACGACTCGCCTCGTTCCGCGAAGCGGCTCGCGAGGCGGGGCTGTCCCGGCTCTATGGCGGGATCCATTTCCAGATGGACAACCTGGCGGGCCGGGCCCAGGGTGAATGCATCGGCCGCGCGGTGCTCACCCGGGTGCATACTCGTACGGCACCGTGAGCACCCGCCGCGCAACGCTGCTCGCTCTCCTGGTCGCGGGGTGCTCGCGCCAGGAGCCCCCTCCTCAAGCACAGTGGAACGACGAGCCCGCCGCCCGCTGGCGCGAGCTCGTGGGGCCGGGCCGCCTGACTCCGGGATTCACCCGGCTGACGGCCTCCGCCACCGGCATCGCCTTCTCGAACACGGTGTCCGATTCGGCTTCGTACCGAAACCGGCACTTGATGGACGGTTCTGGCGTGGCCATCGGCGACGTGAACGGGGACGGACGGCCCGACGTATACCTCTGCCGCATCGAGGGAGCCAACGCGCTCTACCTGAATCAGGGAGGGTGGAGGTTCCGCGAGGCGGCGTCCGAGAGCGGGGTCGCGCTGGGGGACCGGCCCTCGACCGGTGCGGTGTTCGCGGATGTCGACGGAGACGGCGACCTCGACCTGATCGTCACCTCGATGGGAGGCCGGAATTCGCTCTTCACGAATGACGGTTCTGGCAAGTTCACCGACGCGACTACCGGTTCCGGGTTCGTGGACGAGGGGCGGGGCAGTACCACCGCGGCGCTCGCCGACGTGGACGGCGATGGAGATCTCGATCTCTACGTCGCCAACTACAAGGCGCGGACGATGCTGGATTCGCTGTCGCCGCAGGAGCGCGCCTTCGACCAGATCGTGAGAAAAGTCGGGAACACGTACGAAGTGATTCCGGAGCGCCGGGACGACTACCGCCTCAAGGACCGCCCCGAGCTTCACGGGGTCACGCTGATTCAGCGAGCCGACCCGGACTGGTTCTACCTGAACGACGGGAAGGGCCGCTTCGTCCGCGAGCCGATTGCGCATAACCCGCGATTCGTCGACCAGGACGGTGCCCAGCTCGTGGATGAACCCGAGGATTTCGGGCTGGCGGCCCGTTTCAACGACGTGAACGGCGATGGCGCGCCCGACCTGTACGTCGCCAACGACTTCGAAGATCCGGACCAGTTCTGGGTCAACGACGGCTCCGGGCATTTCCGCCTCATCGCTCGCGACGGCATCCGGCGTACCGCCAACTCGGACATGGCGATCGACTTCGCCGACATCGACCGCGACGGCGACGTGGACTTGTTCCAGGTGGACATGCTGGCCAACGACAGCCGGCGCGCCAAGACCCAGATTCCTACCCACACGCCTCTGGCCAAGCAGCCCGGGCAATCCACCGAGCGGGCCCAGTGGCAGCGCAACGCTCTGCTCGTCAACCGGGGCGACGGGACCTTTGCCGAGATCGCCGACTACGCCGGGGTCGCCGCGTCGGGCTGGTCGTGGTCGGCCATGTTCCTCGACGTGGACCTGGACGGCTACGAGGATCTCCTGATCGGGAACGGGCACACCTGGGACCTGATGGATGCCGATACCCAGGAACGGATCAAGAGCAGTGTGACCGGCGTGGGGTGGCGCGAGGAGCGGAAGCTGTATCCGCCGCTCAAGCTCCCCAACGTCGCGTTCCGCAATCGCGGGAACCTGACATTCGACGACGCGGGCGCCACGTGGCGCTGGAACACCGAGGCGGACATCTCCCATGGGATGGCGGCGGGAGACCTGGACGGCGACGGCGATCTCGACGTTGTGATCAACCGGCTCAACGCGCCGGCGGCGGTCATGCGGAACGACGCGGTGGCGCCCCGGATCGCGGTGCGGGCGATCGGGAACGCCCCCAACCGGTTCGCGATCGGCGCCCGCATTCGGGTTCTCGCGCCGGGGCAGGCCGAGCAGTCCCGGGACGTGACCGCGGGCGGACTGTACCTCTCGGGCTCCGATCAGGAGTATGCCTTCGCGGCCGGGAGCGACACCGCCCTCGCGATCGAAGTCCGGTGGCGGAACGGTACCGTGTCCCGGATTCCGAATGCGCGGCCCGGGCGGCTCTATGAGATCAGCGAATCAGCCGGCGCCGTGCACGACACCTTGTCGAGTCCCGTCCTCCCGTCCTCCCGTCCTCCCGTCCTGTTCGAGGATGTCTCCTCCCGCCTCGGAGCCAGCCACTCCGAGGAGCCGTTCAACGATTTCGTGCGGCAACCGCTGCTCGACTTCCAGCTCAGTGAGCTCGGGCCGGGCGTGAGCTGGATCGACCTCGATGGTGATGGGGATGACGATCTGGTGGTTCCCGACGGCGCCGGCGGCGAGCTGGCCTGGTACCGCAACGAGGCACGCGGCTGGTCCCGGGTCTCCCTCGGCGTTCCCGCCGGCGAGCTCGATTTCACCATGGCGCTCGGCTTACCGGATGGGAAGAGCACCGGCCTCCTGGTGGGCCGATCGACCTATCGCGTCAAGGCAATGGCCCGCGCGCTGGAGCTCGCCCCGGTGGCTCACGTTCTTCTGTCTCCGAGCGGGGGCCGGCGCGAGCTGCTCGCAGCGATCGAGCCCGACACAGCGAGCGTGGGGCCTATGGCCCTGGCCGACATCGACGGTGACTCCGATCTGGATCTCTTCGTGGGCAATCGGGTCACGCCGGGCACCTGGCCGGTTCCCCCCAGCTCGCACATGTACCTGAACCAGAACGGACGGTTCACCCGGGATCCCACCAACGAGGCCGTGCTGCGGCTCGTGGGGATGGTGTCGGGCGCGGTGTTCACCGACGCCGATGGCGACGGCCAGCCCGATCTGGTCCTCGCGACCGAGTGGGGCCCTCCCAAGCTGCTGCGCAACGACCGGGGTCGCTTCTTCGACGTCACCAAACAGTGGGGGCTGGATGCCTTCACGGGTGGATGGAAAGGCGTGAACGCTGGCGACCTCGACGGCGACGGGCGGATGGACCTGATCGCGACCAACTGGGGTCGCAACCTCCCGGTCGCGGCCGACTCGGCCAATCCGCTCAACCTCTACCTCGGCAACTTCGGCGATACGCCTGCGGTGAACTTCCTCGAAGGTCGCTACGACGCGCGGCTCAAGGCGATCGTCCCGGTCGCGGCCTTGTCCCGGATTGCCTGGGCAATGCCGGGCATCCGGAAGCGCACTCGCACCTTCGCGGATTATGCCGACGCCTCGATCGAGAAAGTGATCGGCCCGTCGTTTCCAAACGCGCTCCGCCTGCAGATGAGCGAGATGGAGCACATGGTCTTCCTCAACCGCGGCGGGCGGTTCGAGGCCCGGCCACTGCCGGCGGAGGCGCAGTGGGCGCCTGCGTTCGCCGCGGTGATCGCCGACTTCGATGGCGACGGCCGCGAAGACGCGTTCCTGGGCCAGAACTTCTCACCGATGGAAATCGGCACGCCCCGGCTCGACGCCGGACGCGGGTTACTTCTTTTGGGGGATGGGGCCGGAGGGCTGCAGCCGGTCCCGGGCCAGCGCTCCGGGATCATGATCTACGGGGACCAGCGCGGCGCGGCCGCTTCCGACTACGACGGCGATGCGCGGACCGACCTGGCGGTGTCTCAGAACGCCGGGCCGACCCGCCTGCTCCACAACCTCGGCGCGAAGCCGGGGCTCCGGGTGCGGCTGGAAGGCGGGGCCGGCAATCTGTCGGGCGTCGGAGCGGTGATGAGAGTGCGGTATGCGGATGGAGACGGTCCGGCGCGGGAAGTTCACGCCGGGTCGGGTTACTGGTCGGAGGACGGGATGGTGCAGGTGCTCGGGCTCCGAGCGGCGCCGAAATCGGTGTGGGTGCGCTGGCCGGGGGGGCAAACGACGGAGACGCCAATCCCGGCGGGGGCGACATCCCTCACAGTGAAACGGGAGTAGCCTAGGGCTCCACCGCCTCCACCGCCTTGCCGGCGGGGTGTGGGCCCGCAAGGGTCTGACGCCGGCCGGAGGGCCACACCACCTCGATGCTGGCCGCGCGGTCCGCGTCGCCCAGGCCGAAGTAGAGCGGGAGATCGCTCTGCGACAGGTATCCTGATTTCCCATCCATCCATTTGAGGATCCGCCGCCCATCGGGGAGCACCACTGTAACCCGCGCGCCGATTCCCTGCCGGTTCGAGCGGGTCCCTCTGAGGCGCACGGTGATCGCGTGCACCGGGCGCCCCTGGGCCAGGTCGCTCAGCAGCACCTGGGGCTTGCCGTAGAACTCGTTCGTCACGATGTCCAGATCGCCGTCCTTATCCAGATCCAGGACTACCGATGAGCGGGTGCCCAAGGTGCCCAGCATGGTCAGGTGGCCCTGGGCCGTCTTGCGCTGGCACTCCGGCTCCGACGCGCCGGGCCGCATGCAGACCCGGCAAGCCATGTTCTCGCGATCGGCGCCGTTGCACTCCAGCTCGAACCAGACCTTCTCGGTAACTCCGTTCGGCCGCGGCTCCAAGCCCACCAGGAACTCGCCGTGGAGGAAGCGCTTCCCCTGCTCGTTGAGCAGCAGGGCATTCGGGTGATACCGAAAGGGAAAGTTCATGCTGGAAGCGATCAGCACGTCGTCCCAGCCATCCGCGTTGACGTCGTCGACGCTGGGACCCCAGGGCCAGTAGTTCTCGGCGCCCAGTGAATCGGACACCTCCACGAAGCCGCTTGCCCGGTTGGCAAAGAGGGCGTTGCCGAACACGAAGTCCTTCATCCCGGTGGGGAAGTCCCGAGGGCTGATCTGAGGCGAGGTGGTGTCCGACTTCCGGCTTTCCGCCGCCAGGTCCCCGGTCGGGATGTTCGTCCACATATCGGAGTGCATATCGGTGACGAAGAGATCGAGCCGCCCGTCGCCATCGTAGTCGAAGACCTTCATCCCCATGGCGCCCCAGGGGGTGCGAGGGAAGTACCGCGCCGTCGCGTCGGTGAACCGCTTCCCGCCCTGGTTGAGCCAGAGGTGGTTCGCCCCCAGCATGTTGAGCACATATAGGTCGGGACGGCCGTCGTCGTTGGCGTCGATGATGCCGGCGTCCCCGCTCCAGCTCTTGTCCACCAGACCGGTTTCCCTACTGACGTCCTTGAAACGGTTCCCTCCGAGGTTCCGGTACAGGATGCTCGCCTCGGACCGCTCGGGGTGGGTGTGCCCGTGGAAGGCGTCAGGCAGCCCGATGTGATAGCCGCCCGGCCCGATCGAGTCGGTGGTGTAGACGCCGACATTGGCGACGAAGAGGTCGAGGAGGCCGTCCCCGTCGTAGTCGAAGAACACCGCGCCGGAGGAATGTCCCACGTAACCGAGGCCCGCCTGGGCGGTGGCGTCGCGGAACTTTCCGTGGCCGAGGTTCTCGAAGAACCGGTTCCCGTTGCGGACCGTGGTGACGAACAGGTCGGGGTCGCCGTCATTGTCGGTGTCGGCAAAGGACGCGGCCACCGCGATGGCGTCCGGCATGCGGAGTCCGGCCGAGTCGGTCAGGTCCGCGAAACGGCCGCCACCGAGGTTTTTCCAGAGCTCGTTGGAGCCCAGCTGGGTCACGAAATAGAGGTCGGGAAGGCTGTCACCATCCACGTCCGCCGCCGCGAGTCCGGTCCCGTGATCGTACTGGACCTTCTTGTACACCTTGCCGGCGTCGTCCACGATGCGGCTCTCGAAGCTGATGCCGCTCTCGGCAACACGGTCGGCAAAGCGGAAACCGTGGAACACCGTCGATCCGGTAGCCGCGGCGAGCTCCGCCCGCTGGCGATCCAGCAGCCAGCCCGGTGCAGATGAGCTGGTAGTGGATGGGGCCTCCGGACGGGCGCAGGCCGCCGCCCAGCAAAGGAGGGCGGAGGCCGGTAGTCGGTGCTGGTTCAGGAGAGGGTCATCGGTAAGGCTTGCTCTTGGTCCAGATCACGATCACGCCGCACCCGCCGGTCCCGGCGTACTCCCCCGGTGTCTCGCCGGCGCCCCGGTATACCTCGATCCCGTAGACGTCGCGGATGGGCACCGCGCTCGCGAACGAGCCGCCTTCGATTCCGTCGAGCCAGAAGGTTGGCACGCAGCCCCGGGAACGGGACATCGAGATCTTGCAATCGGTGATCGCGCAGTTCACATACACGCCGCGCACTCCCCGGAGCGTTTCCCCAAGGGTG
>Ga0070698_100005339_pt1 | contig 14062 bp, 12 predicted proteins | sample KBSK1502metaG_FD_65477 | JGI IMG/M metagenome (GOLD analysis project Ga0070698, IMG submission 65477) | Corn, switchgrass and miscanthus rhizosphere microbial communities from Kellogg Biological Station, Michigan, USA - KBS K1-50-2 metaG | ecosystem: Host-associated > Plants > Roots >...
GCGCGCGCAGGGCGCCATTTCTTCAGAGAAGGGCGCGCTCCTTCAGCTCCAGGTACCGCTCGACGAGCGCCGGCGACAGCTTGCCGGCGACCACGTCCAGGCCTAGCACCCCTCCCCGCCGCAGCAGCTCGAAGCTCTCGCGCCGGCTCGCCACGAACTCCTCGGCCGCCGCCCACTCATACGCGCGGTTGGTGGTGTCGATGGGTGCGTCGCGGGCGTCGAGCACCGCGGGGTCCGACATCGCGACCACGAGCACGAGGTGCCGCGCGGCGAGCCTGAGCGCATGCGCCACCAGCTCGCGAGACGCCTGGGGGTCCTGGACGTCGGTCAGGATCACCACCATCGAGCGGCGACCGACGCGCAGAGCGAGGTGCGTCATGGCGTGCCCAAAGTCGGGCTCGACGTACTGCGGCCGGATCGCATAGAGCGCCTCGGTGATGCGGCGCAGCTGCGTCGCCCCACGCTCGGGCTTGATGAAACCGGTCACCTCATCGTCGAAGGTCATCATGCCGACACGATCGCCGTAGGCCTGGGCGACCCACGCGAGCATGAGTCCCGCGTTGACGGCGTGGTCGAGCTTGTCGAGGACCCCGGCGGGCGCTGTCATCAGCCGGCCGCAGTCGATGGCGATGATCACCTGCTGCCCGCGTTCGGCCTCGACCTCGACCATCACCGGCTTGTCTCGGCGCGCCGTCGCGGTCCAGCTAACGCGGCGCACATCGTCGCCGCGCACGTAGTCGCGCAGTCCCGCGAAGGCGGTGCTCGCACCCGGGGGCCGCGCGCGGCGCATGCCCGCCATCGCGCGCAAGCCGCGGCGCAGCGACAGCTGGATGCGCTTGATGGCGACCACGTTGGGAAACACGGCCACGTCCTGCTGGTGCGCCAGCCGGACCTGGCGGCGCCACCACCCGCCGTCGCGCCACACCTGCAGGTCGACCGGGCCGAACTGGTAGGCGCCGCGCCTCGGAGAGTGGGTGACGTAGGCGAGCCTCAGGATCCCGCGTCGATCGAAGCGACCCGTCACCTCGCGAGGCGTGGCTTCCAGCTCCGCCGGCGCGTGGTCGGCGATCCGCCCCCACAGCCCCGCCGCCGCCGGGTGCTCGACGGTGACCGTCACCTCCTCCGGCTCGCCCAGCGAGAACGGCTCGGGCAGGGTCCGGCGCACGGTGTATCCGCGGCGCGCCGGCACCAGCGCCAGGTCCCGCGCGACGACTGTCACAAGGGCGACGTGGTACACGACGGCGACGACTCCAATCAGCGGCGACGCCACCGCGAGCGCGATGAGACCCGCACCTATGGCGACCGCCCAGAGCAGCTTGGGCTGGGGCGCCAGCCCCCGAAGGCCGCTCAGCGCGGCGGCACTACGCGGCCGGCCACCGCGTCGAGCACGCTGTCGGGTGTCTGGCCAGCCACCTCCGCCTCGGGCCGGAGGATCAAGCGGTGGCGGAACGCGGGCGCGAGCAGCGCCTTCACGTCGTCCGGCGTGACGAACTCATGGCCCTCGAACGCCGCGTACGCGCGCGCGCCAAGCATGAGCAGCACCTCGGCCCGGGTGCTCGCGCCAAGCGCGATCTCCGACGCGGAACGCGTAGCCGCCGCAAGGTCGACCACGTAGCGCCGGATCTTCTCGTCGACCACGACGCGCGCAACCTGCGCGCGACACGCCTCAATTTCCGGCTGACCGAGCACCGGCTCGACCCCGGCCTTGGCAGGGTCGCGCAGCTCGATCCCAGACTCCCACCGCCGCAGGACTTCCATCTCGTCGGCCGGGGACGGATAGTCGAGGCGGACCTTGAACAGGAAGCGGTCCTGCTGCGCCTCGGGCAATGGGTACGTGCCTTCGTACTCGATCGGGTTCTGGGTCGCCATCACGAAAAAGGGCGAGGGCAGCGCAAGCTGCTGGCCTTCGAGCGTGACGCCCTTCTCCTCCATCGCCTCGAGCAGCGCCGACTGCACCTTGGCAGGCGCGCGGTTGATCTCGTCGGCGAGCAGGATGTTGGTGAAGATCGGGCCGCGGCGCAGCGCGAACGTGCGCGTCGTCAGGTCGAACACCGAGGTGCCGAGGATGTCCGCCGGCATGAGGTCGGGCGTGAACTGCACGCGACCGTACTCGAGCGTCAGCGCGCGGGCGATCGCTTTGGCGAGGAGAGTCTTGCCGGTGCCCGGCACGCCCTCGAGCAGGACGTGGGCCTGCGCGATGAGCGCGATGGCGCACAGGCGTATCGCCTCGTCCTGGCCAACGATCGCCTTCGCCAGCTGCTCGCGAAACCGGGCGAAGAATTCCGTGGCACCTCCTTCCCCGCCTTGCGGGGAAGGTGGCCCGCCGCGAAGCGGCCGGCCGGATGGGGCTGGGCCGCGGGCTGAGTCCGTGCCGGTCAACGTTTGATCACCGGGTGCGCGATGTGGTGCAGGCGCCGAGCCGCGTGGAGAAGCTCGCGTTCGCCGGCGGACGCGGCGGCCAGCGAGTCCTCCACCTCTGCCAGCTCCCTGGCGACTTCCGGCGCGCGCACCCACAGAGCATTCCAGAAGCGATCGCGCGGCTGCAGCGGCAGGCCGTTATATGCGGCCACCGCACGCTCGGTCGCGTTGGCGAGCATCCCCAACGTCACGACGCGCGCGCTCGAGCGCCGCAGCAGCTCCCCGACCGCGACCGACCACTCGGCGTCCGACCGCACCACCTCGGCCGGCCGCTCCACCAATGGTCCAAACCTCCGGCCGCGCAGGAGGAGGCCGAAGAAAACCGCCACCAGGAGCCACAGCAGGCCGGCGCCCCACGGCGTGGTGACCCAGGCCTGCGGTGCGAAGTCGCTGGCGACGAGGCCGTGGTGATATTCGTCGAAGGTGACGCCCGCGTCCGCGCCCGCACCTTCGATGAGGTCCGCGAGCAGCGCCCCGTTGTCGGTCTTCTCGAGGTAGCCGTTGCACAGCACCAGCGGGTCGGCAAGCACGACGGCGTGGCCGAGGCCGAGCTTCTCCGTGTAGCCGGCTGAGTAGCCCCCGGGCGTGCGGAGGAACGTGACCTGCGACGGCGACGGAGCGAGCGGCACGATCTCGGGGCCGCCCGTGACGCTCGTGACCTGTCCGACGACGGGCGTTGCCGTATAGCGGCCGGCGTCGGCGTAGCCGTTGAACCGGGTCACCGACAGCGCGCGGTCGAGCTCGGGGTCGCCTTGCTCGGATGCGTAGACGAGCACGCCGCCGTCGCGGACCCAGTTGCGCACGGCGTCCGCCTCGGTTGCTGTGTAAGGGCTGATCGGCGTGAAGACGACCAGGACCGAGAACGGGGCCGGCGTGTCGAACGAGCCGGTCAGCTGCCTGGCCTCGTGGCCCATAGCCTGCGCGAACAGCAGGGCGGCCGAGGCGCCGTTGGCGGCGTCGCTGTTGGTGCTGTGCTCCGGAGAGTCCGCGTGAGGCTGCGCGAAGTACAGCGCGGCGGCGACGAGAAGCGCGATACCCACCGCGGCGATCCAGCCGCGGGCGGTCCTCATGCCGCGGCCGCCGTTTGGGGCCTGAAACGCTGGGCCACCTCGGCCGCGCGGCGGTACGTCGCGTCGTCGACGTCGCGTCCGCCGTAGACCGCAGCCTCGAAAGGCAGCAGCAGCGGTCGCAGGCTCGCGGAGTCAGGCGCTCGCGAAAAGATCTCGCGCACGGTGAGCGCGCTGCCTTCCCATGAGCGCTCGCCGGCGATGGTGCCGGCGACGGCCGCGCACAGCGCGCGGATCGCTCCGACCCGATCACCGGCCGCGGCCCGCCGATCGGCCTCGGCGAAGAAATCGGCCGGCGGCCGCGGACCGCCGGGAGCGACTTCCACCGAGCGGCCGAACCGGCCGCGCGACGCGCGCACCAGCACAAAGACGACGGTGGCCACCACGAGCACGCCGACGGCGTAAACCCACCACGCCGGTGGTTGGGCGCCCGCAGCCCGGCCGAACAGGAAGTGCAGGAGCTGGGAGATGCGGTCCTGGACCCACTGCACGAACCGCTCGATCAGGTTCGGCGGCCGGTGCAGCGCGTCGTACCGGCTCATCGACATCACGTCGTGCAGCCGCTGCTGCGCCAGCGCGGGATCCGGCGCGGCCATCGGCTGCAGCAGCGAGGTCAGCAATGCGCTCAGCCGCGCTCGGGCGTCGGCGTACAGCGGTGGCCGTGCCTCGAGGTCGGCGAGGATCTCGGGCTGCGAGGCGCCGGTGCCTTCCTTGAGGACATACTCCGCCTCCACCGCAGGGCCCGTGTCCGGCGCGGCGGCGCCCTGCAGCAGGTCGGTTGCGTGCTGGACCGCGTCGAAGTATTTCGGGTCCGGCTGCGAATCGGCCCGCGCACCGATCGCGGTGGCGCCGAGAACGGCGAACAGGGCGACCGCCAGGCCGGCTGCGCGCCGGCGGCCGGTCAAGAGCTCGCCGGCTGAGCGGCGAGCCGGTACGCCATCTGGAAAAGGTCGAGGGCTTCGCGGCGCACCCGCAGGTCGAAGTAGACGAGCACGATCGTGATCTGCAGCACGGGATTGACCAGGGCGTCGACGACCACGGCGATGGCGCCGGTCAGCGCCAGGAGGATGTAGGAGGACATGAAGATCGACAGCAGCGCCAGCGGCACCGCGGCGAAGGCGATGAGCGCCCAGCGCACGACCACCGAGAGGACGAAGATCAGGAGCAGGATGAGGAACGTCCGCCACCACCGACCTCGCACCAGGTTCCAGCTCCGCCCCAAAGCTGTGCCCAGGCCTATGTTCTCGACAAACATCGCCGGCACGACCGCCACCCAGCTCACCCAGATCCAGATCCACAACGGGATCAGGCAGAAGACCGCGCCCATCACGACGATGAGCACGAAGAACCCGAGCAGCGGCAGGTAGCGACGCCCCACCGCGCCGAAGATCCCGCCTGGGGTGACCGGGCGGCCGAGCGCGGACTCACACGCCGCGTAGACGACGGCGCCGAAGCCAAAGGGCAGCAGGGCGAGGTTGATGACACCGGCGGCGATCTGGGCGACCTGCGACGCGAGGTAGGTCGTGGTGTCGAGCTGCTGCGCCGGCTGGAAGATCGAACCGAAGACGGCGAAGTAATTGAACCCCGATGATGCTGCCGACGGGATGGCGAGGATCGCGGATATGCCGGCAAACAACAGGAAGTGCCTTCGGTACATGCGGAAGGTCTCGTCCAGGAGGTCGCCGATCTCGAGGGGTCGCAACCGAAGGGCGTTCGGAGGGCTCACTTATCCACACCCCGGACCGGTCCCAAAGGCATCGGCTAAGCGTTGCACGAAACAGAAGGATGGGAATTGAGTCAGGGTCCAAGCCCAGCGCCCGATGACGTAAGAGTCCTCTTCGTCGAGGACGACGGTCTGGTGGCTCAGATGTACCGGCTGAAGCTCGAGCTCGACGGTTACTGGGTCGAGGTCGCGGAGGACGGGATCGCCGCTCTTGAAAAGGCGAGGGCCCTGATGCCCGACATCATCTTCCTGGACATCAGGCTTCCCAAAAAGGACGGCCTGACCGTCCTCGAAGAGCTGCGCGCGGACCCCGCGACCGCGCGCATCCCGGTCGTCATCCTCTCGAACTGGAACGAGAAGGAGCTGGTCGAGCGCGGCGTGACGCTGGGCGCCCTGGACCACATGATCAAGAGCCAGACCACGCCGGCCCGGCTGTCCCAGCGCGTGAAGGACTGGCTGAAGAGCTAACTCTTCCCCGCTTGCGGGGAAGTGCCGCCCGAAGGGCGGCGATGGGGCCGCCCCTCCGGCCCTTCGGGCCACCTCCCCATGAATGGGGAGGAGTCTCAGGCCTTCGGTGCCGCCCCGGCCGGCTCCTTCTTCGTGTGCTTCACAGGCGTGAACTTCAGGTTGTCCTCGCCGTCGACGTCGATCTGCACGACGTCACCCCGCGCGACCTTGCCGCGCAGCAGGTGCTCGGAAAGCTGGTCTTCGATCCGGCTCGTGATCACGCGCCGCAGAGGCCTCGCGCCGTACGTGCGGTCGTAGCCCTCTTTCGCCAGCAGGTCCTTGGCCGCGTCGGTCACCTCGATCGTGATCTGCTGCTCGGCCAGGTGCTTGCTCAGCCGGTTCAGCTGGAGGTCCACGATCTCACGGATCTGGTGCGTGGTCAGGCTCTTGAAGACGACCACCGCGTCGACGCGGTTGAGGAACTCAGGGCGGAACATCCGCTTGAGCTCGTCGTCGATCTTCTGCTTCGTGTTCTGGTGGCGGCGCTCGACCTCGTCTTTCTCGTCGACTACCGACGGCTGGAAGCCCAGCGAGGTGCCCGCGGAGTTGACGTCGCGAATGCCCAGGTTCGAGGTCATGATGATCACGGTGTTCGCGAAGTTGACGATCTTGCCCTTCGCGTCGGAAAGACGCCCGTCCTCGAGGATCTGCAGCAGCATGTTGAAGACCTCGGGGTGCGCCTTCTCGATCTCGTCGAAGAGGATCACCGAGTAAGGCCGGCGGCGGACCGCCTCGGTCAGCTGGCCGCCTTCGTCGTAGCCGACGTAGCCGGGAGGAGACCCCACCAGGCGAGCGGTCGTGTGACGCTCCATGAACTCCGACATGTCGAGCTTGATCAGCGCGTCCTCGGAGTCGAACAGGTACTCGGCAAGAGCACGAGCAAGCTCGGTCTTGCCGATTCCGGTCGGGCCCAGGAAGATGAACGAGCCGATGGGCCGCCGCGGGTTCTTGAGGCCGGCGCGCGCGCGCCTGACCGCCTGCGACACGGTGATGATCGCCTCATCCTGGCCGACCATGCGCTTGTGGATCTCTTCCTCCATGCGCAGGAGGCGCGCGCTTTCTTCCTCGACCAGTCGTGAAACCGGAACACCGGTCCACGCGGCGACGATCTGCGCGATGTCCTCCTCGCCCACGTCGGGCACGGTCTCGCCCAGCTTGTCGCGCCACGCGGCTTCTTTCAACGCCAGCTTGTCCTGCAGCTTCTTGACCTTGTCGCGCACGCCGGCGGCGGCTTCGAAGTCCTGCTTGTTCACGGAGTCGTCTTGCTCCGCGCGCTGCTTGCGGATCTCCTTCTGCAGCTCCTTCAAATCCTCAGGGGTGGTCGTCAGCTTCATGCGCACACGCGCTGACGCCTCGTCGATCAGGTCGATCGCCTTGTCGGGAAGCGCGCGGTCGCTGACGTAGCGGTCGCTCAGCACCGCGGCTGAGTGAACCGCCGCATCGGTGATCACGACGCGGTGGTGCTTCTCGTAGAGGGCCTTGACGCCGTTGAGGATGTCGATTGTCTCCGCCAGCGTCGGCTGGTCGACGAACACCGGCTGGAAGCGGCGCTCGAGCGCCGCGTCCTTCTCGATGTACTTGCGGTACTCGTTGAGCGTCGTCGCGCCGATGCACTGGATCTCGCCGCGGGCGAGCGCGGGCTTGAGGATGTTGGCCGCGTCGATGGCGCCTTCGGCGGCGCCCGCCCCGACCAGCGTGTGGAGCTCGTCGATGAACAGGACGACCTCGCGGCTGGAGCGGATCTCGTCGAGGATCTTCTTAAGTCGCTCCTCAAACTCACCGCGGTACTTGGTGCCCGCGACCAGCGCGCCCATGTCCAGCGTGAGCACCCGCTTGTGCTGCAGGGACTCGGGCACGTTGCCCAGGTTGATCTGCTGCGCCAGGCCTTCGGCGATGGCGGTCTTGCCGACGCCGGGCTCGCCGATCAATGCCGGGTTGTTCTTGGTGCGCCGGCTCAGGATCTGGATGACACGCTCGATCTCCGTCTCCCGCCCGATCACGGGGTCGAGCTGGTTGCGGCGCGCAAGCTCGGTGAGGTCGCGGCCGAACTGGTCGAGGAGAGGCGTCTTGGACGGCTTCTTCGGGGCCGGCTCAGCTTCGGTTTCGGCGCTCGAGTCGTGCAGCAGGCGCTCGATCTCGGTGCGTACCTTCTCGAGGTTCGCGCCGAGGTCTTCGAGCACGTGCGCCGCGATGCCCTCGCCTTCGATCAACAGGCCAAGCAGGAGATGCTCGGTCCCGACGTAGTTGTGACCCATGCGCCGCGCCTCTTCGAAGGAGATCTCGATCACCTTCTTCACGCGCGACGTCGGGATGATCTGCTGGATGATGATCCGCTCGTTGCGGCCGAGGACAGACTCGATCGTCTGCCGGACCTTGCCGATCTCTACGCCGAGGTTGTTGAGTACCTTGGCGGCGAGGCCTTCACCTTCGCGCAGAAGTCCCAGGAGCAGGTGCTCGGTCCCGATATAGCTGTGGTGCGATCGTTCTGCTTCTTCTTGTGCGAGCGTGAGAACTTTCTTGGCCCGCTCTGTGAATCTCTCAAACGGATACAAGACCCTTTCCTCCTGGACTCCTTTCTACGACTGCTTGGTGGGGCCAGCACCTCCTCTAACGTTTCAGCGGTACCGGTTGGTACCTCCGCACCTAATATAGCGTCCAACTCCGCAACCCGATTTCAGTTATGAGGAGGTGTGTTTGAGGCACCTTCTCGAGCGGAGCGGCGGTTTCATCCCTCCCCTGGCGGCCCTGGCGCTGCCCGTCGTCTCTTTACCCATCGCGAGCGATTCCTACATCCTCCCGCGCGCTTCGCTCGTCATCGCCGCTGCTTGCCTGGGCGCCGGCGTCGCCTTTCTGATCCCCGGCCGGCCAAGTTTGGGCTCACTGCGCCTCCCCCTCATCGCCGCCGCGGCGGCGGCATTGCTGGCCTTCGCCTTCTCCATCTCCTGGCCGCTGAGCCTGGCGGGGTCCTACACACGGTACGAGTCCCTGCCGATGCGCCTCGCCTACCTGGGCCTCGCCGCGTCGGCCGTCTGGCTGCTCCGCACCACCCGCCAGCGGGAGCTGGTCGGCGCCGGCTTCGTCGCCGGCACGACGGTGGTCGCCTTCAAGGCGTGGCTGCAGTGGTTCCAACACGCGCCGTTTCGCCCGGACGGCGATCTCGGCAACGCGAACCTGCTCGCGGCGCTGATCGTGATGGCCATCCCCATCGCCATCGACCGGGGCGTCCGGAGCCGGCGCCTGACCGGCGCGTGGGCGGTCGCGATCGTGATCATGCTCGCCGGCCTCATCGTCACCACGTCGCGGAGTGGCGCCCTCGGCCTGGTGGCCGGCTGCGCGGTGTGGCTGACGCTTTCCGTCCCTGCTAGGGCGCGGATCCCGGTTGGGGTTGTGTCAGGCGCCGGGCTGGTGGCCGCGCTCTCGTTTGTCCTGCTGTCGCCGCTCCGGGCGCTCAACGACGACCCTCCGGAGCTGCGCTTCAACCTCTGGCAGGACGCGCTGCGCCTGATCGCGGCACGACCGGTGACCGGCTGGGGCGAGGACGCCACCGGGCTCGCGTTTGGGCACTTCCTCAGCCGCGACTACGCCGGGCTGGTCACGTTCGACCGGGTGCACTCGGGGCTGCTCGAGATCACGGCCACCCAGGGGGTGATCGGCCTGGCGGCGCTGGGCTGGGCGGTGTTCGTCGTGGCGCTGGCCGCGTGGCGCGGGCGGGCCGAGCCCGGCGTGGCGGGGCTGGCGGGGGCGCTCACCGGCTACACGGTGTGGGTGCTCTTCAACTTCGACTGGGCGCCGGCCACCGGGGCGTTCTGGCTGGTGGCTGGAACGCTCTGGTCGGCAGCTCTTCCCCGCCTGCGGGGAAGTCCCGCCCCTCCGTCGCCTGCGGCGACACCTCCCCACAGGTGGGGAGGAGTTATCGCTGCGGGCCTGGTGCTTGCCGCGGTCGTCTTTGCGGTCCTCCCCATTCTTGCCGACGTCTGGTACGTCCACGGCCGCTCCGACCTCGCCGTCAAGGCCGACCCTCTGCAGGCGCAGTACCACTGGGCCATCGGCACGGTCGACGAGCTGCGGAGGGCGGCCGAGCTTGGCGAGACCGAGCCCGGCATGTACGTTCAGCTAGGCGACCTCGAAGCGAGGAGCGGTGACAGGAACGCGGCCCGGGCGGCGTACAGACGCGCGCTGGAGATCGCCCCCTTCTACACGCCGGCCAGGCAGCGCCTCGCCGCGCTCGGCACCTGAACGAACGCAGGCCGATGCCCTTGCGAGCGGGTCCGGCTAGCTACTCCTCGTCTTCGGTCGGGTACTCGTGCGCCCGCTCGCTGCGCGCTCCCACCGTCGCGGGTGGCGCCGACAGCTGCTTCAGGCTCAGCGAGATCCGGCGCCGCGCGGTGTCGATCCCGATCACCTTCACCTGCACCGTCTCCCCGACCTTCAGCACGTCCTCGGTCCGCTCGACGTGGTCCCACGAGAGCTCCGAGATGTGAAGCAAGCCCTCGATGCCGGGCATGATCTGCAAGAAGGCGCCGTACTTCTTCGTCTTCGTGACCTGGCCCTCGACGATCGAGCCGACGGGCATCGACTGCACGAGCCGCTCCCACGGGTCCTGCTGCAGCTGCCGCAGAGAGAGCGAGATTCGCGTCTGCTCAGGGTCGAGCTTGATCACCTTGACGGTGACCTCCTCGCCCAGCTGCAGGACGTCCGTGACCTTGGACACCCGGTCCCACGACAGCTCTGAGATGTGGATCAGGCCGTCCGCGCCGCCGATGTCGACGAACGCGCCGTAGCTCGTGATCCCGGACACCGTGCCCTTGACGGTGGTCCCGGTCTGCAGCCGGCTGAACAGCTCCTCACGCTTGCGCGCTCGGTCCTCGTCCTCCGCCGCCTTCTGGCTGACGATCAGCCGGTTGCGCTTGCGGTTGACCTCGAGGATCTTGACCGGGATCCGCTTGCCGACCAGCGACTCGAGGCTGCCGGCGTAGGCGCGCGCGACCTGGCTCGAGGGCAAAAAGCCGCGCAGGCCGAGGATGTTGACGATCAGCCCGCCCTTGTTCTGCTCGCGGACGTCGGCGTCGATGACCGTCCCGTCGGTCTGCTTCTCCGCCGCCACCAGCCACGTGGTCTCGGCGCGCGCCCGGCGAAGCGAAAGGACGACGTTGCCCTCTTCGTTCTCGGGCTGCAGCACGTAGACCTTGATCTGGTCGCCTGGCTCCAGGCCCGCGGAGTCCACCTCCCCGCGCAGCCCGAGCTCCTTGCTCGAGATGACGCCTTCCGCCTTGGCGCCGATGTCGACCAGAACCTCATCTGGGTCGACCCGGACGACGATCCCATCCACGATGTCCCCGTGGTTGGGGGTTTTGAAGGCCTCCTCCTCGTAGTGGAGGTAGTCCTCCATGGTCATCGCACCCGATGAATCCTGGTCGGTCCCCTCCTCGTTTTCGGTCAGGACGGCACCAGACTCAGTACCCAAATTACGAACCCCCTAGAAGTTATTGGTGTGGTGTTGGTCGTCAGAACGGCCTCCGCCAAAACGAGCGCCAATTGTACCGCAAAAAAGTCGCCTACCCGGGAAGCGGTTTTGACACGTCGTGGTTGTCGATCAGCCTCGTTTTGCCCACCCGGACGGCCACCACGGCGAGCGTCCCAGGCTTCTGAAAGGTAGCCGGCCCAAAGGTTTCCGGATCGACGAGCTCGGCGTATTCGAGCTGAACGAGCGGCTCGAGGGCCAGGCGGGCGGCAATGCGAGCGCGCAGCTTCACCGGGTCGCGCTCCCCCGCCGCGTACGCTTCCGCGGCGTCGCGGAGCGCGCCGCTGATGGCGGCGGCCGCGTTCCGCTCCTCCGTGCTCAGGTACACGTTGCGCGAGCTGAGCGCCAGGCCATCGGGCTCGCGCACCGTCGGCACGACGACGATCTCGACGCCGAGGTCGAGGTCGCGCACGAGGCGCTTGACGACCGCGACCTGCTGCGCGTCCTTCTGGCCGAAGTAGGCGCGGTCCGGCTGCACGGCGGCGAGAAGCTTGGTGACCACTGTGGCGACGCCTTCGAAGTGGCCGGGCCGTGCGGCCCCCTCGAGCGCGTCGGTCACGCCGCCGACGCGGACTCGCGTGCTCGCGTCAGGCGGGTACATGACGTCGCGGGCCGGCCGGTAGACGGCGTCCACCTCCGCCTCCTCGAGCAGCTTGCGGTCGCGCTCCCAGTCGCGGGGGTAGCGATCGAGGTCCTCGTTCGGCCCGAACTGGATCGGGTTCACGAAGTGACTCACGACGACGACGTCGTTCTGGGCGCGTGCCGTCTCCACCAGTCGCATGTGGCCGGCGTGAAGCGCTCCCATCGTCGGCACGAGGCCGATCGACCTCTTCTCCCGACGCCACCGGCGCGACGCATCGAGCATCGCGCCCGGCTTTTCAATTACGAGCAGGGCGCCGGAGGCGCGGACCGCCGGCGGCCACGCCTCAGCCGCCGTACCTGGCCTCCGTGGGGTCTTTCGCGGGCGCGGAGCCGTTGGTCGTGTACTCGTGCTCCGGCCCCGGGAACGTCCCGCTGCGCACGTCCTCGATGTACGCGGTGGCGGCGCGGGCGATCTCCTCGGCGAGATTGGCGTACCGCTTGACGAACTTGGGCGCCTTGCCGGTCGTCAGGCCGACGAAATCGTGGAACACCAGGACCTGACCGTCGGTCGCCGGCCCAGCGCCGATGCCGATCGTCGGGATCCGCAGCTCTTGAGTGATCTCTGCGCCGAGCTTGCTGGGCACGCCCTCGAGCACGATGCTGAACGCACCGGCGTCCTGCAGGGCGCGGGCGTCGGCCTTGATCCGCGCCGCCTGCTTGTCGGTCTTGCCCTGGACCTTGAATCCGCCCATCTGGTGGACGGACTGCGGAGTCAGACCGAGGTGCCCCATGACGGGGATTCCGGCCTCAGTCAGGCGCCGGGTGATATCGACCACGCGGCCGGCCCCCTCGAGCTTGACGCCATGCATGCCGGCCTCCTGGATGAAACGGCCCGCGTTGGCGACCGCCTGGTCGCTGGACACCTGGTAGGACATGAACGGCATGTCGCCGATCAGCAGCGCCTGGCGCGCCCCGCGCGACACGGCCTTGGCGTGATGGACCATGTCGTCCATCGTCACCGGCAGCGTCGTCGGGTGGCCGAGCACCACCATGCCCAGGCTGTCGCCCACGAGCAGGATTGGGATTCCGGCCTCGTCGAGGATGCGGGCGGTCAGGAAGTCGTAGGCGGTGAGCATGGCGAAGTGCCTGCCTTCGTCTTTGAACCGCTGGACGTCCAGCACAGTGGTCATCGCCGGCCTCTCCTTCGGGTCGCTGCCACTTTCCGGGTCAGCGCCCTTCTGGTCCGCTCGGCCGCCGCGGGATCGAGTCCCGCCTTGCTGGCGATGTCGAGTGCGACCAGGCCGAGCATACGATAAAGGTCGGGGTTGTCCACAGCCTCCAGGTGCCGCCTGACGGTGTCGGCGTCACCCCTGCGGATCGGTCCCGTGAGCGCGGCCACGGTGCCTCGCTTGTGGATGTTCGCGACCGCGCCGTCGACCAGCGGCAGCAGGGCGCGGGTTGCCTCCTCCTCGCTCCACCCGATCTCGCCGAGCAGCCGCACACCTTCGGCGACCACCACGTCGACGAAGTTCGACGCGAACACCGCGGCGGCGTGATAGCGGACGCGCTGATCGTCGTGCACGTCCTTGGGACGAGCTCCCAACCTCCGCGCGAGAGCGGCCAGCCGGCGCCGCAAGGCAGGCGCGGTCGCGTCGACGGCCACGGTGATGCCGCGAAACGCGGATGGATCGCGCGGGAAGGGGAACGACTGCAGCGGGTGAAACGAGCCGCGGGGGTTTTCCGCGAGCGCGTCCAGGACGTCGAGGCCGAGCGCTCCGCTGAGATGCACGACCGCCAGGTCTTGCGGCGGCGCCATCGCCGCGACTCGACCAGCCATCTCGCTGACCACCGAGTCGGGCACGGCGAGGAACAGAACGCCTCCCCTCGGCATGCGAAAGCCTGCGCGTGCCGGGACAAGACGCGCGTGCAGGGCGCGCGCGAGGCTGCGGCCTAGGTTCCCGCGCCCCGCAACGGTAAGGGTGTCTACGAAGCCGAGGAGCTCGCGGCGGCCGGAGCTTGCGGCTCCTCGGCGGCGAGGATCTCGTCGAGCTCTTTGCCGTCGATCGTCTCGACGACCTTGAGGCGCTCGACCACCGCGTCCATCTTGCCGCGCTGCTTGGTCAAGATCGCCTTGGCGGTCTGGTAGCCGTGGTTGATGATGCTGCGGATCTCCTCATCGATGACCGCGGCGACCTCTTCCGAGTAAGTCCGCTGCTCACCCAGGTCACGCCCGAGGAAGACGAG
>Ga0070698_100005340_pt1 | contig 14060 bp, 13 predicted proteins | sample KBSK1502metaG_FD_65477 | JGI IMG/M metagenome (GOLD analysis project Ga0070698, IMG submission 65477) | Corn, switchgrass and miscanthus rhizosphere microbial communities from Kellogg Biological Station, Michigan, USA - KBS K1-50-2 metaG | ecosystem: Host-associated > Plants > Roots >...
GCGCTGTTCGGGATGTTCTTCTTCCTGACCCTGTTCGTGCAGGAGGTGCTGGGCTACAGCCCGCTGCGCGCCGGGCTGGCGTTCCTGCCGGTCAGCGCGGTGATCATCGTCGTGGCGCAGGTGGTGGCGCGGCTGCTGCCGGTGGTGGGGCCCAAGCGGTTCATGGTCGCCGGGACGCTGGCGGCCACCGTCGGGCTGGCCTGGCTGTCGAGGATCACGGTGGACACCGGCTACCTCGACGGGATCCTCGGGCCGATGCTGGTGTTCGGGCTGGGGATGGGCCTGCTGTTCGTGCCGCTGACGCTCACGGCGGTCTCGGGCGTCTCCCGCGAGGAGACGGGCGCGGCCTCCAGCCTGCTGAACGTCATGCAGCAGGTCGGCGGGTCGCTGGGGCTGTCGATCCTGGTCACCGTGTTCGGCACCGCCAGCCGCAACGAGGCCGCCGATCAGGTTCACAGGTTCCTGTCGACCGCGACACCGGCGATGCGCGCCCAGTTCCAGCGGACCGGCCAGCTCCCGCCGGCCTTCGCGCACCAGGTACTCTCGCACGGCATCTCGACCGCCTTCGAGTTCGCGGTCCTGTTCATGCTCGCCGCGCTGGTCGTCAGCGTGGTGGTCATCCGCGCCACAGCGTCGGCGCCACCGGCTGGCGCGACCGCCCAGCCGGCCGCCGACACCGCCGCCGGCTAAGCGGTCTCCCAGAAGTCTTGCCCGTAACCTCGGGACCTTGACAGTGGATCGATGTCGGCAAGGTGAGCAGGCGGCGCGCGGTGGTGGCTCGCCCAACTCCGATCGCGGCGGCGTGGCCGCCAGGAAGGCGCTCTGGCGCGGGTCGTCTACCGAGTGGATGCGTGGCTGGGTGGTTCTGGCGTCAAGGATGGTGGGCGGTCAGAGTGTCAAGCACAGTGGTGAGCTGCTGCTGGACCCCAGCGCCGCGGAGCCAGACGACGAGCCGGCCGTCGCGGTCCAGCACCAAGGTGGCTGGGACCGCGTCCACGCCCTGTCGCCGCGTGAGCGAGCCCGCCGGGTCCCATAGCACCGGGTAGGCGACGGCTGCCTGCTGGCGGAACTGGCGCGCGGCTGCGGCGCTGTCATTGGTGTCGACCGCGGCGAACCGCACCCCCCTGGGCTGATAGGCGCTGGCAAGGTGGTTGAGCACCTGCTGGTAGGACCGGCACGGCCCGCACCATGATGCGGTCACGTTGACCACCACTGGCCTGCCGCGTGCCGACAGCGACGACCAGCGGCCACCGTCGAGCAGCTGGCCGCTAACCACCACCGGCCGACCCGGCGCCCGCGTCTGCCCCTGAGCTTGCGAAGTGGTCGCCGGTGGGCCTGCCACCGGCCGGACCGGCAGCATGGGCCGGTCGCGCGCCACCAGCACGACCGCGAGGGCCAGCAGCGGCACCGCCGCCAACAGGACGACAGCTCGGCGGCGACGCCGCCGCCCCCGGCGGCACACCACCGCAGGCTCGGGCGGGCTGGCCAGCTCCGCTGCTTGGCCGATCAGGTCATCAAGGCGCCAGTCCAACTGCTTATCGAGCATCACGGGTCTCCTGTTGTTCCTCGGCCAGCAACCCCGCCAGCCTCGCCCGACCCCGGGCCAGCCAGCTCTTCACCGTCCCGACCGGCACCCCCAACTCCCCGGCGATCTGCGCCACCGGCAGCCCCACTCCGTGGTGCAACACCAGCACCTGCCGGTGGCGCAGCGGCAGCCGGGCCAACGCCTGCAGCAGCGCGACCCGGTCCGGCGACAGCGCCGGCACCTGCGCCGGCGGGCCCAGCCGCGTCACGACCAGCAGCCGCCGGCGGGCTCGGCGCAGCCCGCTGATCGCCAGGTTGAACGCGACCCGGCGCACCCAGGCCTCCGGTACCTCGAACTGGCGAAGATGCGCCCAGCGAGTCGACGCCCGCGCGAACGCCTCCTGTGCCACGTCCTCGGCGTCGTGCAGATCCCCGGTCACCGCGAGCAGCTGCCCCACCAGCCGCGGGTACACCGCCGCGTAGAACCGCGCGAAGCTGTCGTCGGTCGCCATGGCATCCCTTCGGGGTCGGCCACCCACGTCCTACACGCCCGGCCACGACCCCCGGTTGCAGCCGCAACCCGCCAAATCTTCGAGCGACGTTATGGACAACACTTCTGGCCTCTTGCTCAGGTCCGTACAACCAGGAAGAGGGAGCCGACCACCACCAGGGCGGCGCCGAGGAGGATCCGCGCGGTGATCGGCTCCTCCTGGCGGCCGGCCAGCGGCGGGGCGACCAGGATGACCGTGGGCACCGACAGCAGGCCGAGGGCCAGGACGACGGCCACCGGGCTGGACGCCAGCGCCTCCCAGCGAGTCCAGGTGGACAACCCGACCAGCACCCCGGCCGCCAGCTTGAGGGAGAGTGCGTCCCACCTCGGTGGGTCGCCTAGCCCGCGCCCGCGCCGCAACGCCACCACCGCCCCCTGCGGGATGGTGGCGGCGAGCATGCTGATGGTGACGCCGAGCCCCGGGGATGGCACCTGCGCAAGGCCCTCGCGGATCAGCAGCGGGCTGATCGCCCAGCAGGCCGCCGTGCCGAGCCCGAACAGCGAGCCCCGCCAGCTCGCCCCCGTGAGCCCCGCCGCGGCCACCGCGCTGGCGCTGCCCGAGCCTCCGGTCGCCGTGGTGCCGCCCGAGCAGCCGACTGCGCCGACGCCGCGCGGGCCGCTGGCCGCGCCGGTGCCGACGGTGACGTAGACGCCGGCGACGATCAGGGCCATGGCAAGGACGGTGACGGCGCCGGGGACTTCGCCGAGGGTCACGGCGGCCAGGATGGTGCCGAACAGCGGCGTGGCGGCGAGCAGCGGGCTGGTGCGGGCCGCGCCGATGCGCTTCTGGCTGGCGTTCAGGAGCGTCCAGCCGACGCAGAAGTGGATCAGCCCGGCGCCGAGGAAGGCGGCCAGCGCCACCGGTGAGACGGCGCGCAGCTGGCTCAGGTCCTCGGTGGCCAGGGTGCCGGCCAGCAGCACCACGCTGGACACGGCGAGCTGCAGGAAGGTCGACTGCCACACGTCCAGGCCGCGGACGGCCTGGCGGTTGACGCTCTGGAACAACCCGAACCCGACTCCCGCGACTGTCGCCCAGACAGCCCCGCTCATACCCGCCCGGTGCGGCTGATGGTCCCGCCCAGGTAAAGGTCGGCGATCTCGGGGTTGTCGAGCACCTCCCGAGGCGGGCCGGCCAGGCGCACCCGGCCGCTCTCCATCACCACGGCCCAGGTGGCGGCGCCGAGCCCGACGCGCACGTTCTGCTCCACCAGCAGGATGGTCACGCCCTGCTCGTTCAGCAGCTTCACCAGGTCGTAGACCTGCCGCAGGCTGGCGGGGTCCAGACCCAGCGATGGCTCGTCCAGCAGCACCACGGTCGGCTCCACCATCAGCGAGCGCGCGAACTCGACCAGGCGCCGCTGGCCGCCGGAGAGGTTGCCGGCCCGCCGGTCGGCCCACTCGCCCAGGACCGGCAGGGTCTCCACGACCCGCTGGTAGCGGCGCCGCACCAGCGACCGGTCGCGACGCAGCACCCAGGCGCCCATGAGCACGTTCTCGCGCACGCTCAGGCTCGGGAACAGCCCGCCGTGCTGGGGAACCTGCACGACGCCGTGCTCCAGCACGCCGGCGGGGTCAAGGCCGCCGATCGCCCGGCCGTCCAGCGTGATCGTGCCCTTGCGCGGCGGCAGCAGCCCGCTCACCGCGCGCAGCACCGTGGACTTGCCGGCGCCGTTGGGCCCGACGATGCAGGTGATCGAGCCGAGGTCGACCCGCAGGTCGACGCCCTGCAGCACGTCGCCGCCGCCGTAGCCGGCCACGACCCCCTGGAGCTGGAGCACGCCGCCGCCCATCACCGCTCCCGTCCCACCGGAGCGTCCCCCTTGGGGTTCCCCGGGCCCCGCGGGCCTGCGGGGGCGTCCTCCTGGAGTTCCGCGGGCCCCCGCGGCAGTCGCTCGGTGGCGCTCCCGTCGCCGCCGAGGTAGGCGCCGAGCACCTCGGGGTCGCGCTGGATCGCCTCGGGCGGGCCCTGCGCGATGGTGCGGCCGGCCGCCAGCACCACCACCGGGTCGCACAGCTCCAGCACCAGCGGCATGTTGTGCTCGACCACCAGGAAGCTGATGCCCTCCCTGTTGAGCTGGCGGATCAGGTCGGCGAGGTGCTGGATGAGGCTGGGGTTGACGCCGCCGGCCGGCTCGTCGAGCAGGATGAGCCTGGGCTCCAGCATCAGCACCTGGGCCAGCTCCACCAGCTTCTGCTGGCCGAAGGAGAGCGTTCCGGCGGTGCGGTCGCCGAAGGAGCCGAGCCCGACCAGATCGAGCAGCTCCCGGGCGCGCGCCGCCTCGGCCCCGCTGGTGCCGCCGGAGGCCAGGTGGCGCAGGGAGAAATGCCTGAGCGGCGCCACTACGTTCTCGAGCACGGTGAGCTGCTTGAACAGCCGGGTGATCTGGAAGGTGCGGCCGATGCCCAGCGCCGGCCGCTCCCAGGAGCGGAGCTGGTCGATGCGCCGGCTGCTGAAGCGGACCTCGCCGCCCGCGCCGGGAATGGTGCCGCTGACCAGGTTGAACACGGTGGTCTTGCCGGAGCCGTTGGGACCGATCAGCCCGGTGATGGTCCCCTCTCGGACCGAGAAGGTGCAGCCGTCCAGCGCGGTGAGCCCCCCGAACCGCTTGGAGAGCCCCCGGATCTCCAAGATCGGCACGCGCTCGGGTTCCGGCTCGCGGTCGGCCTCGGACACCCGCACCGCCGAGGCGGGAGCCCGGGCGGCCGACTCCCCCGGTGGGGCGGTGCCCACCGGCTCGGCCGGCTCGTCGGGCGCCGCCCGCGCCCCGGGCTCGGCGGGCGCCTCGGCCTGGCCGTTGGCCGCCGGCGCGGCGGGCACCGTGGCCAGGCGGACGGGCTGCTCGATGAAGGGCACCGTGCTGCCCCGCTCGCGCCATCGCCGCACCGCGTTCCGCACGGTTGGGATGATGCCGCTCGGCATGATCACCACGACCAGGGCGAGCAGACCGCCGAACACCAGCAGCCGGGCGCCGAGCTGGGTCCCGAAGTAGTTGTTGACGACCTCGCTCAGCGGCTGGAGCAGGAACGCGCCCAGCACCGGGCCCCACACGGTCCCGCGGCCGCCGAGCAGCGCGGCCAGCACGATCTGCACGCTGATCAGGATGTCGAACATGCCGCGCGGGTCGATGAAAGTCAGGAAGTAGCCGTCGATGCCGCCGGCGATGCCGATCAGCACGGCGCTGACCACGAAGCCGATCAGCTTGTAGGCAGGGGTGCGGATGCCGATCGCCGCGGCCTTGCCCTCGTCCTCGCGGATGGCCAGCAGCCCGGCGCCCAGCTTGCTGCGCCGGACCCAGGCCGCCAGCGCGACCGACAGCACCGCCAGGGCCAGCATCGCGTAGTAGAACGGCAGCTCGCCGAGGTCGCGGCTCCAGGTAGGCAGCGGCAGCGTGATCCCCGCCGACCCGCCGGTGATGCTCCGCAGGTTGAGCGCCAGCGTCTGCATCAGGAACAGGAAGGCGATGGTGATGATCACGAAAGCGTGGCCACGCGCGCGCATCGCCACCAGCCCGAGGATCGCCGCCAGCACGGCCGCCGCGACCCCGCCCAGGGGCGCCAGCAGGAACGGCGAGACCTCCAAGTGCTTGGAAAGGATGCCCACGGTGTACGCGCCGACGCCGATGAACGCGCTCTGGCCCAGCGAGACGTAACCGGCGAACCCAGAAATGATGTTCCAGCCGCTGGAGCTCACCACCAGCAGAAAGGTGAGGATCGCCACCGTCTGGATGTAGAGGTTGTCGACGATCGCCAGCGGTCCCAGCGCCAGCACCAGCACGCCGGCCGTCACCGCCGCCGGCCGTACCCAGGCGGGCACGCGCGAGCCGCCGGCGGCCCGCTCCGCGGCCACCGCGCCCGCACGGCTCACGCGGCCACGTCCTCACGCAGCCGCGAGCCGGCGATGCCCTGCGGGCGCACCAGCAGCACGACCATGATCACCACGTAGAACACCACCAGCGACCAGCGCGGCGAGACGTAGGCGGAGGTGACGTTCTCGGCCACGCCGAGCAGCAGCGCGCCGATCACCGCCCCGGGCAGGCTGCCCATGCCGCCGAGCACGATGATCCCCAGCAGCTTGGAGATCCACACGTAGTGCGAGGCCGGGAAGACCGGCTGCAGGATCGACAGGATCGAGCCGCCAGCTCCCGTGGTGGCGACGCCGATCGCGAAGGTGAGCGCGGCGACGTCCACCACGCGCACCCCCACGAGCTGGGCTCCCTGCAGGTTCTCCGCCGACGCCCGGATGGCCCTGCCGGTCCACGTCCTGGTGAGCACCAGGTACAGCAGCCCCAGCACCACCACGGCGGTCAGGCAGCCGGCGGCCAGCCCCTTGGGGAGGAACAGGCCGCCGACGTGGAACGAGGAGGCGAAGTAGCTGGGCGTGACCGAGCGGAAGACATTGCGCCAGATGAGCCCCATGAACCCCTCGATCGCGATCGCGAGCGCGAAGGTCAGCAGCACGGTCATGGCCTCCGGCGCGGCGCGCACCCGGGCGAGCAGCCCGCGGTACAGGAGCCAGCCGACGCCGAACATCAGCGGCGTCGTCACCACGATCGCCAGCAACGGGTCCAGCCCCGTGCGCCGCCAGATCTCGAAGGTGAACAGCGCCGCCAGGATCAGCAGAGCTCCCTGGGCGACGTTGATGATCCGCATCACCCCGAACACCAGCGTCAGGCCGGAGGCCAGCAGTGCGTAGACACCGCCGGTCAGCAGACCGAGCAGGACCGTCTGAGCAAGCTTCATCGCAGGGCGGCGCCTATCCCTGTCCCCCCCAGTTGGGCTTGGGGAACACGATCTTCTGGCTGGTCGCGACGTTCTGCGGCAGCACCACCTGTGCCGCGCCGGACTGCCACTGCGCCAGGATGAAGGCCTGCTGCGGCGCACCTCTCTCGTCCCACGACAGTGGGCCGAGGATGGTGTCGACCTTGTTGTTGTGCAGCCAATCCGAGAGCTTGGCCTGGTCGTCGACCGAGCCGACCGCCTGGACAGCCGCCTGCAGCACCTGCGCCGCGGCGAACGAGTCGGCCGCGTCCTCCTCCGGAACACCGCCGAACTTGGTCTGGTAGGCCTGGAGGAACTCCTGGTTCAGCGGGTACTTGGCGGCTGGGCTCCAGCTCACCGCGTAGAACACGCCCTCGGTGTTGGCGGCGCCGACGCTCTTGGAGTACTGGTCGCCGTTGGATGGCGCCGAGGTCTGGAACATCGCCTTGGGACTGTAGCCGGCCTTCACCAGCGACCGGACCAGCCCGACGCCGTCCTCGAACACCGCGCCCTGCGCGATCAGGTCGGGCTTGGCGTTCTTGATGTCACTGGCGATGGTGTCGAAGTTGCTGGTGTCGGCCGGGTAGACCTTGCCGTACACGGTCTTGATCCCCGCGGCCTCCAGTTGGTCCTTGATACCGTTGACCACCGGCTGGGCGAACGGGTCGTCCTGCGTCGGGTACGCGGCCGTCTTGGGACGCTGGTCGGCCGGCAGGGACTTCACCCACTGGGCGAACAGGTCGGCCTGGTGGACCGCTGTCGCCGGCTGGGCGAAGAAGATGTTCTTGAACTTGCGGTTGAACATGTCCGGCGAGCCGCACGCCGGGCACACATACGTCTTGCCGGCCTTCTCGGCCACGGCCGATGCCGGGATGTTCAGCAGCGAGGAGAAGGTCCCCAGCAACAGGTCGACCTTGTCCTGGCTGATCAGGCGGTTGTAATCGGACACGACCGTGTTCTGGTCGCTGGCGTCGTCGACGATCTTGAGCTGGACCTGGCGCTTCAGGAGGCCGCCATTCTTGTTGACCATCTCCTGCCAGATCGTGTAGCCCTTCTTGGAGGCCTCGCCCGGCTGGGCAAAGTCACCCGACAGCGGCAGTGACGCCCCAATCACCAGCGGCTTGGAGGTGTTGCCGCTACCGCCGCTGGAGCTGCTGTTGCTGGAGCATCCCGCCACGAGCAAGAGCAACGTCACTAGGGCAGCCGGCAGTTGCCGGAACTTCTTCATCTCATCAAACCTCCCATGACCCTTCCCGCTGAAGGGGCGACCCGGATTCGGAGGCGTGCAGTTGAGCGAAATTCTAGACAGACCGTGGCACAGGGAATGCAAACGATTGCAGATAGGTACACTGCCTCCACACGGCGTGTCAATACTGAACTGCGGGACTGTCCGATGCCAGCGGCCCCGCGCGGGTGCCCCGATGTCGGCGAGTCGGCTTGGCCGAGCTGTCTCGAACGACCAGCTCAGGGGTGATCAGGACCGTCTCCGGCTCCCGCTCGGGCTGCTCGATGTGGCTCAGCAGCAGCCGCGCGGCCTGCCGTCCAAGCTCGTACTCCCCCACCCGGATGGTCGTCAGCGGCGGCTGGACGCGGTCGGACATGGGCATGTCGTTGACGCCGACGATCGACAGGTCCTCGGGGCAGTGCAGACCCGCCGCGGCGGCCGCGTCCAGCGTCCCCAACGCCAGCAGGTCGTTGCCGGCCACGATCGCCGTCAGCCCCGGCTCCCGCTCCAGCAGCGTCTTGGCGGCGCGGCGGCCCTCCTCCTCGTTGAACAGCTTCGCCCGCACCATGCGGCCGGCTGGCAGCCCCAGGTCGCGCATGGCCGCGTTGAACCCCCTGGCGCGGCGGGAGCCGGTCGAGGTGTCCGCCGGTCCGCCGACGTGGCCGATGCGCCGATGCCCCAGCTCGTACAGGTGCCCCACGGCAAGGGCCATGCCGCCGAGGTCGTCGGGGATCACCGCGGAAACGCCGCCCCGGTCGATCGTGCGGTTGACCAGCACCATCGGCACCGGCCCGGAGCGCAGCTGCTCGACGGCGGTGCCGCGGCGGCGGGCCGTGGCCATCAGCAGGCCGTCCACCTGGCTCTGCAGCATGCCGCTGAGCTGGAGCCGCTCCTTGGTCTCGTCGTTGTCGGTGTTGGCCAGCACCAGGGTGTATCCGGCGTGGGCCAGCGAGTCCTCGGCGCCTTTGACGATCGGGGGGAAGAACGGGTTGGTGATGTCCGGGATGAGCATGCCGATCGAGAACGAGCGCCGGGTCTTCAGCGCCCTGGCCATGCGGTTCACGCGGTAGCCGAGCTGCTCGGCCGCGACCCGGACCCGCTCGGCCGTCTCAGGGCTGAGCAGTCCCGCCGTGTGCTCGTTCAGCGCGCGGGAGGCGGTGGCGGGATGGACCCCCGCCGCCGCCGCCACGTCCTTGAGCCGTGGTGGCCTCAGACCGCCCCTCCCCTGACCAGCGCTGACGATGTTTCGAGACCGTAACGGTCAGCGACGCCCGCGGTCAATGGCTCGCAGCGGCGGGGGGAGAACGTTGTGGAGCGGACGCCTGGCTGGTGGCTGCGCACCGGCGGGCGTGGGCCAGCCGACCGCACCCGCAGCCGACCAGCCAGGCGGGCTGACCGGCAGCCGCCAGCAGCTCAACGAGCTCACGGAAGTCGCCTTCACGGAAATGGCCAGGACCCCGATGTAGCCTCGATGTAGCCTCGGGTGTGTGGCGATGACGGCGGGGGACGTGCTGGAGATCGTCGACCTGCTGGAAGGGGTCGGGGTCGAGTCCTGGGTGGACGGCGGGTGGAGCGTGGACGCGCTGCTTGGCGAGCAGACACGCCCGCACGAGGACCTCGACCTGCCACCGCCCTACGCCTGACGGCGCTGGCCGGCGTCAGGTCACCAGCACCCGGATGGTGTGCCAGCCGGTCGCGCCGCTCGGGAACGACTCCGCGGCCGCGGCGGTCTGGAGCTCGCCGTGGCCGTCGGTGGCTCTGGCCCGGATCGTGTGCGCGCCGGCGGGCGCGCCCCACTCGACCACCCACTGCCGCCAGGTGTCCGGGTCGCCGCTGCCGAGGCGGGCGGGCATCCAGGGCCCGCTGTCGATCTGGGCCTCGACCTTGGAGATGCCGACGTGATGGGACCAGGCGACGCCGGCCACCGGCACCTTGCCGGCGTGGAGCCGCCGGCCGACCACCGGCGTGTCGATGCGGGCCATGGTCTTCATCTGGCCCCCCGCGGCCCAGCCGCGCTCCATCCAGTAGGGGTCGAACCCGAGCCGGTCCAGGCGGATCTCCTGGAGCCACTTGCAGGCGGAGGCGTAGCCGTACACGCCGGGGACGACCAGGCGCGCGGGGAAGCCGTGGTCGTCGGGCAGCGGCTCGCCGTTCATGGCCACGGCCACCAGGGCGTTGCGACCGTCAAGCGCCATGGCGGTGGGGAATCCGGTGGTGAAGCCGTCGACCGACACGCCGACGAGCTGGCTGGCCCCTGCCCGCGGTCGGGCGCGGCGCAACAGCTCGTCCAGGCGCACGCCCCGCCAGCGGGCGTTGCCGCTCAGACGGTCCCCGACCTCGTTGGACACGCACACCAGGGTGACGTCGTGCTCCTCCATGGGCATGGCCAGGAGCTGCTCGTAGCTGAGCTGGAACGGACGCTCGACCATGCCGCCGATCTCGAGACGCCAGCCGCGCGGGTCGACCCCCGGCGGGAAGATAGCCGTGTCCACGCGGTAGAAGTCCCTGGTCGGCGTGATGAACGGCGACAGGCCGGGAACGTCGAGATCCGTCGCCCCCGGCGCCGGTCCGGCCGTCTCGCCCAGCCGCGGCAGCGCCACACCCCGGCGCGCCGACACCTGCTCGCGCGATTGCAGCAGCCGCCCGCCCGCCGCGGCGGCAGCGCCCGCCGCCAGCAGCGACCCCGCCCCCACCAGGAACGACCGCCGGCTGGCCACCTCCAGCGCCGACGGAACCCCCGACGCGTCGCTCGAGGGGGCGCCACCGCCCGCCGCCTTCCACGCCGGGCCGGGCGTGGACGCGGGGGCGCCGGGGAGCGTGGTCACCTCTGCGGCGGGGCCGGCTGAGCGCCAGGCGAGAGCGGCGAGCGTGGCGACGCCCGCGAGGACTCCGGCGAGGGCCGCCAGGGCCGGTCGCCAGGCGGCGGTGCCCGGTGGGCGGGCACCCGCCCAGGCACCGAGCACGCCGAAGGCCACCAGCCCCAGCACCGCGACCCAGCGCCGTCGCCGAGCCGCCAGCGCCAGTCCCGCGCCGAACAGCAGCGACAGGAGCACCACGCCGGCCACGAGCACCGGCTTGTCCCGGGTTCCCAGCGTGTCGATGGCCGCGCGCACCACCCCGATCGGCGCCAGGTCGATCACCACGCTCGCGACGGACTGCACCAGCGACGGCGCGGCCGGCAGCGCACCGGCGACCAGCTCGGTCGCCCCCAGCGCCACGGCGGCGGCGACCGCGCCGGCGACCGCGTGCCGCGCGCCGCCCGTCGCCGTCCTGGGAGCTGTCACCGGCCACCTCCTCGGTCGCGGCCGCCGGCGCCGGCTCCGTCCTCGCTGGGCTCCGGCCGGCGCGCCCTGGCTGCTTCACACTGTTCACGCTCGCCGCGATCGGGCAAGCTGCGCGAGCACACGGCCGGCCTGCCGAGGGAGGCCGTCATGGAAGCGCTCCCGTCCGGTCGACGCACGCCGGGCCGAGGAACTTCGACCATCCGTAGCAGGGAGATTGGAGCTCCTGAATGCCAGGAGCCTGGAAGCCCCCTCGCGGCCCGGCCACCTCGATATCATGACCGGCCGCATCCCGCCGCACCACCGATGCGGCGCGATACCGCCAAGCGGTGTGGATAACGTGGATAACCGTGAACGCGTGAACCGGCCCACGCCGGACGGCCTTGACGGAGGGGCGGTGCGGCTCGATCGTTGGCCGATGCTGAAAATCGACGCCTTCCCTCACATCCTCCCCCGCCCCTACCTCGACCTGGCCCGGCCGCGGGCGCAGGGGCCGCTGGCACGGCTCTTCGACCAGTACGAGGCGCTCACCGCCCTGCACGACCTGGACAGGCGGTTCCGGGTCATGGATGAGTTCGGTGACTACCTCCAGGTGCTCACGCTGGTGCAGCCGGCGGTCGACACCTTCGGCCGGGGCGCGGTGGCGGCCGATCTCGCCAGGTGCGCCAACGACAGCATGGCGGAGCTGTGCAGCCGCTACCCCGACCGCTTCGTCGGCTTCGCGGCTGCGGTCGCGCTGTCCGACGTCGACGGCGCGCTCGACGAGGTCGACCGGGCGGTCGGCGAGCTCGGAGCGCTCGGCGTGCAGATCCACACCAACATCCTCGGCGCCCCACTCGACGAACCGCGCTTCGAGCCGTTCTTCGCCAAGCTGGCCGGCCTGCACCGGACCGTGTGGGTGCACCCGGTCCGGACTCCGCAGATGCCGGACTACCCTGGCGAGCCGGCCTCGCGCTTCGGCATGTGGATGGCGTTCGGCTGGCCATACGAGACGACCGTGTTCATGTGCCGCATGGTGCTCGCCGGGGTCTTCCAGCGCCACCCGGACCTGCGCATCCTCACCCATCACGCGGGCGGCATGATCCCCCACTTCGCGGAGCGGTTCGGCAAGGGGCTGGACTTCTCGGAGCCGATGGGCCTGGACCTGGACGGCGCCAGCGACCCCGCCGCCCGGCACGCGCTGCTGATCGAGCAGCTCAAGCGCTTCTACGGCGACACCTCGCTGTCGGGAGCCCGCTCCGCGATCGAGTGCGGGCTCGGGTTCTTCGGCCCCGAGCGGCTGCTGTTCGGCACCGACATGCCCTTCGACCTCGACGGCGGCCCCGGGTACGTGCGCGGGGCGGTGCGGGCGCTGGACGCCATGGACCTGGCCGACGCCCACCGGCGGATGATCTACGAGGGCAATGCCAGGCGCATGCTCGGCCTGCCCGGCTGACGGGCCCGGCGTCAGGCCGGCGGGGGGGCCATCGGCCACTTCTTCAGCGCCTGACCGGCGAGGCAGGGGGACGTATCCTGGCACCCACAGCCAACTCGGGAACCCAGGAGGAAGCCGTGCCGCGCATCAGCTACGTCGACCCCGCCAGCCTCACCGATCCGGAGCTCATCGAGATCATGGAGTACGCGCGGCGCAACGGCACGCCACGTCCGGAGAGCCAGGCGGTCCGCGCGCACGTGCCCGAGCTGCTCCGAACCTTCACCGCCGCGTGGCGGACCTCGTTCCGCGACGGCGTCCTGGACCACCGCATCAAGGAGCTCTGCCGCCTGTACGTCTCGCGCACGGTGGACTGCCAGTACTGCGGCGGCCAGCGCTCCGTGAAGGGCGGCCAGGAGGGCGTCGACGAGGGCCACTACGACGAGCTGCTGAACTTCCAGTCCTCCGACCGCTTCGACGAGCGCGAGCGCACCGCGCTGGCCTACACCGAGGCGATCACCTGGAACCCCGACCTGGCCGACGACGCCCTCTGGGAGCGCCTGCACGCCCACTTCACCGAGCCGGAGATCGTCGAGCTGGGATACTTCGTCGCCTTCACCAGCGGCCAGCAGCGCTGGATCCGCACACTGGGCATCGGGCACAAGGAGCTGCTCGCCGACACCGACGCCGGCCTGGCCCCCCAGGTCGCTCGCCAATAGGCCGCCGGCCGGGCGGTCGCGGCCATGCCCGGCCGCCCGGCTCCTCCGCTACCTCGGCAACGCCGCCTGCAGCTCGGCGCGCAACGCCGGCGTCAGCACCTCGCCGCACTGCGCGACCAGCATGGCCATCTCGTAACCGACCAGCCCGATGTCGACGCTGGGGGCGGCGAGTGCGGCCAGCGCCGAGCCGTCGCCGATGCTCATCACGACCAGGAAGCCCTTCTCCATCTCGACGGCGGTCTGGTTGACCTTACCGCCACCAAAGCAGCGCGAAGCGCCCAGCGTCAGGCTCGCCAGCCCTGAGGCGACCGCCGCGAGCTGGTCGCCGCGCGCCCGGTCGAGCCGCTCGGACACCGCCATCAGCAGGCCGTCCGAGGTGACCACGATCGCGTGGGCAATGCCCGGCACCCGGCGGACGAAGCTGGACACCAGCCAGTTGACGTTCTGTGCTTCTCTGCTGAGCTGCGCCATCGCCGTTCTCGAAAAGGTCAGGGGATACGGAACCGGTCACCGCGGCCTCCAGGTCCGCAACGCTACCGCGAAAGCGCGGAACAGCCAAGGCCGTCGATCAGAAGAGGCGAGGCGTGCTCGG
>Ga0070698_100005341_pt1 | contig 14056 bp, 15 predicted proteins | sample KBSK1502metaG_FD_65477 | JGI IMG/M metagenome (GOLD analysis project Ga0070698, IMG submission 65477) | Corn, switchgrass and miscanthus rhizosphere microbial communities from Kellogg Biological Station, Michigan, USA - KBS K1-50-2 metaG | ecosystem: Host-associated > Plants > Roots >...
CTCCGGTCGAGACGACGGGCGCGCAAAGGAGACGTTCGATGAGCAACCGATCGAGCAGCGAGCAGAGCAAGGCGGTGGTGGATGCCTACTACCAGGCCGGCGTGGAAGGCCGCCTCCGGGAGTTCGCGCGGTATCTGCATCCCGATTTCACCACGACCGCGCCAAACTATCTTCCCTGGGGCGGTTTCCATCCGGGAGCGGCCTTCTTTCGCGACGAGGTCCTTCCCAACCTGCCCGACGTCCTGGACTTCGGACGGTTCAGCTACGACGTCTTCCTTGCGGAGAACGACCGCGTGGTGGCGCTGGTGAATTTCGGACTCACCGGCAGCGACGCCATGATCAAGATCTCCGAGCACTGGACCGTCAAGGACGGCAAGGCCACCTCGATCTGGGTCGCCTATTTCGAACCGCAGGCGCTGCTCGACAAGCTCGGCATCGCCCACGGCCTCAAAAGCTGAGGGAACGACATGGCCGTGCACACGCATCGGACGGCGCCGACACGATACGTCGAGGCCAACGGTATCCGCTTCGCCTACCGGCGCTTCGGCCAGAAATCCGGCGACACGGTGCCGCTCGTCTTCAACATGCACCTCAACGGCACGATGGATCATTGGGATCCGGCAGTGACCGACGGCATCGCCCAGGACCGCGAAATCATATTGTTCGACAATGCCGGGATCTCCAGCACGTCGGGCGACGTGCCGACCTCGGTTGAGGAAATGGCGGCCAATGCCGCCGCGTTCATCAAGGCGCTCGGCCTCGCACAGCTCGACGTGCTCGGCTTCTCGCTGGGCGGCCTCGTCGCCCAGGAGCTGGCGATCGCCGAGCCCGGGCTGGTGCGCCGGCTCGTGCTGGTCGGCACGGGGCCGCGCAGCGGCGAGGGCATGGCGTCGCTGACGCCCGACGCTGAGCGCATCTTCGGCGCGAGGTATGAAAAACCGGACGACCTCTGGCTCGCCGTGTTCTTCACGCCGTCAGAACGGAGCCAGGCCGCTGGGCGCGAGTATCTGAAGCGCTTCCGCCTGCGCACCGAGGACCGCGATCCCGAAGTCAGCGCGAAAGTGGCGCCGGCGCAGATCGAGGCGCTCTCCAAATGGGGTGCTCCGCGCGACAATCCTTACGACTATCTCAAAGCGATCCGCCCGCCGACGCTGGTGGTGAACGGCGGTTCCGATGTGATCGTCTACACGGTGAATTCGTTCATCCTGCAGCAGCACATCCCCAGCGCGCAGCTGATCCTCTATCCCGACGCCAATCACGGCTCGCAATACCAGTATCCCGCGCTGTTCGTCCGTCACGTCTCGACGTTCCTGGCGGGACGGGATTTCGGATGAAGGACATCGCACTTGGGCGGCGGGCGAGCTTCTGGGTCTCGGCCGGCGTGGTCACCCACATCTTCTGGACCAGCGCTGCGCCCGCCATGACCTACCGGCTTTATGCCGAGCAATGGCACCTCACCCCGACGGTGACCACGGGCATATTCGCCGTCTACCCGATCGTTGTCGTCGCCGTCCTGGTCGGCTTCGGCGACCTCTCCGACCACATCGGCCGGCGGTTGGCGATGTTGCTGGGGCTCGGCGCGTCCCTCATCGGCACGCTGCTGTTCGCCGTCGCGCCCGACGTGGCGTGGCTGTTCGCCGGCCGCGCCCTGACGGGCATCGGGGTCGGCCTGACCGCCGGGACTGCGACGGCAGCGATGGTGGACTTCAGCGCCGAGGGACAGTCGAAGCGGGCCGCGTCCGGCACCACCGCTACCCAGGCCTTTGGCTTTTCGGGCGCGCTGCTGCTGGGCGGCGCGCTGACGCAATACGCGCCATGGCCGACGCATCTGGGCTTCTGGGTCCTGTTCGCCCTGATCGCCCTGCTGTTCGTCGCGACCTGGTTCCTGCCGCGCCGCCGAGGGGGGCCGGCGTCCCGCCACTGGCAACCGAAATCTCCGTCCATACCGGCCGGCTTGGCGTGGACCTTCGCGGTCTCGGCGAGTGCGGTGACGACGGCCTACACACACGGCGTGCTGATCCTGTCGCTGGGCGGGCAGGTCGGCCACGATCTCGTCGGCTCATCTAACGCCCTGGTCAACGGCGCCGCGCTTTCCCTGTTCCCGATCACGTCGGGCGTGGTCGGGATTTCGGCAAGAGGGCTTCGTCCGCAGCCGGCAATGCTTTGGGGAGCGATAGCCTCCATTGCCAGCATGGGCCTGCTCGCCCTTTCCGTCGCCCGGCAGGAACTGTCGATTTTCCTCGCCTCGGCGGCGATCGCCGGGATCGGCTACAGCCTACTTTTCCTCGGCGGCCTGGCGCTGCTCGGCGGCGCGGTCCCGACAAGGCACCGCGGCGGCGTGTTCTCCGCTCTCTATCTGTTGGCCTACCTGTGGATGGGCATCGCCGCGCTCGGCCTGGGCGTCGTGGCGACCGAGCGAGGGCTCGGCCTGGCGGTGGATCTGGGCGCTGCCGCGACCACCCTGCTCAGCCTCGGCACGATCGGGCTCCTCGCCCTTCAGCGGATGCGCGGCCGAAAGGTGCCCGCCGCACCCTTCTGCGGCGAAGGCTGCGGCCAGTCCGCTTGAGCATCAATCAGACCTGAGGATCAACTCATGAAGCTTTACCATTCGACAGCGTCGCCCAATTCCCGCCGCGTGCGCATGTTCATGGCGGAGAAAGGGATATCGATCCCGTTCCAGCCGGTGAATTTGGCCGAGAAGGAACAGTTCTCCGACGGGTTCAAGGCGATCAATCCGCGCCAGCAGGTGCCCGTGCTTGTCCTCGACGATGGCACGACGATCGCGGAAGTCCCGGCGATCTGGCGCTTTCTCGAGGAGAGCCATCCCGACCGTCCGCTGCTCGGGGGCGACGCGACCGGCAAGGCACTCGTAACCATGTGGGAACGCCGGGCCGAGCTCGACGGGTTCGCCCCGACCATGGAAGGCGTGCGCAATTCGGTGCCAGGTCTAAAAGGCCGGGCGCTATCGGGTCCGCACGATTATGAGCAGATCCCCGGACTGGTCGACCGCAGCAAGCGCCGCGTGGCGAATTTTTATGCCGACTTCGACGCCCGACTCGACGACGTGCCTTTCGTTGCCGGAGCCCAGTTCTCGGCCGCCGACATCACCGCCGTCGTGACCGTCGATTTTGCGACGGCGGCGTTGAAGATGCCGATTCCCGAAGACTCCCGTGCCCTGCGCCGCTGGCATGAGACCGTGGCGGCGCGGCCCAGCGCCAAGGCGTAGAGAGCTGTCGATCAGCCGGGCCGCAGGCCGTGTCGGGCGATTCCGCTTTCTTGGAAACCGGATTGGCTCCTGGACAGCCTCTCCGCCCCGCCTCAATGCGCCGGCGGGGCGGCGGCAGAGTCCGGCTTTCTCAACAGGAAAACCAGCGGCACCAGCGCGGTGACGATGATTGCCAGAAGCCAGAAGGCGTCGATGTAGGACAACATGGCGGCCTGCCGCTGCACGATGGCGTAGAGCTGCGCCTGCGCCTGGTGGAGCGCGTCGGCGGCATTGCCTGAGCCGGCGAGGAAGGCCTTCTGGAGCGCCTGGATCGTGGTGTCGTATTGGCTGCTCCACGGCGTGACATGGCCGACCAGCACGTTGTGGTGGACCTGCTGTTGGCGCGCCAGCACCGTCGTGGCGATGGCGATGCCGAAGCTGCCGCCGAGATTGCGCGTCATGTTGATGATGGCCGAGGCATCGTTGTTCTTGGTGGGCGGCAGGCCGAGAAAAGCGATGGTGTTGACGGGAATGAACAGGAAGGCGAGCCCGATCGACTGGTAGATGCGCGCCCAGACGACGGTGGCGTAGTCGACGTTGGTATCGAAACGCATCATGTTGAACAGCGCGAGCGACGTGGCGACCAGGCCGAAGGCGATCAGCCAGCGGGCGTCCGTCCGGCCGACGAGAATGCCGACGACGGGCATCATCGCCATGACCGCGAAACCACCCGGCGAGATCACCAGCCCCGCTTCGGTCGCGGTGTAGCCGAGCAGGCTCTGCACGAACAGCGGCAACAGCACGGTGCTGCTCAGCAGGACGAAGCCCACCATGAACATCAAGATATTGCCGATGGCGAAGTTGCGGTTCCTGAACAGGCGCAGATCGACGATCGGATCGGGGCGGCGCAGCTCCCAGACGACGAAGGCGGTCAGCGCCAGCGCCGCGGTGATGGCGAGATTGGTGATGAAGGTGGACGACCACCAGTCGTCCTCCTGCCCCTTGTCGAGCACGACCTGAAGCGCGCACATGCCGACGACCAGGAAGGCAAAGCCGACATAGTCGAAGCGGATGCCGTCCTTGAAGCGTGTCCTGAGCGCGGCCACGCGATCCGGCGGCTCGACGATCACCCGCGCCGCCAGGATCGACAGCAGGATGCCGACCGGCACGTTCAGCAGGAAGACCCAGCGCCAGGAGAGGTTGTCGGTGATCCAGCCGCCCAGGGTGGGTCCGATGGCCGGCGCGAACACGACGGCGATGCCGTAGACGGCGAAAGCCTGGCCGTGCTTGTGCGGCGGAAACGCATCCGCGAGGATGGCCTGCGCATTGGGCTGCAAACCGCCGCCGGTGACGCCCTGCAAGGCGCGCGCCGCGATGAGCAGCGGCAGGCTGGGCGCGAGGCCGCACAGCAGCGAGGTGGCGCTGAAGCCGATGATGCAGCCGAGGAAGTATTTCCGGCGGCCGATCGCGGAGGCGAGCCAGCCGCTCATCGGCAGGACGATGGCGTTGGCGACCAGGTAGGAGGTCAGCACCCAGGTCGATTCCTCGGGGGTCGCCGCAAGGTCTCCGGCAATGTGCCGCAGCGCCACGTTGGCGATGGAGATGTCGAGCACCTCCATGAAGGCCGCGAGCCCGACGGTGGGCGCCACGAGCCAGGGCCGCGCCGTGGCAGGCTTCGGCGCCGCGGCCGATGGCCCCGCTCCCAGTGCGTCGCCGGAGAGGCTCGACATGCTAGCGCACCTTCACGCGCGGCACCGCCGACATGCCGGGACCGAGCGGCCGGCCCGGGTCGGGCGGATCGTCGAACACGATCTTGACCGGAACGCGCTGCACCACCTTGACGTAGTTGCCCGTGGCGTTCTCCGGCGGCAGCAGGCTGAAGGCAGGCCCACTGCCGCGCTGAAAGCTGTCGACATGGCCCTGGAAGGTCTTGCCGGGATAGGCATCGATGCGGATCTCGACCGGCTGTCCGGCGCGCATGAGTTCGAGTTGCGTCTCCTTGAAATTGGCCGTGATCCAGACTTTTAGCGGCACGAGCGCGATGAGGTTCTGGCCGATCTGCACATAGTCGCCGGGCGATACGTTCTTGTGCGCGATCGTGCCGGCCTCCGAGGCGACGACCTCGGTATAGGAGAGATCGAGCCGCGCCTGCTCGGTCTGCGCCGCCGCGCTCCTGAGGCCCGCTTGCGCGGTCTCGATCTGGCTTGCCGTCACGGCGAACTGCGCCTCGGCCGCCTCGAGGCCCCTCTGCGCCGCGACCAGGGCCGCCGCAGTCCTCCTCGCGGCCGCGGTGGCGTCGTCGAACGCCTGTTGGGAGGCCGCCAACTTGGCAACCAGGGTCTCGCTGCGCTTGAGCTGGGCCAGCGCGTTCGTCGCATTGGCTTCGGCGACGCCGACCTGGGCGCGCGCCTGGTGCGCGTTGGCCACGACCACCGCCCGCTGCGCCTGGGCCTGCGCGAGGGCACCCGCCGCATTCGCCTGGTTTGCCTCGGCCTGGTCGAGCTTGGCCCGAAGGGGGGCCGGATCGATCTTGACCAGGAGCTGGCCAGGCACCACGGCCTGGTTGTCGTCGACCGGCACAAGCGCCACGCGCCCCGTCACCTGAGGCGCGACGCGCACCATGTGGGCGTCGATGAAGGCATTGTCGGTCGATTCGTAGTCGCGGGCATCGAGCCACCACGCCACGCCGACGCCGATCGCCGCGAGCCCAGCGAGGGCGATCAGCAGCGGCGGCAGGACCCTTCGCCGGCGGCGTGGCAGCCGCGCGACGACGGGCGCCGGTTGTGGCGGTGCGGGTTGGGGCGGCGCGCCACCAGGCTTCAGGGGCTGTTCGCCAACGACGGGTTGATCGGGACTCATCGATCCGCCCCCTTTCGCCGGCGTCGCGGCCGAACGCCGGCGGCGCGCTCGGCTTTCGCGGGGCCGCCTTTGCCGGGCGGGACAAGGCCCAGCGACAGGACATGCAGCTGGGCACGGCACAGCGCGGCCGCATCGAAGGGACGTTGTTCGTGGCGCGCGAAGGAGTGCCGCCACATCATGCCCAGCACCATTGGCGCGACGATGCAGTAGGCGGTGCTTTCGACATCCATCGGACGGAATTCACCGCGGGCGACGCCCAGCTCGAGCAGCCGGCGGAACATGCTGAGGCCGCGCTGGATGACCTCCTCGAGATAGAAGCGCGCGATGTCGGGGAAATTGCCGGCTTCGGCGACGACGATCTTCGGGATCGCGCTTGCGGGGGCCACCATCGCGACCGACAAGCGGGCGACCAGTTGCTCCAGCACCACAGGCGCCGGCTCGGCGGATTGAGTGACGAGCGCTTCGCCGAGGGCGATATTGGGGACGACGGCCTGGCGCACCACGGCCTTGAAGAGCTCTTCCTTGTTCGGGAAGTAGAGATAGAGCGTCCCTTTGGTCACGCCGGCGCGCCGGGCGACATCCTCAAGACGGGTCGCGGCGAATCCACGCTCGGCGAAGCAGGCGAGACCTGCCGCGACGATCTCGCCCGGCCGCGCGTCCTTGCGCCGACGCCAGCGCGTCGAGGGGATGGCGAGTGCGGTCGAGACCATGTTAATAACTTACCAGACGGTTATTAATTGGGAAAGCCGCTAGATCCATGGGAGAAGCCGCGATGAGTCGATCGGTTCATGTTCCTGCCGGGATTTTCGATAGCCGGCGGTACGGCTTCGCGCAGGTGGCTATCGTGCCGACAGCGCTGGGAAATGCTGTCCATGTGTCTGGCCAGGTTGCCTGGGACTCGGACCGGAACATCATCGGCGCCGGCGACATCGGTCGCCAACTCGAGAAGAGCCTCGAAAATCTCGCGGTCGCGCTTCAATCGGTGGGCGCGAAACTCGATCAAGTCGGCGCGCTACGACTTTATGTCAAGCAAAGCCACATGCACGAAGGCAAAGCCATCAGCGGCGCACTCAAGGCAATGTTCGGCGACACGCCGCCCTGTTCGACCTGGATTGGGCCTCGCCCGGGGGCCGCCTATCCGCCACCGAGAGCAAGTACAGTCAAATCCGCATCGCGGGCCTGACACGGCGGCGGGGCGTCCTTCAGTGCTCGCCGTCTGGTTTTCGTGCCAGACTGCCCGACATGAAGCACCATGAAGTCATCGTCATCGGCGCGGGCGTCGCCGGCATCTATCAGATCAAGCGCCTGGCCGATCTCGGAATCGACGCCACCGTGCTCGAAGCCGGCGGCGATCTCGGCGGCACGTGGCACTGGAACCGCTATCCGGGCGCGCGCTTCGATTCGGAGAGCTACACCTATGGCTACTCCTTCTCGCGCGAGCTGCTGGAGGAATGGCACTGGAAGGAGCGCTTCTCCGGCCAGCCCGAGAACTTGCGCTACCTCAACCGCGTCGCCGACAAGTTCGGCCTGCGCCAGTACATGCAGTTCAATTGCCGGGTCGACAGCGCGCACTACGACGAAGCGCAGAACCTGTGGCAGGTGCGCACCGGCGACGGACGCGCGCTGAGCTGCCGCTTCCTCATCCTGACGCTCGGGCTGCTATCGATCCCGACCTTGCCGCGCCTCGAAGGGATGGAGAGCTTCAAGGGCCAATCGTTCCACACCTTCGATTGGCCGCACGAGCCGGTCGAGATGGCGGGCAAGCGCGTCGCCGTCATCGGCACCGGCGCGACCGGCATCCAGGTGATCGGCGAGATCGCCGACAAGGTCGCAGACCTCACCGTGTTCCAGCGCCGGCCGAACTGGAGCGCGCCACTCAACAACGGGCCGATCTCCGACACCGAGATGGCCGACATCCGCCGGCGCTACGACGAGATCTTCGCCACCTGCGCCCGCACGCCGGGCGGCTTCGAGCACGAGCCCGACCGTCGCGGCTTCTTCGAAGTGACGCGCGAGGAGCGCGTGGCGCTGTGGGACAAGCTCTACGACGAGCCGGGCTTCGGCATCTGGCTCAGGAACTTCAAGGAGATCTTCACCGACGAAAAAGCCAACGCGGAGTTCTCGGAATACATCGCCGACCGCATCCGCCGGCGGGTCAAGGATCCCAAGGTCGCCGAGAAGCTCATTCCACGCGATCACGGCTTCGGTGTGCAGCGCGTGCCGCTCGAGACGCGCTATTTCGAGGCCTACAATCGGCCGAACGTCCACCTGGTCGACATCAGCGAGACGCCGCTCGTGCGCGTCACCGAAACGGGGCTGCGCACCAGCGAGCGCGACTACGACTTCGACATCATCGTCTACGCCACCGGCTTCGACGCGATCACCGGCGCCTTCGACAGGATCGACATCCAGGGCGTGGGCGGCGAGAGGCTCGCCGACAAGTGGCGCACCACCATTTCGACCTTCCTGGGCATGATGATCCACGGCTTCCCGAACATGCTGATGCCCTCCGGCCCGCAAAGCGGCTCGGCCTCGACCAACTATCCGCGCGGCATCGAGACGGGCGTCAACTGGTGCAGCGACCTGCTCGAGCACATGTCGGCCAAGGGCTACACGCGATGCGAGGCGACGGCGGCGGCCGAGAAGCGCTGGACCGACCACGTCACCAACATGTACGCCATGATGCTGATGCGGAAGGCCAAGTCGTGGTTCACCGGCTACAATTCCAACGTGCCGGGCCACGAGCAGGGCACCGTCCGCTACCTCGTCTACAACGGCGGCGCGCCGAAGTACGTGAACACGATCAACGCCGTGGCGGCCAAGGGCTATGAGGGCGTCGTGCTGAGCGCCGATCGCGGGGCCGCGCCGACCGGCAGCCAGCCGACAGTGGTCATCTAATAGGGGTGGCCTGACCCGCCCGATGTCGATCCTGGAGGAGACATAAGCATGAGCCCGTCCGACATCGCCTATACGCCGATCCTGCCGGACGGCTGGTCGCGCCCGCGGGGCTTCTCGCATGCCGTCGTCGCCAAAGGCACCAAGAGCGTGCGCATCGCCGGGCAGATCGGCCGCGAGCCCGGGCAGGCCCACATCGCCCCGGGGACGGACGCCGGCACGCAGTGGCGGGTGGCGCTCGGCAATGTCGTGGCCGTGCTGAAGGCGGCGGGCGGCGAGCCCGCGCACCTGGTGATGCTGCGCGCCTATGTGACGGACATCGCGGAATTCAACGGCGCCGGCGCCGCCATCGGTGCGGCCTGGGGTGCGACGCTGGGCAAGCACTTCCCGGCGATGACCCTGGTCCAGGTCTCGGCCTTGATCGATCCGAACGCAAAGGTCGAGATCGAGGGCGAAGCCATCCTGCCCTGAGCTTGGGCGCTGCCGCAGCCCGAAAGCCATCCCCGCCGGAGTCAGTCGAAATCGATGACCTGTAAATTCAACGGGATCTGGTTGACGTGCGGACCGGCGAGAGCCGACTTGTCGATGGGGGCAGCCTGCCCCTTGAAGAGAGCGTCCTCATCGGTGACGACGCCTCGCCCGGTGAATCTGGTGAACACGTAGGGCAGTCCGTTGGCCTTGAGCGGCGAGGGACCGTCCATGACGTGGAAATGGAGGTGCGGCGCATCGGTGTTGCCGGAATTCCCGAGCAGCCCGAGCACCTGGCCGGTCACCACCTTGTCGCCCGGCTTGACCCGCAAGCTGCCCGGCTGGAGATGGGCGTAGAAGGCAAAGCGTCCGCCGCCGATATCGACGACGATGTCGTTGCCGCCGGCGTTATGCAGCGTGATGCCCTTACGCATCGCGACGCCCGTGAAGAACGAGCCGGGGATCTGCTCGGGCCTGCCGTCATCGGTGCTGACGACCGTTCCGCCGGTCGCGGACAGGACTTGGACGCCGAGGTAGGGGTAACTTTTCAGCTCGTTGCCCGGTCCGACGAACATACGGCCCTGGGTGTCGAGCTGGATGAAGTCGATCGCAAAGCGCTCGGGGACGTAGAGGGCGCCATTGATCGCCTGAGTGGCGCCGCGGTGCGGGGTGATCGTGTTGCAGCATCCGTTGCCCGCCACCCAGCGCGGGCCCTTGAGCGGCGGCGAAACGACGATGGCGGCCGCGCCGACCGCGGTTGGCGCAATGGTGAAGGCTTCCGCCGGTTCGACGCCGGGGGCCGGCGTCAGCGGAACGCCGTGATGGGTATCCTCGGGCGAGCGCGGCGACTGGCGGCTCGCTTCGACGCGATGGGTGATTTGCCTGGGAACGGCGGCTCGGGCCGGCAGCGTGACGTCCATGAAGACGTAGCCCGAATGGCCCGGCGGAAGGGTGGTCCCCGAGGCGCCGGGGAATCTCGACATTTTCGCCAGGCCGGGGCCGCCGAGCTCCTGGAGCACGGCGCCGCTCGCGGGATCGAGCACCTTCAGCGAATCGACGGTCACCAGCACAACATTGCTCTTGTTGACGACCTCCAGCTCGTAGGCGAGGTGGATCTTGTCGTCGGCGCCAAGGACCGGATGGGGCGGCGCAACGACTCGGACCAACAGCGCCGTCAAGACGTCGGACTCGCCGGTCGCACCGGCCGGTCCGGCGATCCCCAGCAACGCCATGGCAAGCGCCAGTCGCGTGAGAAGCCTCGTCGCTCTCCGTATTTGTCCCTTTGCCATGCTGCCTCCCCTCCTGCCTGACGTTGTGCCCGTGCGACGACCGAATCCTACCGACCCGATCGAGGCGAAGCCATAGACGACGGTCGCGGGTTCCACACCGCGCCGGAATCGCCAAAGGCAAGCCTGTGGCGGCGGGGCCGCATCATTCCAGGCGGATGCCGGCGTCGGCGATGACCTTCTTCCAGATCTCGGTTTCGCGGGCGATGTGGGAAGCGGCCTCGGCCTGCGTGCCAGCCAGGGTTTCCATGCCCTGCTGGCCGTACGCCGCCACCTCGGCGCGTTGATCTCTCAGTCGAACAAGAAGGCAAACCGTCGCTTCATCCAGGCTTTGCCCTCCGGATCCTTGAAGCGCCAGATCATCGAATCGAACCAGAAGTGCGCGAGCAATATACCCATCGGCACGCCATTACCGAGCGCCGACGAACCAAATACCCAACTCGGCACGACGAAGTGCAGTGAATAGATTTCCGCCAGCAGAAGCCCGATGCCGAGATAGGCCGCGAGCGTCCACTTCGACGAACGGGCATGAAAGCCCAGGACGGCAAGATACTGCAGCCCGTGCGCCAGTAAGGTCATGCTGAACATGTTGGGCAGCGAGAGCTCGATCAAATAGAACGGCAGGAAAAAGTTGACCGACAGCATGAAGATGACAGCGGTGGTCGGCATCATGCGCGCGCGATTGCGGACGACGTAGAATGCCGAAACGAAGAGAAGAACAAACTGGGCGCCAGCCGCAACCGGACGCAGCACCATTGGCGCCCAAAGCAGCTCGATATCCTTCGGCACATTGCCGCCGCTCAATTTTTCGCATCCGAAGTAGGCGGCCAATGCACCCAAAATACTGCCGACGACGATCAACCGCCGTTCGACGGGAAGCATCGATCCGGCCCTTTGGGCAGCACGGACCATCGAATAGATGCCGACGTTCTGTTTGCCGAAATGCCAGTTTTGCCACACCGCGACAGGCAGCCAGTACCAGAATTGATGCTCCGCCGGGAGACCGGTGAAGGCGAAGATACTCACGGCGAACAAGGCCACCGGCACGGCGATAAAGCGCATGGGGTGACGCCCCATCATTCGCCTGATTTCCGCATCGCTCAGCAGGTAGAGCGTCATCGGAACATGGATGAGCGCCAGAGCTAAAATCGTCGCGTTGGCTGGAGGCGGCAAATCGGGCGCCAAGGCCATCAAGAAAGGCAACGCCGTCACCGCGACAAGCGTCGCGCTGAAGACGGCCGGAGTCGACGGCGCCTCTCCCCGAATTGCGATGTAGGCCATTCTGACAGCAGAATAAACCATCTGGCGGAATGGCAGCGTGATCTGTTGTATCTATTGTTTTCCTGGCGAGCGCGCCCGACGCGTTAGCCGAAGGTTCGTCGGATCATTCCAGGCGGATGCCGGCGTCGGCGATGACCCTCTTCCAGATCTCGGTTTCGCGGGCGATGTGGGAAGCGGCCTCGGCCTGCGTGCCGGCCAGGGTTTCCATGCCCTGCTGGCCGTACGCCGCCTGCACTTCGGGCGCCCTGAGCGCCTTGATCAGGATCGCGCTCAGCGTGGCGACGATCTCGGGAGGCGTCTTCGACGACACCACGATGGCATACCAGTTGGTGGCGGCGTAGCCCGCGAAACCCTGCTCGGCGACCGTCGGGATGTCGGGATCGAACGGCGAGCGCCGGGCGCCGGTGACGGCGAGCGCGCGGATACGGCCCTCGCGCATGAAGCCGGTCGCGGTGGGGGCGCTGGCGATCAGGGACGGCACATGGCCGCCCATCAGGTCGTTCATCGCCGGCCCGCCGCCGCGGAAGGGCACATGGTTCAGCCGGGCGCCGCTGCGCGCCTTCAGGAGCTCGCCAGCGAGGTGGCCCGCGGTGCCGACGCCCGCCGTGCCGTAGTCCATGCCCTCCGGTCGCCGGGCCAGCGCGAGATATTCGGCCAGCGTATTGGCTGGCACGCCAGGATGGACCACCAGCACGTTGGAAAAATCGACCGCCAGGCAGACCGGCGCAATGTCGGCGCGCGGGTCGTAGCCCGCGTCCCGGTCGCATAGGGAATGACCGCCAGCACGCCGACATTGTCCACCAGGAGCGTGTGGCCGTCGGCCGGCGCGCGCAGCGCCTCGCGGGTCGCCACCGTGCCGCCGGCGCCGGGCTTGTTGTCAACCAAGACCGACAGTCCGGCGCTTTTGGTCAGCTCCTGCGCCAGGATGCGGGCCACGATGTCGGCGCCGCCGCCCGCCGCCGCGCCGACCAGCAGCCGGAGCTGCTTCGACGGGAACGACTGCGCCCGCGCGGCACCCGGCAGCAGGCCGGCTGCCGCGGCGGACCGCATCAACGATCGCCGATACATGAAAACGTCCCTCTCCTGCCGCCACCGTCTCGCCGCTCATCATGCACTTGCGGGCGCGCGCGCGGTCGAACATCTCACGGAGGACGGGATCAGCGGGCCGGCGTTGGGGCCACAAGAGGTCCCTTATTGGTCGCGGTGATCCAGATCAGCGCGTCATCCCTCGCGGCCTGATATCCAGGACGGCGACGCGCTGATTTGGGGCGCGTACTGGCCCGTCCCGTGCTGTGCGGGACGGGCTTTTCTCTTGGAAAGATGCCCGCGGACGGATCATTCCGGCGCGAAACGGCGCTCTGCCGTGCGGCGTCAGCCGACCGGCTGCAGCGGCAGGGCGGCTTTCATCGACGGCGACCTGGCCGGCTGCGGCCAGGACAGCAGACGCCTGAGCAGCCAAATGGCCATCCGCTGCCACAATGACGGCGGCGCAAAGTGCGAGGCGAATTCGCGATTTATTTCCAAGGGCCGCCAATAGGATGCGTACCATTGCCGATACGCCGTGTGAAAAACCTTGGTCTGCTCCGGCGACGCCCGGAGGCTGGCGCAATCGCAAGCGGCATGAATCTGCACGTCGTCATCGCTGACGAAGTGGAACGTGTGCCGACTACGCAGGTGATGAAGGGTGTTGTTGGAGAATTCGAACTCCTCGGGTCGCGAGCGAATTGCCGTGATTGCCGGAGCAAGTTCCAGGTAAGCCATCGGACACTCCTCTGGTTGATGGCCCATCAACGCCATGTGGCCTCGCTTGGGTGCACGGATGCCAAAAAATATCCGCCATGGCCCGATGCGGCAGAGGAGGATGCCGGGCGGATCGATCGAGAATGGCTGCGAGCGGCTCAAGCGCGCTGCCAGTCCGGAAAGAAAAGGTGGCGCCAGCCGGTGCGGTCGAATTTCGTCCAGGCGCCCTCCGGCTGGGCAAGGCGATCGGCGATGGCGTAGACCACCGCCGGATGATGGCCGAGGCCGCAGTGGCTACCATAGACCTCGATGTTCTCGGTCT
>Ga0070698_100005342_pt1 | contig 14056 bp, 13 predicted proteins | sample KBSK1502metaG_FD_65477 | JGI IMG/M metagenome (GOLD analysis project Ga0070698, IMG submission 65477) | Corn, switchgrass and miscanthus rhizosphere microbial communities from Kellogg Biological Station, Michigan, USA - KBS K1-50-2 metaG | ecosystem: Host-associated > Plants > Roots >...
GGGCCCATCGCGCGGCGTGGGTTGCCGTCTCGCCGCTCGATCGGCTGCGGCTCGTTCGGGAGCTGCGGCGCGACGTCGCCGGCATCGCCGACCGTTGGGCCAGTGCGGTCGCGGAGGCAGAGGGCCTGGCCCCGAACGAGGCGGCTGAGGCGTGGTTGACCGGACCGTACCTCACCCTCCGCCAGCTCCGCTTCTTCGAACAGTCGCTGCGCGGCATCGCGCGGAATGGCGTGCCACGGATCCCCGGCGGGATCGCGACACTTCACGACGGACGGGCCTCGGCCAGGGTGGTGCCGTTCGATCGGTTCGATCGGATGATGTACCGCGGGGTCACCGCCGACGTCTGGATGCAGCGGGGCGTCACAACGGAGGAGCTCCCGCTGACGCAGGCGATCGCCTATCGCGAGCCGGACGGCGGTGGGGTCTGCCTCGTGCTCGGCGGCGGAAACATTTCGTCCATTGCCCCGCTCGACGCGCTCGATAAGCTGTTCGTGGCGAACCGGGTCGTCCTGCTCAAGGTCCACCCGACCCTCGCCTACCTCGCGCCCATCCTTTCGCTCGGGATGCGCTCGCTGATCCGCGACGGATTCCTGCGCATCGTGCAGGGCGGGGCCCCAGAAGGCGCCTACCTGTCCGAGCATCGAGACATCGACGAGCTGCACATCACAGGCTCGTACCGGACCTACAACGCGATCGTCTTCGGCGCGGGACAGGATGGCGAAGCGCGGCGTCTTCGCGACCAGCCGGTCCTCGACAAGCCGTTCAGCGCGGAGCTCGGCAACCTGACCCCCGTGATCGTGGTGCCGGGCAGGTGGAGCCTCGCCGATATCGATTACCAGGCGGACAACCTGGCCACCATGCTCACCAACAATGCCGGGTTCAACTGCACGACGCCGCGGGTGGTGATCACGCCCGCCGGCTGGCGCCATCGGCAGACGTTCCTCAACGCGGTGCGAGCTCGCCTGACCGCGACCCCTGCCCGGGTCGCGTACTACCCCGGCGCGGCTGAGCGATTCGACCGGTTCATCGCTGTCCATCCCGATGCCGAGCAGTTCGGGATGCGCGACGACCGGAGGCTGCCGTGGGCCCTCATCACCGATCTTGACGCGCGCGCCAGAAACGACATCTGCTTCACCACGGAGGCCTTCTGCGGCGTCTTTGGGGAGCTGCCGCTGCCCTCGGCCGACATTGCCGACTACCTGAAGCGAGCCGTCGCATTCGCCAACGACTCGCTGTGGGGCTCATTGAACGCGACCCTCATCGTGCATCCCTCCACGCTCCACGATCCGGACGCGGCGGCCGCGGTCGAGCGCGCCGTCGCGGATCTCCGCTACGGGACCGTCTCGATCAACCACTGGTCGGCGCTCGGCTTCGCGCTGGGCGTCACGCCATGGGGCGCGTTCCCCGGCCAGGCCCGCAACGACATCGGCTCGGGAAACGACTTCGCCCACAACAGCCTCATGTTCTCGCGCGTCGAAAAGACGGTGATTCGCGCGCCATTCCGAGCCTTCCCGAAGCCGGTCTGGTTTGGGACGCACCGCACCGCCAGCCGGCTGGCGAGGATGCTGGTCAGGTTCGAGGCGAATCCGAACCTGCTGCGCCTGGCCGCGATGATGCCGCGGGCGCTGATCGGCTGAGCCGGGAGGAATTGGAGCGGGAGACGGGATTCGAACCCGCGACATTCTGCTTGGGAAGCAGACACTCTGCCAACTGAGTTACTCCCGCTCGCGGGACCGGATCGCGGGACCCGGCGAGCGAGAGATTAGCATCGGTCGGGGCTCAGGGCGAGCCCCAGCGGGTCACGACTTGCCGGTATCCCACGGCCGGTCGTACTCAGCCTGATGGTCGATCCGGTCGCCCGTGGCGGTTGTCGCCAAGATGCTCAACGTCTCATCCACGGTTCGGCCGTTCTCGACCGCGATGTCACACACGTCCTTGTACGTCACATTGCGGCCCATCTTGCGGTGGGCATCGCCACATCCACCGTCAGGCACATCGGCTTGGCTCCTTGCCACCGGTCACGAGCGGCTCATCGCGCGTAACGCTCGCCTATTCGTTGGTGGCCCACCTGGCAAGGCCGATCGGCCTCGCTACACCGCTCGGCGGCCCGATAGGAGCTGGACGACGAGAATCACTGCAGCCACCAGCAAGAGCAGGTGAATGAGGCCTCCGCCGACGGATCCGATCAGACCGAGCAGCCAGAGCACGAGGATGATCACCAAAATCGTCCACAGCATGTCGGTACCTCTCCTTGGGCATGCGGCCCGACACGGGTCCGCAATCTGCCTCAACCGTACGGGGCGTGACTCTCCAAAAGGCCTGCGACAGGAGGGCCAGGGCTAACAACCACGTTGCATCGGCGACGTTGGTCGAACGTTCCCCCGGACTGAGGCGTATCGAAGGACAGAGATGCCCATCAGACCGATCCGTCGCGCGGCAGCCCTGGCGGTCGTGTTCGCGCTACTCTTCGCCGCATGCGCGCCGGGGCCGACGACCAGCCCAACCCTGGGGCCGAGCGGATCCCCCGCGGCCTCGACCGGGGCCTTGGGGCAGATCGACGTGCAGAGGATCCGGGTCGACCTCGAGTCACTCCAGGCGATTGCTGCCGCAAATGGCGGCGTTCGCACCGCCGGGACCGCCGGCTACGAGTCTTCCGTCCAATACGTGGCCGGTCAGCTCCGCGACCTGGGATATGCGGTCCAGACACCTGAGTTCGAGATGGCGACGTTCGCGGAGGATCCCGGCGCCAGCATCACGATCGACGGTGGAGCCACATTCGCCGCCGGTCCCGACTTGCACGCCATGATCTATTCCGGGTCGGGAGACGTCAGCGCTCGCATCGTGACGGTTGGCTTCGACGAGGGCGAAAAGGGCGGGTGCGCCGCGTCGGACTTCGTGGACTTCCCGAGCGGCGCCGTGGCGCTGACACCCCCAGGGCCATGCTTTCGGCGCGACGTGGTCCTCAATGCGGCTGCCGCGGGAGCGATCGCGCTGGTGGTCGCCTATCCCCAATGGGCGACTGGTGCGGTTCGCCGCCCAACGCTCCTGTCGCCGGACGGCATGTCCATTCCGGCCATCTCAGCCTCCGCATCAGCTGGGGAAGCGCTGCGCAAGGCGGCAGACAGGGGGCTGCGGGTGACCATCAGCCTCCATACCCGCATCGCCTCGGCGACGGTCGACAACGTCATCGCCGAGTCGCATGCGGTCGCGGAGCGGATCGTGATCCTTGGCGGCCATCTCGACGGAGTGCACGACGGCCCCGGCATCAACGACAACGGCTCGGGGATCGCCGCACTCCTCGAGGTGGCGCGGGTTATGGCGGAGGACCACCCCAGGCTGCGGGTGCGGTTCGCGTTCTGGGGTGGGGAGGAATATGGCCTGTTTGGCTCAGAGGCCTACGTCGAGTCGCTCCGATTGGCCGAGCGTGCCGAGATCGCCGCCTATCTGAACTTCGACATGCTTGGATCGCCGAACTTCGTGCCGATCGTGTACGACGCCCCATCAGCTGCGCCGGGCTCGGCGGCGATCACCGAATTCCTGGTCAAGTACCTGGAGGATGCAGGGGTGGGGGCCGAGCGAGAGGACATCGGGAATTCCTCGGATCACGTCTCGTTCAACAGCATCGGCATCCCCACCGGCGGAATCTTCAGCGGTGCCTCCGAGATGAAGAGTGCGGCCCAGGCAGAGACCTACGGGGGGAGCGCCGACGCGCCGATGGATGCCTGCTACCACCTGGCCTGCGACACGCTGGCGAACGTCAACGTCAACCAGGTCGCCGTCTTCGCTGGAGCAGCGCTGGCGATCCTGGTGGCGCTGGCCACGGGGCAGCTACCGCTCGGCTGACCGGTCCGGGTCTACTGGACCGCGCCCGGCTCGAGGCTTCGAACGCGGTGCGCCAGGGTCAGGAGCACCTTCGCCGCGATCTCGGGAAACTCCTCCATCATCGCGTGGAATTCGCGGTGGTTGATGACGAGCAGGCGGCATGCCGTCTCGGCGGTGACGGTTGCCGTCCGCGGCCCACGCTCGATCAACGCGATCTCGCCGAAGAACTCACCTGGTCCCAGCTTGTTCACCTGAACGCCGTCACGCTCGACCTTGACGAGACCCTCGTAGATGACCATCAGGTCGTCGCCAAGCTCTCCCTGCCGGATCAGCACCTTGCCGGCGGGGACGTCGACCTCCTCGGTCAGCATCCCCAGGCGCTCGAGATGGTGGCGGTCAAAGCTGCCAAAGAGCGGGATCCTCTTCAGCAGCTCGAGCTTTTCGTCGCGGGCCACGGGCGCTCCTCCGTCGCTAGGGCCGGAGCATACGGCCTTGCGCCCCAATTGCGGAAGACCCCCACGACGTGGTGCCGGCCGGCACCGGTACCGGCGGGGTCCGTTTGACGAGCGCGCGCGGGGGCGCTTACCTTCCCGGGACACCCCGGTGAGCAACGTGGAGGACTCCCGAATGCCACGATCCCGACTGGTACGCCCCCTGATCAGCCTCGTCGCCGCGGCCACCCTCGTAATGGCGCCGGCGGGCGCCTCGGCCGCTCCGTTCAACGGGGGCGGTATCACGGCATCGGCGCTGGTCTTCTTCCCGAACCCTGTCGTGACCAGCGGCAATCTCGCCCTGACCGACGAGAAGGATGCCGACTACCCGGCCCTCAACAACGAGCGCGTCACGGTGCTGCTCACCAACCTGGACGGCTCCGGCTACCTCTGCGGCGCGTGGGCGTGCGTCGTCGGCTCGACCAAGTCGGGCGCCTTCGAGACGGACGGGACGTACTACTACACCCGACACGACGAGCGCTTCGAGCAGGTGATGGCCTACTACTGGGTCACCCAGTCACAGCTCTACCTCCAGTCGCTCGGCTTCGGCGCCGGTGGCCCCTACCGCGGAATCAACGACAACTCGCAGCCGGTCCGGATCGATCAATGGGGCGTCGACAACTCGTTCGCCTCTGACGCGCCTAAGGACCAGATGGTCTTCGGCAAGGGCGGCGTCGACGACGCCGAGGACGCGGAGGTGATCATTCACGAGTACGGCCACCAGATCCATTTCAGCCAGTCGCCGACCTTCTACACCTCGCCCGAGTCAGGCTCGATCGGCGAGGGCTTCAGCGACTACTGGGCGGCAACGGTGACCGCGGTGGTCTCCGGCGGGCAGCCAGATCCCGCGTGCATCGCCGAGTGGGACTCGGTCAGCTACACAGCGGGGCCGGTGCACTGCCTGCGCCGCCTGGACGCCAACCTGCACTACCCGGACGACCTCAACGGTCGCGTCCACCACGACGGCATGATCTGGTCGCAGGCGCTGTGGCAGATCCGCGGCGCGCTCGGAAACGTGAAGGCCGACACGCTGATCCTGATGGCGCAGTTCGACTGGACCGGGACGACCATGGTCGACCTCGCGAACCGGACCGTGGCGTCGGCGCAGTCGCTCTACGGAAGCGGGGCGGCCGGGAAGGTCAGGCAAGCCTTCGAGGATCGCGGGATCCTGTAGCGAGGGTCAGGGGGCGGGCGTCAGCGCAGGACCAGGAGCCAGGTCGCGTCCGCGGCAGCGACGGCCGCCCAGAAGCCCATGATCAGCAGCGGGCGGCGCAGGATGCACTGGCTGCGGGTGATACCCAGGGCCACCGCGCGCCCGTACAGGTAGATCGCCACCAGCGCCACTGCCAACACGAAGATCGCGGGGCTGACCAGCCAGGCGATCAGACCGACGGTGCCCATCTTGCAGAACGTGAAGGCGAGGCGATCGTATTTCTGGGCCCGGGTCAACGGCGGGCGCGCCGCGAGCCAGGCCTTGATTGGGTCGAGGGTTGGCGTCTCGGCGCTCATGATCGGGCCATCAGGCTGTCCAGCTCGACGAGCTGGCGGGCAGGGACCTGTCCGGCCGACGTGCGGCGGCGCAGGTTGCCGAACAGCTGCCGCGCGCAGAACGGGATCCGCACCGGGTCCTCCTCGCCGTCGGTCGAGCCGACGTGCACGCAGCACTGCTGCAGGCGCTCGATGTTCATCGTCCATGCGTCCATGAACGACTTCACGCTGAGGCGTTTCGTGCGCAGCGCCACCAGCTCGGCGGCGCGCTCACCCTTCACGAGGTAGCGGCCGATGTCCTTCATGAAGCCGCCGATGCCGATGTCGCAGGCCTCGCAGATGTTGATGATGTAGTCGATGAGCTCGGGCCGGCTGATGGTCGTCGTCTCGCTCATCATCCCGATCAGCGAGTCCCACAGCTGGTCGTCAGCGGCGATCCGGTTGCCCACGATCGAGAGGTTGTCCTTGAGGCGGTCGATCCCCACTAGCTTCGGAATGGACCGATGGACCCCGTTGTCCTCCTTCACGAAGTACGTGATGGCGCAGCAGTCGGGGTGACTGCACGGCAGGGCGATGAAGTCCGACGCATCGGCCCGGCCGTTGGTCTGCGGTCCTAGGCGCTTCAGAACGCCAGTGGTGGTCATGCGCTTCATCGGGTCGATCGGGTTCGCCCGGCCGGAGCCGAAGACCGGCTGGTACGCCACGCCGGCAACGTAGTCGGTGTCGAAGGCGTAGTCGGCGACCGCCCCAATCTCGTGGTCGTTGACCCCCTGCGCCACCACCATGGTCAGTGTCGTGAAGATCCGGGCATCGGTGAGGCGCTTCACTGCCTCCGCCTTCATCGCCCGCAGGTCCTCGCCGCGGTGGAAGAGGTGCGTCTCGAGATCGAACCCGTCGAACTGCAGGTAGACCTCGACCCGGTTGCGCAGCTTGTGGAGCGCGGCCAGGAACTTGTCGTCCTTCGTGATCCGGATCCCGTTGGTATTGAGCAGGACGCGGGTGACGTTGCGCTCCACCGCCGCCTGGATGATCTCGACAATCTCCGGGTGCACCGTCGGCTCGCCGCCGGAAAGCATCAGGACGTCGATCTTGCCGCCCTCGCGCTCGATCGAGGTGTCGAGCGTGCGCAGGATGTGGGGGAGGCGGGCGTATCGGCCCACGTTCGTCCCTGACGCAGCGAAGCATGTCGGGCAGTTCAGGTTGCAGTGCTCGGTGACGTCGAGCAGCAGGATGCAGGAGTGCTGGGTCTGGAGGCGGCCGAGGCCGTTGGCGTAGCCCATCGGGATCGGCATCACGTTGTCCGGCGTGTCCGGGATGATCTCGCGGGTTGGCACCCGCCATTGCTGGAGGTACTCCCACAGCGGGTAGTCCTCGTCGTAGAGGCTCACCACCTCACCGTGGCCGCGCTGGCAGAAGCGACGCAGGTAGACCGATCCGTCCTGCAGCACCAGGTTGCCCTGCAGGATGTCGGTCCCGTAGTCGACTTCGCGGTCGGGATCGTCGCTGAAGCACTGGCCGCAGACGGTCAGCACCATCCGCAGCGGGGTGTAGGGACGGAGGGGAAGCGCGGCGGTCATATGTACACGGACCCGCTCATGCTGGCCGCGCAGATTCCGCCAAGGATCACGGCGAAGATGATCGGCGCGATGAGCGCAACCCCGATCCCTCGGTCAAGGAAGGCCCGCCCAATCAGCCCCGAGATCCCGAGCCCGATCAGCAGGAAGATCCCGAGGACCACGACAACGGCGCCCGCGTAGGTCCCGTTGCCCCGAACGACCACCCAGGCGACCACGATGGCCAGGGCTGCCATGTTCACGAGGAATGCCGAGAGCCAGAATCGCGACCGAAGGGCGCTGGTCTCGGCGAACTGCGGGGCTCGGGCCGCCTCGGTCTCCTGGAGCGCGGCGTCGACCTCAGCCGCGTCGTAGCCGGCGTGCTGGAGCTGGATGCGCAGCGATTTGGTGGTGTATCTGGCTCCGTTCTTGCGAAGGTACGCCTCGATCTCGGGTCGCATTGATCGCCTCCGTCTATTCGCACGTCCAAGTCAGCGTCCCGGAGATTGGTTCAAGGCTCGACTCTGGATGCTCAATCAGCTGGCCGGTGAGTCCTTCGAACCTGAGCGTGCCGGAACGCCCGTCAGAGATTGAATCGAGCTGCAGAGGAATGTCTCCAGGGCTGCCGTAGTAGGTCTCGCCGGCGGTCCCCGAGCGTGGAAGGAGGGAGATCGACACGCTCACTGCCCGGAAGGAATTCGTTGCCGACGTCTGCGCCCTCGGGTCACCGAGGCTGAAGACGTCAGCACCCACATACCTGGTGTCGAGGTCCCCGAGATCGGATGCACGCACGGTGAACGCGCCCTCCTGCAGGAAGCATTCCGCCGTGCCCGATGCCTCGAAGCCGATCGGCGGATCGATCTTGAGCTGCATCGTGCCCGGTGTCGCCGGGATCTGGACCGGCGTCTGACTCATGGCTGCGAGGCATAAGCCGCTCAGGCCGATCACCGAGATGAGCGGGAGGATCAATGCCACCACCAACCCGCTCGACCCGAGCAACCAGCGCCCGATCAGCCCGGAAATGCCCAGCCCCACGAGCAGCACCAGGCCCAGGATCGGCGCCGCGATCGGGGCGTAGGTGTAGCGCTGGGCCACGAACCAGATGGTGACCAGCACCAGGGCGCCCAGATGCAGGCCCACCGCAGACCACCAGAATCGCCTTCGCGAGCTGCGGGTCTCCGCGAACTGAGGCGCGCGAGCACTCTCGGTCTCCTGCAGGGCGGCGTCGACCTCGGCGACGTCATGCCCGGCCTGAATCAGCTGCTGGCGCAGGGCCTTGGTGGTGTATCGGGCTCCGTTCTCGCGGAGGTACGTTTCGATCTCGGGTCGCATGCCAACAGCTCCGCTACTCACAGGCCCAGGTGACCGACCCCGAGATCGGCTCAGCCGGGGATTCGGGCGGGGACGGTCCAGTTGGCTCGGCGATGAGCCCCTCGAATTTCATCGTTCCCGACAGGGCATCCGCGGCCGCATCGACCGTGATGCGCGTGCTGAAGATGGTCGAGTACGCCTCCGGTAGCTTCCCATCCGCGGGCGGCGGCTCAAGGAGAACCGAGACGCTCGCGTCGGATGCGTGCGCGGGCAGCGCCGGATCCGGCGTTCGGTACCAGCTGAAGTAGACGCTGACGGCCTTCCCGTCGTGCGCACCGAGGTCCCGCGAATTCACCTGGACTCCATTCCCTCCGCCCTCGACGTAGCAATCGGCGGCGCCGGACCCCTCGAACACGAGCGGCGCGAGGAGCGTCAGGTGAACAGTCGCTGGCCTTGGCGGTTCGCGAACCGATGCGTTGATCAACGCGAAGCATGTGCCGCCCAGGGCCAACGCCGAGATGGCCGGCAGGACGAGGGCCACGCCAACCCCCGCACGCGGCATCAGCATTCGACCGAAGAGGGACGAGACGGCCCACCCGATGATCAGGGTGACGCCGAGCACGACCGCCGCGAGGACGATGAGGCCCAGGTTGGGTGTCCCCTTCAGCACGAGCAGGGCCACGAAGGTGGCGACCAGCGCGGCCAGGTGCAGCCGGACGGCCCAGCGGCTGAAGGTGCGCTGATCCTCCCGGTCGGGGCGTTTGGCCGCCTGCTCCCCCTGCCACTCCTTCAGGGCGGCGCTGACCGTGACCGCGTCGTATCCGGCATCCAGCAGGCCCCGGCGCAGGGCATCGGGGGTGTACGTGGCTCCGTGCTCGTCCAGGTAGCGCTTGATCCCCGGGTCCATCAGCCCCGCCCGATCGAGAAGGCCGCGACGCAGGTCCCCAACATCAGGCCCCAGAAGACCGGAATCAGCGCCAGGCCGACGAGGGCCGCGCCGAGCCCCTTGATGCGAAACCGTGGGACGACCCATCGCAGCAGGAGGATGATTCCGTAGCCGATACCCAGGTAGCCCGCGGCGAAGATGGGGAATACCGCACCGGAGCTGGACCCGGCCGATGCAGCCAACGCAACTCCTGCCAACCCCGCGACACCTCCGACGATGAACAGGATCCACGCCTCCGAGACCAGGCCATTCTTGTTTCCCGACCCGGTGGCGCGCTCAGCCGCGATCGCAGCAAGCTCCGCATCGACGGCGGCAGGGTCGTGCCCGGCGGCGATCAGGTTGGCACGGATCGCCTCCGGGGTGTACCGACCGCTCATCGACTGGATGTAGTCGCGGATATTCGGATCCATCGGTTCCTCCTAGGCGATCGCGGGGATCGGCTTGGGCATCTGGTAGATGCCGCTGCGGAGCTGCCGCACGAAGTGGATGACGAGCCACGCCACGAGCGGGATCAGGACGAGCTGCGGCCCGGTCAGGCCGAGCCACTGGACCTCGTTGCCGCGGATGAACTCGATCCCGAACCGGAACACTCCATATGCCAGCAGGTAGGCCTTCAGCGTGTCCCCGCGTACCGGCAGCAGTGGTCCGCGGGTCGTGATCAGCGTGAAGGCGCCCAGGTGGAAGCCGATCTCGTACAGCATGCTCGGGTGCATCGGCCCGCCACAGCCGGGACAGCGGGGGAAGGCGGCGGCCGCCTCAGGCGACACGGTCATCCCCCACGGCAGGCTGGTGGGCGTGCCGAGGGGAAGCTCTGACAGGAAGCAGCCGACCCGGCCGATCGCGAGGGCCAGCGGGATGGCGGCGGCGTAGTAGTCGCCGGTGGAGAGGGTGTAGCCCAGGGCCCGCTTGGTCAGCACGATCGCCAGGTACCCACCGGCAAGGCCGCCGATGATGCTCTTCGGCCCGTGGGTGAGCACGTACGTCAGCGGCAGGCTGGCCGACTGGACATCGCCCAGGACCTCCCACGACGTGATCAGGCGCGCACCCACCGCGCCTCCGACCACCGCGGCCACGCTGATCAGGGTGATCGGCCCGCCCAGCAATCCGTCGCGACGCAGCGCGTGGTAGTAGAGCACGAACCCGGCAAGCAGCCCGAACATGGTGAAGAAATCGTGCGTCCCGATGGTGATCGGCCCGAAGCGGGCCAGGATGGGGAGCATCGACCGTCAGCGGCGCGAGGGCCGCGAGTCAGAGGGCGGCAACCGCCGCCTCCAGCTGCTGCGTTGCGACGAGGTGGTCGGTGTCCCAGGCGAATTGGATCGGGTCGCCGAAGACCAGCTCGACCTCGCCGCGCCACGGAAGGCGCTGGTCGGCGAAGGCCGGGTCCCGCCGGGCGTCGAGGCGCGACATGCGGGACACCTTCAGCTTCATCGGCACCACGGGGGTCGCTCCCAGGACGGCGACCATCCCGGTCCCGGACTTGAAGGGCTGGGTGGGTCCGCCGACGGTCAGCTTTCCCTCCGGGAAGATGAGGATCGAGAAGCCACGGTCGAGCCGGGCCCCGAGCAGCTCCAGGGAGCGTCGCACGGCACCCTCTCGCGCCAGCGGGAAGGCATTCCCGATGAGGGCCGATCCGAAGCCCCGAATCGGGTTGCCGAAGATGTCGTCGGCCGCCGCCGCGACCGACAGGTGCCAGCGCCAGGCGAGCGGGAAGCGTGTCAGGATGATCCCCACGTCGTTGTGCAGGCAGTGGTTCGGGGTGAAGAGGGCGGGGCCCTTGAGTCCCTGGAGGCGTTCGAGCCCCGTCACTCGCACCCGGTAGAGGGTGAAGAAGATCGGAACGAGGAGGAGCGTCTGAATGAGAATCCCGGCGCCTCGCGCGATCGGGCTCAGCGGCCAGGCGAAGATGCCGGTCTCATGCTTCTGCTCCTTCGCGGCATCGACCATGGCGGAGAGATGCGCCACCGTCGTGTCGGGATCCAGGTCGCCGTCGTCGACGAAGGTGCCCAGCTCCTCCTCGATGACGCCCAGCAGCTCGATCCGCGCCAGTGAATCCATGTTCAGGTCGGTCGACAGGCGCGAGTCCGAGAGGACCGATGCGATCGGCAGGTTGGCGACGGATGCCACCAGCCCCGCGACGGTCGCTGCCCCGAGGGGCGAAGCGGTTGCGGCCGCGCTCGCGGCATGCGTCGTCGGCTCGCCACTCTCCATCTCGGCCAGCCGATCGAGGACGACCCGCTTCTTCACCTTGAGCGTGTGGGTGCGGGGAAGGTCCTCGTCGGGCCAGATGGTGACCCCGCGAATCTGCTGGTGGGCGCCCAGCTGGGCATTTGCGTCACGGACCACGGCCTCCACCACGGACGCGTCGTCCACGAGGAGGACGGCCTGGACGCGCAGCTCGCCGCGCGGCGGCTGCCACCCCACCACCGTCGCGTCCCGCAGCCTCGCATCGCGAGCGAGCACCGCCTCGATGTCCTCGGGGTAGACCTTGGTCCCATCGGGCATCGCGAGCATGTCCTTCTTGCGGCCCCGGAGCGTCAGGAAGCCGTCGTCGTCGAGCTGGCCGATATCCCCGGTGTGATAGAAGCGCTCGTCGTCGATCGCCGCTCGGGTGGCCTCGGGGTCCTCCCAATACCCGGCGAAGACGCTCGGGCCGCGGACCTGGATCTCGCCGTCGTCCGCGATTCGGATCTCGACCCCCGGCACCGCCTCCCCAACCGTCCCGATCCGATTGCGGGAGGGCCTCGTGAAGGCGACCGCCGGCGACAGCTCGGTTGCCCCGTAGCCCTGCAGGACGTCGAAGCCCATGGCGGTCCAGCGGTTGGCCAGCTCCTCCTCGAGCGCTGCCGCCCCGATCGCGAGGGTCCGGAACCGCCCGCCGAACTGTGCGATGACCGGCCGGAAGAGGATGCGCTTCAGGAACCGGGGCAGGTGTGGCGCGATGCGGTGCAGCCGCTCGAAGGCGGCGTGCTTGCCCGAGGCATCGACCTTGCGCTGTATCGCCGAATCCAGCAGCTTCAGCCCGGCTGGCACGATCAGCAGCATCGTCACCCGGAACTCTCGGAAGGTGCGGATCAGCACGGCGGGCTGGCGGCTGACCGGATACACGATCGAGGCGCCCACCAGGAATGGCGCGATCAGGCCGCAGGTCTGCTCGAACATGTGCGAGAGCGGCAGGATGGAGAGGAGTCGCTCATCGGGCTGGAAGGGGAAGACCGTCTCCAGCGCGGTGGCGTTGGCCACCAGGTTGCCGTGCGACAGCATCGCGCCCTTCGGCTCACCGGTCGTGCCGGAGGTGAAGACCACCTCGACCAGGTCGCTGGCCACCACGGCGGGCGTCGGGAGCGGCAGTGCGACCCGGGCGCGGTCCGGCAGCGACTCGATGAGCACGACCGGCAGGCCCAGCTCCTCGGCCATTGGCGCCGTCTGGGTCGAGGCCAGCACCAGCTTGGCGCGGGTACGCTGCGCCACCTTGGCCACGAACTCCGGCTGGCTGCGCACGTCGAGCGGGACGAGCACGAGCCCGGCGAAGAGCGCACCGAAGAAGCCGATCGACCACTCCGGCCGGTTCACCCCCCAGATCAGGATCCGGTCGCCGCGCTCCAGGCCCTGCTCGCTCAGGACGCGTGCCACCCGCGGCGCGAGATCGGCCAGGTCCCCATAGGTCCAGATCCGGGTACGAAAACCAGGCTTGATGAGGAGCGCGGGGCGGTCGCGGTACTTCGCCGCCGATTCACGCAGGAGGTCGATCAGCGTCGGTCCCGCTTCGGGGACCCGGTCGACCGCAACGGGGGCGGGCGCCCGATCCTCGGCCGGAGCCGCTGGTGTGGGCGCGAGCGTGGCGATGGATCCTCTCCTCCCACGCCTACCTTACGACCGGGGGCGATGCCGTGGCTAGCGGAATCTGCCCTTCGGTCGGGCCAGGCGCGCGGCCCGATCCGCGAGGGCGCGCAAGACCCCGTTCGCCCCCTCGCGCAACGCCGGGTAGTGGCTGAAGGCGATCGTTTCGACGTCGAGCTCGGCCAACCGCGCGACGCTGGCCCGGGCAAGGGCAAGGTCCTCGCTGAAGACCCTGCTGGCGAACGTGACCCTGCCTCGAATCACCTGGAGCGCGTCGCCGACGAAGAGGAGCCGATGACGCGCCGCATAGAGGCAGACGCTGCCTGGCGTGTGGCCAGGCACGTGGACCACCTGGAGCCCGTCCAGGATGGGGAGGATCTGCCCGTCCTCGATCGGGGTCGCCTCGCCGGGATGCCGGGTGAAATACGCGATCAGCTGCCCGCGATTGCGGTTCGCGACGGCGTCGCGCAGCGTGACGCTCAGGCCGGCGAGGTCGGACGGGTGCATCAACACCTCGACCTCCCGCTCCCCGGCGAGCTCGCGAACGCCGCCGATGTGGTCGGGGTGCGCATGGGTGCAGACGATCCGGCTCAGGTCGTCGAGGC
>Ga0070698_100005343_pt1 | contig 14055 bp, 12 predicted proteins | sample KBSK1502metaG_FD_65477 | JGI IMG/M metagenome (GOLD analysis project Ga0070698, IMG submission 65477) | Corn, switchgrass and miscanthus rhizosphere microbial communities from Kellogg Biological Station, Michigan, USA - KBS K1-50-2 metaG | ecosystem: Host-associated > Plants > Roots >...
GCCGTGGTCGCGGCGATCCGGCCGAACCCGGCGGGCGTGTCGTCGTATTCCCGCGTCACCGTGCCGTCCTCGGCCGTCTCCGACGCCCAGACGGTGACGTGGCCGCTGCCCCTGTTGATCTCGACCCGCGCCGTGGTCGCAGCCCCGTCGGTGCGGTGATAGGCGACGAGCAGCGCGTCCTCGATGGCCTTGATGGCCAGGTCCATCGAGATGTCCTTCTCGGCCTCCAGGCCGCGCAGGGCGCTCAGATCAATATCCATCGGGTCCCTCCTCAGCTGCGCCCAGGTCCGCTTCATCGCCCGCCCAGCCCGCCCCAGCCCGCCCAGCCCGCCCCAGCCCACCCGGCCCGCCCTCGCCCAGCCCGACCTCGTCGGCGTCCAGCGGAGCGAACTCGACCTGGATCCTGCCCGGGCCGAGCTCGGGATAGCCGAACCGCCGGCCCTCCCCGGCAACGTCGAGCAGCACCCCGTGGGCGTCAGTGCCGGTGATCCGTCCCGTCACGGCCTGCGAGTCCGCGGCGGACAGGCCGTTATGATGCCTGAGCGGGACCGTGACCAGGCGGCCGACGGCGCGCCGCCAGTGCTTCGGCTCGGTCAGCGGGCGGTCGACGCCCGGCGAGGATACCTCCAGCGTGTAGGACGACTCGCCCATCGCGGCGGCGCGGTCAAGCGTGGCCGACAGCTCCCTGCTGACCAGCGCGATATCGTCGAGGCTGACGCCGCCGTCGGCGTCAACGACGACGCGCAGCAGCCGCCGCCGACCGGCCGAGGTGATCCGGACGTTCTCCAGGTCCATCCCCATGGCGGCAACCGTCGGCTCGAGCAGGCTGACGATCCGCTCAGCGTCGGCGGATCCGCCCCGCTGCGCCGACTGCGGCGAACCGTGACGGGAGTTACCGTGCATCACGACCTCCTCGCCCGCGACCTGTGCTGTTGTCCGCTCAGCTCTAGCCTAACCGCGACGGCCAGTACCTGGGCGGTAGCCATACCGGCCGGGTTTCGGTCGGGCCTCGGCGATCCGGCCCATGCCATGCTGGCGCCCCCGGAGGCACAGCGAGCAGGAGCGTCCCGCAAGCGACCGGAGGCACAGTGGCAGATCCGACGCGCCGAGCGCTGATCGCGGCCGCGGCTGCGCTGCCGCTGGTCGCGGTGTCCGGCTGCAACGGCGTGAATGTGCTCGCCAGCCCCCCGCGCCAGGCCGCGGATGTCGGCCTGCTCCAGGCGGCGATCGGCGCCGAGCAGCTGCTGGTCACCCAGTATGCCGCCGTGCTGCGCGGCCTGACGGGCTCCGGGGCGGGAGCGTCGGCCGCCCTGGCGGCGGCCCTGGAGCCGCTGCTGGGCCAGCACCGGGCACACCTGGCGGAGCTTCGGTCCCGCCTGATCGTGCCGGGCGGCAGCGCGTCGCCATCGCCGGCTGCGCGGGCCACGCGCGCGCCTGCGGTGCCCGCGGCTCCCGCCGCTGCGGTCGCCTTCCTGCGCGCCGCCGAGCAGGCCACGGCCGCCGCGATGCTGGGCCGGCTGCCGGGGGCCTCTGCCTCCCTGGCCCAGCTGTTCGCCAGCATCTCGGCGTCTGAGGCGACGCACGTGCCCGCCCTGGACGACGCCCTCCGTGACGTCCCAGGACGGGCAGGAGCATGACCGAGCCGGGCGCGACCGGCGCTCTGCAGGGGGCGCTGGCGGCCGAGCACGCCGCTGTCTACGGTTACGGGGTGGTCGGCGCCTACCTGACCGGAGCCAGCCGGGCTACGGCGGCGGCCGACTGGGTGGCGCACCAGAACGCGAGGGACGAGCTCGAGGCCATGCTGCGGTCCCGCGGATCCCAGCCGGGACCGGCCGCCATCGCCTACCAGCTGCCGATCCCGGTGCGGACATCCGGCCAGGCCGTGTCGCTCGCTGTCATCCTCGAGGAGCGGATCGCCACGGCCTACCTCGGCCTCGTGGCGCTGAGCACCCCGGCGCTGCGGGAGCTCGGCGCGCTCCAGGTCCGCCAGTCCGCGCTGCGCGCGGCGTTCTGGCGCGGGAGCACGGTCGCCTTCCCCGGGCTGACCGCCGCGGCGCTCGCCGCCCCGCGGCGGAACCCGGCCCTCGGCCGGCAGAGCTAAGCCCTCTAGTCGCGCGCCGCGAGGACCTGCTTGATCATGGCGGCAGCGCCGTCGAGGTCCTCCCCCGACGTGATCCGCTCGGCCCATGACCACCAGAACCACCAGGCGCCGTCCTGCCCGCGCCGGATGTAGACATCCTCGGCCAGCACGGACGCCTCGGGGTTCACCACGTGCAGGCTGGGCGCGCGTCCGGGCGGCGCCATGAGACTGGCCCGAAGTCCGAGCCGGGAGAGCACCTCCGCGAGCCCTTCGAGCCGGCTCAGATAGGCGTGCAGCACCGGCGCTGGCCCGGAGGAGAGGGCTTCCAGGGACGCCGCCGCGTGCGCGGCCCCGCGAGCTTGCTGGGCTTCCGTGATCATAAAAGTCACCCCTAGTAGCCGAATTACAGCGTAGAGTAATGACATTGTCTAAGGATGCACCCTAGGCCGAGCTGATGCAATATGCATAACGACATTCGCATGACCTATTGTGATCGTTACAGCCACAGATCCCGCGTAGTTACTGGACGTCGCGCCGCTCGGGCGGCCACACTTAAGCACTCCCAGCACGTCACGCGCCTGGGGCGGAGGTGACAGATGGCTAGCGAGCACAGCCCGACGGTCCGGCGGCGTCGGCTCGCGCTCGAACTCAGGAGGCTCCGCGAAGCCGCCGGGCTCACCTGCGAGGAGGTCGCGGAGCACCTGGAATGCTCGGCTTCGAAGATCAGTCGCGTCGAGACCGGGCGGGTGTCGGTCTCGCCTCGGGATGTCCGCGACATGCTCGAGCTGTACCGCGTGCCCGCCGAGCAGCGGGAAGACCTGGTCCAGCTGGCCCGTGACTCGCGCCAGAAGGGATGGTGGCATGCCTACAGCGACACCATGCTGCCCCAGATGGCCACCTACGTCGGCCTGGAGAGCGCCGCGTCGGAGATCCGGATCTACGAGGTCAGCCTGATCCCGGGGTTGCTGCAGACCGAGGACTACGCCCGGGCCGTCATCCGGGCCGGGATGATGAACAGCCCCAGCGAGGACGTGGAGCGCAGGGTCAGGCTCCGGATGGCCCGCCAGCCCGCGGCCACCAGGGACGATCCGCCGAAGATCTGGGCCGTCCTGGACGAGGCCGCGCTGCGGCGGCGCGTCGGCGGCGCCGGCCTGATGCGGCTGCAGCTCGAGCACCTGCTCGCCCAGGCAGCGCTGCCGAACATCGCGATCCAGGTGATTCCTTTCGCGGGCGGCGCGCATCCCGCCATGGGCCGGCCGTTCATCATCCTGGTCTTCCCCGAGCGGGTCGACACCGACGTGGTCTACCTGGAGGACCTGACCAGCTCGCTGTACGTGGAGGACATCGCCGAGGTCGACCGCTATAACGTGTTCTTCAACCACCTGCGGGCGACGGCGCTGTCGTTTGACGATTCCGCCGCGCTGATCGCGTCGGTGCTCAAGGAGATGTAGCCGAGGCGGGGACGCCCCTGCTCAGCGCAGCGGCGCCGGGAGCGGCTCCGCGTGCAGCACGGTCAGCCGGGATACCGCCCGGGTCAGCGCGACGTAGAGCCGGTGCAGCCCGCGCGACTCGGCCGCCGCGATCCGGCCCGGCTCGATGACGATGACCTGGTCGAATTCCAGCCCCTTGGCCAGCGTGACCGGCACCAGCGTGAGCGGCTGGCTCTGGCTGTCGCCATCGAGCACCGCGTGCTCGAGGCCGGCCCGGCCGAGGATGTCGGACAGCCCGGGCACTTGGTCATCGGCGGCGATCACCGCGGCCGAGCCCGGGCGGGCCCGCGCGTCGGCGCACGCCGCCACCAGCGCAGCGGGCAGCGTTCGGCCGGTCGCGGCTGTGATCACGAGCGACCCCGGGTCCTGCCGGACCGAGCTGGCCGGGGTCAGGCCCGGGGCGATGTGCCCGAGCAGCCTGCTGGCGAAGTCCAGGATCTGGCGCGGCACGCGGTAGCCGGTGTCCAGGATCCGCAGCCCCGCATCCTGCTTGCCAAGGTGCGCCAGGAGCTGCGGCCAGCTGGCGGTGGCCCACGGCGTGGTGCCCTGGGCGATGTCGCCGAGCACGGTGGCCGATCCGGTCTCGCAGCGCCGCCCGATCGCGCGGCACTGCATCGGCGACAGGTCCTGCGCCTCGTCCACGACCACGTGGGCCAGGCTCGGCGTCCGCTCGATCAGGTCGCGGGCCTCGTCGATGAGCACCGCGTCCGCCGCCGACCAGCGCGCGGAGCCCGGTCCGCGCGGCGGCCTGCCCTCGGGCTCGGCGCTCCAGCCGATCGCGGCCTGCTCGTCCGGCTCCAGCAGGCCGGAGCCTGCGCTGGCGAGCAGGCCCGGGTCGGACAGCAGCCGGAACACCAGCCGGACCGGGTCGGCCTTCGGCCAGATGGCGTCCACCGCGGCCCGCACCGGCCGGGCCCGGCGCACCGCCTCGTGGGTCCGGTCGTCGCAGGTCTCGCCGGCCGCCTCCATCCTGGTCAGGATCACGTGGGCGATGCGATGCGAGAGCATGTCCCGGCCGGTTCCGTAACGCACGCCGCGCGACCGCAGCTCGTCGACGAGCGCGGCGAGCTCATGGACCGGGACCCGCCAGCGCCTGGAGCCACGAACCAGCATGATCGCCTCGGCGGGCTCGGCGAGCTGCTGCCACAGGGCGCGCCGCAGCACCTCGGCCATCCGGGCATCGCCCTTGATCCTCGCCGCGCGGTCGGGATCCACAGCCTGGACCGGAACGCTGGCCAGCAGGTCGGTCACCGACAGCTGGGTGACGTCGAGTTCGCCTAGCGCGGGGAGGACATTGCGGATATAGGCGAGGAAGGCCCGGTTCGGCCCGATGACCAGGACCCCGCGGCGGCGCATCCGCTCGGCGTGCGCGTACAGCAGGTAGGCGACGCGGTGCAGGCCGACGGCCGTCTTGCCGGTGCCAGGAGCACCCTGGACGCATACCGTCTGGTCCGCGTCGGCGCGCACGATGTCATCCTGTTCCGGCTGGATCGTCGCGACGATGTCACGCATCGGGCCAGACCGAGGCCGCTCGATCTCCTCGATCAGGATCCGGCTGGTGGCCGGCCCTGTGCCAGCCGGGCCGCGGGGTGCGGCGAAATCCTCGTCCTCATACGCGGTCAGCTCGCCGCCGGAGAAACCGAACCTGCGCCGGAGGGCCAGGCCCATCGGCTCGGCCGGGCTGGCCCGGTAGAACGGCCGGGACACCGGCGCCCGCCAGTCGATCACGACAGGCCGGCCGTCCGGGTCGTGCACGTGACGCCGGCCGATGTGGAACCGCTCGCCCGCGAGCGAGGCGGGATCGTCCCGGCTGCCGGCAGATCCGGCGTAGTCGAGCCTGCCGAAGAACAGCGGCGTATCCGGCAGGTCGATCAGCGCCTCGGCGCGGCGGTACAGGTCGGCCTTCAGGTACTCCTGCGAGACCCGGTCGCCCGCCAGCGCGCGCAGCGAGAGAACGTCGTCGCGCATGAGCCGCAGGAACTCGCGCGAGCTGCGCAGGTAACCCCGCTCCGCCAGCAGAACCGGGTCATCCCCGCCGGGATCAGCCTCCGGTTCCTTGCTGTCCGGGTAGGTGGCCGAGGGCATGGCCGGTCTCCTCCGTAACTGCTGGAAGCGGGCTGGCGGCGGGCGCGGGGGGGCGAAGCCATCGTGCGTCACGCGCGCGATGGCGGGGTGTCGTCGGGTTTCGTGGTGCGCGAGAGGCTCGCGGCAATGAGCAGGCGATGGGTGGCGGCCAGTCGCCCGGCACACAAGGGAACGCAGCCTAACAAAAACGGCCCGCGACGTCATCTCTATTCCCCGTGATCTCGCGGCCGGAACGGCACTCCCGGGAGAGTAACCGTGAGCGTTACCAGGTCCAGTGGAAGCCGACGACGGTCTTCTCGATGAACCTCAGGTAGCGATGGACCGAGTGCTGGCTGTCCAGGGCGACCGGCTCCTGGTCGAGGATCTCTCCCTCGAGCCCGTCCCAGGTAGCCCACCAGATGCCGGACGGCAGTTTGTCCGGATGGAACTCGACGCGCATGTCGAAGTTCTCCAGCCGCCCCATGACGGCCCGCCGGTACTCCCGTTCGCGCGGGTCGAGCGGGTCCGGCTGGTAGTGGTATGTCGTCCAGTACTCCAGCGTCGTGGTCTCGCCGGTATCCAGCGCCCGGGCCAGGGCGATATGCGTGGCGAACACCTCCTCGGTGACCTGGTAGAGGTCACCGAGGAGCTCCGTGCAGCCCTGGCCGACCTCGAGCGTCAGGGCCTTGGTGTCGTACAGGTACGGGATGCGGTCCAGGCCGTCGGCGATGGCCTCGACGACCTGGAGGGTGCGCGTGCGGGCCGGCATGCCGTCAGCTCCCACGTAGACGTGATCGTGCAGGGACAGCGTCTGGTGGCGGCGCGGGCCGAGGGCGGCGTGCAGCTCCTGCTCGGTCCGCGACGCCATCGCCCGGGGACCGGACAGCACGCTGATCGTGCCCGAGCCCTCCCACAGCAGCCAGAGCCGGTCTGCCTCCTGATCGGACAGCCCGAAAGCCTCGATGAACAGCGCCAGCGCCGAGCGGCTGAGCAGCCGCCCGGACAGCGCCCGGGAGACGGTGTCCTTGAGCTGGTGCGGCAGCACCTCGGCGTCGCCTGGCACGCGCGGATAGCTCCACAGGTAGCGGGCCAGCACCTCCGCGACAGCCAGCTGGGTGATCTCCCCCGGCCGGGCCCTGACCACGTGCTGCTCCCACTGCCGCCGGTACGGTCCCGGCCGCTGCAGCAGCTCGCGCAAGTAGCGTGCGGCGGCGCGACGGCCTGCGGCCGACGGGGATTCGCTCACGAGCTTTCAAGTCCTCGATTGTGCGAACTTACTGCGACATCTACGGGCTACCTTACGGGCAGGCCCCGGAAGGCAGGTGCCTGGCCGGTGATAGGGGGGCGGGCCCGTCGCGCCGCGGCGGGCCCGACACATGCCCGCGGCTCAGAAGAGCACCGACATGAACGTCCCGGCCTCGGTGAATCCCACCCGCCGGTACGCGGCCCGCGCCGGGGCGTTGAAGTCGTTCACGTACAGCGACACCACCGGCGCCACCGACCGGATGGCCGCGGCGACCACCGCCGCCATGCCCCGCGCGGCGTGGCCGCGCCCGCGCAGCTCCGGCGGCACCCAGACGCCCTGAACCTGGCATGCCAGGGGCGTCACCGCGCCGATCTCGGCCTTGAAGATCACCTGGCCGTTCTCGATCCTGGCGTAGGAACGCCCCGCCCGGATCAGCTCGCCCACGCGCGCGCGGTACGCCGCTCCCCCGTCCGGGCCGACCGGAGAGACGCCAACCTCCTCGGTGAACATGGCCACGGACGCGGGCAGCAGCGTGTCGATCTCGTCCGGCCGGACCAGGCGCACCTGCGGGTCCGGCGGCACGAGCGGCTCGGTGGAGATGGCCATGACCGGCTGGACGGCCCTGATCTCACGCGGACGGCCCCAGTACGGCGCGAGCAGCCCCCACAGCTCCTGCACCGCCTCGGCGGGCCCGACGATCGACGAGCAGCGGCGGCCCTGCAGCCGGGCGCGCTCAGCGAACGCCGCCACGGCGCCCGACGTCCCGGCCACCGGCACCAGGTTGGCGCCCGAGTAGCACAGCGACGTCATCCGCCCGGACTCCAGGTATCCCCACATCTGGGCGCCGAGGCGCCCCGGGTCAACCCCGGCCGCGTGCACCCTCGAGCTGACGAAGACATTCGTGACCGCATCGCGGTCGCAGATTTCGAGGACCTCGTCGCGGTCGCGATCAGTCAGCAGGCGCAGCGATGATGACCGCCATGCCCTGGTGCGCAGCACACTCCCAGCGTATAGGGCAGTGCTAGCCCGGGGGATAACCCCCGGACCCCCAGACCGGGGGGCTTCGCCCCCCGGAGCCCCCCTGCCGTCTGCTCGGGCCGGCCAGGGCCGACCCTCGCATCCGGCATTCCGACGGTGATCGCCCAGAGCCCGCCCCCTCAACCGAGGGGTGTGGGGTCGGGCAGGTTCGGGCAGGTCGCGTTCACCGGGTCCGGGCCCGACGGCAGCGCGCCGGTGGCCAGGTACCGGTTCAGGTACCCGTCCACGCAGGGGTTGGGCGGGTTCGCCAGCGACTGGCCGTGATTACCGCCGCCCTTGACCACGACCATCCGGGCGCTCGGCAGCAGCCGGTGCGCGCGCTGCGCCCCGGCGTAGGGGGTCGCGGCGTCCAGCGTGCCCTGCAGCATCAGGATCCCCGGCAGGTGGGCACCCTTGATCCGCAGCGGGGTCGCAGGCCCTCTGACCGGCCAGAACGCGCAGGCCGCGTTGAACCACGTGTTGTCCCAGGCCTCGAAGGGCGCGGTCGTGTAGACGGTCCTGGTCGCTGAGTCCCAGGTGGCCCAGCTTCGGGGCCAGGCCACGTCGGCGCACTCCACGGCGTTGTAGACGGCGAACTCGTTCTCGTTCTGGACGCCCTCCTGGTCATACTGCGAGATCAGCTGGCCGGTCGAGCCGCCGTGCAGGTAGGCGGCGAGCGCCGCGGCCAGGCCGGGCCAGTAGCTGTTGTCGTAGCCGCCGACCAGGAACGTGTCGTCGTACTCGTCGGGGCCGATCAGCGGGCCCGACGGGCCGGGAATGGGGTGGGCCGCCAGGTCCGCGCGCGCCTGGTGCCAGCTCTGGCTCACCTGCGCCGCCGTGGACCCGAGGTGATACACGTTCGAGTACCGGGCCGCCCACGCGTAGAACGCCTGTATCCGGCCCTGGAACGCGTAGTCCTGCTCTATGTTGTCGGTCCACCACGCGCCGGTGGGGTCGACGATGCTGTCCAGGACCATGCGCCGCACCCGCTGCGGGAACAGCGTCGCGTAGACCTGCCCGATATAGGTCCCGTAGGAGTACGCGAAATAGCTGAGCTGGGGCTCGCCCATGGCCGCCCGGATGGAGTCCATGTCCCTGGCGATGTTGCTGGTGGTCATGTACGGCAGCAGCCAGCCGTATTTCTTCTCACAGTCCGCCGCGTAGGCCTTCGCCCGGTTCTCGAGCACCTGCTCGGCCGCGGTGGTGGCCGGAATGTAGTCGGGCCGGGCCCGGGAGAAGAACGACGGGTCGCAGTGCATCGACGGCACCGAGCTCCCGACGCCCCTGGTGTCGAAGCCGACGATGGTGTACTCAGACGCGACCGCGTGGTCCAGCCCCTGGGCCACGAACGCGGCCAGGCTGAGGCCGGAGCCGCCCGGCCCGCCGGGGTTGACCAGCAGCACGCCCTGGCGCCGGCCGGCCGGCGCGGTGGCCGGCACCTCGGACAGGGCGAGCGTGATCTTCCTGCCGCCCGGGTGGCTGTAGTCGAGCGGGACCTGCAGGCTCGAGCACTGCAGCGCGGCTCCCTGCTCGGTGCAGGGATGCCAGCTCAGCGCCGCCCCGGCGGGCGAGGACCCGGACGCGGGCGCCGGGGACGAGTCGCCCGCCGTCCCCGCGCTCGGCGACGGCGCGCTGCTGCATCCCGCGAGCACGACCGCCGCCGCCGCGGCGGCAGCGGTCAGGGCATGTCTCATGTAGTCATCCTGCCCGAGCGGCCGGTCAGCTATCCGCGGGCTCGGCCCCCATCGCGGCGGTGAGCTTCATGGCCTCGTCGATGAGGGTTTCCACGATCTGCGACTCGGGCACGGTCTTGACGACCTCGCCGCGGACGAAGATCTGTCCCTTGCCGTTGCCCGAGGCCACGCCCAGATCGGCCTCGCGCGCCTCGCCCGGCCCGTTGACCACACAGCCCATCACCGCGACGCGCAGCGGCACGTCGAGCCCGTCCAGCGCCGCGGTCACCTGGTCGGCCAGTGTGTACACGTCCACCTGGGCCCGGCCGCAGGACGGGCAGGACACGATCTCCAGGCCGCGCTCGCGCATGCCGAGTGACTCCAGGATCGCGATCCCGACCTTGACCTCCTCGACCGGCGGGGCCGACAGCGACACCCGGATCGTGTCGCCGATGCCCTCGGCCAGCAGGGCCCCGAACGCGACCGCCGACTTGACCGTGCCCTGGAAGGCCGGGCCCGCCTCGGTGACGCCAAGGTGCAGGGGATAGTCGCACTTGCCGGCCAGCAGCCGGTAGGCGTTGACCATCACGACCGGGTCGTGATGCTTGACCGAGATCTTGATGTCGGAGAAGCCGTGCTCCTCGAACAGCGAGCACTCCCACAGCGCGGACTCGGTCAGGGCCTCGGCCGTGGCCTTGCCGTACTTGGCCAGCAGGCGCTTGTCCAGCGAGCCGGCGTTGACCCCGATCCTGATCGGGATGTCCGCGTCCGACGCGGCCCGCGCGATGTCGGCGACCTTGTCATCGAACGCCTTGATGTTGCCCGGGTTGACCCGCACCGCCCCGCAGCCGGCGTCGATCGCCGCGAACACGTACTTGGGCTGGAAATGGATGTCGGCGATCACGGGGATCTGCGACTTGCGCGCGATCTCCGCCAGCGCGTCCGCGTCGTCCTGGGACGGGACCGCGACCCGGACGATCTGGCAGCCCGCGGCCGTGAGCTCCGCGATCTGCTGCAGCGTGCTGTTCACGTCCGCGGTCACGGTCGTGGTCATCGACTGGACAGAGACCGGCGCGCCGCCGCCGACCGGCACCGCGTGGCTGCCCTTGCCCACGATCACCTGGCGCGACTTGCGCCGCGGGGCCAGCGGCTCCGGCGGCATCGCGGGCAGGCCTAGATCGACAGTCATCAAGTCATCCCTTTACTGGACGAGGTGAACCGGGTTGAAGATGTCCGCCGCCATCAGCAGCACGCCAAACCCGATCAGCAGCGCGAACACGCCGACGCTGACCGGGACCAGCCGCTGCAGGTCGGCCAGGCCCGGGTCCGGCCTGCCGCGCAGCCGGGCAAACCAGGCTCTGACCTGCTCATAAGCGATAACCGCGAGGTGGCCGCCGTCCAGCGGGAGCAGCGGCAGGAGGTTGAACGCGCCGATGAAGATGTTGAGCGAGATGACGATCAGCAGCAGGTCGGAGACGATGACCCGCCACCCGCCGCCCGCCGCGACAGCCTGGCCCGCGATGTTCGCCACGCCCACGACGCTGCTCACGTTGCCCGCGGGCGTCCGGGACCGGTCCTTGGCGAACAGGTCGGGAAGCGCCGAGGGAAGCTTGGCGATCGCATCGGCCGAGCCGGTCAGGACCTGGCCGAAGGCCGACCCGGCGAACGACAGCGCGCCCGCCGGGCCCGCCCGCTGGAAGATCAGGGCGTCGTCGATGCCGAGGTAGGAGCCGTGCCTGCCGGGAATCGTGGCCGGGGTGACGTGCAGGGTCAGCTGCGTGCCCCCGCGCTGCACGACGACGGGCACGGGCTTGCCCGCGGGCAGGGCGCGGATGTCCAAGCCCAGCTGCGTCCAGGTGTGCACCGGCTTCCCGGCGATCGAGATGATCTTGTCGTTGGCCTGCATCCCGGCCGCCCGGGCCGGGGCGGCGCCCTGGCTGTGCGCGCACGAGCCGTTGTCGAAGGCCTTCACGTTGGCCGGCACGCAGCTGCTCACCGAGCCGATCGTGGTGGTGTTGCTGTTCGCCTGCCCGACAACCAGCGCGAGGCCGATCAGCAGCACGAACGCGAGCGCGAAGTGCATGAAGGACCCGGCCACCATGACGATCGCCCGCTGCCAGCGCGGCTTGTTGCGCATGGCGCGGGCCTCGTCCTCCGGGGCGACCTCGTCGAACGTGGTCATCCCGGTGATCCGGACGAAGGCCCCGAACGGCAGTGACTTGACGCCGTACTCGGTCTCGCCCCGCCTCGTCGACCACAGGGTGTTCCCGAAGCCGACGAAAAACTGGGTGACCTTCATGCCGAACTTCTTGGCGGTCAGGAAGTGCCCGAGCTCGTGCAGGACGACCGATATCAGCACGGCCGCGACGAAGATGACGACCCCGAGCAGGAAGCTCATGCCGCCTCTCTCATCCTTCCCGCCCGCCCCATCCCGTTCCTTCCCGCGCGCCTCATCCCGTCAGCTCGCGGGCCCGGCCTCGGGCCCAGCCGTCTGCGGCCAGAACGTCGTCCAGCGTCACCTCGGCCCGAGCGGACCCATCATGCTCAGAGACTACCCGGGCCACGGTATCGATGATTGCCGCAAACCGGAGCCTGCCCCCCAGGAACGCCTCGACGCAGACCTCGTTGGCGGCGTTATAGACGGCCGGGGCCGTCCCGCCCCGGGTCCCCACCTCGCGGGCGAGCGGCACCGCGGGGAACGCGGCCTCGTCCAGCGGCTCGAAGGTCCAGGTCTGCGCCGTGGTCCAGTCCACCGGGCTGGCGGCGCCGGGAACCCGGTCGGGCCAGGCCAGGGCCAGCGCGATCGGGATCCGCATGTCCGGGGGGCTGGCCTGGGCGATCGTCGAGCCGTCGGCGAACTCGACCATGGAGTGCACCACCGACTGCCGGTGCACGACCACCTCGATGTCGGGGAACGGGATGCCGAACAGCAGGTGCGCCTCGATCAGCTCCAGGCCCTTGTTCACCAGCGTGGCGGAGTTCACCGTGATCACGGGGCCCATGGTCCAGGTGGGGTGCGCGAGCGCCTGCTCCGGGGTGACGTCGGCGAGCTCCTCGCGGCTGCGGTGCAGGAACGGCCCGCCGCTCGCGGTCACCACCAGCTTGCGCACCTCCTCGGCGCGGCCGCCGCGCAGGCACTGGGCCAGTGCCGAATGCTCGGAGTCGACGGGCACGATCTGACCCGGCGCGGCCCGCCCCGCCACCAGCGGGCCGCCCATGATCAGCGATTCCTTGTTGGCCAGCGCGAGCACCCGGCCCGCGTCGAGCGCGGCGAGCGTCGCCGCCAGCCCCACCGCTCCGGTGACCCCGTTCAGGACGACGTCGCACGGCCAGGAAGCGACCTCGGCGACCGCGTCGGCCCCGGCCATGATCTTCGGCAGCTGCCGGGAACGGCCCTCCGGGCTCCGCGCCGCCCCGGCCTGCAGGGCCTGGCGCAGGTCCTCGACCCCCGCGTCGCTGGCCACCGCGACGACCTCGGCCCCGAATTCCAGCGCCTGGCCGGCCAGCAGGCCTGGGTTCCCGCCGCCCGCCGCGATCCCCGCGACCCGGAACTTGCCCGGGTTGCGGCGGATGATGTCGGTGGCCTGTGTTCCGATGGACCCCGTGGATCCGAGCAGGACCACGTCCCGGCGCGCGCTGGCTGGCTCCATGCGGCCATTGTGCCCCGCTTCGCTGTGTCTTCCCCGCGCCGCCGTGACGCACACGTCAGGGAAGAGCGTGCGCAGGCCCGGTCGGTGCGGCGCGTAACGTGTGACTGTGACTGGCGACAGCCCCCCGAACGCCCGCGCTACGACATGACCGCAACCGCCGAGGTGCCCGGCTCGGCGCCCGCCGACGGAAGCTGGCGCGGCCTGCCGGCCGCGCAGCAGCCGGACTGGCCGGACAGCGGCCACCTGACCGCGGTGACCGAGGAGCTGGCCGGGCTGCCCCCGCTGGTCTTCGCCGGCGAGTGCGACGTGCTCCGGGAGCGCCTGGCCGCCGTGGCCCGGGGCGAGGCTTTCGTGCTCCAGGGCGGCGACTGCGCGGAAACGTTCGCGGGCGCCACGGCCGACTCGGTCCGGGCCAAGCTGCAGACCCTGCTGCAGATGGCCGTGGTGCTGACCTACGGGGCGAGCGTGCCGGTCGTCAAGATCGGGCGGATGGCGGGCCAGTTCGCGAAGCCGCGCTCGCGCCCCGCCGAGCTGCGCGACGGCACCGAGCTGCCCGCCTACCGGGGGGACGCGGTCAACGGGTTCGAGTTCACCGCGCGGGCGCGCACGCCGGACCCGGGCCGGCTGCTGCGCGCCTATCACTGCTCCGCGGTGACGCTGAACCTGTGCCGGGCGTTCGCCACCGGCGGCTACGCGGACCTGCACCAGGTGCACGCCTGGAACCAGGACTTCGTCGCGGAAAGCCCGTCCGGCCAGCGGTACGAGCGGCTGGCCGGCGAGATCGACCGGGCGCTGGCGTTCATGCGCGCCTGCGGGGCCGACCCGGAAGAACTGC
>Ga0070698_100005344_pt1 | contig 14050 bp, 15 predicted proteins | sample KBSK1502metaG_FD_65477 | JGI IMG/M metagenome (GOLD analysis project Ga0070698, IMG submission 65477) | Corn, switchgrass and miscanthus rhizosphere microbial communities from Kellogg Biological Station, Michigan, USA - KBS K1-50-2 metaG | ecosystem: Host-associated > Plants > Roots >...
CCGCTCTCCTGCATGCCGCTCACCAGGCCGGGCAGACCCTCCTTCTCCTGGGAGATGTCGAGCCGGTTGACGGCCTCGGCGAAGCGAAGGTAGGTGTCCACGCTCGCAATCACGATGCGCGCGTCGACCGTCAGCAGCTCGATGCCGACCAGCGAGACCCGTACATAGGCGTCGATGACCAGACCCTTGTCCAGGATCGAGTCGATGACGTCAGCCAGGCCGCTAGCCGACGGCCGGGGCGAGACGCCCCCTCCGGACTGCGTGGCTGTGGTCATGAGCTTTCTCCCCCCCTGGCCCCGACGCGCCGGAGCGTGCGCCGGGGACGATCTTCCTCGGCGCCAGAACTCTTGCGCCGTTGCGGTCGCCCGGCAGTCCGGCGGCTCCGCGCTGGCGCGCGAGCCCCTCCATCACCGTCGGCGCGTCCGCGCCGTCCGTTGTCGGCCCCGCCGCGGGCGAGCTTCTCATCCTCGGATTCGTAGTCCGCCTCGCCGTCCTCGCCGTCCTCGTAGGACGGCTCGCCTTCGCCGCCGTTCTCGTACTCATCCGCGTACTCGTCGCCAGCGGCCACGCGGTCCGGCTCTTGTTCCTTCTCGCCCAGGGCCTCCTGGCCGTTCTCGCCCTCTTCCTCGGCCAGCGCCGACTCGTGGTCCTGGACCACTTCGCCGTCGTGGATGACGCCCCGCCAGCCCTCGATTTCCTCCGGATGGAGCACGGCCTCACGCATGAGATGCCGCCGGAAGTGCTTGAGTTCCAGCCGCGTCCGCCGCCCCTGCGCCCGCCACAGGTTGCCGGTGCGCTCGAAGAGGCCCTGCGGGTGATACTCCATCACCAGGAGGATGCGCGTCAGTCTGGGCGCCAGCTCGTGGAAGGTCACCGCGCCGTCAACGTGGCCCTTCGCTCCCTTGGACCGCCAGATGATCTTGTCGTCGGGTACTTGCTCGAGGATCGTGGCTTCCCACGTCCGGTGTGACCAGAAGACCTGTGCCTTCCAGTTGAGCTTCTCGTCCTCGGCCTGCTCGACGCTCTCGACCTTCTTCATGAAGGTCGGGAACTCGGTGAACTGGGTCCATTGGTTGTAAGCCAGCCTGACCGGAACTCCCACGTCAATCGACTCGACGATGTTGGTCAGCTTCAGCTGCTTCTTGCCGTGGCCGTCCTTGCCGCCGCCGCGGCCGAACAGGCCTTTGACCTTCTCCTTGGCGGCCGTCATGCCAGCGCCGAGCAGCGAACGGGCCGGACTCTTCCCCTCCGCCAGGCCCTTCGCGCCGGTCACCGCCGCTACCAGGCCGGGCCCGGCGCCTGAATCCACGTAGTCGGTCAGACGTCCGGCCGCACCCTCGACCTTCTGGCGCACGGATGCCATGGCGCGGTCGCCGAGCGCGTCGATCAGGCCTGCCGCTTCGGACTTGAGCCGGTCCACGGGCCCGTTGCCCGAGCCGGTCTTCGAGTTCTGGGCCATACCGGTCACCTCCTGGTCCGCGAGGCAGCTGGCGTCCTGGTGCGGGTGACGGCTGACCCGGCCCGGGCGGTGCGGCGTCGGGCTGGCGCCGCGCGCCGCGCGTTCCCGCGGGTCTCATCGGTTTCAGCCTCGTCACCGTTCTCGGGCTCGGCCGCCTCATCCCGGAACGTCTCGAAATCCTCATCGGACGCGGCCTCATGACCGCGCTGCCTCGGGATTCGTCCGGCCGTTTGCTCGGCCACGGCCCCGGCCTGGTCCGCTACGGCCCCGGCCGGCTCGCGGATGCGCTGCGCGTGCTCGTGCAGCGACTCAGTCAGCGATCCGATCCGGTTTGTCGCCACGGCCACGGCCGCGGCCTTCCCCGCGTCGAGGAGGTCGCCGCGTACGGTGTCCGCGATCTCGCCGAGCTGCGGAGCGACCTTGCCGAGCGCCTCGGTCGATCCGAGCATCTTCATGCTGCGCTTGACCGCTGCGCCGCCCACGCTTCCGATGCCGCCGGTGGCCGCGCCGATGGCGAGCATCGTCGTCAGGCGCAGCTTCCGCCGTCGTCCAAGGATGTAGCCAACGCCTAGCGCCAGCGCAGTCTGTGTGCCGCCTTTCATGACTTCCCCCCTCCGTGAGCCGCTGGCCCCCAGTCTGCGGCTTCTCACCCGGCGTTCGTCGCTGCGTCCAGCCGCCGGGTCCGGCAAGTGCGGCCCTACCCGGCTGGCGAGTATCAAACCGGCAGGCTAAAACAGATCTCGGGTGACAGATGCGACGGCGAAGGGCGCTAACGCCCAGGTCAGCGAGTGGCTCGAGCCGGGGTGCCCGTGTCCGGGGTATCGGACATCAGCTTTGCGAGAACGCGCACCCGGGAGACGGTCTGCGGCGTCGCAGCCGGATCATCACCGCTGGCGGCTGGGCCAAGGCCTCGTCCAGGGTGGGGAAATGCGGGATCACCCGGTCGACTCCGGACACCGCGATGGCGCGCAGGACCGCCACACAGGGAATCACCAGTCGCAGCTCGCCCCCTCGGCCACGGCTCGCTTGTCCACACGCGTGCATTACGAGTTCCTGGACGCGGCCACCAGCGCTGACGGTCGCTGAGTCCAGTAATCGCCGCGTGTGTAGACCGCTCTCGCATGGGTAGCCGTCCCCCCGGACCAGGCCAGCCTCGTCTACCGCCCATCGGAGCGACGACGGCGCGCCAATGCTGACCGGTCCACCTTGGTGCGGCCAGCGGACCCCCTGGGCTGGCCGACCCGGCGGGCCCCGCGCGCCTTCGACTCGGCGCGCCGGGCCCGTCTGAGGTTTCGGCCGTGGCCCGATATGGCCGGGGAAAACGCCAGCTCAGACCCGAGGTTTAGGCCGGGACCGGAGGGAAGAGCCTCCAGCTCGCGACGGATCCAGGAACCGGGAGGAAGCATGCCAAGCGTCTTCGAGGTACTGAGCCGCGACCATGAGGAAGTCAAGCAGATGCTGTCCGAGCTCGAGTCAGGGCCTACAGCGGCCACCGGGGCCAGCGCGGACCAGCTCGCCCTGCGCAAGAGGACGGCCGAGACCCTGGTCATGGAGGAGTCCAGGCACGAGGCAGCGGAGGAGATGCACTTCTGGCCGACGGTGCGCGAGCGGCTGCCTCACGGCGGCCAGCTCGCCGACCAGGCGATCAGCCAGGAGCAGGAGGGCAAGGAGGTCCTGGCTAAACTCGACAAGGCGGACGCCGATGATCATGATTTCGATGCGCTGCTGAGTGAGTTCATCGGCGCCGGCCGTGATCACATCGCGTTCGAGGAGAACCAGGTCTGGCCGGCGCTGCGGGCCAGTCTCACTGAGGCCGAGGCCAGCGAGCTCGGCGCCAAGATCGAGCAGGCGAAAAAAACCGGGCCGACGCGGCCGCACCCGCACACGCCTGCCGCTCCCGGCGTGCTCAAGTCTGCCGGGCCGGTTGCGGCCGCCGCCGACAAGGCCCGCGACGCCATGACCGGCCGCGGCGACTGAGCCGGTCAGGGCCGAGGCCGACGGCAACGCTGCCGTCGGCCTCGTGCTGTGCGCGCTTCACAGGGCCATGTTTGCCGATGGATGGCTGGGTAGGGCTGGCCTTTACTCGGAGGAGGGGCAGAACGTGATGGACCACAGTGCGCACGGTTCGCAGGCGCCCCCTTTCCCTTCCCAGGAGCGCACCACCGGTGAGCTTGTCAGGCAGCTCTCCGAGCAGGTCTCGGCGCTGGTGCGTGATGAGCTGAAGCTCGCCCGGCTGGAGATGGCCCGTAAAGGCAGGCAGGCCGGGGTGGGCGCCGGGATGCTCGGCGGCGCTGGCCTTGTCGCTTTCTACGGCCTGGGCTGCCTGATCGCGTGCGTGATCCTCGCCATCAGCGGAGTGCTGACCGCATGGCTCGCGGCCCTGATCGTGGGCGTGGCCCTGCTCGCCGCGGCCGGCGCTGCGGCCCTGCTCGGCAGGGGCCGCCTACGGGAGGCCGCCCCGGCAGTCCCGGAGGAGGCCGTGGGCAGCGTCAAGACCGACGTGGAAGTGATTAAGGAGAGGGCGCGTCGATGAGCACCAGCGGACGCAGGAAGAAGACCACCACCGTGGAGCCGCCCGCCGACCGCGAGGCCGGACTGGACGGCACGGCTCTCGAGGATGAGCAAGAACTGCGGCAAGAGATCGAGCAGACCCGTGCGCAGCTCGGCGAGACCGTGGAACAGCTCGCTGCCAGGACCGATGTGATGGGCAGAGCCCGGGCGAAGGCGGCGGAACTGACCGGGCAGATGAAGGACGGCGCCGCTGGGGTGCGCACGACGGCCGTCGCAGGTGCCACAAGCATGCGCAGCCGGCTCGCTGGCAAGACCGTCGTCGGCCGCCGCACAGCGACGACAGCAGGCGGCCGGGCAAAGGCTCAGTTGCAGTCGCGGGCGGCCCTGGTGCGGGAGGCGGCTCCGCAACCGCTGTGGCGCACGGTTGTGAAGGGAGCCAGCGCCGCGAAGCGACTCCGGGTGCCGCTGGCGGCGGCCGCGGCCGTGCTCACCGCCGGGTACCTGGTGTCGCGGTGGTGGAGGAAACGATGACTAGCCCAGGCGGCAACCCCCGCCGTGGCCTCGCGAGCGGCGCAGCCGGGGAGGCGATCCCTCCGCAGCGCGATCTGACCGGTGGCCCAGGTAACCCGCTCGAGCTGGGCGAGACGGGCTGGCGCAGCATTGTCAAGCGCAGCGCCAGGAAGTTCGTGCGCGACCGGTGCAGCATGACCGCCGGGAGCCTGGCCTACCACTGGTTCCTCGCCCTGTTCCCGGTCCTGATCGCCCTGCTGGGCCTGACCAGCTTGATCCACGTCGGTGCCACCGAGGTGCACCGGCTGGTCAACGGCCTGGACAAGGCGCTGCCCCCGGGGGCCTCCGGGGTGTTCACCGAAGCCGTGAACTCCGCCACCCACCGCTCCGCCAGCGCCTCGCTCACCGCGCTGATCATCGGCATCGTGGTCGCGCTGTGGAGCGCCTCGGGCGGCATGGCCGCACTCGAAACCGGGCTGGACGTGGCCTACGAGGTGCCGGTCGACCGCAAGTTCGCCGCCAAGCGGCTGATCGCGTTCCCGCTGATGGCCGCCACCCTGGTGCTGGGCGGAATCGCCTCGGCGCTGATAGTTTTCGGCGCTTCCATCGGCACGGCCGTCGAGGGTCATGTACCAGTCGCCGGGACGGCCTTCCTTATCGTGTGGACCGTGATGCGGTGGCTGGCCACCGTTATCGTCATCTCGCTGCTGTTCTCGGCCTACTACTACTTCGGGCCAAACCGGCCGTCACCTCGCTGGCAGTGGGTCAGCCCTGGCGGCCTGCTCGCCACGGCCATCTTCCTGCTCGCCTCGTTTGGCTTCTCGTTCTATGTGGCCAAATTCGGCTCCTACGGCAAGACCTACGGCGCCTTCGCCGGGGTGGTCATCCTCATCTTCTGGCTTTACCTCACCGGGCTGGCCGTGCTCATCGGCGGCGAGATCAACGCCGAAACCGAACGCGAAGCAGCCGCTCAGGCGGGGCACCCGCAAGCTCGGGCCAGCGCCCGGGACCTGCACCAAGCCGCATGACGCGCCACGCCGCTACCCGCACAAACGCCCCCTTATCATCCATCCGGCCCGCGGTCGGCAGCTGCCGTGGCGGCGAGGCGGGTGCGTCGGCAGGCAGAGCTCGCCCACGTGGCCCACGCGCGCGGCGCCTGAGCACCGGGGGCTCGAGCAGGCCGAAAGGGAGCCGGGGATCCGCAGGCAACTTTAAGTTGGCCCTGCGTGATCAAGTGGTTAGCGCCGCCGAGCGTCAGCCGGCGCGGCGTTTCATTCCATCCCTCCGGGTAGAAGAGCCACCGAATGCCCACCGCATTTGCCGAGGTCGCTGATCCGTGGCCCGGCAATCGCGACACGACGGCGGGCGGAATTCGGCGATGGGACGGACAGGGCAATGGTGGAGGAGCTTACCGGCGACGACAGGCTGGCGGACTTCGCCGAGCTGCAGAACGCGCTGCTTGGCTCCGAGACCATCGAGCAGTTCCTGCACGGGCTGGCCGTGCTGGCGGCGCGGCTGGTGACGAGCGACTTGTCGTGCGGCATGACCATGGGCCCTCAAGGGCGGCCGGTCACCGTGGCTTGCAGCGAGCCTGAGGTGGCGCGGGTGGACGAGGTGCAATACGAGCTCGACGACGGCCCCTGCCTGCGCGCCATGCGGGATGGCCGTCTCGTCCGCATCGACGACACCGCCGCCCAGGAGCGCTGGCCCAGGTTCGAGAAACTGGCCGCATCTCGCGGAATCCGGTCGTGCCTGGCGCTGCCGCTGGTCGCAGAGGGCAGGTCGGTGGGCGCGCTGAACCTATACGCGCGCTCCGCCGCGGCGTTCGGGACCACTGAGGTGCTTCGCGCCCAGAGTTTCGCCAACAACGCCTCGGGGGCGGTGACGATCGCGCTGCGCATGGCCTCTTACGCCGCCCTCACCGACCAGCTGCGGTCCTCACTCGCCTCGAGAACGGTCATCGATCAGGCGCTGGGAGTGATCATGGCTCAGCAGCGGTGCACCCAGGCACAGGCGTTCGCGATCTTGCGGGCCGCGTCACAGAACACCAACGTGAAGCTGCGTGACATCGCCGGCGCTATCGTGACCGGCGTGAGCGGAGAGCGGCCTCAGCCGCCGCCCCCATTCGAGGACGGGTAGGCCGCGATGGCAGCCCGCCCCGCTAGGGAGGAGCATGGGACGCGCGATGTCACCGTCGCCGGACCCGGCCGTGCCCGGCGCATGACTACGGTCTGGCCGGGCGGTCGAGCCGGCCCGGAGGCCACGTTCACCGTCGATGACCTGCCGGCCCTGCGCCGCCTCGCTTCCGAGCACGGTCGTCGGGCGGGGATGGATCCCAGCAAGGTCGGCGACTTCGTCCTGGCGGTCAACGAGGCTGCGACCAACGCGATCTGCCACGGCGGCAGCCGTGCCAGCCTGCGGCTGTGGCAGTCTGGAGAGGACCTGTGCTGTGAGGTCCGCGGCGGCAGCTGGATATCGGCGGAGCGGGACGACACCGGCAGCCTCCGGCTGTGGGTGGTGTGGCAGGTCTCCACCGATGTCGAGCTGTCCTATGGCCCGGACGATACGAGGCTGCGGCTCTCGATGAGAGCCCGCTGAGGGCGGGGAAGGGGCACCGTGCGCGCCTACCCCGGCTACCGGGGAGCCGGCGAGTTCGTTCCCGCGGATGGCGCGAGCCTGCCGGACGTGGCCAAGGCGGCGCTGACCGCCGGCCTGGTCTACCTGCCGAGGACGACGCGGCTGGCCATGGGTACGCTCGCGCGCTGGCGGGCGCGGACGTCAGTTCGCGCACGCCTGGCTAGGAGAAGTCCGCCTCCTGATCAGCCGGGCCGCGCGGCGCAGTCGTCGGAGTCCGCGTGGCCGTGTGCCCGGTGACGTACCCGGGCTGGGCCTTCTCCGGCGGCCCCGCATGGTCGACGGCGGCCATCGCCGCGGCAACGGTCGGGTATATGTCAATAAGGTGGTCGACTCCGGTAATGGCCAGTATCCGCTGCACGGCCGACGTCGCGACCACGAGCCGCATGCCCGCGCGGCTGGCAGTCGCCCGCTTGAATGCCCGGACGAGAGCATTCACGCCGGCGGAATCACAGAACGTCGTCGTGCTCATGTCCACGACCAGCAACGCCGTGCCGCGGTTGATGATCGAGAGGAGATCCTCGCGGACCTGGCCGACGTTCGATATATCGATCTAATCAGGCAGCGAGACCACCGCTGCCTGGCCGACCCACAGCACCGGACTTTGCTCTCCAGACACAGCCGTCACCCACCCATCGCGATACGGCGAGAGATGGGCCGCGTCTCTGGACCCGGCGGTGCCTGAATCCCTGCCGGGCATCACCGCTGCGGGTATTATGCCGGCCGACCCGCCCTGCCGCAACTTGGAGGTGTAAGGGCGGATCCGCGGCCTATCAGCTTGCCACGTCCGCGTCAGGACCCGCCCTGTTCGTCCCAACCCAGGCCGACCTCGCTCTCTAGCCGCTGGTGGCCGTGGGTCGGTACGCTTGGGTTAACGGTTTACTAGACAGCCGGATCCCTCGCGTACCCTGCTGACGCAGCGGATATCCTGGTCGGGCAGAATGCCCACTTCTGGAGGCATCGAGGTGACAGCGCATCCGAGCCCCGATGCCGCTGAAGACCGGCTTCGGGACCTCCAGTCGATCACAGACGCGGCGCTGTCGCGCCTGGATGACGACGAGCTGCTGGCTGAGCTGCTGGAGCGGACCAAGGACATCCTGGAGGCCGATACTGCCGCGGTGTTGCTGCTGGATTTTGCCTCGGGTCAGCTGGTCGCGACCGTGGCCGCGGGGCTGGAGGAGGAGGTGCGCCAGGGCGTGCGCATCCCGGTCGGCCGGGGCTTCGCCGGGCGGATCGCCGCCGAGCACCGGCCGGTGATCCTCGACCGCGTCGACGATACGACGGTGCTCAACCCGATTCTGACGGCGAAGGGGATCCGCTCGCTGATGGGGGTGCCGCTGGTGGCCGGCGGGCGGGTGATCGGGGTGCTGCACGTGGGCTCGCTGAGCGAGCGCCGGTTCACCGGCCAGGACATCGAGCTGCTGCAGGTTGCGGCGGACCGCGCGGCGGCGGCGGTGCAGTCGATGACGACCCGGGCTGACCGGGCGGCGGCCGCGGCGCTGCAGCGCAGCCTGCTGCCGTCGGCGCTGCCGGCGGTGGCCGGGGCGGAGCTGGCCGCCCGTTTCATCGCCGGGCAGGGCGTGGTGGGCGGCGACTGGTACGACGCGTTCACGCTGCCGTCGGGGGAGCTGTGCCTGGTGGTGGGCGACGTGGCCGGGTCGGGCCTGCCGGCGGCGGTGATCATGGGGCGGATGCGCAGCGCGCTGCGTGCCTATGCGCTGGAGACCGGTGATCCGGCCGAGGTCTTGGCCCGGCTGGATCGCAAGGTGCAGCACTTCGAGCCGGCCGCGCTAGCGACCGTTCTGTACGCGGTGTTCGACGAGGCGCTGGACCGGGTGCACGTGTCCTCGGCCGGGCACCTGCCGCCGGTGCTCACCGCTCCCGGTCAGCCCGCGGAGCTGGCCGACGTGAGGTCGGACCTTATGATCGGCGTCGCCCCCGGTGCGCGGCGCCGGGTGACGACCGTGAAGGTCCTGCCAGGCGGCTCGCTGTGCCTGTACACCGACGGCCTGGTCGAGCGCCGGGAATCCCCGCTGGACGAGGGCTTGGCCCGGCTGTGCCGGGCGCTGCCGGCCGCGCCGCCGGAAGCCGCGTGCGCCGCCGTCATGGCTGCCCTGGTCGGCGCCGAGGCGGCCCGCGACGACATCGCGCTGCTGATACTCCAGCGCCAGCCGGCTGAGGCGTCTGGCCCTTGACCCGGCGACCCAGGCCAGGCCGCAGGCGGGAGTTCATTCCTCAGCGCCCGATTCCGGCTTGGCGGCGTGCCGGCGTTTGAATGCGGCCCCGCGGGGCAGTCGCGGACCCGGAGGTAGCCATGACGACCGGGACCGTGCTGGTTTTCGTTGTCACCGGGACCATCGTCCTGGTGGCCATTGTGGGCGGGATATGGCTGGAGGCGCGGATGCTAGATCCGCACCAGCGGCCGTCGGCAGATCTTCTGGAACCGGCAGGAGATGCGATCGTCACCCGTGGTGAGCAGCGCCGATGAGGCGGGGTGCGCGGGGCTCGTGACGTTGAGACCTGCCACGGCCGCCGGGCCCTGCTACCGCCGTCTGCGCGTGCCCGTCCTGGCAGCGCCGGAAGCGGGCTTGGTCGACGCCCAGATGCGCCGCCAGCTCGCCATCTGCGCGGTTCGGGTGCTCAGCTCAACCGTGGGTGCGGCGCCCTGGGCCGGGCCCGTGATGGCGGGCGGCGCGGCCGCCTGCGCAGACCCGTATCCGGGAACCTCGAGCGTGCCGTCCGCGGCGGCGCGCAGCGCGCCGTACCAGCCGAGCTCCTCCTCGGCCGCCAGCCGCGCGACCGCCTCGGCCATGCGGCGCCTGAAGTCGCCCGCCTTCTCGTTCTCTCTGGGATACAGCGGCCGGCCGTACCGGATCGTGATCCGCGGCCGGCCTGGCTGCGGCCAGCCGGAGCCGCGGGGCATGGCCGCGTACGAGCCGCTGATGGCGATCGGCACGACCGGCAGGCCCTTGGTGATGCACAAATGCGCCGCGCCGACCCGGAACGGGTTCATCCAGCCGTCCTCGGAGCGGGTTCCCTCGGGATAGAGCAGCAGGCTCCACCCGTCATCGACCAGCTCAGCGGCGAGGCTGCGCAGCCGGCGCGACCGGTACCGCTCCACGGGGAACGCGTTGAAGAGCATCGCGGTGGTGACCGCGCGCCACCGGGCGTCGAAGAAGTAGTCGGCGGCCGCGCCCACCGCGACCCGGTTGGCCACCCGCGGCGGCAGGCTGCCGAGGATCAGCGGTGTGTCCAGGTGGCTGGAATGGTTGGCCACGAAGACCGCCGGCCCCCGCAGCCCGTCGAGGTAGCTGATGCCCTGCACCACCGGTGCGGTCTGGCTCCACACCACGGCCTTCATCACGCCGCGCAGCAGGCCGCCCCGCACAGCGACCGCGAGCGGCGTCCGCGCCCAGGCGGTCGGGAACTCGGGCTCGGCCACCTCGGGGACCCAGGGCTCGGCCGACCGCGGCACGGTCGAGCGGCCGCGCCAGTCCCGGCCGTGGCGCAGCAGTCGCACCTCATCGCGGATCGCCAGCCGCCTCGGCCTCCGGCCGGAGTCACCGGTCAGCACTCCGAGCCGCCTGCTGCTGATCGCGAGGCTGGTGCCGCGGCGGGCGGCGCCCTCGGGCTCGGCCGTCACCGTACGTCCGCCAGCACCAGGGGCGGCGCGTGCAGGTACGAGATGCTGGGGCTGGAGCCCACGATCGGGCTCGCCATCTCCAGGGCGTCGGAGAGCGTCGACGCCGCGCGGAAGCCCATGCGCGCGGTGGTCTTCCTGCTGCCGCCCACGAAGATCACGGCTCCGAGGTGCTCGAGCGCGTGCGCTCCCCAGTACCACATGTAGAACGGGTGCACCCCGTGGTAGGCGTAGCTCTTGCGGTACAACTGGACGTACCAGGGGTCGGTCGCGAACTGCTCCTCGTATTTGGCCTCGAGCACGAGCGGGTCCGTGGTCTCGGTGAGGATCTCCTCGAAGAAGTCGATGTAGCTCGGGTGGTGGACCGGGTGGAACTCGTCCGGCACCGGATGGTAGAAGATCGCCACCCCGCCCTCGCGCACGATCGGCCGCCCCCGGTACAGGTTGAAGAAGTACCCGAGCCCGAGCGACATCACCAGGATCGGATTCATGATCGAGTTGACGTTATAAGGGCATATGAACGGCAGCCCGAACAGCGCGATGTCCGACTGACCGTCGACCTCGGTGAGCTGCTGCCGGTGCAGGCTGGCGAGCGTCCTCGGGTGGACCGCGGCGGGCGCCCCCGCGTTGACCCCCGTGATGCCGTACGGGGCGAACTGAGACTGCCATACCCGGTGCCGGGCCATCGGCCGCAGCAGGCGGTTGCCCCGCCGGACCGCGAGGTAGCTGGCCTGGTCGCCGACGTTCCACTCCCATTCGCGCTTGTTGAGGAACCGGGTCGCGGACGGGAACACGTCGTTGTTGAGCGTTGCCTCGATCTGGAAGACCTTGATCTGCGAGTCGATCAGGCTGGCCATCCGGTCATAGGAATGGTGCATCGCCGAGTGCGGCGGGTCGTTGAACGAGCGCGAGTGCCGCAGCGTGTGCACGTTGTGGTGGTGCCGCAGGCTGCGGTAGCTGGCCAGGCCGACGGACACCGACTTCGGCCCGCCGTTCATCGCGGTGAGGGTGATGTTGACGTACACCACCAGGTCGCTCTCGGCGGCGCGCCTGTTGATCTCGACGTCCTCGCCGCTGGGGGTCTTGCCGAGGTGAACGAGGTTGCGCCGGTCCTCCGCGTCGTGGTTGCGCAGATGGTCGGGGTAGAACGCGCGGAATACCCGGTCGCCGACCGTGCGGCGCAGCTCGGCGGGCGTCATCCGGCGGTGCAGCGAGTTCGCGGCGATCAGCTCGACGTCGTCGACGCCGGCCGCGGCGGCGAGCTCGAGTACCTGCTCGATGATCCGCTGCCTGATGTCGGGCGTGCGCATCTGCGGGAGCGGCAGCGAGATGTCGTCGAACACGATCGTCAGCCGCATCCCCGGGCTGAGCAGCTCGGGCAGCGGCTCCGTGCCCTCCGGGGCGAGCAGGGCCCGCCTGATGGCCGCGTCCACCTGCCTGATTCCCGGCAGCGAATCGGGCGGGTAGATGACCTTGGTGCCCAGGGGCAGCGGCTCCAGCCGGAAGCCCTCGCCCTCGTGGATGAGCAGCGGCGGGGTGCGCTCATCCACCTCGAGCACGAAACCTGGTCTGCTCAATCCGCCTCCTCAGCGCCTGGTGATATCAAAAGCGACCTTCACCGTACCGAGGTGCCCGGCGTTCGCCGCGTGGTTGAGCGCCTCGCGCCATCGCCCCAGCGGATACCGGGTGTCCACGTAGCCGTCGAGCACGGGGGAGCCAGCGAGCCTGAGCGCGGTCGCGAAGTCCGCCTTCTCCGAGTCTGACGCGTACGCGCCGACGAGCTGCAGTTCCCGGTACCACAACGGGGTGAGGTCAACCCCGCCGGCCGGCATGCCCGAGGCCACGACCGTCCCCCCGGCCCGGACCAGCCGCAGCGCAGTGTCCAGCCCGCCGGGGCTGCCGGTGCACTCGAACGCCATGTCCACGCCGCCGAGCAGGAACTCCGACCCCCGCTCCGGCAGGTGCATCCGCGCGGCCGTCATCCGGCGCAGCGAGCGAACCCCGCGCCGCGGGTCGATCAGCGCGGTGGCGTCGAGGTCCCGGGCGCGCGACCGCTGGTGCTCGTGCTTGGCCATGAGATACACCGGGCCGGCCGCGGTGAGCTCCCGCAGGGCCAGGAGCGTGAGCAGGCCGACCGTGCCGGCCCCGATGACCACGACCGAGGCGCCGGACGGCACGTCCACCCTGGTCACCGCGTGGACCGCGCAGGCCAGCGGCTCGACAAGGACCGCGCGGTCGTTCGGCAGGCCGTCGGGCACCGGGTGCAGCTGGTCGCCGTGGGCGACCAGCTGCCAGCTCCACCCGCCGCTGGTGTCCCCGCAGAAGCCGGTCTGCAGTCCCGCGGCGATCGCGCCCGTGGTGATGTGATCGCAGCGGTTCTCGTGACCGGAGGCGCACCAGCGGCAGGCCGGCGTGCCGCGGGCGCGGCACGACAGCACCGGATCAAGCACGATCCGCGTCCCCCGCGGTAGCGCGGGAAGGTCGTCCAGCGTGGTGCCGACGACCTCGTGGCCGGGAACGAACGGCATCGAGGTCAGCGGCGACAGGTACGGCGAGGCCCGCCCGGCCAGCAGGGCCAGGTCGGACCCGCAGATGCCGGACAGCAGCGGCGTGACCCGGGTCCAGCCCGGCCCGGGCAGCCGCGGAGCCTGCCGGTTGACCAGCTGGAGCGGTGACACGTTCCCGGCGATGGCCCCGGTCAGCAGCCGGCCTGGCTTCGTCGCCGTCAGCCCGCGCGCCGCGATATACCGGCCGGGCGAGCGGTGGTACTCCAGGGCGAGGATCATCGCCGCACCGCCCCCATGTCAACCAGCACGGTGTCGACCAGCACGTCCGCGGCGCCGCGGACATGGGACCCCCAGTTCCTGACCGGCCAGCCGCGCCGCCTCGCGTGCACGTAGAGCGCCGGGTCGGGGTTCACGGCCACCGGGTGGCCGACGAGCTCGAGCAGCGGCCGGTCGGAGTAGCTGTCGGCGTAGGCGTAGCAGCCGGCCAGGTCGAGGCCGGCCTCCCGGGCGTGGCGCTGCAGCCAGGCCGCGCGCGCCTCGTCGACCAGCGGGGGCGCCGCCAGGTGGCCGGTGAACACGCCGCCGCTGGTGTGCATGCGGCTGGCCACCATCTCGTCGAAGAGGCCGGCCAGCGGCCGGACGAGGACGTCGATCGCGCCAGTGATCAGGATCGTCCGGTGCCCGGCCGCCCGGTGCCTGCGGATCTGGCGGACCGCCTCGGGTATCGCCCGCTGCAGCAGCGCCTGGCCGAGGACGTCGTCGGCCAGGTCGCGGAGCTGTTCCTCGCTC
>Ga0070698_100005345_pt1 | contig 14049 bp, 12 predicted proteins | sample KBSK1502metaG_FD_65477 | JGI IMG/M metagenome (GOLD analysis project Ga0070698, IMG submission 65477) | Corn, switchgrass and miscanthus rhizosphere microbial communities from Kellogg Biological Station, Michigan, USA - KBS K1-50-2 metaG | ecosystem: Host-associated > Plants > Roots >...
CCTGCGGGTACATCAGGTTCTTCACCAGCGCGAAGGCCGCGCACGCCTGGGCTGCCCGGCACCCGGCCATCACCGGCTCGGTGTTGAGCCAGGCCCAGGCCCTGCGCCAGGGCGTGGCGGAGTTCGGGGACCTCATGCGAGCGCCGTCGTGATCAGGCGAATCCCGACCGTGGCTAGCGTTCGGCGGCACGATAGCCCCGTACCCCTCCGACTTTTCCAGAGGAAAAGTCGGGCTGGAGTCCGGCTGGCCTGCGACAGAGACCCGGGCTTCCGATCACCGGCAGATCGGCCAGCAGGATCGCGGCGACGAGGCCGGCTGCCGCGAAGAACCCGATGACGAGCACTATCGCGTGCCGGAAGGTAGTGACGGGGTCCGGGCCGATGTGGGCCAGGACTGCGACCAGGGCCGCCACGCCGAGGACCGTGCCGACCTGGCGGGCCATGTTCAGGATTCCGCTTCCGGTTCCGAACCGATCCGGGCTGAGCGAGAGGCTGCCCGCGCCGAGCAGCGACGGGATCGCCAGGCCTACCCCGGCGCCGCCAAGCAGCTGGGCCGGCAGCAGATGCGTCAGGTACGCCGGCTGCGCCTGGATCTGGGCCAGCCAGAGCGCCATGGCACCGGCGTTAACCAGGCAGCCGATCACGGCGACGCGGCCCGGGCCACCGAGCCGGGTGACCAGGTACGGAGCTACCACCCGCGCGAACGGCAGCACCATCAGCGGGCCAGGGCCGATGGCCAGGCCCGCCCGGATCGCCGAGTAATGCCAGACGCCGGTGAGGAACTCGACCGAGTTCAGCACGAACGCCCCGAACGCCGCGTAGTACAGGATCGATGCGGCGAACGTGCCGCTGAAGGTGCGCGACCGCAGCAACCCGAGTTCGATCACCGGCGAGTGATGCCGGCGCGAACGCCAGATCATGACGGCGCCGCACGCAAGCGACGCGGCCAGCACCGCGATGAACCGGGCCGAGCCCCATCCCCAGTCGGGCGCCTTCACCAGGGCGAACGCGACCAGGCCGACGGCGGCGGCGAGCAGCCCGGCGCCGGCCAGGTCGGGCCTGCCGCGGGTGTGCTCATCCTTGCTCTCCGGCACGATCCGTGTGGCCAGGAGCACGGCGAGCAGGCCGACCGGGATGTTGATCCAGAACACCCAGCGCCAGTTGAGCTGCACCAGGCTGCCGCCGATGACCGGCCCGAGGGCGGCGCCGAGCGCGCCGAGCGCCGACCAGGTCCCGATCGCCTTGGCCCGTCCGGGTGCCGGCACGCTGGCCAGCAACAGCGAGAGCGAGGCGGGCACCATCAGGCCGGCCCCGGCGGCCTGGATGATCCGGGCCGCGATCAGCTCGGGCACGCCGGGAGACAGCGCGCACAGCGCCGAGCCGAGGCAGAAGCCGATCAGGCCGGCCACGAATACCCGCCTGCGGCCGACCCGGTCTGCCCACCGGCCCGCCGGCACCAGCACGGCCGCGAACACGATCGTGTAGCCGTTCAGCACCCAGGACAGTGAGCCCAGGCTGGTGCCTTGGTATTGGCGGCCGATGTACGGGAAGGCCAGGTTCACGATGAACAGGTCCAGGCTGGACATGAAGACCGCCAGCGCCAGGACGCCGACGATCGCGGTCACCTGCCGGGCGGTCCGGCGGGCCTCATCGGGCTCCCCGGCCCGGGCCGGATCCGGCTCGCCTGTGGGCTGGGCGCTGGCCTCGGCTGGGCGGATGCTCATGATCATCCTTCAGTTAGTCCGAAATCTGGACTCACCCTACAGTGCCCGGTCCGAGTCCGTCCAATTTTCCGACCGAGCAGGTATCCTGCTGGTATGACCGCAGTAGCAGCCCAGCCGCGGGAATGTTCCGTAGCGCGGACGCTGGAGATCGTGGGGGAGAAGTGGGCGCTGCTCGCGGTGCGCGAGGTGTTCCTGGGTAACCGCCGCTTCGACGAAATAGTCCGCCGGACCGGGGCACCGCGCGACACGATGTCGGCCCGCCTGCGCTCGCTGGTCAGTGCCGGGATCCTGGAGCGGCGGCAGTACAGCGAGCATCCGGTGAGGTACGAATACCGGCTGACGGCCGCAGGCCGGGAGCTGTACCCGGTGATCCTCACGCTGATGCGCTGGGGTGATGACCACCTGGCCGGTGAGGATGGGCCGCCACTGGTGCTGGAGCACGGTGGCCACCGCTTCGTGGCCAAGGTCGTGTGCGAAGCCTGCGCGGAGCCAGTGGATGCCCGCCCGGCGCGGGCGGCCGCCATGACTCAGCCCGGCTGACGGAGGGCGGGACGCGTACGACCGGGCCGAACCCACCCGCCTGATCGTGTGTATCGGGCGATCTTGCCAGGCGCGCGCGTGCCAGGTGCCCGCTGGGACTAGAGTGCCCGGGGATCAACATCGGCTGGGAGGGATCGGCGGTCATGGATGTCCGCGGTTACATCGAGGCACACGAGGGCGGCTTCCTCGGCGACCTGAAGGAATGGCTCGCGATCCCGTCGATCTCGGCGGACCCCGGCCACCATCCCGACGTGCGCGCCTCCGCCGGCTGGCTCGCCGCCCACTTGCGGGCGACCGGATTCCCGCAGGTGGAAGTCTGGGAGACCGGGTCCGCGGACTCACCAGGGCTGCCGGCCGTGTTCGCCTGCTGGCCGGCTGCGGACCCCGCCGCGCCCGCCGTCTGCGTCTATGGGCATCACGACGTCCAGCCCGTTGACCCGCTGGACGAGTGGGACTTCCCGCCGTTCCAGCCGGCCGAGCTTGGCGGCGTGCTGCTGGCCCGCGGCGCGTCCGACGACAAGGGCCAGGTGCTGCTGCACGCGCTCGGGCTGCGCGCGTGCCTGGCTGCCGCCGGAGCGAGCGCCCCGCCGGTCACGATCAAGCTGCTGATCGAGGGCGAAGAGGAGTCGGGCTCGCCGCACTTCGCCCAGCTGCTGCGGGACCGGGCGGACCGGCTAACCTGCGACGTGGTCGTCGTCTCCGACACCACGATGTGGGCGGCCGACGTGCCGTCGCTGTGCGTCGGCATGCGGGGGCTGGCCTCCGCCGAGATCACCGTGCGCGGCGCGGACACCGACCTGCACTCGGGCTCGTTCGGCGGCGGCGTGCCGAACCCGCTCCACGCCCTGGCCGGGCTTCTCGCCGGCCTGCACGACGAGGACGGCCGGGTCACCCTGCCCGGGTTCTACGACAAGGTGGTGAGCCTGACGCCGCGGGAGCGCGAGCTGTTCGCCCGGCTGCCGTTCGACGAGAAGGTGTGGCTCGCCACCGCCGGCTTCAGCCAGGCCGCCGCGGGCGAGGCCGGGTACTCCACCCTGGAGCGGGTCTGGGCCCGGCCGACCGCAGAGGTCAACGGCATGTGGGGCGGCTACACCGGGCCCGGCGGCAAGACCATCGTGCCCCGCGAGGCGCACGCCAAGGTCTCATTCCGGCTGGTCGCGGACCAGGAACCCGCCGAGATCCTCGACATCCTCGCCGGGTACGTGGCGGCCAACACCCCGCCCGGGGTCGAGGCCGTGGTCACGTCCGAGGGGCCCGGGGTGCGGCCGTGCTCGGCGGCCATCGACTCACCCGCGGTGCAGGCGGGCAAGCGGGCGGTCGAGCGCGCGTTCGGCACCGAGGCGCTGTTCACCAGGGAAGGGGGCAGTGGGCCTGAGGCCGATCTCGCCGAGATCCTGGCGGCGCCGCTGGTCTTCGTCGCGGTCGGCCTGAACTCCGACCGCATCCACGCGCCCAACGAAAGGGCGGAGAAGGCCATGCTGCTCAAGGGCGCGGAAGCCGTGGCGTACCTGTGGCAGGAGCTAGGGGCGGAGACCGGCATCGGCCCGGGCGCGCGGTGAGCCCCGGCCGCGCGCGCCCAGGGGCGGCGGACGAGGCCGACGGGGTCCTGACCGGGCTCGCGCTCGCGCGTAGTGCCCTCGACCGGGCCGGCGCCCGGCGCGCCGACACCGAGTGGCTCGCCGCGGCCTGGGCGGACGAGGCGACGCGGGTGCTTGTCCTCGACGGCGCCCAGGCGCTGGTCCGGTTCGGGGAGGAGGGGACAGAGCGGGGGCGGGCGCGAAGCGCGGGGGCGGGACAAGCATCACTCGTCCTTGTCTCACCGAGCCAGGCGCCCGAGGGCGTGCGTTTCCTCCTCGGCCAGGACGGCGCCGGCGTTGTCTACTTCGGGGTCGCCGGTCCCCCGGGCGGCCTGGGCGCCGGTCCGCTGCCCGCGCGCGGCTCCGGGCCGGACACGCCGCCCCCGCCGGGACTGCGGCCGGCCGGGCTGCGCGAGGCCGGGCCGCTGCTCTCCGACCGCGATGCCGGCATGCTCACCCACGCGGTCGCGCTGGCCAACTGGCACACGACGCACACGCACTGCCCGCGCGACGGCACGCCCACCATGCCGATCAACGCGGGCCACGCCCGGCGCTGCCCCGCCGACAACAGCGAGCACTTTCCGCGGGTGGACCCGGCGGTGATCATGCTGGTGACCGACGACGACGACCGCTGCCTGCTGGCGCGCAACCGGAACTGGCCGCCGCGGCGGGTCTCCATCCTGGCGGGGTTCGTGGAGCCGGGGGAGTCGGCCGAGCAGACGGTCATGCGCGAGGTCAGCGAGGAAGCCGGGCTCCTGGCCAGCGATATCCGCTACGTCGGCAGCCAGCCGTGGCCGATGCCGCAGAGCCTCATGCTCGGGTTCCGGGCCCGGGCCCGCGGCGCGCAGGAGATCCGCGTGGACGAGGAGGAGATCGCCGAGGCCCGGTGGTACTCCCGGGAGCAGCTGCGGGCCGCGGTGCTCGAAGGCGAGGTGCTGCTGCCGCCCCCGGTGTCGATCGCGCACCGGATCATCGAGTCCTGGTACGGCGAGCCCTTGCCGGGCTCCTGGTGACCTGGCCGGAGATACCGGCGGCGATGGGCAGCGCCCTGTGGAAAACGGTGATCCGGTAGGGTTTTTGCCCCCGGGAGGGCGAAAACCCTACCGGATCATGAAATGGTCCGGGCTCGCGGGCGCTACCTGGCGGCGATGGCCGCCAGGCCGGCGCCGGTGCCATCAAATGAGCCGACGCGCGGCGTGGTGCTACCTCAGCCGTCCCCGGCGGCTTAGCCGGCCGGCGCTAGCTGGCGGACCGCTTCGGCCTCGTCCACCCCGGGCGTGGGGACCACCATGATGACCGGCGTGTCAAGGCCGCTCGCGCGGTACTCGGCCACCCGCTCCCGGCAGGCGCCGGGGTGCCCGTGTACAAGGAGCTCGTCCACCACACTGTCGGGGATGAGCTCAAGCGCGCCCTTGCGGTCCCCGGCCGCCCACGCGTCCTGCATCGGCCGCAATATCTCGCCGCGCCCGAGCCACTCGTGGAAGGCGGCGTACGCGGGCACTGTCAGGTAGGCGGCTATCAGCCGACGGCCGATGGCCCTGGCCGTGCCGGCGTCGCGGGTCGGGCAGACGAACAAGCGGGCGATCAGCTCGCAGTCCGGCCCGGCGACCGCGCGCACCGTCGGCACGTCGGACGAAGCGAGCCAGTTCGTGATCGCCCCGTCAGCGAGCGAGGCGGCGAGCCGCACCATGCCGGGGCGCAGCGCGGCGAGCGCCAGCCCCGGCGGCTGCGCCGGCGGCGGGTCGAGGCGGAAGCCGGAGACGGTGAACGTCTCGAACCGCTCGCTCACCTTCTCCCCGGCCAGCGCGGCGCGCAGGAAGCGCAGCGTATCCCTGGCCCGCTGGTAGGGGCGGTCCAGTCCGATGCCATTCCACTGCTCCACGATCACCGGCGAGGACACGCCGATGCCCAGCACGAACCGGCCCGGTGCGAGGCTCGCGCAGGTGGCCCCGTCCATCGCGAGCAGCGCGGGCCCGCGGGTGAAGATCCCGGCGATCGCCGTGCCAAACCGCAGCCCGCTGGTCCACTGGGCGGCGGCGGCCAGTGGGGTGAACGCGTCCGCGCCGTTGACCTCGCTCGACCAGGCGTCGGTGTATCCGAGGTCGGGCAGCGCGGCGACCAGGCCGCGCTGATCGGGCAGGGCCGTGCCGCGGAGCGGGAGCGTAATTCCCCATCTCGGCGTCGATGCCATCCGCCACCTCCGTGAGCTCGTGCCCATCCTCGCATCAGAAAAGCAGGAGTCTAAAGAGAGAGCAGTGCTCTTGACAACGGGACCAAATAAGAGAACACTGTTCTATGACAAGAGCATCGCTCTTAACCCGAGGAGCTGTCATGAATGCCCAGAGCCAGCCACGTTACGTCCAGCCCAACGCCGGGACCAAGGTCTTCAACGCCAGCGTGGCGAGCCTGACCCGGATGGGGATCAGCGTCTGGGGCTCGCGGGTGCTGGCCGTGCGCGGGCGCAAGTCCGGCGAGTGGCGGACCACCCCGGTGAACCCGCTGACGTTCGAGGGCAACCGGTACCTGGTCGCGCCCCGCGGGCACACGCAGTGGGTCCGCAACATGCGGGTGGCTGGTGGCGGCGAGCTGCGGGTCGGCCGGCGGGTCGAGCGGTTCACGGCCACCGAGGTGCCGGTCGAGGAGCGGCCGCGCATCCTGCGGGCCTACCTCAAGAAGTGGAAGTTCGAGGTCGGCATGTTCTTCCAGGGGGTCGGCCCGGACGCCCCGGAGGACAAGCTGCTGGCGATCGCCCCCGACCACCCGGTCTTCCGGATCCGCTGATGGCCGGCGACCCGGGCGCCGCAGGGATGCGCTGGGGCGCCGGGGACGGCTTAGGCAGCACCCCAACGCGCGCCTCGGCTCATTTGATGGCACCGGCGCCGGGCGCGGTGGCGCGCGGGGTGCCGGAGGCTCAGCCGACGAGGGCCAGGGTCGCCCCGCGGTCGTCGAGGAGCCGGTGGTGGCCGGGGGCGGCGGGGAACGCCTGGCGCGGCCGGGTGACCCGGGCCCGCGGGCCCTCGGGCCCGGCCAGCGTGGTCCCCTCCGCGCCTGCGGCGATCAGCTCGCCGTCGGCGCGAAGCAGCACCGGCCCGTCCCGCCCGGCGGAGATCGCCACCCGCCCCGCGCGCAGGCCGTCGAGCACCGCGGTGGGCTCATCGGTCACGCACTCGACCCAGGTCGTGGGCGTCCCGGGGGCCGTGATGCCGCTGGGCCGGTGCCAGTCGCTGCCGCCCACAGGAACAGCCGCTGGATCCCAGGCCAGCCACCACGCCAGGGGAGTGGTCCAGCGCAGGTCCAGCCAGCTCCAGTGCCACACCTCCGCGAGCGGGGGACGCCCGGTCATGGGCAGCGTCCAGCTCAGCTCGCCGCCGATCGGGTGGTTCACCGATAGCAGGCCGCCGTGCCGCTCGGTGTGCGCGAGCCACGCGTCCGGCGGGTTGCGGAAATCCACCCAGCCGACGTCGCCGAGCGCCCCGGCGTGCCCGCCGTCCGTGGTGACCTCCTGGCCCGGCAGCAACGCGATTCCGTACCTGGCGCTGGCGCCGGGCAGCTCGGGGTGGTGGCTGATCGTGTTGTGGTCGGTGATCGCCAGGAAGTCGAGTCCCTGGCCCGCCGCGAGGCGGGCCAGGCCGGGAACGGTCAGCCCGCCGTCCGAGTGCACCGTATGCGTGTGCAGGTCACCGGCGAGCCAGCGCCGCCCCTGCTGCGCGGGCAGCACCCGGCGCGGCGGCCGGTCCCCGCCCGGCAGCGCGGGCGGCGGTTCGGGCGGGGACGGCGGCGCCAGCCGCCCCGGGGTGCTGCTCACCTCGGCGGTCACCCGGTACTCGGCGCCCTCGGGTGAGAGCCGGTAGATGCCGATCATCACCTGCCAGGTTCCGGGCTCCAGCTCGCCCGGCAGGTACCCGGGTGTGGCGGCCTCCGGGCTGATCACGAATTCCCGGCGCGCGCCGCCGGACCAGCCACGGAACCCGGCCGGGCCGAGGCAGCCGAGGTCCAGTACGCACCCGGTCCCGCGGTAGGCCAGCTCGACCCGCAGCGCGTACGATCCCGGCGGCACCTCCACCGGCAGGTAGTGCCAGGCAGAGGCGAACCGGTCGGCGAGCGTCCACCGGCCCTCGTGCGTCGTGGACCACATGACTCCATCCGACCAGATGCCCGGCACTGCGGCGACCAGCCCCAACCCGCCGACCACGAACCAGCGCGGCGCAAGGGATCCCGCTCAGGCAGCCCCACAGAGCTGCAAATAGATAGCAGATGCGGCTAGTTCGCGATTACGCTTCCGGCCATGGACCCGCGCGCGCTGGCCCGCCGCGCCCGGCTCCGTGATCTCCTCCGCCGCGGCCCGCACGACGCGGAGATCCTGCGGCTTGCCGTGCCCGCGTTCGGCGCCCTGGTCGCGGAACCGCTGTTCCTGCTCGCCGACTCGGCCATCGTCGGGCGGATAGGCACCGTACCGCTCGGCGGCCTTGGCGTGGCCAGCCAGGCGCTGACCACCTTGGTCAGCATCTCGATCTTCCTGGCCTACGGGACCACCGCCGCGGTCGCCAGGCAGCTCGGCGCCGGGAACCGGCAGGCCGCCATCCGGCAGGGCATCGACGGGCTGTGGCTGGCCGCGCTGATCGGCCTCGCGGTGCTCGCCGCCGGCTGGCCGCTGGCGCACCCCATCGTCCGGGCGTTCGGCGCCTCGCAGGCCGTCACCGCCGGGGCGGTCACCTATCTGCGGATCAGCCTGCTCGGGGCGCCCGCCATGCTCGCCGTGCTGGCTGGCACCGGGGTCCTGCGCGGCCTCCAGGACACCCGGACCCCGCTCGCCGTCGCCGTGTGCGCCAGCGCGGTCAATATCGTTCTGAATGCTGTCTTTGTGCTTGTCCTTGGCTGGGGCCTGGCCGGGTCGGCCTGGGGAACCGCCATCGTGCAGAACGCCGCGGGCCTTGCTTACCTCGCGGTCGTGGCGCGGGGCGCGCGCCGGGCCGGGGTGACGCTACGGCCCGATGGCCCCGGGCTCCGCAGCGCGGCGTTCGCGGGCGCGTCCCTGGTGGTGCGCACGCTCGCGCTGCAGGCGGTGCTCGTGGTGACCACCGCGCTCGCCGCGCGGATGGGCAACGCCGCGATCGCCGCGCACCAGATCGCGTTCCGCATCTGGGGCCTGCTGGCGCTCGCGCTCGACGCGATCGCCATCGCGGGGCAGGCGATTACGGGCAAGTACCTCGGCGCCGGTGACGCGGCAGGTGCCCGCGCGGCGAACGCCCGGATGATCGCCTGGGGCGCGGTCTACGGTGTCTTCTTCGGCGCGCTGATCCTGGCCGTGCGGCCGCTCCTGCCCGGGGTGTTCGCGGCGGCGCCCCCTGTCGCGCATCTGCTGCTCGCGGTGCTGTTGATCGTCGCGCTGCAGCAGCCGGTTGCTGGTGTGGTCTTCGTCCTCGACGGCGTGCTGATCGGCGCCGGAGACCAGGACTATCTCGCGGTGGCGGGACTCGCCACGGCCGCGGTGTTCGGCGCCGCGGCGTTCTTCGTGCACGCCCGGCACGGTGGCCTGGTCGCGCTCTGGCTTGCCTACAGCGTGTGGCTGCTGGCCAGGTTCGTCACGCTGACGCTGCGCGCGCGGACCTCGGCCTGGCTGGTCATCGGCGCCACCCGCTGACCCCGGCTCCCGGTTGACCCAAAGAATTCAACGCGCGTAGAATTCAACGCGCGTTGAAATTATGAGCCACCCGGGAGGGCCGCATGTGGGCGATGATCGTGAAGGAGTTCCGGCAGCTGCGGCGCGACCGCCGCACGCTCGCCATGATGATCGTGATGCCGGTCATCCTGCTCGTCGTGTTCGGCTACGCGGCGAGCTTCGATGTGAAGACCATCCCCACCGTGGCCGTCGGGCCCCAGGCGGCTGCGGCGGCGGGCGCGCTCGGCCGGCCGTTCGACGTGGTGACCACCGCGCCCGCGCGGGGCCGGGCCTGGGCGCAGCAACAGCTGCGCGACGGTCACGCGGCCGTGGCCGTGGTCACCGGCGGCAGCCGGCCGGACGTGCTGATCGACGGGAGCCAGCTGTTCACCGCCCAATCGGCGATCGCCGCCCTGAGCGCCGAGGCAACCAAGGCCGCGGTGCGCTCGGCCGCAGCCGGCCAGCCCGCCGGCGCGTCCGTCTTGCCCCAGGTCACCGTGCTCTACAACCCGGGACTCACCACCGCGGACGTCATGATTCCCGGCCTCGCCGGGGTCGTGCTGGCCTTCATCGGGACGATCATCACCAGCCTGGGGGTGGTGCGCGAGCGGCAGACCGGCACGATGGAACAGCTGGCGGTGATGCCGCTGAAGCCGCGCGACGTGTTCCTCGGCAAGATCGGCCCCTACTTCGCGGTGGCGGCGCTCGACCTCGCGGTCGTCGTCGGCGTGGGTGTCGGCCTCTTCGGGGTCCCGTTCCGCGGCTCGTACGCGGTCTTCGCCCTGGGCGCGGTGCTGTTCCTGTTCGTCACCCTCGGCCTGGGCATCCTCATCTCCAGCGTCTCGGAAAACCAGGGCCAGGCCATCCAACTCGCGTTCATGGTGACGCTGCCCCAGGTCCTGCTGTCCGGCCTGATCTTCCCGCTGTCCTCGATCGCTGTCGGGGTGCGCTGGATCTCCTACCTGCTCCCGCTGACGTACTTCAACGAGATCTCGCGGGGCGTGATGCTGCGGGCGGAACCGCTCGGCCCGCTCTGGCAGCCCTTTCTGCTCCTGGCCCTGCTCGGCCTGGTGGTGTTCACCCTGGCGACCCTGCGGTTCCGTGCCTTCCTCGCGCCCGCCGCGCCCCGCCACAGGCCCGGGCGGGCAGCCCCCGGAACGCCCCAGCTCGCGGCCCCGGGCCAGGGGGCATGACCGGCCACGGGGCCACCGTCACCGATGGCTGGTGGGGTACCGAGAGCGTTTCCGTTATGTATGGGCACAGGGTGGCCCTTGACCGCGTGTCACTCCGCGCGGAGCCAGGCCGGGTGACCGCGGTGGTGGGCGGCGACGGGGCGGGCCGCACGACGCTGCTTCGCTGCCTGGCCGGGGCGCTGGCGCCCGGCAGCGGCCTGGTGCACCGGCCCGGGGCGCTGCGCACCGGGTACCTGTCCGCCGGGTCCGGCACCTACCCGGACCTGTCGGTCAGCGAGAATCTTGCGTTCCGCGCCGCCGTGTACCGCCTGCCGGCCGCGGTGGCCCGGCAGCGGAGTGAGGAGTTCCTCGCCCGCGCCGGGCTGGCCCAGGCGGCCGGCCGGCTCGCCGGGCAGCTGTCCGGCGGTATGCGGCAGAAGCTCGGCGTCATCGCCGCGATGCTGCACCGTCCCGACCTGCTCGTGCTGGACGAGCCGACCACCGGCGTCGACCCGGTCAGCCGGGCCGACCTGTGGTGGCTGATCGCCAGCGCCGCCGCCGGTGGCGCCGCCGTGGTGCTGGCCACCAGCTACCTCGACGAGGCCGAACGCGCCGTCGACGTGCTTGTGCTCGACGCGGGCGCGGAGCTGGCCAGCGGGACGCCGGAGCAGATCGTCGCGGCCATGCCCGGCACGATCGGGGTGAGCGACGAACGGCCGGAGGGGGAGGCGGGATGGCGCGCGTGGCGCCGCGAGGGGCGCTGGCGGGTCTGGGACCCCGGCGGGAAACCGCAGGATCCGGTTGTCGCACCCGACCTGCAGGACGCGGTGACCGTTGCCGCGCTCGCGCGCGAGCTGGCGGGCGCCCGGCCCGGGGTTGGTGGCCATGACTGATCCGCTCGCGCAGTGCGACCGGGTGACCCGCGCGTTCGGGTCGTTCGTCGCGGTGGACGGGGTCGACCTCGAGCTGCGCCGGGGCGAGGTGGTCGGCCTGCTCGGCGCGAACGGCGCGGGGAAGACCACCCTGATCCGGCTGCTGCTCGGGCTGCTCGCGCCGACCGGCGGGGCGGTCCGGCTGTTCGGCGAGGCGCCATCCCGCCGGACCAGGCGGCGGCTCGGCTACGTGCCGCAGAGCCTGGGCCTGTACGACGACCTGACCCCTGCCGAGAACCTGGCCTTCTCGGCGGCGGTGTTCGGCAGCCGTGGCCGCGGCGACCACGGTGGCCCCAAGGCGGTGGCCGGCCTGCCCGGGCCGCTGCGCCCCTACGCGCGGACGCCGGTCGGCTCGCTGCCGCTCGGGATCCAGCGCGGCGTCGCGTTCGCCGAGGCGCTGGCCCACGGGCCCGACCTGCTCATCCTGGACGAGCCGACCTCGGGCGTGGACCCGCTGGCCCGCGCCCGGCTGTGGGATACCGTGGCCTCGGCCGCCTCGGCCGGCGCGGGCGTCCTGATCACCACGCACTACATGGACGAGGCCGGCGAGTGCGACCGCCTCGCGGTCATGGCCGCCGGGCGGGTGGTGGCCGCGGGCACCGCCCGGGAGATCACCGGCGACGCCCAGGTCACCGTCGTGGACGCGGAGTCGTGGGCACCGGCGTTCGAGGCGCTGGAGCAGGCCGGCCTGCCGGTCGCCCTGGTCGGGCGTGCGCTGCGGGTGCCGGGCGTGACGCCCGCCGAGGTGAGCCGCGCGCTCGGGGCGATCCCGGCCAGGGTCCGGTCCGCTCCGGCCACCCTGGAAGAGCGTTTCTTCCAGCTCACACTCACATTCAGCGCAACGGAGGTCCCGGGGTGACCGCCCCCCCACAGCCGGCCGCCCGACCGGGGCGGGCCCGCAGGAGCGGACGGCGCGGCGGCGACAGCGGCACCAGGGAGGCGATCCTGGCCGCGGCCAGGGCCCGGTTCGGCGACCTCGGCTACGACCGCGCGACGATCCGCGGCATCGCCGCCGACGCCGGCGTGGACGCGGCCCTCGTGCACCACTTCTACGGGACCAAGGAGCAGCTGTTCGTGGCGGCCATGCGGCTGCCGGTCAGCCCCGGCGACGTGATACAGGCCGCGCTCGCGGCGGCCCAGGACTCCGGCGGCAGCGTGGGCGAGCACATGCTCCGGACGGTGCTGGGCGTCTGGGACGTGGCCGAGGTGCGGGCCATGTTCCTCGGCCTGCTCCGGTCGGCCACGACCAGTGAGCAGGCCACGGCCATGCTGCGGGAATTCGTGACCGATGCGATCTTGAGCAGGCTCGCCGAGGTGGCGGAGACGCTCGCACCCGGCGCCGATGACGCCGACTACCGTGCGGCCCTGGTGGCCAGCCAGGTGCTGGGTTTGGCGCTCACCCGGTACGTGCTGGGATTGGACGCGCTCAAACGGGCGAGCCACGAAGACCTCGTCGCCGCGATCGGCCCCACCCTGGACCGCTACCTGTTCGGCCAGATCCGCTAGGCACAACGCTGTTAACGCTCCCTTGTCCGGCCACATATCCTCGTTTCCGCACGCCGGAACCTCACAAATCGGGCGCCGACCCGTGCGGAAGGAGTCGTCGTTTTATTAGTGGGTCATTCGGTGTGGTAGGGGTCTTGTTGCCCGGTGAGGGCGGCGAGGGCGCTGACGGTGGTGGCTTTGATGGGGCCGGCGGGGATGTGGTGCCCGATGTCGGCGAGGTCCTGGCTGGTTTCGCGGATGGCGTTGCTGATGGCGGAGGGGGAGACACCGAAGAGGCGGGCGAGGGAGTTGTGGTGGGCTGACCAGCGTTGCCTGAGGACGGTGGCGAGGAGCCGGTCGCGGGGGGACATCATTCTGGTGCCGGCGGTTGCGGAGGGGCGGCTGGCGAGGGTGACCGCGGGCCGGTGGGTGAGCCTGGCTTGCAGCTGGTCCCATTCGGTGGGGGTGTGGCCGGTCAGGGTGGGGTGGGTGAGCCAGGCGGGGGCCTGGTCAGCGGGGGCGGGGCGGGCCGGTGCGGGAGGCGGGCCAGGCGCCGGTGCGCGGCGGGGGTGGAGGGTGTAGTTCCAGTCGCTGTGCCAGTGGTGAGGGGTGATGGCCAGGGTGTCCAGGTCCTCGCCGGTGACCTTGACGCCGGTGGGGCAGGTTCCGGGGTCGAGCTCGGCGTGGACGGTCAGGCCGGCGGCGGTGGTGGTCGCGGCGATGGTCTGGACGATGACCTGGTGGCTGGTCAGTGGCCGGCCCCGCCAGTTCATGGTGATGTGCGCGAAGAGCCGGTGCTCGATCTTGTTCCACTTGGAGGTGCCCGGCGGGAAGTGGCACACCACGATGTCCAGGCCGGTTTCGCGGGCCAGCTCGCCCAGGCGGGCCTTCCAGGCCCGGGTGCGGTAGCTGTTGGACCCGCCGGCGTCCGCAGTGACCAGCAGGGCCCGGGCACCGGGG
>Ga0070698_100005347_pt1 | contig 14045 bp, 14 predicted proteins | sample KBSK1502metaG_FD_65477 | JGI IMG/M metagenome (GOLD analysis project Ga0070698, IMG submission 65477) | Corn, switchgrass and miscanthus rhizosphere microbial communities from Kellogg Biological Station, Michigan, USA - KBS K1-50-2 metaG | ecosystem: Host-associated > Plants > Roots >...
GGCTTCGATGTTCAGCTCGGCAAACCCGTAGATTTCGAGAAGCTCGTGTTCGTTTTGAGCCAGCTCGGGCCCGGTTAGTACCCGTCACGCCCCTTGTGCGCGGCCGGAAGAGGTGGTTCGATGGTCTGGACATGGGCTGTCTGTGCTGCGGTGCAGGAGCAGAAATCGGTTCGCTTTGTCGCGGGTGCGCGCAAGAAGTCGCGCCATGTGAAGGCTTGATTCCGGACCACCTGCGCTCGAATACCGATTCGACCGAGGCCGCCGCGTGGGTCGTCGACGGATTTGGCGTCGCACACGCGGTCGCGCCGAAGACGACGGTTGGCCGCAACCACGAAGGCGAGCTCGTGATCCTTGCGAGCTCGGTATCGCGCGAGCACGCCGAGCTCGTGCGCAAAGACTCAGGCTGGCACATTCGCGATCTCGGCAGCCGCAACGGCACGTTCGTCGACGGCAGCCGCGTGCAGGGGCGCGTGCCGCTCGCCGAGCGCAGCCTCGTCAAGATCGGCGACGTGCTCCTCTGGTTCCTCGCCGAGGTCGTGCACGAGCCCGCGCCGCCGCCATCAATGGCGACCGCGAGCGCCGGCGGTGGCCTCGTCCGCTTCAACATCTCGCCAGGTGCCGTCGAGCTTTGCCTCGTCGGCACGACCGACATGGGCGCCGGCGGTGCGCTGCTATCGCGCGCGAACGGCGCGCAATCGTGGACCGAGCGCGGGCTCGCGCCGCTCGAGTTTCAGCTGTTGCGCGCCCTTTGCACGCGCGCCGCCGAGGAGGCGAGCTCGCCGTCGGCCGTGCGCGGCTGCGTGCAGACCAAGCAGCTCGCCCGCGATCTGCCGTTTCAATCGAAGTACGCGAACGAAGAAAACGTTCGCCAGGTCGTGCGTCGTCTACGCGGCGTGCTCGGCGAGATCGGCGTCGAGAGCGTCCTCGCCGTGGCCCCCGGCCGCGGCTACTACCTCTCGTGCCCCGTCAGCGTCGCTTCGTCAGATCGACGATGATCTTGCCCGTCGAGAGCAGCGCTTCATCTTCATCTTTGGGAACGGGGCGAGGGCGGCGCTCGTCGAGGCGCGCGACCGCATCGATCGCCACGAGGGCGACGACGACCGCGAGAATGACCAGCACGACGGTTTCCATACGGTAGATGTAGCCCACCCGTAGCCACTGGTCGGACCTTTCACGCGATTCTCACGCGGCTGTATCGGAGAGCCGCTCCCGGCGCTCGAGATCGACCGTGATCGTGACCGTGGGCACCTGCGATGCGGCTTTCACCGACTCTTCGACGGCGCGGAAGTCGCGCCACCAGTGCCGCGCATCGTCTTCGTTCCAATCCTTCGCCGGCGGCAGCGCGAGGAGTCGATCGCGGAGCTCGTCAACGGTCGCGAAGCGATCGACGGGCTGCTTTGCTAAGCACTTCAGGATGATCGCCTCGAGCTCGGGCGCGACGTAGCGCTTCGCGATCTCGGAAGGTGGCGTGACCGGCTTCGTGACGTGCGCGATGCAAATGTCGACCGGGCTCTTGCCATCGAACACGTGACGGCCGGTGAGCAAGAAGTAGCCGACCGCGCCGAGCGCGTAGATATCGATGCCCGGGCCGACCGCGTTCGGGTTCGTGAACGCCTCGGGCGCGATGTAATTCGGCGTGCCGAGCACGACCTGCGTTGATGCGTTCGTGTCGGCATCGATCTCTTTGACGAGGCCGTAGTCGACGACCTTCGCGACGTCGGGCATGCCGCCGCGCTCGCACAAGATGATGTTCGCCGGCTTGATGTCGCGATGGATGAAGTTGCTGATGTGCGCTTCGTGCAGCGCGCCGCAGACCTGCGCGAGGATGTGCGCGACGCGGCCGCTCGGCTGCGCGCCATGCTTGCGCACGAGCTTGTCGAGATCGATGCCGCCGCCGAGATATTCCATCGCGTAATAGAACACGCCGTCGGCGCTGCGGCCGTAGTCGTAGACCGCGACGGTGTTCGGGTGCGTGAGCCGACTCATCGCCTGCACCTCGCGCTCGAAGCGCTCGAGCGTGCCGACGCCGACGCGCTCGGGATGCATGATCTTCACGGCTGTCGGGCGGCGCAGCAGGATGTGATGCGCGAGATGAACCTCGCCGTTGCCGCCTTCGCCGATCTTGCGATCGAGCGTGTACGAGCCGAGCTGCTGCGCGGCGCTGACTTGCTTGCGCAGGCCGTAGATGATGTGTGAGCCGGCCGTCGCGATCACGAGCAGCACGGTGCAGAACAGCAGCATGCCGACGAAGTAGCCCCAACCCGGAAGGTCCTGTTTGACCGTGAACGCGAGCATGCTGCCGGCCGTGAACATCGGCAGCGCCGTCGCGATGCTCGCCTTGGCAGTGCGCCAACCGCTGCTCGGCATGATCAGCGCGCGCGCGAACACGGTGTACGTCGCGTAGACGAGGCCGAGATAGCCCGACGCGCGCAGATCGTGCTGCAGGTACGCGGCCGCACCGAACGCGCAGCCGATGCCGAGCGAGTACACGAGGTCGAGCCGATACAGCGCGCGGACCGAAAGCGCGCGGCGCAGCAGCAGCACGCGCCAGATAAACGCCATCGCGCCGAGCGCGACGCTCGCCATCACGTAGACCCACTTCGCATTGCGCGGCGCGTTCGTTGGGTATGCCGTGTAGAGCGCCGCGAGAAACGCGACGAGCACCGCGAAGCTCCAGAACATCAACCGGAACAACGCGGTGACGCGCTCCTGCAGCACAGCGCGTGACTCTTCTTCCGGGATCGTGCCGACGCGCAGACCGACGATGTCGCGAAGCTCGATCATCGCCGTCCCTCGCGATGCTCGAAATCGACCGTGATCATCGCCGAGCTCTCGAGTGGCTCGAATGTCTCGGCGGGTTTGAAATCGGCCCACCACGCAGAGGCGCGCGCATCGTCCCAGTCACCGAGCGGACTGATCGCGCGCAGCGCCTTGGCGAGCGCGCTCGCGCTCGCGGGCCGGCGCGCAGGATCCTTCTCGAGACAGCTCATGATCTGCGCTTCGAGCGGCTTTGGTACCGGCGTTAGCGTCGACGGCGGTCGCGGGATCTCGGTCGCGTGCTGGATGCACAGATCGATGCCGGTCTTGCCCTCGAACACGCGCTGGCCCGTCAGCAAGAAGTAGCCGACGGCGGCGAGCGCGTAGAGATCGACGGCCGGCGTGATCGCGCTCGGATCGCGCAGCGTCTCGGGTGCGATGTATCCGGCCGTGCCGGGAATCACCTGCGCGGAAATGCCGCTATCGGAGGCATCCTTGACGAGGCCGAAGTCGACGACCTTCGCGACATCGGGGAGCGCACCGCGCTGACACAAGATGATGTTCGCGGGCTTGATGTCGCGATGGATGAGGCCGCGGTCGTGTGCTTCCTGCAGCGCGCCACACACCTGCATCAAGATCTGCCGCACGCGCTCGGCAGGCTGGCGACCGTGATTCTTCACGAGGTGCTGCAGATCGATGCCGCCGCCGAGATACTCCATCGCGTAGTAGAACGTGCCGCCGGGCGTGCGGCCGTAGTCGAACACCGCGACGGTGTTTGGATGCGTGAGCTGACTCATGTGCTGCACTTCGCGCTCGAAGCGCTGCAGGTTGTCGTGACCGACGCGGTCTGGCAGTAGCTGTTTGATCGCTGTCGGTCGACGCAGCATGAGATGGTGCGCGAGGTAGACGCCGCCCATGCCGCCTTCGCCGATCTTGCGCACGAGCGAGTACTGGCCAAGCTGTTGTGCCGCCGACACCTGCCGACGCAAGCCATAGATGAGGCGCGATCCGGCGGCGGCGAGCAACACGCCGACTGCGGCGATCATGAGAAAGCCGATGATGAAGCCGGGCCACGGCACGTCGACGAAGCCCGGCTCGACCGGCCACTTCGCGTAGCGCGCGAGCAAGCACGTGCCGATCGCGAGTGGAATCGCGCCGATCGCAGTGATGATCGCGGTGCGCGTGCCGGTGCTCGGCACGACGAGCGCGCGCGTCAGGATCGCGAAGCACCAGTAGAGCAGGCACGTGTACGCCGCCGGGCGCACGTCTAACGACATGATGGCGGCGTACGAGATGAGCACGCTCGCGCCGATCGTGAAGTACGCGTCGATTGCGTAGAGCTGTTCGGTCGAGAGCTTGCGGCGCAGAAGGAGGCCGCGCCAGATCACGCCGAGATTGAGTAAACCCACGCCAAAGCCGCCGAAGACCCAGTTGTTGAGCTCGGGCCGAACGCTCGGATAGCGCCAATAGAGCGCCTGCAGAAACACCATCAGCGTCGCAAAGCACCAGAACATCAGCTTGAACAGCACGACGAGGCGCGATTGCAGATTCGCGCGCGCCTCCTCCTCGCTGGAGCCGCCACTCCACGGGGCGCGGAGCATGCGCTTAGACAGCGCTGGTTCGACCACGTTCTCCACGATCGTCGAATCTTGCCAGACCGGGCTCCCGATCACGCAGATTTCACGTGGCAACCCAGATTTTGTGTGCCAGCCGTGATGAAACCAGGGCGTGCGGCAACCAAGAGGGTTGATAGGCCGACGACGGCTGCACCGAGGTCAACGTGCGGTCTTCGGTGCAGTCGCCGATCGGCAGCTTGGAGGGATATGCGAATTTGCCTCGCGCTAGCCGTCGCACTCGCAGCATCACCCGCTGCCGCGGAGCCGCGTTGCAACGTCACGATCGCCTACGCTCCCGCGGATGTGCGCGCCGTCGTCGAGGCGTGGATCAACGGCGAGCCGCATTGCGTCGTCAGTCTCGAGATCCGCATCGTGCCGACCGCCGGCGGTTATTACCTCTACGCGCGCGATGCGCAGGGTCGCGTGCGCGAGCGGATCGTGCCGGATGCGCATACCGCGGGCGTGCTCGTCGCGAGCTGGGTCGCCGATGATCGAACGAGCGCGCCGCGACCGCCGCAAGCGCTCGATCCCGAGGTCGTGCCGGCGCTGTCGGTACCCGCGCGAGAGAGCGAGCTCGGTCAACGTTGGTTATCGCTCGGGCTGACGGCCGACGGGCATCGCATCGGCGCGCGCGCCGAGCTCGATGTGTTTGTCGCGGGACGTTGGGCCGCCGGCCTCGCTGCCTCCGTCAATAACGCGTTGGGCGATCGGAATTTCGGTTCGTCGCAAGCCGCGATCGACGCGCGCTATCTCAAAGCGCTCGCGTACCTTGCGCCGAAGATGCACCTCGGACGTTGGCATGCGCGGCCGATGATCGCCGTCGGCATCGTCTACGCGACAGGCATGGTTTATCAGAGCGAGCCGCTCATGTCGTCGCTCTACGACGTCAGCACCACGTACGCGACCGCGCAAGGCGGTCTGATGGTGGGCCGACTCATCGGCGACAACTGGTCGATCCATGGCGGTGCGATCGCATCGCTCCCCCTATCACACGTGGAAACGTTCGAGCTTGCCGACGGGCGCCAGGTGGGTCCGACAGATCTCGTCATGCAAGACCCGCGATTCGTCTGGTACCTCGGCGTTCAGCGGAGGCTGTGGTGAAAGCGGTCGCACTCGCACTCCTTCTCGTCGCTGCGCCGGCCGCTGCCGAGCCGCGCCGCTGCAACGTGACGATCGTGCGCGCACCCGATGACGTCGGTGCGGTGATCGAACAGTGGGTGCGCGCGGAGCGCAGCTGCGACATCACGCTCGCGATTCGCGTCGTGCCCGTTCCGGGCGGCTATCGCCTGAACGCGCGCGATGGCGATGGTCGCGTGCGCGAACGCATCGTGCCGGATGCGCAAACCGCGGGTGTCTTGGTAGCGAGCTGGATCGCGAATGATCAGACGCAAGATCCGTTCGCGGTGCGAAATCCAAGCCCGCCAGATCCGGACGACGAGTCGCTCGAGCCACCCGGGGAGTCGCTGCCGATGCGCGTTGCCGACCACGAGAGTGAAAAGCCCGCGCGACGGCGATGGCTATCGGCGGGCGTCCTCGGCTCGACGACGGTCGGTGTACGTGCCGAGCTCGATGCCGTGGTGGTCGGCAACTGGTCGTTCGGCATCGCAGCCTCAGTTACAAGATGCGACCACGCGTTCGCCAATACGCTGACCCACAGCGATGTCGACGCGTCGTACTGGCGAGCGCTCGCTACCATCGTGCGCACGTTTTCAGTCGGTCGCATCAACTTTCGGCCGTCGCTTGGCATCGGCGCGTTGACGGCCTACGGCCGCGTCGAGCAGTGGGCGCCGGTAAGCAAGACGTACGGCGTCGTCACGACCCAGGCGACGGCGCAGCTCGCGCTGCTGTTGGGCGTCGAGCTCACGCGCAACTGGGCCGTGCACGGCGGACCGATCATGACGCTCGCGACGACAGGCGTTGAGCGGATGGGCGGTATCGGTGGCGCGGAGCTCCTCAACCTCGAGCCGTTCCCGTTCCTCTATGTCGGCTTGCAAAGGAGGGTGTGGTGAGAGTGCTCGTCGTATTGTTCTTGCTCGTCACGCCCGCGCTCGCACAACCGCGGCGCTGCGTCGTGACGATCGTGCGCGCGCCAGAGGACGTGCGGCCGGTTCTCGAGCAGTGGGTACGCGCAGAGCCGAGCTGCAACGTGTCGCTCGACGTTCGCGTGATTCCGACCGAAGGCGGTTACTACATTCTCGCCACCGACGAGAGCCACCGCGAACGCGAACGCATCGTGCCCGACGCGCAGAGTGCAGGCGTGCTCGTCGCGAGTTGGATCGCCGACGACACGATGCGCGCGCCATCGCCGTCGGTGCCGCCGCCGCCGGCAGATGTCCCGGCGCCCGCGCTGATCGGCTCGCATGGTCTGTTCGGGCCCGGCGAAGGCCGCGCGCCTGGTCTCACCGCGGCAAAGGCCGTCACGCCGGAAGTGCGTCGCAAGTGGATCTCTCTCGGCGCGACGCTCGCCGAACGCGGCTGGGGAATGCGTGCGGAGGTCGACGCGAAGGCATGGCGCGCGTGGGCCTTCGGCGTCGCCGCGGCGTGGGCGACAAAGACCGCGATCGAAGGCGGCCCCTACGCGAGCAGCGAGCTCGATTTCTTCGACGCGATGACGCTCGCGTACCTCTCGCATACCGAGCACATGGGGCGCTGGCAGCTGCGCGAAGCACTTGGCGCTGGGCTGCTCTACACGCGATCGCACAGCGCCGTCGCTTCCACATCAGGCTGGGTCATGAACGACGACGACGGGTTCTACCCGACCGCCGACGCATCGCTCATGCTCGGCCGCGAGCTCGGCGACAGCTGGGCGATCACGACGGGCGTGCTCGCTTCGTTCTTGTCGCAGAGCTACACGCTCGAAATGGGATCGTTCGGCAGCGAGGTCGTGCGCCGCGACCTCGAGCTCGTGCTGACCGCGGCCGTGAGGTATCGGCTGTGAGAGTCGCGCTCGTCTTGTTGCTCCTCGCTGCGCCGGCGGCGGCAGACCGATCCAAGTGCACCGTCACGATCGCGCGCGCGCCCGAAGAAGTTCGGCCGATCGTCGAGCGCTGGGTGCAAAGCGAGCCGGTGTGCGACGTATCGCTCGAAGTTCGCATCGTTCCGACCGAGGGCGGGTACTACATCTTTGCCGAGGACGGGAACCATCGCGTGCGCGAGCGTCTGGTGCCGGATGCTGAAAGCGCGGGCGTTCTCGTCGTGAGCTGGATCGCGGATGACAAGCTGCCGTCCGCGGCGCCTGCGGCGACGCCTGAAATCCGCGCGCCCGGAATCACGGCGGCGATCGCAACGCCGAGCGAGCCATCGCGCAGATGGATCTCGGTGACGGGCTTCGTCGGTCTGCGTACAGTCGAACCGTATGGCGTTGCCGCGGCGGTCGACATCGCGACGTGGCGCGCGTTTGCGATCGGCGTCGCGACGTCGTGGTTGCAAGGATCGCTGTCGGTCTATGCATCGGAAGGCACCGGCTTCATGCAGTTTAGTGACGCGCGAGGTCTCGCGTACGGCGCGCACACGGCGCGCTTCGGCAAGTGGAACCTGCGTTCGACGCTCGCCGCCGGCGTTCTGTATTCGCGCGGCACCGTCTTGATGCCGGGGATCATGGACGATGTCAGCGGCGTGTCGCCGGCGATCGAGACCTCGCTCATGTTCGGTCGCGAGATCGGTGACAGCTGGGCGATCGCGATGGGCCTTCTCGGCACGTACACGCATCAGAGTTACGATGTCGAGTCGCCGAACGGTCCGCGCGAGCTTCGCCGCGAGCAGCCGGATCTCATGTTCTCGACGTCGGTGAGGCATCGGCTGTGAAGGTCGCGTTTGTCATCGCGCTACTCGCGTCGCGCGCGTACGCGGGCACGTGCGATGTCGCGATCGTGCGCGCACCCGACGACGTGCGCGCGATCGTCGAGATCTGGCTCAATGGCGAGATCTGCGCGGTGCCGCTCGAGGTGCGGATTCTGCGCGTCGAGCAAGGCCTCTACGTGATGGCACTCGACGGTCGTCAGCGAATCCGCGAACGCGTCGTGCCCGATGCGCAAACCGCGGGTGTGCTGATCGCGAGCTGGGCGGCCGATGACAAGTTGCTCGACGAGCGGCTGAGCGTCGTCGATCTCAGCTGGACCCCGCCAAGCGTTTCTCCGGGCACGGTTGTGCCGATGCAGGTCGATGCGCCACCGCGACCGCCTTCGCCCTCCTCGCTGCGCGCCGGCAACACGTTCGCGCTTCTCGCGACGGTGATGACCGAAAGCAGTGATGAGATCGGAGGCCTTGGCCTGCGCGGCGAGCTCGATCTGCGCGCGCGCGGTCATTGGCGATATGGCATCGCGGCATCGCTCGCTCAGTCGACGTTTCGCACGTGGGGCCCCGATGACGCCGGCGAGTTCAACACCGTCGATCTCGAGGCACTTGGCTACATCGCGCACGTGCGCTCGTCGCCGAGCTGGCAGCTCCGTGGTGCGATCGGCGCCGGTCTGATCGGCACGTATGCCGACGGTGTGTTCTACAACGAGGTCGGCTACGCGATGGGCTATCCCAAAGCGCTCGGCGTGTTTCCGGTTGCCGATGCCTCGCTCACGCTCGGGTGTGCACTCACGCGAAACTGGGCGCTCGCGACGGGGCCGCTCGTCACGTGGTTTGGCCAGGAGCTGTCGAATCCGAACGAAACGCAGCCCGACATTCCGGCGCGTGGTCTTCAGCTGATGTGGTCCGTCGGCGGGCGATGGGGGCTATGAAGAAGGGCCAGCTCATCCAGCTCAGGCCCGAGGCGAAGGTCGAGGAGATGTCCGACGTCGGCCTCGTCGCCGCATGCGCGGCCGCCGATCGCACGGCGCGCGCGTTGCTGTTCGAGCGGCACGTCGATGCGATCCATCGCTTCGTCTCGCGCATGCGCGCGAGCGACAGCGATGTGGTCGATGACATCGTGCAGGCGACGTTCGTGCGCGCGTTTCAGAGCGCCGGCAAGTTCCGCGGCGAGAACGCGCGCGCTTGGTTGTTCGGCATCGCCGCGAACCTCGTCCGCGAGCACGCGCGCAAGGAGATCCGGCGCAAGCGTGCGATGAGCAAGATCGCCGAGGTCTTGCCGCGCGCGTCGTCGCCCGGCGATCCGCATCTGCGCGCGCGGCTGCCGAATGCGATCGATATGCTGCCGATCGATCACCGCGCCGCGTTCGTGCTCGTCGATTGCGAAGGCGAACGCGGTGCCGCCGCAGCCGCTGCGCTCGGCATTCCCGAAGGCACGCTGTGGCGGCGGATCTTCGAAGCGCGCACGATGCTGCGCAAGCTGATTGCGGGAGGTAAGCGATGACGTGTCCAATCGACGCGCGCATCGCGGCTGCCGCATCCGGCGAAGATGCCGACGCGCTCGCGCACGCGCGCGAGTGTCTGCGCTGCCGCGCGCTGCTCGAAGAACAGCGCGACGTGATCGCGCTCGCGCGGCGCACACCCGCGCCGGTGTTACGCGCGGACCATCGCGCATCGCTCGCCGCCGAAGTGATGGCGCGCAGCGACGTCGGGCCGCATCGCGATACGCGCGTCTGGCTTGCAGGCATCGTGCTCGCCGCGGCCGTGTTCGTCATCGTGCTCTTGCACGGCGTGCGCGATGCATCGGCGCCGAGCCTGCCCGAGCTCGCATCGACCGACGAGCCGCCGATCGAGATCGTCGAGCGAGCGCGGATCGAGCACGCTCCCGAGGACGTTCACCAAGCGCCACGACGCGCCGAGATCGTGTCGTCCGATGCCGACTTCGCGCGCGAGCGGCGCGACGCGCAGGACATCGTCATGTTGCGCGACGGTGAGCTCGCGATCGATGCGCGCGATCGCGAGCCGGTGACGGTCGTTGCCGGCGATACGCGCGTGACGATCGCGCGCTCGCGTGTCCACATCATCGCGCGCACCGGCGTCATCGTGACGGCGCGCGTGTTTGCGGGATCTGCCGAAGTAACGACCGCCGGCAAACGCCAGGTGATCGACGCCGGCGCTGTCTGGACGCGCGAAACGCCCGCCGAGCCCGGTCGCGACACCGCGCCGCGCGCGCCCGAGACAGGCCCGAGCGCGTCGCTCACGGCGTTCCGCGCGGGGTGGGAAGCGCTGCGCGCGAACCGGTACCTCGACGCGATCGCCGCCTTCGATCGCGCGACCGATCCCGTCGTCGCCGAAGATGCGGCGTTCTGGGCCGCGATCGCGAGCGAGCGCGCGGGCAACCGGGCCGATGCCGCGACCCGCCTGCGCGCGTTCGTCGACCGCTTCCCGGGCTCGGTACGCATCGAAGCCGCACGCAGCGCGCTCGATCGCGTGAGCCGCTGACCACATCGCGCGCGCTGTTCTGGTACGTTCGCCCGGGATGTCTGGGGACCACTCCCCATGAAGACGACGTGCCCGAGCTGCGGCGCGGAGATCGAGTTTCGTTACGACGACTCGTTCGTACGCGTATGCAGTCATTGCCGGGCGGCAGTCGCGCGCACGGATCGCGGCATCGAATCGCTCGGCAAGGTCGCCGACCTCGTGCCGATGGAATCGCCGCTGCGCCTGTTCGCCGACGGGTATCTCGGCAGCCAATCGTTCATCCTCGTCGGCATGGCGCAGGTGCGCCACGCGGCCGGCGGCCTGACGCAGGAGTGGTACGCGAAGTTCTCGGGGTCGTGGGGCTGGCTCGCTGAAGCGCAGGGCCGTTACTACATGACATTCGAGGTCGAAGGCGCGCAGCTGCCGCCGCTCGAATCGCTCGCCGCCGGTTCGCAGGTCGAGCTGCCGACGATGCTCGGCGCAAAGCGCATGTTCACCGTCGCCGAGGTCGGCGGCGCGAAGTACGTCGCCGCGAACGGCGAGCTGCCGTTCAAGCTCGTGCCCGACGGATTCTATCGGTTCGTCGATCTCTCCGACGGGCAGGGCAACTTCGCGACGATCGATTACGGAGCGCCGGGCGATTCACCGACGCTGTATACCGGCCAGCAGCTCTCGCTCGCCGATCTGCACATCTCCGGTGGCGAAGTCGCACCGCCGCGCGACGAGAAGATCAGCTCGACGCGCCTCGCGTGCCCCAACTGCAACGCTCCGATCGATCTGCGCGCGCCCGAGCAGAGCCTGCGCGTCGCGTGCGCGTACTGCAGTCACGTCCTCGATCTGCAGCAGGGCACGTTGCGCGTGCTCGAGAAGCTGAAGCTCAAGGCCGATCCGCGGATCCCGCTCGGCTCTGTCGGCACGTTTGCCGAAGGCGAGATGACCGTGATCGGCTACGTGCAGCGCAGCGCGGATATCGAAGGCGATTGGTATGCATTCGACGAGTATTTGCTGTACGAGCCTACGATCGGCTTTCGCTGGCTCGTGTGCTCGGATGGTCACTGGAGTTACGTCCAGCCCGTTGCGACCGGTGCCGCCGAGATCTCGACGAAAGGCATCAAGTACGACGGCGTGAATTTCCGCCTGTTCCAGTCCGCGACTCTGCGTGTCGATACAGTCGTCGGCGAGTTCTATTGGCAGGTCAAGGCGGGCGAGACGGTGCTCGGCGAAGATTACGTCGCGCCACCGGCGATGCTGTCGCACGAATCGACGGAGGGCGAAGAGAACTGGTCGCTCTCGACGTACGTGAAGCCGTCCGCGGTCGAGCAGGCGTTCGGCAAAGCGCAACTGGTGTTGCCGCCGACGTCGGGCATCGCGCCGAATCAGCCCGATCCGACGCAGGGCGTCGCAAGCGTGCTCACGCTCTCGTTGCTCGCGCTCATCGCGCTCGGCATCGTGTTCGCCGCGCTCGCGCCCGAGGTCGAGAAGTATTCCAACACCTCGATCGTGATCCCGCCGACCGCGGCCGCACCCGAAGCCGTCCCGGAGGGCACCGAGCCACCGACGCCTGCGAACGTGTTCTTCTCCGAGCCGTTCGCGCTCGACGCTGACAAGAACATCGACCTGCGTTTCAACACGTCGCTGAGCAATGACTGGTCATACGTCGTTGCATCGCTCGTCAACGTGGCAACCGGCGATGTCGTCAGCGTCGATGCGAGCATGGAGTTCTACTCCGGCGTCGAGGAGGGCGAGTACTGGACCGAGGGCAACCAGAACGCGCACGAGGTCGTCGGCCCGGTGCCTGGCGGCCAATACGTATTGCGCCTCGAGACGCAGCACGGCGGCGGAGGTGAGGCGATGATGAGCGTCGTCGTGCGACAAGGCGTGTTTCGCGCGCGCTACTTCGGGCTCGCGCTCGCGGTGCTCGGCCTGCCGTTTCTGATCTTCGGCACGTGGAGTTACTCGGTGGAGAAGCGCCGCTGGACGAACAGCACCGAGGGCAAGATGCCGAAGACACCGTTTCTCATCCTGATCGGAGGCTTCGCGCTCGTGCTCGGCGGCATCGTCGCGATCCTCAAAGCCATCGCGGAGAGCTCCAGTGACAGCTGACGATAAGCGACCACCCGATCATCCGGTCGTCCCGCGGCCGAAGCGCTCGTTACTCGCGCCGTTCATGCTCGTGTTTTGCGTGCTCGTCGTCGGCGGCTACGGCGCGCTCGCATACACGCAGCGCGAGCTCGGCACCGAAGACCGCGATCAGATTCCGTCGAGCGTGCGATCGTCGCCCGGCGGCTATCGCTCCTACAGCTTTTGGCACACCGGTTACCACGGAGGTAAATGATGAAGCTCGAGAACCTGGGCGAAGCGGCGGTCTCCTCGGCGGTGTTTGCGGCGATTGGCTTGGCAGTGTTCGGACTCGCGTTCTGGATCATGAACAAGCTGTCTCCGTTCTCGCTCAAGAAGGAGATCGAGGAGGATCAGAATGTCGCCGTCGCGGTCATCATGGCCGGAGTGATTATCGGTGTCAGCCTCATCATCTCCGCCGCCGTCGGCACCTAGCCAGATCCACGCGCGCGCGTTGTACATCAACGTGTTCGTGGTCGCGATCTGCGGCCTCGTGTACGAGCTCCTCGCCGGCACGCTCGGCAGCTACTTGCTCGGCGATTCGGTCACGCAGTTCTCGCTCGTGATCGGCCTGTACCTGTCGGCGATGGGTGTCGGCGCGTGGCTGTCGCGGCGAATCGAGACCGACCTCGCGCGGCGGTTTCTCGAGATCGAGCTCGCCGTCGCCGTCGTCGGTGGCTTGTCGGCGCCGGTCTTGTTCCTCGTGTTCGGATCGCTGCAGCACTTTCAGATCGTGCTGCTCGCATTCGTGTTCGCGATCGGCGTGCTTGTCGGGCTCGAGCTGCCGCTGCTGATGCGCCTGCTCGAAGGTCAGATCGAGCTCAAGGACATCGTGTCGCGCGTGCTGACGTTCGATTACATCGGCGCGCTCGCTGCCGCGCTGATGTTTCCGCTGTTGCTCGTGCCGCATCTCGGCCTCGTGCGGTCGTCGCTGCTGATGGGACTCGCGAATGCGGGCGTGTCGCTATGGGGCTCCTGGCTGCTCGCGCCGCGGCTGTCGACCAAGCACGTGTTCGCGATCCGCGTGCGCGCGGTGCTCGTCATGCTCGCGATGATCGTCGCGCTCGCGATGGCCGATCGCTTCACGACGTGGGCCGAGGACGAGATGTACGCCGATCCGATCGTGTACTCCGACACGACACCGTATCAGCGGATCGTCGTCACGCAGGGCAGGGCGGGCTTCCAGCTGTTCTTGAACGGCAATCTTCAGTTCTCGTCCGCGGACGAGTATCGCTATCACGAAGCGCTCGTCCATCCGGCGATGGTGGCGGCGGATGT
>Ga0070698_100005350_pt1 | contig 14041 bp, 13 predicted proteins | sample KBSK1502metaG_FD_65477 | JGI IMG/M metagenome (GOLD analysis project Ga0070698, IMG submission 65477) | Corn, switchgrass and miscanthus rhizosphere microbial communities from Kellogg Biological Station, Michigan, USA - KBS K1-50-2 metaG | ecosystem: Host-associated > Plants > Roots >...
TTTGCCGGCGAGTATCGAGGAAGGTGACAAACTCTACGCCATCGATTGTTCAATGTGTCACGGGCCCGACGGTCACACACCCACTGACTCCGGTCGGTGGATGTATCCGCGGGCCTCAGAGCTCACATCGCCAGCGGTGCAACGCTACTCCGATCGCGAATTGTTCTGGATAGTAAATGAGACGCATTTTTCGGACAAACACTGTTCCAGACCGTTACTTCACTTGGAGCCGCAGGAAGGGCGAGTCTTAACTGGGGCCGCAAACGAAACAGAAATTCGTGCGGCAAGGGAACTGACGCCTTTCGTGTCGTCTCGGGCAAGGAGGTGATTGCTTTGACGCTTACTGAGCGCATAGGGTGCCCTCCGCCCCGAGCTTGACGACTATGAGGGTGAACGTGATCCAGTGGGCATCCGGATCGTGGATTTCTTTTTTCCACCGGTGTGCGCTGTGTGTGGATTATTCGCGCCACCATTTTGCGCAGACGATGCGCCGGGCCGTCGAATCAAGAACGACTTACGTGCTGGCATGAGCCCGACTCCTTTGCGCGAAAAGACTAATTTGGTTTTTCATTTGATCGTCAATGCGCGTCCGTAGTCGTTCGTTCCTTAGGGCTCAGCATTACCTGCAACATCTGCATGGCCGCCGCGCGCTGGGCGGGGCTCAGGTTACCGAGACGCAAACCGGGACGCGGGACATCACTGACCGGGAAGTTCGACCAGACGGACTGGCCGTACTGCTCTCCCACAAAGATCATGTGGCCGTTCATACCTCCCAGAAATTTGGCAGCGGTGGCCGTCTTCTGACAAGGGTCGAACAATAATGCCAACATGGATTAGCCAACCCCAAATATACAAATATGATAATCTTTCCAAGATCAGCGGTCAAAAATAACGCCCATCTTAAAAAGGAAACAACCATAAGGACGGAATTCGGAGGTGCGCACGACCGCGGCGCCCTTGCTGGCGGCCTCATAGAAGGCAAAACGCTCCAGGGCGCCCATCTTAACCTCCCGACCTTCCACCTCGCGGGCAATCTCGATTACTTCCCTCTGCATCTCGAGTAAGCTGTCCGGGTCATCCACGACTCTCATGCGTGTGACGGGTTCCTCGACGAAGTGATCAAGCGGCATGAGGGAGAGAATGGCGCGAGTGGCCTGCGGGATGTTGAGGCCGGGTAGTTCAATAAGCCGGCCTGTCGAGGTTTGTTTGGCAACCTGGATTGCGGGGAAATTACGATCGACGAGTACCAGATCGTCGCCGTGCCCCATGGAAGCCAGCAGCCACAAAAGATCAGGGCTGATAACGGAGGAAATATTTTTAAGCATAGCATGCGGTGCTTCTAGATTAATTCACTTATGCAGAACAACACGGAGGGTTCCATGTATAGTAACGGTGTTAAATTTGGGGGCAAACTTTCAGTGTCCTATCGAAGTCGATCAAAGCTTTAGCGATCCTAAGTGTTTTCCGATCACCGTCCGTAGAACGGTCGAGTTAAGTTAACCTCATGGACCTAGTGCACCGTCTGATATGTAGCTGGCATATGCCTCCTACTTATGAGACGATGCACTAGCCCTTTTTGTCATTGACCGCGATCCGCGTGGTATCATCCTGATCCCTACTCATCGATTAAAAGTCCCATTCGAGCGGCGGTAGGAAACGGGACCGGCTCGGGCTCCCGTGCTCACGAGCCGGCCCCTCACTGTCCCCCCCCGCGACGAAATCTTCGCCAGCTTTCTTTCAATTTGTCTAATGATGAAACGGTTAAATCGCGCTCCTTATCGGACAAGCCAACCTAGTGTATGACGCTTAGGGCATTGGTTGCCGGCGCTCGGACAAGAACCGGGTCACTTGATCTGACGTGACGGTTTTCTTCTGGTCGGCCGGCGTGCTAACAAAAAGCGCCGCGGCGGCGTTGGCGAAGCGGACGGCTTCTACTACCGACGCGCCGCTGGCCCAGCGGGCGGCCAGCGCGCCGATAAACGCGTCGCCCGCGCCGTGGGTGTCGATCAATTTTACCCGATGAGCGGCTTCCGCGTACGGGGTATTCCCGCGTTCGGCCGCAGCTAAGCCCAAGCCGCCAGCGGTAACGACCACGTTGGTGACTTGTTCCGACAGTAGCGCGGCCGCTTCGGTCGCCGCAGACAGGCTTGTTACCACAACGCGACAAATCATTTCCGCTTCCACGGCGTTGACGACCAGAAGGTCGACGTGGGCGGAAAGGTCAGGCCCAAGCGGCCGAGCCGGCGCTGCGTTTAAAATCACGCGGATGCCGTAATCCTTGGCCGATTGGGCTGCTGCGACGTTAGTGGCTTCCAGAACCTCGTTTTGGAGCACAAGAACCTGAGCACTGCGAATGACTTCCCGTGCTCCCTCCAGATCTTGGTTGGACAGCCGGAGGTTTGCTCCGGAGACGATGACTGCACCATAGTCGCCTTCCGCGTCGATAATGGCCACGCTCATCCCCGAGCCTGCTTCGGGATCTGTATAGACGTGTTCTGCGTCTACTCCGGCGTCCATCAAGTGCCTTAAGAGGCGTTTACCGAAATCATCGTCGCCCACCCTGCCGACCATCGACGCCCGAGCGCCGAACTGGGCGGCGGCCACCGCTTGGTTTCCCCCTTTCCCACCCGCCTTGTAGCCCCAGGCGCTTCCGGGTAGCGTCTCGCCCTTTTTCGGCCGGTCAGGGGCGTGCACCATAATGTCCAGATGCAGGCTCCCGAGCACGACCACGCGCGCAGAGGCCCCCGTTTCTTTAAACTCATCTGGGGCACCGGAAAGACTGTCTTCGATAGTCATACCTTCCACTTCAATTGGTTGACCGCTTGCGGGTCCGCAACGTCATTGGCCATTGGCTCCTGCAGCTAAAGCTCAAAAAGTGCCCTAGCGGATATACATACCGCCGTTGACGTCAATGGTCGCTCCGGTCACGAACGAGGCGAGGTCGGAGGCCAAAAACAAAAACGCGCTCGCGATTTCTCGCGGGCTGGCGATGCGCCCCATCGGGATGGTGCTCAGAATTTTGTCAAAGATTTCCTGGCTCATGAGATCACCGCGGATGTCGGTGTCCACCATCCCGGGTGCCACCGCGTTGACGCGAATCCCTTTGGGTCCAAGCTCGCGGGCCATGTCCTTGGTCAGCCCCAGCATCCCGGCTTTTGCGGCCGAGTAATGGGGCCCTCCGAAGAACCCTCCGCCCGTCAGAGCGGAAACTGACGAGGTCGACGCGATTGACCCTTTTCCTCGGCTGATCATGTGCGGGATAAAAGCCTGAGAAAGGTACAACATGCCTCGCAGGTTAACGTCTAACACCGCATCGTAGTGACGAGGTTCAATCCCCATGATACGGATCGGTTGCGTGATGCCTGCATTGTTAATCAGAATGTCCACGCCGCCAAAATCTTCGATGATTTGTCGCGCCACGCCTTCGCATTGATCTTTTTTGGTCACATCACACACGTAACCACGATGCCTCTTTCCAATCGAGGCTGCGACTTGCGCCGGGGCCTGAAGTTCCAAATCCAGAATAGCCACGGCAGCTCCGTGCTCGGCAAAAAGCTGCGCTGTGGCCAGTCCAATTCCCTTTGGGGTCGCCGCACCAGAGATGACGGCTACTCGATCTTGCAATAACATGTTTATTTCTTTCTAGCTCAATTTTTGTTTTCTAACTCACTACTCACTACGTGGCAGGATTACTAAACTTTCTTAACCAACGGAGCACGTCGGCCATAATCAGTATGAGTATGGTATGGTAACTAGCGCCGTGGCTTTCAAAGCGTTGTCTTCGGCCTTCACGCGCCCAAGATGGCTCGTCTAACGAGATCCTGGCTAACGACCGCATCCTGCCGCTTTATCGCCTCCAGTAAGTCCGTTTGGTTCGTTAGTCGCTTGGCCACTCCCCAGAGGGCGTTCACCATAGCAATGTTGTTCTCGCATTCCTTAACCGGGTCTAGGCCGGTAATGTCGGGAAAAGTGTCAAAGTAGATGACGCCATCGAAGCCTTTTCGTATGAGCTGGAACAGCAGCTCCAACGTCTGCATCAGGTTGACTGTACCGACCATCAACCCGTCGTCACGACGGCCGTACCCATCATTGAGGTGGATTCCCAAAAGTTGGCTTTCGCGCTGAATCAGGGCGGCTGCAAGCGCCGGGAGTTCGCCGGCGTAAAGGACGTGAGCAAAGTCTAGCGTAACGCCAAGGTTTGGGCGGTCCACCTTTTTTATGGCTAGCAATGTCATTGCGAGGTTCGATAGCAGACTGAAACTGCGCGGCTCGTTTGGCTTGTATTCGATGCTTACCTGAATTGAATGATTGTGGTCAGCCACTTCCCGAATAGCGTCGGTTTCCGCTTCCCAAATGGCTTCGTAATCCACTTGAAAAGGGTACTCCCAACCGTCTTGTCCGAGCCAAATAGTTAGTAAGTTCCCGCCCGTTTGATCGAGGAGATCCATCCCATTCTTGGTGAGGTCAATGGCGGCTTGCCGGACGCGTGAATCCGGGTGGGTGAACGCTCCCAATTTAAACCCAGGGTCGGAGTAGTAGCGCATCGCGATCCCGTTCACTGTCAATCCCTGATCGCGAGCAAAGGAGATAATTTCTTCGGGTTTGGTGCCGGCGAAGTGATCTGGAAAATTCAGGTCAACGGCAGAGAGCCCGCGAACGCCGCTGGCACGCTTAATCAACTCTAGCGGGCTGGGTTTGTAAGTGGCGGTTCCCCAACAACGTTCTGGGCAAGACGCAAATGAATTCAATCTGGAAGCGTATTTCATACACAAAAGAAGGGGCGAATATTAAGAAAGTGTTTACTTAAAGACGGTAGTAACGCGCAGCGTTGTCGTGAAAGAGCATCTGGCGCTCGTCCAGGCTAAAATGTTTAGTAATCTCGCGAAAAGCCGCGTAGAGGGTGTCGAAGTCGCCGTAGAGTTTGTCCACGGGGAAATTGCTGGCGAACATGCATCGGGGAATGCCAAAGGCCTCAATCGTCTGAAGGACAAAAGGACGAATGCTTTCCAGCGTCCAGTTCCAGTCCACCGTGCCCAGCCCTGAGATCTTGACCACGACGTTGGGAGCAGCCGCCAGTTCCCGCATGCCGCGGCGCCAAAGACGAATGCCTTCCTCGTCTCGGTCGACCGGCATTCCCGCGTGGTTAAGAATCATCAGGATATCCGGGTAATCACGCGCCAGCGCGGCGGCGTCGACCATCTGAGCGGGGTAAAGCTGAAGGTCAAAAGATAAGCCAAACCGTCGGAGCAGGCCAAAACCGTGACGCCACGCTTTTGTCCTGACCAGGTCAGGACGGTTCACGTAGGTCTTGGCGGGGTCAGGATGCCAATTGATGGCGTGACGAATGCCACGAACGTTCCTGTGGCGGGCGTGACCCTCCAGAACCTGTTCAACGTCCGGCGCATCCAAGGTCGCGCGGGCGACGATGCCGTGGGGGTAGCCGTGCTTATCGGCGAGCCGTTGCAACCACTCGGTCTCGCCCACCGGGTTGGACGGATCCCACCCGCACTCGACATGCACGGATTTCACCACGTTCTGGTTGCGGGTGTCCGCCAAATAGTCTTCCAGCAGGTAATCCTTGGCAATGGACCGAATATCGCCTTCCAGGCGCGGCGCCAAGGTGCGATCCTGCAACCAGGGATAGGTATTGCGCCCGAGGTCCCAAAGGTGATGGTGCGGATCAATTATCGGCTGCGCGTCCAACATGCGTCACGCCTCCTCTTTACTGGCGCCTCCGGGTGGCCTGGTCTGCAAACACCGCCAAGATCACGACCACGCCGGTCGCCACGAGTTGCCAGAAAGACGGGACATTTAACAACGTCAAGCCGTTCTGCATCGCGCCCAGGGTCAGTGCACCAATAAGGGAGCCCATGGGATTGCCCTCGCCGCCAAACAGGCTCGCGCCGCCGATTACGGCGGCGCCGATTGCTTGCAGTTCGAATCCTGTACCGCCAATCGGTTCGGCTGCACCAACCCGGGCGATCAGGACAAAGCCGGCAAGGCTTGCGAGTAATCCGGAGCTCGCATAAACGCAGATTTTGACCCGGTCGATGTTAATGCCGGAAAGTCGGGCCGCCTCTTCATTGCCGCCCACTGCGATGATCTGCTCGCCCAAGGCCGTGTAGCGCACCAGCAGGAACGCCAGGAAGGCTATCGCCAGGGCGAGAAGCACCGGCGTGGGAATGCCGGCCACTTCGCCTGCAAAGATGGCCCGAAACGTCGGATCGATGCCATAAATGGGCTTACCGTCCGTGTAGATGAGGGCCAGCCCGCGATAGATGCTGAGCATACCTAACGTAACGATAAAGTCAGGCAGCTTGAGCTTCGCAATCAGGACGCCGTTCACCAAACCACAGATCACTCCTATTAGCATCCCGGCCATAGTTCCCAGCAACATGTTTCCCTGCAGAAAACTGGCTGCGATCATGCTGCTGAGACCCACCACCGAGCCGACGGAAAGATCGATACCACGCGTCATCACCACCAGCGTCATGCCGACCGCAATCATCGTGTTGATTGAGGATTGCAGCAGGATGTCCAGCAGGTTGGCCGGCTGGTAAAAACTCTTGGTGAGGACTGAAAAAAAGATGAAAAGCAGTGCGACGCCGACGAGAACACTGGCGCGTCTCACCAATTCCAATTGAGCGCCTTTTTTTTGCGCTTTGATAGGCGTTTCAACGGGAGCGGCAGAGGGAGGGAGAGGTTCGCTGGTCATACGAGAGCGACCTCCCCGCTGGCATATTTCATAAGTAGATCCTCATTTAATTCGGAACAGTCGTCGAAAGTATTGACTAACCGGCCTCCGCGCATGATTCCGATCCGGTCGCAAAGGGCCAAGACTTCCGGCAATTCAGAGGAGATAACCAAAAGAGCGCAGCCATCTTTGGCCAAGCGGCGCATGAGTTCGTGAATTTCAAATTTGGCGCCTACGTCTATACCGCGCGTCGGTTCATCGAAGAGAAAAATCCTGGCCCCCGATTGAAGCCAGCGGGCAATAACCACTTTCTGTTGATTGCCTCCGGAAAGATTGCGTATCCGGACTCCGGCACGGCGAGGACGAATAGACATTTCTTCAATGTAGCGCTCGATATCCTTTCGCCGTTGCTTGAGTCGCAAAAAGCCGGAAGGCGCGTACTGCCGATAGTTCGCGAGTCCAAAATTTCGTTCCACGTCCATGACCGGCACGAGAGATTGTTTGCGCCGGTCCTCCGGAATCAGAGCGATTCCGGCGGCTATGGCGTCCGAGGAGCTTTGGACGTTGAGCGGCTTTCCGTTCACATAGATGGTCCCGGCATCCTTGCGATCGGCGCCAAAGATGCACCGCACCAACTCCGTCCTGCCGGAACCGACCAACCCGGCTAAACCGAAGATTTCCCCGGTGTGCACCGTTAAGTTGATGTCGTGCAATTTTCCTACCGCGGAGATCCCTTCGAGCCTCAAGGCTTCTGTCCTACCAGGACGTGCACTTGGTTTAATCGGGCGGTGCAATTCTTCGGCCAGGCGTCGTCCGGCGATCAAGTTGATCAGTTCGTCTGGGTCGACGTCACGCGTCGCGCGGTTAGCCACCACTTGCCCGTCTCTGAGGACTGTCACGCGATCGGAAATTGCGTAAACTTCCGGAATTCGGTGTGAAATATAAATGATCCCCTTCCCGCTGTTTTTTAATTGTCGAATGAGGGTGAATAACCCATCTCGTTCTGCCGGCGTGAGGCTTGAAGTGGGTTCGTCAAACCCGATGATGTTGGCGCCTCGCGCTAATGTTCGAGCAATTTCAACGACCTGCAGCTCTGCCATCCCAAGAGTAGAAACCCGGGTGGTGACCGAAAGCCGCGGTGCGAGCGGCTTCAAAATTTCTCTCGCTTTTGCCTGGAACTCCGCTCGCTTGACCACGTTGAGCGCATCGGTTTGTCCGAGGAAAATGTTTTGAGCGACGTCGAGCTGGGGAACCAGGCTTGGCTCCTGGCTTACCAATCCAACTCCCAGCGCGAGGGCGTGTCGTGGATCGTCGATGGCGACTTTGCCGTGGCCATCGATTTCTATCGTGCCAGAATCCGGGGGCTGCACGCCGAAGAGGATCTTCATCAAGGTCGATTTACCAGCCCCGTTTTCGCCCATCAGGGCGTGGACTTCTCCTGCCCTGAGGTCAAAATCCACTCCCTTCAACGCTTGGACGCCCGCAAACGCTTTGACGATGCCCTTCAATTGGAGAAGCAACTTTGGCGAGGGATCAACGTTCGGGATCTGCATTGTTTCCTTCACGGAATAGGACATGATCTTACTTTTGGGCGGGAGGATTGGGGAAGTCCTTGACGTTGTCGATGGTGATGACTGCCTGCGGCGACACGACCCAAAGAGGGATGGCCTGGCAACCTAGGAGTCGCAAGGCCGCTTGCACTCCAAGCACGCCCTCATCATAAGGGAATTCGGCAACCGTAGCGCGCATTTCGCCAGCGCCGACAGATCGCTTGGCTTCACGGATGCCATCGGTGCCGACCACCGCGACCTGCTTTTGTTTACCGGCATTTTTGACCGCCTCAAAGACGCCTAATGCCATGCCGTCATTGTTAGCGTAAATCCCCCCGAGGTCAGGGTTCTGCCGCAAGATGTTGGAGGTAACATTCAGGGCGGTCATCCGGTCCCAGTTACCCGGTTGGCTCGCAACCAGTTTTAGGTTGCTATATTTTTTGACCGTCTCGGTAAACCCTTGAATCCGCTTGCGCGCGTTGGGAGAACCGGCTTGCCCTTCGATCTGAGCAATCTTGGCGCCATCTGGATAGAGTTTGTGCAGGAATTCGCCCGCACTGGCTCCGATGGCGACCTGGTCGGTGCCGACGTACGTGCTGGCACCTTCGGTCCGCGCGTCATCGATGATAACGGTCGGGATATTAAGCTTCTTGGCCGCTTGGATCGCCGGGACCAGGTTTGAATCGGACTGGGGTGAAAGCAACAGAGCGTCCGGTTTCTGAGACAAAAGGGTCTGCGCCAGGTTTAATTGCTCGACCAGCGAAGACTCGTCTTTTGGGGCCTGAACGTCGACCTTGATGTTGTATTTGGCCGTCTCACTTTTAATTCCAGCTGAAACGTCTTGCCAGAATTCGTTGATCAAGGTCTTCGTTACGTAAACAAAGTGAAGCGGCTTTTTCGGGGCGGGCACGGCGCCGAAAGTTTTTTCCAAATCGACCGACTCGATTTTCTCGGCCGTACCCGTAGGATAGGCCGAACAGGGTTCTTCAGCACGCACGAGGGCGGTGACAGAAAGAAAAGGCACCGTCAGGGCGGCGGCCAACAACACATTGCGTTTCATGGGGGAATGCATTCTTAGATTTTGGGCTAGTTGGTTAGGTGGTCGTGTTTGATACCGTGGGGACAGAGGAAAAATTTCACTTCATGTTGGTGTACCGGGTGTACATGTCTTCGCGCTTTTGGTTAGTCAGCTCGAGAAGGCGCAGGACCAGCAAATCGCCCAACAACAACAAGGCCGCCTCGTAATGGGTGCCCATGGTCAAGACGCTCAGTCCGGCCGTCACATCCACCATGGTCTGGGCGGGCAAATGGATCACCACGTCCACGGGCATTTGCGCCGCACGAGCCGGCTGGGCGGTCACGATCACCGTGCGGCCGCCCGCTTCTCGGGCCACCTTCAAGAGGGTCTCGATGGTGGGGAAATGTCCCGGCCCGGCGCTAGTAAAAAAGATATCACCTGCACCGACGGGTGGGGTCACCATTTCTCCCACCACGTACGATTTGAAACCTGCGTGCATCAGGCGCATGGCGATAGCGGCCATCATGAGGCCTTCGCGGCCTACGCCGTAGCAGACGATCCGCTTGGCGGCGAGGAGTTCCTGACTGAGTATCTCTAGCTGCGAAGGTTCGAATTTGGAGAAAACGGCCTCCAGGTCCTGACCAGCGCGCGTGCCAAGCGCCCTCACGTCGAAGTTATTTGCTTTGGTCATACTTACCTAACTTGTTAAGGCATTCGCTAATACGAAGGGATCTTTACTGGAGGAAATTAGTGGGTTAGTCGGGCGAACCGATTTGTATAGGTCGGAATTCCGACCGGGAGGAGGCATCTTGGAAGCGCAGCGATTTTAGGAGACGCTTTACTTTTGGTTAGCGTTGTTATGGCGGGGAATCCAATTGCTCCTTTAGGGGCATTTTCGAGTTATTAATCTCGCCCGCTCTTAAACGCTCGTTTTCGTTCGTTTCTAGAATTGCGGGCTTATTTGAATAGATCAGTAGGTTCTCTATGGCGTCAACAGCTTCTCCAAACAAAAACTTTACGGCGTAAAGTGAGATAACTTGCCGCAGCATTCTTAGGACTTCGGTCTCGACATCTGCTCACCTTTGTAGCCTGACCTGGCCTAAAATCCACTCCGACCTAAGGCCGCAGTGGTGCGGCCAAGGTTTGCCTGAGCAGCTGCGTAATCTTTCTGGGCCACGGTGCTCAAGAGCGCGTCCAGAATGCTGAGCTGTACCAAACGCGCCACCGCATTCTCGCCCGCCCATGGCAAACCGTCCAGGTTGGCGCAAAGCGCCACGTCCGATTCCCGGCCCAGCGGCGAGTCTGACCGGTTGGTCAATGCGATAAGGCGGGCCCCGTTTTGGCGTGCCTGGCGCACGGCCTCCACCACCGCCGCCGTCTGGCCCGAATGCGAAAAAGCCATCACCACATCCCCGCGACGCAACAGCGCGGCCGACATCAACATCAGCTGGGCGTCGTCAAAAACGGAAGCACGCACCCCGATGCGCAGAAACTGGTGGGCGGCATCCCGGGCCACCTGACCCGAGCCGCCCTCGCCGTAAAAGTCGCGCTGGCGGGCCGCGTGCAGGCAATCGGCCGCCCGCTCCAGCGCTTCGGGCGACACGCGCGCTAAGCCTTGCTCTAGCGCCCGGACGGAGGCGCGCAAGACCTTTTGTAGCCGGACGCAAGCTCCCCCAGCGAGGCAAAGTTCCTCTTGCAGATCCGCCTGGGCCAAGCGGTTGTGTTCGCCCAGAGCCTCCCGGAACTGGCGAAAGCCCTCAAAGCCGAGCTTTTTGGCGATTTTAACGATCAGGGCTTCGGACACGCCGGTCTCCCCGGCCGCGCATTTAAGCAAGGTGTCCTCGTCGGTAGCCTGTCGGTGTAAGAGGGTGAACAGCGCGTGGGATTCCAAAGCCGTTAAACTGGACAAGTGCGCGCGCAGCCGCACCGCAAGGGGCGGAGTGGGCGACGGGACTTGCTTCTCGCTTCCTGAGCGGCCTGAAGGCGTCTCCCGGTGCTCCCAAACGACCTTGACCTCTCGACCAGGAACTGGGCAGGTCAGATTCGATAATTCCAACAACGCGGTTTTGCTCATTCTAAGGGGGTTTCCAAACAATCGGCACTGGACCACTCGCCCCGGTCCGTGGGGCCGTTCCCCCTTGCGCAGCTGTCTTCAAACCTCCGCAAAAGTTAAACGGTTAAGTCAATAACCCATTTAATCATAAATTCTAAGGAGTCAAACGCTTTTTTGAGAATACTTCCCCTCGAAATGGAGATTTAGTTCTTGATTTCCATGCGACAAACCCCATCCTTATCGCATAATTAATCGTTTTATTTTCTACAACAAAAACTCTCGAATTTGGGCGAAAAGCCCAGAGGCGGAGGGTACAGATCAGTCGAATTTCATCCTGGAACACACACCCTCTAAGTTTCGTCCAAATCCATTGGCTTCTCCCATATTTTTCACATGGAGTTGTGATTACTATTTCAGCCAAAGCGGGCGCACGGATTGAGAGATGCCCTGAGACACAAGCGTGAGCGACGTCAGCGCGGGCCCTGCCGAGAGCACGAGAATAGATAGAGAATACGTATTGACGGCCTGTAAACCGATTCACAGACTTCGGAGTGGAGCGGGGCCGCCCCTCTTGTCATTCGGGTTTACCGCTAGACAGCGTTATCAAGGCGCATAAAGCGCAAGAGGAAGCCGCATCTCGGCGCGGCAACTCAAGATCTCTAGACGTCTGGCCTTCCGCTTGGGCCATGCGATTCTCTCTCTACCAGAAAGGGTTGAATGGCTTTCTGGATCGAACTCACCTTTCCCTCGATCAAGGCCAGCAATTCTCCCGCCAGGCACCTTCCCACTTCCTCGGCGCGGTAATCGACCGTCGTCAAGGTTGGCGTGAGGCCAATGCAAATATCGGTGTTGTCGTAGCCCACGATCACGACGTCCTCCGGAACCCGAATTTTGGATTCGGCCAATACCTTCATCGCCCCCGCCGCCATGTAGTCATTGCTGCAAAAAACCGCGTCGGGCGTAACCTCGCGGAGGATATCTTTCATCGCCGCGATGCCGCTGGGGATCGTGAAATCGCCGTATCTTTTGGTCAACCGGTCGAGAGCTGCCCCTGCCAACCCTTGCATAAAACCTTTCTCCCTCTCAACCGCATCCAAGTGTTGAGCCGGGCCATTGATCATCGCCACGCGGCGACGACCCTGTTTGGCAAACAGTTCCGCCACCAGCTGCGCTCCGTAATCACTTTGCAGATCCACGTAATTAATGTCCCGTCCGAACGAGGCGGGACGCATCAATACGTAAGGGAAATTGTTTTTCTTCAGGGTATGAATAAAGGCGTAATCGCGAACGAACTGCGGAACAATGATGATTCCATCAAGGGAGCGGCCACCCACCACCTGGTCAAAATATTGCATCAGGTCCGGATCCTCATGGCTTTTCACGTCGAGCCGAAGCCCGTGCTTCGCTTCGTCCACGACGGAGAGCACCCCCCTCACCAGATGATAAAACAGAGACGTCCCTCGAACAATGTCGGCCGATACAGCCGACGTCATCATGAGCAGTGCAATGGCGTTCGCCTTGCCGGTGTTCAGTGTCCGCCCGATTTGATTAGGCGTGTAGCTTAGACGTTTGGCACAGGTCCTCACCCGGGTGCGCGTCGATTCGCGAAGGTTCCCTTCGCCCCTCAATGCCATCGAGGCTGTGGCGATAGAAACCCCGGCTAGTTCTGCTACTTCCCTAAGGTTTGCCATATTTTGTTTTCTAAGCAAGGGCTTCACCCTTGATAATCCTGCTTTGCAAAAGCGTCTAAAGATAGCCTTGCGGGCAGGTTTTCCCAATTAAAGTTCCCCCAGTTGCGTCCACCGATGCCATAACGAACCTTCCCCACACCATGGACGCCGGGTTGAACACCTCCTTCGAGGGATATCAGTCGGTCGGAACGATTCCCCCCTGTTTTGGCTGCGCGAAAACCTGAAAAACGGAGTGGAACCAGGCGGGAACTCCGACGTATTTTCTCCACCAGGCTTGCTAACGGCTCGGCTGCTGAGCGCAAAAATGGCATCGTCTTTTTGGTCCGCCAATCCACCCCACGTAGGCGGCTATCCCTTCCGGCTGGCACCGCCACGCAAAACTTCGGACGCCTACACCCCTTTGAACTCTCGTCGTCCAAGTCCGAGTTCCACAAGCCACCCCAGACCTTGGAGCAGCTCGCAGCGGTCCTTTCATCAGCGCTTTTTGTCAGTCGACGATGAAGGCATATTTCAAGAAGAAACGACACATCAGGCAAAGGTTCGTAGGCCGGGAACTTTCAGCACATCCGTCAGTTCGTTTGCTTTACCCTGACACACGTTTGCCCACCTAGCATAATGTTTACCTAAGCTAACTTTACGGCGTAAAGTTTTTTTGGGCAGAAGCGCTTGACCTGCCACCGGTGCGGCCCCGATCTTTGGTGCGCACATCGAAAGGGTGGATTTGTAAAAAGACAAACCCTCATCGATCGCGCGTAAAGTTAAACCTCGAAAGGTGCTTGTAGAACCCCGTTTCGGCGAAAATCACGACCTTTAGGCAAGCGGTCAGACGCAGCGAGTCTTTACGCTTTGCCACAGCCCTCTCTAGCCCATCTTAAATTCCCCAGATAAAAACCTACTTATGACAAAACCGCTTTATAGGCGCCTTGCCCTCCTCTCTTTATTATCCCTGCCGCTATTTGCGATCACTCCCGGCCATGCGGCCGACAACGAGGTGCCCGTCGTCGTGAAGATCGCCGGCATTCCTTGGTTTACCGC
>Ga0070698_100005352_pt1 | contig 14038 bp, 11 predicted proteins | sample KBSK1502metaG_FD_65477 | JGI IMG/M metagenome (GOLD analysis project Ga0070698, IMG submission 65477) | Corn, switchgrass and miscanthus rhizosphere microbial communities from Kellogg Biological Station, Michigan, USA - KBS K1-50-2 metaG | ecosystem: Host-associated > Plants > Roots >...
GCACGTGCCCATTGTGCGCCCGCGGCGATGACATCTGTCTAACAGTCACTGTTCGGCTCCTGTCATCGGCTGCCTGCTAGACCGGGGAGAGCCGCGGCGCGGCGAACCACCCCGGACGGAACAGCCCATGAACCGCAAAGCAGCCAATCCCGGTTGCGCACGGCGGCCAGGCGCAGCCACCACCCCTGAGGAGGGCATGATGAGCCACAGCATCAGCGTCATGCACCGGCCACGGCGGGCACGGCCGGCCACAGCGCGAACCACGGCCGCCATCATCGCCACAGCCTGCCTGGCCGTACTGGCGGCGGCATGCAGCGGCAGCCCATCCTCCCCCGGCGGCTCACCGAATGCCGGAGGGTCAGCGAACTCCCCGTCAGCCGTCGGCTACTCCCACTGCATGCGCTCCCACGGCGTGCCGAACTTCCCCGACCCCGACAGCAGCGGAACACTCCCTAAGGTCAGCGCGCAGGAACTGGGGGTCAGCACCTCCCAGCTCCAGGCGGGCCAGAGGGCTTGCCAGCGCCTGCTCCCGGCCACCGGCGGGTCGTTGCAGCAACAAGCCCAGCAGTGCGTGCTGGCCGGCGACTGCCCACAGGCCGTGGTGCAGCGGATGCTGACCTCCGGGCGGAGGTTCGCCGTGTGCATGCGCCGCCACGGGTGCCGAACTGGCCCGACCCCACCATCGATACCGGTGCGCACCGGGGCGTGCCTTTTTTCGACCTCAGCAAAGAAGGCATTGACGACCATTCGCCGCAGATCAGTCCCAAGATGGCCGAATGCAGCCGCCTGACAAGCGGCCCGTCCGTACCGGAAGGGTGAGGTGTCACGGTGAAAGGCACTGCCGCGCCGAATCCACTGCGCCGGCACGGCCTGCCCGTCGCCGGGCTGCGCCCGTCGCGCTGCTGTGGCTGCCTGCGGGGTGGGAGTAACGCGGGCAGCCCAGGGCGCGGCGAACGTCGCATCATGCACCGGCGCAGATGACATCCGTCTAACATGCACTGTTCAGCTGGTGTCATCGACTGCCTGCTAAACCGGAGATGCTGCGGTGCCGCGGCGCCGCGGGCCACCCCGGATGGAGCAGCTCATGAAGCAGAAAGCGGCCAGTCCCGATGAGCGCCGGCGGCCGGGCACAGCTGCGGCCCAGCCCCTGGGGAGACCATGATGAACCACAGCGCCGGAGTCATGTGCCGGTCAGGGCGGGCAGGGCCGCCGATAGCGCGAATAGTGGCCGCCGTCGTCGCCACTGCCGCCCTGGCCCTGCTAGCGGCAGCATGCAGCGGCAGCCCATCATCGGCCGGTTCCGGCGGCTCACCGGATGCGGGAGGGTCGGCGGCCTCCCCGTCAGCGGTCGCCTACTCGGCCTGCATGCGCTCGCACGACGTGCCGAACTACCCTGACCCTGGCAGCGACGGAAACCTTCCAAAAGGTACCGCGCAGGACTTCGGGGTCAGCAACTCGCAATACCAGGCAGCCGAGCGGGCCTGCCGGCACCTGCTACCCAACAGCGATACGAGGTTCACGGCCTCGCTGACACAATGCCTGATGACCGGCGACTGTCCACACGCCGTGGTGCAGCAGGCGCTCACAGAAGGTCTGAACTTCGCCCGGTGCATGCGCAACCACGGCGTGCCGAACTGGCCCGACCCCACCGTCGATTCCACGGGGCGCCCCTCCTTCCAGGTCACCGCGGCGGGCATTTCCATCGCTTCCACGCGTTCACCGCGGATGCTCTCCAAGATGGGCCACTGCCAGAATCAGCCCGGCGCTGTGCTCTTGCGGCAGGAATGAGGTGCGGCGATAAGAGGCAGTGCCGCAGCGACACCCCGTTCCCCGGCACGGCCTGCCCGTCGCCGGGCCGACGCCCGTCGCGCTGCTGGTGGCCGCCTGCGATGGCGGTGGCAATCCGGTGGCCCGGGCGTGGCGAATGTCGCATCAACGTCAGCGAGCACGTCGTCCCGGCCGGGCAGCCCGGCGTCGCACGACGATCACCCGCACGTGCGCATTCGGCACCGGCGCAGATGACATCCGTCTAACAATCTCTGTTCGGCTCGTGTCATCGGCTGCCTGCTAGACCGGAGATGCCGCGGCACCGCGGACGGAGCAGCCCATGAACCGGCAAGCAGCGAGTCCCGGTTCAAATCGGCGGCCGGGCGCCGCCACTGCCCGCCCGTGAGGAGACCATGATGAACCACAGCACCAGCGTCAGACGCCGGCCACGGCGGACATGGCGGGCAGGGCCGCGGCCAGCGCGAACCGCGGCCGCCATCGTCGCCGTGGCCGTCCTGGCCCTGCTGGCGGCGGCCTGCGGCGGCAGCCCGCCCTCCACCGGTTCCGGCGGTTCACCGGCTGCGGGAGGGTCAGCGACCTCCCCGTCAGCGCTCGCCTATTCGGCCTGCATGCGCTCCCAGGGCGTGCCGAACTACCCCGACCCCGACAGCAGCGGACAGCTCCCCAAGACCGATGCGCAGTTCCTCGGGGTCAGCACCTCCCGGTACCAGGCGGCCCAGCAAGCCTGCCGGCACCTGGTCCCGACGGGCGGGTCGCCAGAAGACTGCATGCTGACCAAGGACTGCTCACCGGCCCTGGTGCAGCAGATGCTGGCCGCCGACCGGAAGCTGGCCCGGTGCATGCGCTCCCATGGGGTGCCGAACTTCCCCGACCCGACCAACGGTGGTGCCAGTGGGCCCGTTTTCAATATCACTAAAGCCGGGATTTCCGACGCTGCCTCGCATACGCGCCAGTTCATGTCCGAGTTGGACGAATGCGCGCGCCTGGCAGGAGGGAACCCTCCGGAGTCGTTCGGGTGACGCCGTGAAAGCTGTTGCCGCATCGCATCCGCTGCTCCGGCGCGGCCCGCACGTAGACATTGTGCGCCCGCGGATGACATCCGCCTAACAATCTCTGTTCGGCTCGTGTCATCGGCTGCCTGCTAGACCGGGGAGGGCCGCGGCGCCGCGGACCACTCCGGACGGAGCAGCCCATGAACGCGAAACCAGCTAGTCCGGGTGCGCACTGGCAGCTGGGTGCAGCCACGGCCCAGCCCCGAAGGAGGGCATGATGAACCACGGCATCGGCGTCCCGCGCTGGCCACGGCGGGCACGGCCGCCGGCAGCGCGAACCGCGGCCGCCGTCATCGCCACGGCCGCCCTGGCGCTGCTGGCGGCGGGATGCGGCGGCAGCGGATCACCGGCTGGTTCCGGCGGCTCACCGCATACGGGAGGGTCGTCGAGCAGCTCGACATCGGCAAGGCTGCTCGTCTTCTCCCGGTGCATGCGCTCGCACGGCGTGCCGCTGTTCCCCGACCCCGAACCAGGCCAGACCGAGATCAAGCTCCCTGCTCCTCACGGGCAGCCGGTATATAGGGTCAGCAGTTCCCGGTTCAACTCCGCCCTCAGCGCCTGTCACCACCTGCTCCCGCCCGGCGTGGGCGCCTGGTATCCCCGATCCGATATCCCGCAGGTACTGCGCGCCATGCGGGAGTTCGCCCGGTGCATGCGCTCCCACGGGATAACGGGCTGGCCCGACCCCACCTTCGATTCCCAGGGGCGCCTTGGCTTCATCGGGGCTCCGACAACCCCCCGGGCTCGCCGACGGACCACGCGGTGAACCAATGCCACCACCTGCTGCCCCCCATCGTCACGGCGCTGGGCCCCCCCTCGTAGCGAGGAGACTTCGCCTGGCCGTCGGCGACACTCGAGGCGCTGCGCTGGCCCGGTTACGGGCCAAAGAGCTGGCGTTCCCCAAGTGCATGCTCGCCCCATTGAGCAGGATTCGCCGCGGGTCGGTGCCAGAAAGCGGCAATGCCAGCCGCTGCTGCGCCTGCGCTGCGGGCCGCCTGCGGCCGGAAGCGGAAGGGATGGAGATGGATCGTGAGTGAGACGGTTTCGCGCGGCCGGGAGGCCGGGCAGCAGGCGGGGGCCCTGGCGGCCGCGCAGGCGAGGGGATCGCGCAGGCGCCGCCGGGGCGGCTGGGTGGCCGCGGGCATCGTGGTCGTGCTGGCGGCCGGGGCGGTGGCCGGGTGGCAGGCGGGGGTGTTTTCTGCGGCCGCCTCGCCGGGGGCCGGGCGGGCGGCGGGGGCGCCCGCGCCGGACACTCGCGCGGTGACCCGGCAGGATATCGCGGCGACGACGCCGGTGGCCGGGACCCTGGGGTATGCGGGCTCCTGGACGGTGACCGGGCACGGCGGCGGGACGCTGACCTGGCTGCCGCGTGCCGGGCGGGTGATCCGCCAGGGGCATGCGCTGTACCGCGTGGATAACGGTTCCCCGGTGGTGCTGCTGTATGGCAGCGTGCCGGACTGGCGGGCTCTGGCTGAGGGCGTGAGGGGGGCGGACGTGGCCCAGCTCAACCATGACCTGGTGCACCTCGGCTACGCCGACCGCGCGGATATCGCCGCGCTGGGCTGGGATTACTACTCGTGGAAGACCCGGTATGCGGTGGAGCAGCTGGAGGAGCACCTGGGGATGTCCAGCCCGCCGGGGAGCCTGTCGTTGGGGCGGGTGGTGTTCGAGCCGGCGGCGCTGCGGGTCAAGCAGGTGACCGGCAGCCTGGGCGGCCCGGCGTCCGGGCCGGTGCTGACGGCGACCTCGGACCGGCACGTGGTGACGGTTCCGCTGGATGCCTCCGGCCAGTCGGAGGTGAAGAAGGGCGACGCTGTGACCGTGACGTTGCCGGACGGGGCGACGACGCCGGGAACGGTGTCCTCGGTGGGCAAGGTGGCGTCCACGTCCGGGCGGCAGGGCGCGACGATCCCGGTGCAGGTGAAGCTGACCCATCCGGGGGCGGCCGGCCGCCTGGATCAGGCGCCGGTGACGGTGCACATCACCACCGCCACCGCGCGCAACGCGCTGGCGGTGCCGGTGAGCGCGCTGCTGGCCCGGTCGCCGGGGGGGTATGTGGTGGAGGTCGCCGGGGCGGGGAACACGTGGCGCTGGGTGCCGGTGCGGCCCGGGATCTTCGACAGCTCCTCGGATCTGGTGCAGGTGACTGGGGCGCTAAGGCCCGGCCAGCGGGTCGTGGTGGGCGCGTCATGAACGCGCACGCCGGCGTGGCGCTGGCTGGAACAGGCCCGCGGCTGCGGCCGCGGCCGGGTGCCGGGCCGGGCCCGGTGCTGGAGCTGGAGGCGGTGACCAAGGTGTACCCGGGATCGCCGCCGGTGACCGCGCTGGATGGTGTGAGCCTGGCCGTGGCGGCCGGTGAGATGGTCGCGGTGCTGGGCCCGTCCGGGTGCGGGAAGACCACGCTGCTGCACCTGGCCGGGACCTTGGACAAGCCGACCTCCGGCACCGTGCGGGTGGCCGCGCTGGACGTGGCCGGGCTGAACGACCGGCAGCTTGCCGGGCTACGCGCGGCCTCGGTCGGGTTCGTGTTCCAGCAGTTCTTCCTGGCCGAGCAGCGGACCGCGCTTGCCAATGTGGCCGACGGGCTGCTGTATGCCGGCTACGGCGCTGCCGAACGGCGGGAGCGGGCGGCCGGGGCCCTGGCCCGGGTGGGGCTGGGGCACAAGCTCGGGGTGCGGCCGACCCGGCTGTCCGGCGGTGAGCGGCAGCGGGTGGCGATCGCCCGGGCGCTGGCCGGCTCCCCGGCGATCGTGCTGGCCGACGAGCCGACCGGCAACCTGGACCAGGCCACCGGCGCGGCCATCTTGGACCTGCTGGCCGAGCTGAACTCCCGCGGGGTCACGATCGTGGTGGTCACCCACGACCACGCCATCGCCGCCCGGATGCGCCGGCAGGTCCAGATGCTCGACGGGCGGATCGTGTCCGACACCGCCGCCGCGGGCAGCGGCGAGGCGGGCGAGCGACTGGCCGGCTCCCCGCGTCCCGGACAGGAGGAAACCCGATGACCACGGCAACGCCTGCCGCGGCGGGCGCCCGCGGGAGGCCGCCGGCCGCGCCTGCCCCGGCCCGGCTGCGGCTAGCCGACCTGGCCCGGCTGTCCGCGGTCGGGCTGGCGACCCGCAAGCTGCGGGCGGCCCTGTCGGCGCTGGGCATCGCGATCGGGGTGGCCGCGATCGTCGCGGTGCTCGGCCTGTCCTCCTCCTCGGCAGCAGGGCTGAACGCCGAGATCGCCGCCCTGGGCACCAACCTGCTCACCGTGCAAAACGGGCAGACCCTGTCCGGCGGGACCGCCGAACTGCCCGAAGCGGCGCCGGGCATGATCGCCCGGCTGCCCGGGGTCACCGCGGTGCAAGACACCGGGCTGGTCAGCGGTGTCAGCGCCTACAAGTCCCCGCTCATCCTCCCGATCGAAACCAACGCCCTCAGCGTGCAGGCCGCCACCCTGGGCCTGCCCGCAGTGGCGGGCACCAGCCTCGCGCAGGGCCGGTTCCTGAACACCGCGTCCGCCCGCGAGCCGGTCGCGGTGCTCGGCGCCACCACCGCGCAACTGCTGGGCATCGACCGGATCGTGCCCGGGGAGCGGATCGTGGTCGGAGCGTCCCCACGCGGCCAGTGGTTCTACGTCGTGGGCATCCTCAAGCCGGCGGTGCTGGCGCCGGAGGTCGACTCGGCGGTCCTGATCGGCTTCCCGGCCGCGCAGAAGTACCTGCACTTCGACGGGCACCCGTCGCAGATCTACATCCGCACCACCGGCACCCAGGCCGCCACCACCAGCGTCGATGCCCTGCTCGGCTACCAGGCCAACCCGGAAAACCCCAGCCAGGTCAACGTCTCCCAGCCCTCGGCCGCGCTCACCGCCCAAGCCAAAGCCAAGGGCGCGTTCAACACCCTGTTCCTGGGCCTGGGCGCGGTGGCACTGCTGGTCGGCGCGATCGGGGTGGCCAACATCATGGTCATCTCCGTCCTCGAACGCCGCTCGGAGATCGGGCTGCGCCGGGCGCTGGGCGCCACCAAAGGCCACATCCGCATCCAGTTCCTGTCCGAGGCCATCCTGCTGGCGGCCATCGGCGGCGCGGCCGGGGTCGCCGCCGGCGCCGCGGCCACCGGCATCTACGCCCGCCACAAGCACTGGGCCACCGTCATCCCCCCAGAGGCCTGGGCCGGCGGCCTGGCCGCCGCCCTGCTCATCGGCGCCCTCGCCGGGCTGCTCCCCGCCATCCGCGCCGCCCGGATGTCCCCCACCCAGGCCCTCTGGACCATCTGAACGCTGGCACGCGGAACCGGGGCGGCGCGGGCCCACGCCAGCAAACCGCGTCCCGCTGGGGGATCCCTTACGGGCGGCAGCAGCCGCGGCCAGCACGCACGCTACGAGAGGCCGGCCAGACGCCATACCAGGCCACACATCATGATCCCCCGCCGCCGAATACTCATGCAGTGATCCCGGCAGGCCTGTTCCTCATCTACCTAACGCCGCGCCGTCGTCCTGGGATAGAAGGCGGGCAGCCTCTAGCGCGCATATCGTGCAGCGTCCCGGCCATCTCGTGCCCCCGACGTGAGCGCCCGAATCGGCGTTCGTTCCGCGCGCCTGCCCTGTCCGTGACATCCCGGCGCGGTCACCCGCCGTGGTGATAGGCATCCAGACGCAGGGTCGCGGCAGCCGCTCCCACCACGCACATGCTCACGATTCTGTCGCTGGCGCGCGGGAGGGGACCGCCATGGCCGTGCTCACGATAGGTGCCGCAAGATGCTCATGCCGAGCGTAACAATCCGTTTCACACGACGGGGCTCAGCGCCGCCGGCGCTGGACGTCGGCGGCTGGCTTCACGGCGCAGACTGTCGTTTTCGAGGGTTAGCAGGTTGAGCGCGCGGGCGAGCGCGTCGGCCGCCTGCTTGTACTCGTCGCGTTCGGCGCGCATTTCGTCCAGTTTGCGGCGCAGGCCAGCGTTCTGCTCGCGAAGCGCGGTCTCGCAGGCCGGGATGGCGTGCTGGGCTTTGACCCGGGCGTAGAACAGGTCTTTCAGGTCGGTGTGCTTGTGGGTGAGGACGTGCCGCTTGACGTCGGCCTCGATGGCCAGGGACACGATAGTGAGCTTGCCGTCCGAGCGCAGCGGCGTGCCTTCCAGGAGCCTGTGCATGGCGGCTTCGATCCTGGCGCGCTCATCCATGCTCATCGCCGGCTTACGCGGTGACGCCGGTGCGGGCGTGCCGTTCAGCGATCTGCTCCAGAGCCGCGGCGCGCTGGGTGAGCCGCCGGCGGATCGGCTCAGGGGCCAGCGGGCTGGCGGCTTCGGCGCGCAGCCGGGCCGTCTCGGCGGTCAGCGCCGTGATGTGCTCGTCGGTGCGGGCGACGTTCGCGCACGCAGGGTTGCACCGGCCCAGGTCCGGGTGACCCGCGGCCTTCCCGGCTGCCCGACCAGGTGGCATAGCGCCTTGGCGGGGTCGTAGTTGCAGGCCAGGAAGGCCCGCGGGTTGTCGTGGACTTGCAGGCCCGGGTCGGCGAGCAGGGCGCGGGCCTGCCGGGGCGACAGGAACATGCCCTCATACCGGGTGGCGGCGTCCCGGGCGGCGTTGATGAGCCGCGCAGCGGCGGGGCCGCAGACCGCGTCGCCGGCATCGAGGCGTTCATTGACGTGCTGCAGGTAGCCGGCCATGGTGGCGGCGGTCTCGATGTCCAGGACGCGGGCCAGGCCGTGGCGGGCACGCCCGCTGTAGCCCTCACTGGTGGTGATGGTGCGCAGGTGGCCGTACTGGATCGCTAGGGCGATCCGCCCCCGGGCAGGCGCGCGATGTGCCAGGCTACCGTTCTGCGGAAGCGGCTGAGGGTGACGGGGCCGTCCGGGTCGGTGGGGATCACCTCACTGTCCAGGCCGTGCTCGCTGGCGTAGGTGTTGACCCAGGTGATGAACTCGGCGATGCGGCCGTTGGCCGCCCTGGCGGTGATCACCTGGCCGGTGCGGCGCCGGCTGCCCCTGGTGCCCGGCGGGGCCGGCGGCCGCCGCCGGGTCCGGGGGCAGGCTCCGGCCAGCCAGGCCGGGCGGAGCGGGAACAGGTGGCCGGTGGCGGTGAGCTGTTCGAGGATGCCGATGGCGGTGTGCACGGGCGGGATCACGGTCCACTGCCAGGCCGCGCCGTCTGGTGCGGGGGCGCCGTCGGCGTCCCGAATGCCTTTGAAGTGGTGGCCGTACAGCCGGTAGCGCACCGTACCGGTGCCGTCGTCCGCCGGTGCCGGGCAGCAGCCGGCACGCAGGTGCAGAACCTCCGCCGGGCGCAGGCCGCTGAGATAGGCGGCCACTACCAGGCAGGCGGCGGCCAGCCGCAGCGCCAGGGCCTGCGCCTGGTGGTAGCTGATGTGGCTGAGCCACGGCCTGCCGTGCACCATCCCGGTGATCGGGACATCCAGCGGCGCGGCGTCGGCGACGGCGAGCTGGGCGCGGCGGATCGCGTTGTGAGCCTGCGTGAGGCTCGCGCCGGTGAGGCCGGCCAGGTAGGAGCAGGCGGCGGAGCGACGGCCCTTGATGGTTTCGCCGGGCAGCGGGGTGCCGGCGCGTGCGTGCTCATCGAGCAGCGCGGCCAGCCGGGCGGCAGCGTCCGCACTGTGGCCGGGGGTGATGCGGGAGCGGAGGCGCTGCTGCTCGGCGAGGGCGGCGAGGATGTCGGGCGCGAAGTCCTCGGTGAACCGCAGCGCCATACCAGCAGCGGCGACATCACCGCCGGGTGGATGGGCGCGGTGGCGTTCTCGTTCCGGCCGTCCTCCGCGGGCAGGTAGTCCCGTGTTCCGTCGGCTTCCCACGGCGGCATGGGGATGCGGTCGCCGGGCGGCAGGTGCGGCGCGTACCCCCACAGCGTGCTGACCGCGGACAGCGCCCGGCTGCGGGTGCGGTTCGCGGCCGGCAGCCGGGCCAGGTGCGCGGCCCACTCCTCGTGGCAGGCGGCGTCCACCTCGGCCAGGCAGGTGATGCCGCGGCCGGCCAGCCAGGTGGCGTAGCGGCGCCACTGCTCGGTGACGGCGGCGATGGTCCCGGCGCTGGGATGCTCGACCCGGCTGGTGGCAGCGCGTTCCAGCAGGGCCTCGGGCGTGGGCAGGGTGATCAGTGCCCATCCGGCGCGCTTGAAGCTGCCGCGCAGCGGCTGCGGGAAGGTGGCCCAGTTGATCCGGCGGCCCGGCTCGTGCTGCCGCCGGCTGAGCGGGGACAGGTCCCAGATGTCGTCGCCGAACCGGGACACGCGGTCAGGGCCGGTCTCGTCCGGCAGGCGCCCGGCGGGGGTGACGGGGGCGTCGCCGGGAACATGCCACTCCTCACCGCCGTCGCGGAGCGGGAACGCGGTGATGGTCATGCCGTGTACTGGCCGGTGAGCAGGCCGCGGATCAGCTCCTGGTCAGCGGCGCTGACCGAGCGGGCCGCGGCGTCCCGTTCGGCGGGGGTCGTGTTGTCCTCCAGCAGCGCGGTCAGCCGCAGGAAATGCGTGCGCCAGTCCTGCGCCCATACGGCCGCATCCAGCGTGCCGCGCAGCTCCTCCAAGGCGCGATGCAGCCAGGCCAGGCGGGGCAGGTGCCGGCGGGTAGCCACCGCGTTGCGGCAGGCCAGGCAGTCCAGGAACGAGGCGGTGCACGGCTGGCCCGGCGGGCTGAACGGGCTGTCGCGGAAGTCCAGGCAGGCCCCGGTCGCGGTATCCAGCGTGCCGCCGGCCAGCGCCTGGGCCTGCTCCGGGCTGCCGACGTGGTCGGTGAGCTGATCGGCTCTGGCGTCCAGCAGCATCCGCATCTGCATGACGTCCCGGGCGTGGCCGATGGCGTCGGACAGGCCCTGCGCGGTGACCTGCTCGGCTTCGGGCCGGGTGGCGGGGTCGCGGAGCACATACACCTGCTCGTGGGCTTGGGGTGTGTTCTGGGCCGGTTCCCGGCGGATGAGCACCTGCACGGTGCGGCGCAGCCTAACCTGCAGCGGGCCGCCGGGACCGGGCAGCCCGGCGCTGGCCGCCCACCGGCGCAGGCTGTCGCTGGGCGGGACGCCGAGGCAGAACATGGTCTTCCCGGCCGGGGTGGCGCGGCGGGCGACCAGCAGCCGCGACGTCGGCTCGCCGAGTGCTGCCAGGGTGCTGCGGGCCGGCTCGGTGGCCTCGACCGCTTGGCGGATCAGCCGCCCGGAGGTATCCGGCCCGTCATCGACCAGGTTCGCCGACGTGTGCCGGGTCCGGGACGGGCGGCGGCGCTTGAGGACCGGCACCCGGTACATATCCAGGCCGTCCTCGCCCGCGCCGGGCATGTCGTCGGGGACCGTCATCGCATCCAGAACCGACCGGTTCCAGCCCTGATCGCACACCAGCAGCACGGCCAGCGCCGCCGCTTCCGGCATGGTCAGGAACAGCCTGCCCCACGTGTGCAGCGGGGAGACGCCGCCCAGTGCCCTGGCGTGCCGGGCGAGGACCCCGCGATCGCGGCCGGCGTTAAGCGGGACGTCGCCGGTGCGCAGCAGCATGTCCAGGGCCTCGCCGGTCAGGTAATCCGCGGTCCCGGGCCGGGTCTGCCGGTACTGCTCGCGCAGCCCGGGCCGCGGGAACTCGCCGTCGTGCCAGCGGCGCAAATGCTCCCTGCTGCCCCTGATCCGCATCAGCGCGGCCCGGAACGTCCGGGCTGCGGCCGCCTTGATCTGCTCGAACTCTTCCCGCGTGTAGGCGGCTTCGGTGGGTGCCGGGCCGGCCGGGATGCGCTTGGCCGCCGCGGCGGCGGTGGCCGCCGGGATGCCCGGCACCTGCGGCAGCCACTGGCGGGTGAGCAGCGAGCAGCAGCGGCCGTGCACGCTGGCGGGGCGGGACAGCCGCCATCCGGCCCATACCGCCGGGGTGATGTCTGCTGGGGTGCCGGGCGGCGGGTCGAGGGTGGCGGCGTGCCGCAGGAACTCGCGGATTGCCTTGTACCCGTTGGTGCAGGTCGCGGCGGCCCGCCAGTGCTGGTCCGGCCCGGCCAGCCGCGCGAACCCCTCAGCGCACGCCGCCAGCAACGGACGCGGGCCGGGCAGGACGCTGAAGTCGAAGACGGCCTCCACCCCGCCGGACTCGCCGGGCACGGTGACCGTCAGGGCGGCCGGGTCGAGCTGGCGTTCCCGGGCATACCCTGCGGGCGGCAGCGCGGCCCGCCTGGCGTGCCTGCCGCCCGTCACGGCGTATCCTCTCCCGGCTCGGCATCGATGACCAGGCGGCTGGAGGCGGCCACCCGGGACAGCAGCGCCTCCAGGTCCTCGTCGTGGTCGAGCATCGACTTGACCTGCAGCCCGTTCAGCGGCTCCAGGTACACCAGGCGCGTCGTCTGCTCCGACCGGTGCCCGAGTAGGTCACGGACCATCACCCACGGGTCGCCGTACACCTGCCGGAGATGCCTGCGCTCCTCCGGGGTCAGCCCGAACCGGCGGTCCAGCGCGTGATGCAGCGCCACCAGCATGTACAGGGCAAACGAATGACGCATCATGTGCGGGGAGCAGGCAATCGCCGTCCGCCGCCTGCCGTCCCGCCGGCTGGCTGCGGCGAACACCGCCGCCACCCGGGCGTTGGCGGCGTCGAACACCTTCTCCCACGACTCATACGCCATCGGCGTGCCGCCTTCGGTCAGCCACAGCCACAACGGCTCCAGCCCGTTCTCGCCCTCAGTGAACAGGCGCATCCGCTCGGCCAGGCCGATCGCCCCAATCGGCGCCTCACCCGCCCGGCCCTGATCATCCCGCCAGCACAGCTTCCGCCGGGCGCCGGGGCCGACCTTGGTGACAATCAGCTTCCCCAGCATCTGGTCGTAGCGGCGGTGCCGCCGGGCGCGGCGGATCGCCTCGGCCCGGGTCGTGGCGATGTACCCGGCGACGCGCCGCAAGGCGGCGGCCGAGGCGTAGAACATGCGCTCGCGCCGCTTGGCCACCGCGCCCGCGACACTGCCCTCGTAATAGCAGTGCCCCGCGGCCGCATCGGGGACCTCCAGGGTGAGTAGGCAACCGCCTTCCCGCAGCCGCAGCCCGCTGCTGAACAGCAAGTCCGTGAACGCCGCGTTCCGGCCGTCGTTGCGGCCCCGCCACGACGGGTCCGGCTGCCCGGTGCTGTCGTAGCCGAGCACTCCGGTATCGCGCCACAGCCGGTAGGTCCGCGGCGTCACCCACTTCACATCCGAACAGCGCACATCCCGCGGCGCCTGAGAGGGGGGCGTCATTGAAGGCGGCAAACGCGTCCTCGGCGATGCCGGCGGGGCTGCGCCCGCTCGCCGGGGTGTCGTAGGTGAAGACCTTCTCCATCTGGTCGCCGGGGGTGAATCCGCCGAAGCCGACAGTGCCGGCCTTCGGCGTCGCGGGTGACGTTGTGCCAGATGCTGACGGTGAGCATGATGGTCATCGCCCGCTCCGTCCTGTGCCCGGGCGCCGGGTGGCGCGGCTTCCGCGCGGGGCGCGGATCGCGAGGGTCTCGGCCCCGGTGAGCACCCAGGCGGGCAGCTGCGCGGCTCCGGTGGCGTGCGCCTTGTACAGCCGGTGGGTGCCGTCGTTATCAGCAGCGGGGCTGGCCGGCCGCCGGCGATCGGGACGGCGGCGATGATCACCGGCCGGGTCAGGTCGGTGGTCACCGCGTAGCGGCTGTCGAATCCGGGGCCGGGCCCGAGCAGCGGGATGGTCGCGGTGTCGGTGCCCGGGTCGCGGTCGAGGCCGTAGGCGCGCGCCCACGGCGCGACGGGCAGGGTGACGGTCTCGCGGGGCTCGGCGCTGAGGATCGAACCGGTGGACAGCAGATATTCGATCGTGCGCTATTCGGTCTCTCGCGCCCTCAACGTCACACGCCAAGCCCTGCCTGGCACTGCGGATCCCGGCACGATATAACCCGACGCCCTGCAATACGTAAGGTGGGATTGGGTCCCGCCATATCGCCGACCGAGAGTCAGTCCGGAGGGCGTCCAGCGCACCGTGATCGATGCTGGGATGTCGTCACGGACCGTTACCAGCGGCGATGCGCACGACGCACGATATCCGCCGTTAGGCGCGGACTGCTGGGCGTGGCGACACTGCCCGTTGTGGACCCATATAGAGATAATCTTCGCTCGCGGTCAGACTCTTGGCGCGTTTGTACAGATCCGCTCACCGGGACGCACCTGGTCAGCGCTCTGCCGACCCTCCGAGTAGGGTCACCGGCCGACGCCACCTCTAGACAGCGACAAGCCAGCAGCGCTGTCATTGAAC